>VAPL010352472.1_pt1 | contig 39023 bp, 38 predicted proteins | sample 3395061 | NCBI WGS metagenome assembly VAPL01 (sample SAMN08290444, study PRJNA428436) | hydrothermal vent metagenome | isolation source: Deep-sea hydrothermal vent chimney 2 | place: Pacific Ocean: Juan De Fuca Ridge | depth 2182 m m | reverse complement strand
GTCATCACATCTAACACCTCAAGTATGCCGGAAGTGTCCGGTGGTACCGCTTATATTGTCAATCCTTTTAAACCGGAAGAGATAACAGCAGGTATCGAAAAGATCCTTTCTGATGAAACTTACCGGAAAGATATTATTGAAAGAGGTTTTCGCCAGTCGGCCAAATTTTCCTGGAAAAATATGGCCGAAAAGGTGCTGGAACTCTATGAAACCATTTACAATAAACACCACTAAAACCCCACGTTATGATTAAAGACAGAGATATTGTCATGGTTGGTCTGGCTTCTCTCGACAGCCGGATTGGAAGTAACGTCATCAACCTTGCCGAAGTATTTTCGAAACACAACAGGGTGCTTTACGTAAACTATCCCATGGACAGGCTGACCCTGTGGCGCGGCCGTCATGATCCTATTGTTCAGAAACGGAAGAAAATTTTACGTGGCAAACTCCCCGACATGGAACAAATTAATGAAAGTATGTGGAGTTTCTTCCCAAAGACTATTCTGGAGTCCATCAACCAACTACCGGTCAACTGGTTATTTGATATTCTGAACCGAATCAACAACAACCGTTTTGCCAGAGAGGTGAATCGTGCTATAAAAAAGCTGAATTTCAAAGAAATTATTATTTTTAATGATACGGATATGTTTCGCAGCTTTTACCTGAAAGAACTTATCCGTGCCAAAACATATGTTTATTACACCCGCGACAACATGCTGGCTGTGGACTACTGGAAACGCCAAGGTACGCGCATCGAACCTGCCTTGATGAAAAAGGTAGATTTGATTGTTGCCAATTCCACTTACCTGGCTGACATCGGGAAACGCTACAACCCACACTCTTACTATGTTGGTCAGGGCTGCGACGTCTCTCTTTTTGACAAAAAACTCATCAAGGAGTTGCCTCCCGACATGAAACCCATAAAAAGCCCTATTATCGGCTATATCGGTGTCCTTTATACCCTTCGGCTGGATATTGATGTTCTGCTTCATATTGCCAGAAGTCGCCCGGACTGGTCGCTGGTACTGGTTGGCCCGGAGGATGATAAGTTTAAAGCCAGTGAGTTGCATCAGATTGACAATGTCTATTTTCTGGGAAGGAAAAAAATGGAAGAACTCCCGGCCTACCTTTTCGGATTCGATGTGGCTTTAAACCCGCAGAAACTTAACGAAGTAACCATTGGAAACTACCCGCGTAAAATAGATGAATATCTTGCCATGGGAAAACCTGTTGTTGCCACAAAAACTAAGGCAATGGAAGTTTTTGAAAAATGGGTTTATCTTGCCAAAGACAAAGAAGAGTACGTGCAACTGATTGAGAAGGCGTTGGAAGAAAATTCGCCCACGAAAGAAGCTGAACGCGAAAAAGTAGCCCGAAGCCACACCTGGGATGCTAATGCCGAAGCTATTTATGAAAAAATTGAAATGACCGAAAAAATGAAATGATATGGGACTTAAAGAGAAAATAAAATCCAACGAAAAGCTGAAAAAGCTGGTATTGTGGATGCTTATGCCACGAAATCAGGCCAGGCCTCGCCTGTGGGTCAAGTGGTTTGTAAATCCCATGAAACATAAGCGCGGTAAAAGGTCGCTGGTGCGAAGACATACCCGTATGGATCTGATGCCGTTCAATAATTTTGTGCTTGGAGAAGACTCTACCATCGAAGATTTCTCAACCGTAAACAATGGTGTGGGGGATGTTATAATCGGCAACCGCACCCGTATTGGCATGTCCAACGTCCTCATTGGCCCGATAACCATTGGCAGTGATGTAATGTTTGCTCAAAATGTGGTTTTATCAGGGCTGAATCACGGATACGAAGACATAGACCTTCCCCCCAGCATGCAAAAGGTAGAAACAAAACCTATTGTAGTAGAAGACCAGGTGTGGATTGGGGCAAATGCAGTGGTTACGGCCGGCGTTACCGTTGGGAAGCACTCTATTGTTGCCGCAGGTTGCGTGGTGGTAAAAGATGTTCCTTCTTATGCCATTGTCGGGGGAAATCCGGGGAGACTATTAAAACAATATAATCACGAAACCAAAGTATGGGAACGCGTGAAAAAATAGCCGTAAAGTCTCCCCGTTTTCGTCATTTTTCTATTTTAGCATAATGATAAATACGGGAGAAGAACTTGCGATTACATAACACAAAGGAAATCAAGCCAATGCACAAAATAAAAACTTTTCTTCAATACTTTAAAGATTTCATAAAATGGGGTGAATATCGCTATATATTCACCTCTATAAAATATATTCTGCTTCACAGAACCACTTCAAGAACACAGGTTTACCGTAGCAGCCTGGGACTGTTTTTGTCAAGAAAGGGGACACTGGACTTTCAGTTTGCCAACTACGCCTATGAATGGGGTGTAAAGAAGTTTGTGTATCAGCATTTAAATGAATGTGATGTATTTTTAGATGTTGGAGCTAATATCGGCACCTATGCCATTTTATTGGCCCAAAAAGGGATGCGCGGATACGCTTTTGAACCCATTAAAAGCAACTGTGATGCATTGCGTATCAACCTCATTTTAAATAATCTTGAAGATAAAGTAAAACTCTTCCATCTGGCACTGGGTGCCAAATCACATCAAGCTGAGTTTGCTTTTGACATTGTCAACACCGGAGCATCCCATCTGGCTTCCATTCAGCCTGATGACGAGGTTCCGCAAAGAGAAAAAAGCACCTTTTCTGAGATTGTTCCGCTGGATAACCTGATGGACCAAATTGATTTCAAAAAAGATGATCATATTTTTATCAAAATAGATGTGGAAGGCATGGAAGAAAAAGTACTACTGGGTGCAAAGAAATTCCTTCAGACCTACCCTAACATTTTGATAGTCATGGAGTCGAAGCACAGCGGGAGAAAGCGGTTAGCACGGATACTGAATGAAATTGGTGATTTTGAGATTCTGAATGTGGACGACATGAATATGGGAGCACAGAAAACAACTAGTAAAAAATAATGTCATGATGACGCTCAAAATACTGTTCTGGCTGTTTTTATTTATCGTTTTCTATGCCTATTTGGGCTATGGTATTTTGTTGTTCATCCTGGTTCAGCTGAAAAGGCTCTTTTTTAAAAAGAAAACCTCCCCGATACCTGATTATGAGCCGGAAGTTAGTTTATTCGTCGCTGCATACAATGAAAAGGATTTTGTAGATGCGAAAATAGCCAACTCTTTCGGCCTTGAGTACCCTCCGGAAAAAGTGAGACAGGTATGGGTTACCGATGGCTCTGATGATGGCACACCTGATCTGTTAAGGAAATACAGTGACAAAGGCGTTGAAGTTTACCATGAGGACAAAAGAGGTGGCAAAATAGGCGCTATGAACCGGGGCATGCAGTTTGTAAAAACACCCATTGTTATTTTTTCAGATGGTAATACAATGCTGGGCAGGGAATCTATCCGCCGCATTGTCAATCTGTTCGCGGATCCAAAGGTGGGCTGTGTTTCCGGAGAAAAACGTGTTTTTAACAAAGACTCTGCAGCTGCTACCGAAGGAATCTACTGGAAATATGAGTCCAAATTGAAAAAATGGGATGCTGAACTTTATTCTGTTGTTGGCGCTGCCGGTGAGCTGTTTGCCATTCGTACCGAACTTTTCAAGCCGGTGGAAAAAGATACCCTGCTCGACGATTTTATCATCTCGTTGCGGGTAGCCATGGAAGGCTATACTATTCAGTACGATCCGGAAGCTTACGCTATCGAAAATCCATCGGCCAATGTAAAAGAAGAGCTCAAAAGAAAGGTTCGTATTGCTGCCGGCGGTATTCAGAGTATTATTCGCCTGAAACCTTTACTGAATATCTTTAAATATGGCATACTCAGTTTCCAGTATATCTCACACCGGGTTTTGCGCTGGACACTGGCCCCCCTATCGCTGCCACTGATATTTCTTTTTAATCTGCTGCTTGCCTCCCAAGCCGGGTTCACAAATTTCAGCAACATATACACGTTGCTGTTTTATGGACAAATCCTCTTTTATACCATGGCCCTACTGGGTTGGTATCTCGAAAATAAAAAAATAAAGGTGAAAATTTTATATGTCCCGTACTATTTTCTGATTATGAATTATGCTGTTTACGCGGGCATTAAACGTTATTTTAAAGGACAACAAACGGTCAACTGGGAACGTGCCAAACGGGGATAAATCGTATGAGTAAGGGAATTTATACCATATTGTTACTGATAACAGGCTTTCTGAGTGTTCAACTCTCGGCACAAACCTGTAGCAAGACCATTAACTCGTCCACGCCTTATATCGACTGGAAAAGTCTGGCTTTCAACGATATCAAACCAGGAGATACCGTTTGCCTGCAGACCGGAAATTGGAACTATATTCAATTGAAAAATTTCCACGGAACTGCTGACAAACCTATTGTTTTCATAAATTCGGGCGGAACAGTTATTATCAACACTGACCACTTTGTTGGAATTAAAATTGGAAGTTGTTCCCACATTATTTTCAGTGGAAACGGCGACCCTCAGGCCCCTTACGGGTTCAGAATATTAGGGGTTTCCAAAGGCGCAGGCATGGGCATCGACGACTATAGTACCAACATTGAAATATCGCATGTGGAGATATCCCACACATTACTGGGCGGGGTTTATGCCAAAACCGACCCCACCTGCACCAACTTCGGAGCCACCCGCGACAAATTTGTCATGTATAACTTCTCTTTTCATGATAACTATGTACATGATGTCTCCGAAGAAGGTCTTTACATTGGAAATTCGCACTACGCCGGATTATACCTTGCGGGCTGTGATACCACGGTATTGCCACACGCGATGAAAGGGGTATTTATTTATAACAATCTCGTGGAAAATACAGGCTGGGATGGTATCCAGGTGAGCTCTGCCGATTCCAATTGTCAGGTTCATGATAACCGTATAAATTATGACTCACAGGCTGGAAGAACTGATCAAATGTCAGGCATTATGATTGGCGGAGGAAGCGTTTGTAAAACCTATAACAACACCATCACTAATGGGCAAGGAGATGGCATTGATGTTTTTGGAATGGGCAATTTTAATATTTTCAATAATCTGATTGTCGATGCCGGAAAGGATTACCTGCCTAATCAGCCGTATCTGATGAAACATGGAATTTATGTAGGGAAAGTTGTTACAACACCCAACGCCGTATTGGGCATCTACAACAACACCATCGTAAGCCCTAAAAGCTTCGGGATGAAGCTGTCTAACAACGAATTAAGCTCTATTATTGTAAAAAGTAACATTATTGTCAATCCCGGGAAACTTATTGATAATGGCAACAGTGCCTATATCAACATCTATAACATGGATCCGGCACGTGTTGACAGCAGTAATAATTACAGTACGGGAGATATCAGCAAAGTTGGTTTTAAACAGGCAAGTGCAGGAAACTATGATCTGCAACTCACTTCTCCTGCCATCGATTACGGAAATGACCTTACTGCCGAAGGCATTACTTTCGATATTTTAAATCGTTCGCGCCCGTTTCATGGTTTATTCTCCGCGGGAGCTTATGAAAATCACGACCCAACAGTAGGTATTCGCTCCCAAAAGGCCTTTGATGTTGAGATATTTAAGATTTACCCAAATCCGGCTAGTAATAAGATTAATCTTTTGGTAAGGACAAGCATAGAACAGGAGGTTCAGGTTGTTGTAACCGATATACAGGGCAGGACATTACTCAGAAAAAAAATCCGTTGTAAACCTTTTCAAAGTTCCACAGGCAGGTTTTCTGTCCGCCATTTAATAAATGGGGAGTATTTGGTTATTCTTTACAGTTCAAGGGGTATCAGCAGCCTTCCTTTGCTCATTAAAAAGTGATATTATGCTTAGTATAAAAAAATATATTCCACCGGTTCCAGGCAGATTACTAAAGAGTATCTACCTGACGCTACGTGGTTTATATTACAGTGGAAATCAATACACCTGCCCGGTATGCGGACACAGTTTCCGGAAGATGCTTCCCGGAGGATTTAATCTTCCGGTTATTAAAGAGAAACACATTGTAGGTGCCGGACGGCGCGACAATGATATTTGCCCTTACTGCCAAAGTACCGACCGTGACAGGCTTATCTATCTCTACCTTAAGTATGAACAATCATTTTTTGAACAGCCTCTCAACCTGCTGCATATCGCCCCTGAACCTGCATTATACAAGATTTTCAGTCACAGCCCGACCATCGACTACCATCCGGCTACCAAATATACCGAAGGGTTTTACTACAGCACAAAGATAGAAACCGCCGATGTACTTGATCTTCATTATAATGAAGCTTCTTTCGACTGGGTCATTTGCAACCACGTGCTTGAACATATACCGGATGACCGGCTGGCTTTGCAGGAGATTTTTCGCGTGTTGAAGCCGGGAGGAAAAGCTTTGTTGCAGGTTCCCTACTCCTTACAGCTTGATAAAACCTTTGAAGATAATTCCAAAGTATCGGAAGCTGACAGAGAGAAATATTTCGGCCAGTTTGACCATGTCAGGATTTATGGTCGGGATTATCCTGACCGCCTTAGAAAAGCAGGTTTTGTTGTTTATCAGATAAGCCAGCAACATGACTTTAAGCATATTTCCACCTCTTTGGATAAATTTGCCGTTAACCCCGAAGAACAGCTTTTTATTTGCGACAAGCCAATAAAAAAGAGCCGATTATGAAAAATGTGAACATTAAGATATTGCTTTTATGTTTCCTGACATTATCAGCTACAGAGCTTTATGCCAATAACGGATCAGGCGTTTCCTTCACAGCATCGGTATGGCTCTATCTTTCGGTGGCTCTTTTTCTGGTCGCTGTAGCTATGACATTTGTTCTTCGTAAAAGGCAGAAGCGGAATATGCTCCGGTTGAAAGAGTTACAAATATCTCTAAAGGCCCTTCAGCAAGAGCTGACTTCACTGAAAGGAAACAGGGAAGAAATTGTTCAACAGCGAATTAAGAGGCTTTATGAGGAAATAGAGAGTCGTAAACAAAATTTGAAGGCGATGAAAAAGACGCTGGAGGCATCGAAACTGTCTGCCAGCCGAAACTCTTTCCTGCTAACCAAAATCAGCCATACGCTGCGTACCAACCTCAACGACATACTTGGGTTTTCTCTGTTGCTGGGCAATGAATTTGCCCTGAATGAAGAAGAGGAGCTCTTTGAGTTTAATGAAAATATCAGGAAAAGCGGGGCATCGCTTATGCATCTGCTAAACAATATTATTGACATCAGCAAGATTGAATCCAAAAGCTTTCATCTGAATGCAGAGGAGTGTCATCTGTCCGACATCAGCCATGAGCTTATCAGCCAATACGAGCCTGTAGCAAGTCAAAAACATCTGAAGATTGTCTTCCAGGATAACAAAGTTCCTCCCTTTGCCGCCGACAGCGAGGCTGTAAAGCATATCCTTTCCAATTTACTGGACAACGCGGTACGTTACACGGAAAAAGGATTTATAAAAATCTCACAAACGCTTAAAAATAAAGAAATTATATGGACTATTAAAGATACCGGAATCGGTATTGACAAAGCCTATCTTCCGGATATTTTTGAGCCTTTCCGTCAGCAGAGTCTTGGCTATAGCAAAACCAATTATCAGGGTGCCGGGCTGGGACTTCCGTTAATAAAAAATATGCTGGATATTATGGGTGGAAAAATTGATATCTCCTCGGAGAAAGCAAAGGGTACAACAGTAACAGTTTCTTTTCCTTTCAGGTTGCCTTCTGCAAAAAGCAACAAACCTGTTGCAAAAATAACAGCTATCCCGAAAGACAGTAAACCGGCAGCCAAAAAATCAAAATTGAAGAAGACAAATGCCAAAATACTTATCCTGGACGAAGACAGGCTGGGAAACATGTTGATTAAAAAGATTCTTCCCGAAGCAAAAGTAGAGGCTTACAGTAATGAAACCGACCCGTATGAATGGATAGCACAACAACTTAAAGATCAGATAAGTCCTGATATTATAATGATTGAGATTGACTTTGCCGGGAAGAGAAAAGGAGCTGCTGTACTGCAAAAAATAAAGGAGAGGTTTCCGGAATTAGAACATACGCCGGTAATAGCCCTTTCTGCCTATCCCGATTCAAATGGGTCGGAAAAGGCTATACAACAAGGCTTTGCTGCTTATTTACAGAAACCCTTTCATAAAAATGATTTAATTTTTCTAATGAATAAACTTATTTCTTCCTGAATTTTCTTACTTTCGTTTCCTATAATAAAATCAGAGACTTATGCCAAAAACATTCGAAGATTCCCTAAATGTATTGGTGGCCGAAGATAACGACTTGAATGCAAAATTTCTGTCGGCCATACTGAAGCAACTGAACTACAATATAGACTTGGCTATAAATGGTAAAATTTGTGTCGAGAAATTTTTGGAAAATGACTACGATCTAATTCTTATGGATATTCAAATGCCGGTAATGAACGGCTTGGATACCACCGCCGAGATCAGGAAATTAGAACAGCAGATGGAAGTTGAGAATCGTATCCCCATTATCGCCATAACAGCCTTTGCATTTGAACACGACAAGCAAAATTGTTTGGATGCCGGCATGGATGCCTATCTGACAAAGCCCTATCGTCCGCAAGATCTGACTGACATTATCAAAACCTTTTTCCCCAAAAAATAGTCTTTAAGAGAAATCCTAAAATAAAAAATGCCATGTCTCTGCATGGCATTTTTTATTTTAGGATTTCTCTATTGATTTATTTCTTAGGCTTTGTGGCGTGTTGGAAACTTACCAGTTTAACATCAAACACCAACGTTGAGAAGGGAGGAATTGGTCCCATATTTCGCGGGCCGTAACCCAGCGAAGAAGGAATAATCAGTTTAGCTGATCCACCTTTGCGCAACATAGCAATACCTTCGTCCCATCCGGGAATAACACGATGCATTCCAAGAACAAACTCAAAGGGTTTGCCTCTATCAATGGAGCTGTCAAATTTCTTACCACTTAACAGATAACCTGTGTACTGAACAGAAACTTTGTCACCTTTTTGTGGATGTGGGCCTTTCCCGGTTTTTTTAAGAATAAAATAAAGGCCATTTTGCGTGGGTTTTACCTTAATATTGTTCTTTTTAAGGTAGGCTTCTCTCTCCTTAGCTTCTTCATTTTGCAACTTTATCATGCGGGCACTTTTCTCAGCCTGCATTTGTTGCAACGTCTTCACGCCTACCAGTTTAATAGCAAAATAGACATCTTTAGTTGAGTCAACAAATTTGGGAAGTTTCCGCATACGGAATAATTTTTTGAAAACAGAATCAGCATTACTCATAAAAACAGCGCTATCACCAACATGCATCATGCCGAGACCTTCATAAATGTCACCCTTGTAAATAGATTTAATTATCGGAATTTTCATGGGACGCTGAGTGACAGGTAAATTTCTGCTATCGAACAAAACAGAATCGGGAGTACCGTAAACCATCTCTACCAAAGCATATTCGGCAAGTTTGGCTTTTGTAGTATCGTTACTTCTGTGATAAAATTTGTAATACAATCCTGTATCCGTCTTTTTAAATCCGGGATGACGTGATTGGTTACATGAAGTAAGAAACACACCAGCAAGAATGCCAATAAAGGCAAAAGTTATGAATTTTTTCATTTTTTGATATTTATTTAAGTTTTAACAATTCCACATAATAAATAATTGGTGTGTGGGGAGGAATTTTATTTCCATCGCCCGACAATCCGAAAGCAAGGTGCGAAGGTAAGATGAATTTTGCTTTGTCACCCTTTTTTAACAAAAGAATTCCTTCTTCAAGTCCACTTTCTACTCCGCCATAGCCTATTTTAAAGAACTTTACACCCGAATAAATTTTTTGACCATCAAAAAGCACTATCGAGTACCTGATCTTTGCAGTCTGCCCGATATGCGCTTTCGCCCCCTTACCGTCAACTAAAATCTGGTATCGCAGCCCGGTGCCAGTCTCCACCATATTCCAGTGATGCACCTTGATATAAGTGTCAATCTCCCTCTTCTCCTGCCGCACAAGCTTTCTGTTAAAAGCAAGTAACTGTTTCTGTGTTAGTGGTTTTACAGTCTGTTTCGCTACACTCTTATCAGTATTTTGACAACTCATCAAGCCAAAGACGAACAATAAGACAAATATGGACAAGAGCTTTTTCATGTTAAAGTGAAACAGTATAGTCAAGCTCCTCTTTGAACTGTAGCAACACCTCTTTGAGCTTATCAATGGTATCATTCATACCGATTTTTGAATTACCACCGGAAGCATTTATGTGACCACCACCATCAAAAAAGTCACGTGCCAGCCGGTTCACCGAAAAATCACCTTTGGAACGGAAAGAAATCCGAATTTGGTTATCCTTTTCCGTCAACAGTACAGCAAGATTTATATTCTCCATAGAAAGGCCGTAATTTACCAACCCTTCGGTATCACCAACCTGATAATCAAACCTTTTCAAATCCTCTTTGCTCAGATAAATAACAGCTGTATGAAGATCGTTCCACACCAACAGACGGTTACTTAAAGCAAAGCCTAGTAAACGCAACCTGTCTTCCGTGTAGGTATCATAAACCAGCTTATGCACGTTTGCAGCATCTATCCCCAAGTCAATTAACTCAGCAACAATATGATAGGTACGCCCATGATTGCAATTGTAGCTAAAAGAACCCGTATCGGTCATAATGCAGGTATAAAGCGCCAGCGCTTCCTCCACACCCAAAAGTGCCCTATCGCCCAAAGCTTCAATAAACTCATATACCAGCTCACCAGTTGAAGAAGATGCCGTGGAACAGAAATAGTGGTCAAACTCATTACTGGGTTCCAGATGGTGGTCTATGACGATTTTTTCTCCCCTAAACTTTTCCAGATCAGTGGCCATGTTTCCAGTACGGTCAAGGCTGTTAAAGTCGAGGCAAAACATCGACTGTCCGGCTGCCAAAGCATCTCTTACCGCCCGCACATTATGATCGAATATAACCATTTCACCGGCACCGGGAATCCACTTGTAATAGCCGGGGAAATCATTGGGAACCAGCGCAGTAACATTATGACCTTTTTTACGCAAATAATGCATCATAGCCAGTGTAGCACCGATTGTATCACCATCGGGATTTTTATGAGAGACGAGGACTATATTTTGGGGAACGGAAAGCAACCGGCCAACCGCTTCTATTTCATGGGAATCTAACATATACATATTTCAATTAGCGCACAAAGATAAATATTTACACGGGATTGGGGTTTATTCAAACAGGGTTGTTTACGTAATTCATTTACCTTTGCACAAATTTTTTAAAAAATCTATAAGATGACCGGAAACATCACATTTACAATGATTAAGCCCAAAGCCATTGAAAACGGTAATATGGGCAATATTATCGCTGAAGTTATTGAAGGCGGATTCAAAATTAAAGCATTGAAGCTCACGACACTGACCAAAGAACAGGCCATGGAATTTTATGCTGTACACAAAGAACGTCCTTTCTTTAACGGTCTTACCGACTTTATGTCATCGGGTCCGATTGTGGCAGCAGTTCTTGAAAAAGAAAATGCCATAAAAGCATATCGCGATTTTATCGGAGCCACTAACCCGGCAGACGCGGCAGAAGGTACCATTCGTGCAAATTATGGAACCAGCATTGAAGCCAATGCCGTTCATGGTTCCGACAGCGATGAAAATGCACAGATTGAAGCCGGATTTTTCTTCTCAAAAAGAGAATGGGTATAAAACAGCTTTCCAAGTTATAGTTTATAAGCCTGTATTCCTTTGAGTACAGGCTTTTTTAGTACTATCTCCCCTCCGATTATTTTCTTGGTTTATACTCACGGAAAGTACCATCGTCATATACGAAAAGTACCCGCATAACATGGCTGTTATCCTTATGTGTATAATTAGCCGGCCCCTCATCACTAACTTCCAGTCCGGCAGTTGCAGTGTCAAGGTTTTCATGAGAAACACTCCTCTCTTCAGTCGCCTTTTCCAAAGCAGGCTGGTCATGAAATAAGTTTTGCGAAACAGAAGCTGACGACAAAGCCTCGTTTGCAAACATATTTCCATCGCCTAGCGTTAGCCAATCAAGACTGATATCAGAAAAACGTTTTTTAATTCGCAAAACAAAATCAAGACTGGGCTTGTTTCGTCCGGATAAAACATGCGAAACCGCCGAACGCTGCATACCGATAGCATCAGAAAATTGTGCCGCTCTTAACTGATAATGTGCCATGATGGCTTTTATTCGCTCTACCATTCGTTTTGTTTTAGTTTACAAATGTAATAAATATAATTGATATTTATTTTGTAATCCCGAAAAAATATTTGGATACATCTGTAAACTATCATTTTTTTAATGTAAAATATCAATTTAATAATATATTTCAATATGGCTCAATCATTTACCCAATGGTTTACAATAATCTAAATTCTGGCATAATTATATAGATATCATTAAACTATTTTATTGATTATAACAGATATATGTCTGGTCAATAGCATTGTAGGTATTTTAAATAATATTTTTATGGATTGTTTACAATAATAGCCGAATGAATATTTTAATAAAATATACTTAGATATATATTACATTAATAACCAGTTAATTATGATATTGAGTTTACAATTGTGACTATTAGTAATTTTTGTTTACAAAACAACATTTTGGAAAATGTACATTTCTAAACAGGATAAAAATGACATTTGTACTCATTATTTGGCGGACAAAAAATTAAAACGGAAACCGGTGGCAACAAGTTTTCGTATGTTGGAAATTTATGGTGCTGCGCCTCCCCTATTCCATAGGCTTAGTAACCTGAGTTCGATATAAGCTTTACTCATAGTTTCAGATAATTAGTTTCTAGACGACTCAAATTTATGAAGTACTATCCATCAACGGCTGAAGAAAGTTGTCATCGAATTGTCCACGTCCGTGATTTGATAATAATCCTATATCCCATCCATCAATAGTATAATGATTTATAAAATCAGCATAATGTTTATGCCTAAAGAGCAGTGCATATGAAATAACAGAAAGGAATGCAGGGCAGCGTATAAAGTAGTATTACTCGTAGCGCAGCGATTCGATGGGGTCGGTACGGGCAGCTTTGTTGGCAGGAATAATTCCTGAAACGAGAGCCACGATAAAAGTCAGCACAACACCGCCAAAGACCCACATCCAAGGAATAATAAATGCACTACCCGTAACCATTGAGATAATATTTCCCATAATAACGCCGGCAATAATGCCAAGAACGCCTCCAATCTGGGCAATAACAATGGCCTCAAACAAAAACTGGTTACGAATAGTCCGACTGCGCGCACCAATGGCCTTGCGGATACCAATTTCCCGTGTTCGTTCGGTTACTGACACCAACATGATGTTCATGAGCCCAATGGCTGCGCCAAACAGCGTTATCAGTCCAATGACCGTGGCTCCAATGGTGATGTTTCCGGTTAGGCCGATGAGCATGTTGGCAATGTTGTCGCTTTTCACAATAGAAAAAGAGGATTCCTGACCCAGACGATCTTTGCGAATCTGCCGGAATAATCCGGTAGCCTCACCAATAGAAGCCTCCATTTGGCTGGGATGATTCACCATAATGCTTATGGTATAATTCATGTTAGGACGGGAGAAATACTGACGCACATTATTCAGCGGTAGGAAACAAGCACGGTCGCCGGTAAAGCCCAGACTGGAACCTTTCACCTGTAAAGTACCGATAACCCGATACATACCCGGCCCAATAGAAATAATTTTTCCGATAGGATTTTCTTTGTGTTTAAAAAGTTTCTTCACCACATCGCTACCAAGAATAACCAAATGGTCGCCACCCGCCACTTCCGATGGCTGAAAAATCCGGCCTCTGGCCAATGCCAAACCAGCAGTAGCCAGGTAGTTTTCGTCCACACCCGTAATGCGCACGTTGGGATTGGTTTTTTGCGATTTATATTTCACAGTGGCGGTTCCCGTCCCTACAATACTCACGGAAGTAACGGCAGGAAAGTTATAGCGTTTCTTAAAAGCTTCGGCCTCCCTGTATGTTATAATTGAATAAGCCTCTGCCCTGGTATGGTGACGACCAATCCTGACCCGGAGGGAACGATTCCGAATACTGAAGGTATTAGAACCCATCATAGCAAAATTCTGCGTCAGGTAATACTCAACCGCGTCAATAGCCGTCAATATTCCCACCAGAGCCATTATCCCAAAAGCAATAATAGCAACGGTGAGGATAGTCCGTACCAGGTGGCTCCTGATGGAATTGAGGGATATGTGAATATTCTCCCGAATAAGCTTTAAATTATTCAATTTAGTCCTCTTTTTTACCATAAGCCAGATCACCGGCATCACCAAGGCCAGGCACAATGTAGGCTTTGGCTGTCAGCTCATCGTCGATGGCTCCCGTCCATATTTTTATTTTATGTTTTGAAAATGTTTTTTTCAGAAACTGGATTCCTTCGTTGCTTGCCAGCACCGACACAATATGAATTTCTTTAGGGATTCCTCTCTCCAGCAAACCTTTTATGGCTGCCACCAGCGAGCCTCCTGTAGCCAGCATGGGGTCGCTGATAATTAAAATTCGCGACTCTGTACTGGGCGAAGAAATGTATTCAAGCTTTATTACAAAATCTTCGTCGGCATCATATTTACGGTAAGCCGAGATAAAAGCATTTTCGGCATAGTCAAAATAATTCAGCATTCCCTGATGCAGGGGAATACCAGCTCGTAAGATAGTTGCCAATAGCGGTTGCTCCTGTATTACCTGCATGTGGGCAGTCCCCAGAGGCGTAACGATATCTTTCTTCTCATAAGGCAGTTCTTTACTAATCTCATATGCAAAAATTTCGCCGATACGTTCCAAATTCCGCCTGAAGCGTAAACGATCCTGCTGTATTTGATTGTCCCTGATTTCAGAAAGAAACTGATTGAAAACGGAGTTGGATTTTCCTAATTCCCTGACCATCGATATTAGTTTTAGACAAAGATAGAAGAAAAATTTCAGTAAACGGGAAAAAATTTAGGAATAGATGGAGATTGTCCTGTCTCTACAACTGTTCAGCGGCAATTATCTTTATTATTTCCCCATAAAAGCCTGCACAAGCCGGTTAACGGGGAACCTAAGCCGATTGATTTCCAGACGATAGTAAGAGACCTCCTGGGAGCCAAATCCCCGGTAAAAACGTGCTAAATTAGGATCGTTAGACCCTTCAAAATCAAAAACCAGTGCTGATTCGGCATACTCCTTTATCACGGCATCAAGCAAGAAAGTCATGGCCATGTTCTGACGTGCTTCCGGTGTTGAGGCCGAGAACAAGAATACCAGATGCTGATGGTCTTTTAGAAAAAACGCCCCTGCGCAAAGCTCATTATGTTCAGTATAAACCCCATAAATCTCGCCCACGCCTTTAAACATTGCCTTAAACATCAACTGATGCAAACGTTGGTAATGCACGTTGTGCCAGTGTTTCACCTCTCGCCCCTTGTTTTGTCCAAACATCCCGGTAAGCAAACCAGGCTCCATACCTTTTACAAGCGTAAGGCCGGAGGAGAGGGCTTTCCTCAGATTCCTCCTGGTATTGGTATTATAATGCGCCGACAATTTAGGGTATCTGGAAATCAAGTCTAACAGATAACTCTTGTTGGAAATCAGCCGGTAATCTTCGGAATGTGGATGGTTGTGAATATTTAGATTAATCTGAACAAAACGAAATTTCTTAGGAATCACAGCAATGAAATTGTTGATGACGCTGCTGTTAAGAATCATGGTGGAAAAAATGCCCAGTTGTTGCGTAAAAAAAGGCTGAAACAGGTAATAAACACCATACTTTTTATTTCCTGTAAGCGGCATAACACGCGCATAATCGTCTTCCACCAGCGCTTCCCAGCCTGGATGCACCACATCGAGGTACCAGCTTAATGCATAAATATTACCATTAAAGGCCTTCCGGATACAATCATCCCATTTTGTCTTATCAATATCATCATGTAGCAGATAGAGAATCAATAGTTTACGTTTTATGGTTTTGTTACCTCTTCAAGTAGTGTTTCATATACCTGGCGCCATCCTTTCCAGCGTTTTTCATCGCTAAGTGATTCATTGTGCCAGAGCGAAATAAATGTACCGTTTACTTTTTTCACCTCAGTGATAAGTCTTTTTATTTTATTTATGGCATCCTCCGGTGTCAGGTTAAGATAATCGCGCAACGTCCCGTCCATAACCACAAAGGGGTGTAGCCGTAATTTTGTTTCCACATCCAGTTCCAAATCATAAAAATGATAGGTATCGCAAATACCGGCTCTGAATCCGGTTAATGCAGCAAAACCCATGGTGTAATCGTCCAAAATATCATTTTCAATAAGGTTTTGATAAGTATCGGGCAGATTGAGTCGGAGAAAATGCTGCCTGCTACGGGTGATATCTTTTTTCAGCAAGTCTTCCAAATTTTCCAGCTCTTCTTTGAGCAGTTTCGGATTATCGACAGTATTGTAGCTGGGGTGTAAACCTACTTCGGCATAATCGGCCAGCCATTTCACCAGACGCCTGAACCTGCCGTTTCGAAAATTAATATTCTTGTCAAAACGCCCGTACATGCCAAAGAGAATAAAATAAACCGGATGAAGATTGTATTTTTTCTGGTATCCGCGTTGCAAATCAAATGTGTCGAAAGGATCTTTTACTTTTCCTGTCAACACCCACGCTCTGTTCCTGAATTCCTTAAGATTGAATGTTTTCAAAGCAATATAAAATCCGCCTATGGAACGAAGCCAGCCCTTTTGGGAATAGGCCCAAGCTGAATCAATATCATAAGTAGGAATAAAACGGAATTTCTTCACGGGAAAAACAAATTCCGGATAACGCTCCAAAATAATCTGCTTAACTTCCAGCGCCCATATATTCACCATAGGTTTCTCCAGAATGCCCCACTGCATACTCATACTCAGCTGAGCAGCAAACCGCCCGTGGTGATCACGTACAAAAGGCAGATACTCTTCGTAGCGTGAAACCAGGAAAAAAATTGCCGAAAATACATCAAAGGGTAAAATCGCATCCTCGTCATACACTTGGAAAATAGCTTTATTCCCCTTGTAATCAAGGGTATTGAACTCCATGCTGTGTACGCCCTTTTCAAAAAGCAAACCGGACGATTTGAAAAAAATATCATCTGTATGTGCCTTCTTACCATACATCATCTTTGGCTTGTCGGCACTTTGAAAAGCATCCAGATTACTTGTTATCTCATAAGAGACTTTCAATAAGTCTTTAAAAACCAGCCGAAAAACATAACGAACACGGTTGGTGATCTTTGGCACGTATATCAGAATATCGTTCATACACGGTAAAAGTAGAAAATTTTAGGGACATATTACCGGCTATTCTGCATAGGGACAAAACGATCGCCTCTGGCAAAGAAAAACCTCTTCCGATAAGGGTCGTACCGCCAGTAACGCTTTGTCCTGCGCGAAGCCGGTGTAGTTTTTCTAAGAAAGGTGTTCAACAGATAATCGAACGTGTAGCCGGCATAAGTTCGCCCAAGATTCTGAGCATAAATGTATATTTTTTTTACAGTCAGGCTATCAAGTTGATAGAGATATTCAATATCTCCCGAATACGAATCTATATCAAAATGGCCATCAATATTATCAGTCAGCAAATTTTCGGTAAACAAAACTTTTCCTGATCTTCCTGATACCAAAGGGCCCTGAAGCAAAAACCAGGAGCTTACATCCAACGCGTTTAGAAACTGGTGATGGACATAAACATCATTACCATAACGAGCCGTATCGGAAAAAAAATAGTACTGCTCTTCAAGCAATATCTGGGAAATATCTACAGTGTATGTATTTTTATCTGATTTGCTTTTTGTTACCACGTGCATCCCGTATTTTCTCAGCTCACTGGTATAACCTTTCATATAGTCCTTGATGAAAACCGAATCTACAATATGCTGAATGAAACGAGAGTGAGTCCAAAGGATAGAATCTTTCTCACGTTTGTTTTGGTAGCTAATACTATCAAAAATGCCGGTCTTCAGGTTGTCTTTGTATAAAAACGAAGGAGGTTTTACATAAATAGAAATCTTTGAGGCCTTCGCCAGAAACTCTTTGGCCAGTTTCCGCTCCGACTGCCCCATGGTAAACAGACCCATCATCAACAAAATTGTTGTCAGCAGAATCCGTAACGTTGAACTTTTAGCTTGCATCGCCTAAAATTAATATTTTGCATAAAACAAACAAAATCCATGCCGCAATCAGGCGTTCTGTAATTGTTTTTCAAAGGCAACGCCATCATCATAAGCAGCTTTAATTCTCTCTTCAGCAGGAGAAAAATGTAAAAAAATAACGTCAGAAAAGCTCCAGCTGAATTTCGTCATTCTCCGGTTTGTCCTCCGATTTCTCTTTTTCTTTCAACGATTCCTCCTCAGCATTTCTTAAAGTATCGGTTCCGCCCATCTGCTTTACAGGTACATTTTCCTCACTGTTCTCCCCCTCAGGTATATTTTTCCGAACGATATCTTCCTCTTCCACCGGGAGCTTATAAGGCAATGGCGAAAGCAGCTTTACCTTCTTCAACACCTTGCTTGTCAAGCGTTTTCCTTTGGCACGGTAACTTTTAACTCCAATAAAATCGGCCAGTGCCAACACCTCAAAATCAACTTCGCCACTCTCTTTGGTTTTCATTTCCAGCTCCAACCGTGGCAGATAATCCATAGAATAAACAACCAACTTAGAGCCTTTGGAATCAGAGATGAAGAGATATTTCTTATCAGTCGGGGTGTCAGAGTCAATACTAAAGCGTTTCACATAATACCTGTCCTGAGCAGCATCGAGATAAACGGCAGAGATAATTTTCTGCGGATCAAATTTCTCAACAAGTACCATTTTATCATCAAAATGGGTAGCAAGCTCGAAACCTGTGAGTTTAAATTCGCCCGTGGACATAATGGAAAGAATTCTGTCCCCGCCTTTGAAAGCTCCAAGATATCGCCCTCTCTCTTCGGTATTCAGCCGCCTGACGGTATCATCATACCAAATGTCCAGCGCCCCGAGTGTGGAAACCCCCTCTTCGCGCTTCACAATATTACGGACAGAAACCTTGCTCAGGATATTTCCCTGAGACGAACGGCCTTTGATGGCAAGTGCTTTAAAGTCAAAATCAAAATGTGTCCTTTTCATTTTTGGTTTGGGCCGTAAGTTGACGCGGATAACCTCCGCCTCGCCATTGGAGTTAGCCGAAAAGTAAATAACTTTCGAGTCTTTGGTTCCGCGGGTAAGATCATACACTTTGTCGCGTGTAACACCTTTAACAGCAAACCGTTTCACATAATACTTCCCCGGCCGGCCATCACGGTACACCATATTGTAAATGGTACGGTCATCATTTTTCTTAAAAACATCAATATACAGGATATTTTTTCCCACAAAAACTTTCGGTGCCACTTTTGTAACCAGGAAAGAGCCATCTTCACGAAAGATGATAACATCATCAATATCTGAGCAATCCGTAACGTACTCATCTTTTCTTAATCCGGTTCCGGCAAAACCTTCTTCACGATTAACATACAGTTTCTGGTTGGCAACAGCCACCATGTTAGCCTGGATAGTATCGAAATTCCGTATTTCCGTTTTGCGGCCCCTACCTTTTCCGTATTTTTTCTTTATCTGTCTAAAATAGTTTATGGCGTAATCTATCAAGTGTCCGAGATGATTTTTCACCTCATCAATTTCCTCTTCCACCTTTACAATCTGTTCTTCCGCTTTAAAAGCGTTGTATTTGGAGATACGTTTAATTTTTATTTCAGTCAGACGAACCAGGTCGTCATGGGTAATCTCCCGGCGAAGCTTTTTAGCAAACGGTGCCAGACCTTTGTTGATGGTCGAAAGCACACAATCCCATGTTTCACAATCCTCAATCAGGAGATAAATTCTGTTTTCAATAAAAATCTTCTCCAACGAGGCATTATGCCACTGGTCTTCCAGCTCACCGAGCCTGATTTCCAGTTCCTGTTTCAATAGGTAAAGCGTATGGTCAGTATTAGATCGCAAAATCTGTTTCACAGAAATAAATTGCGGCCGGCCATCCAGGATAACACAGGAATTGGGCGAAATACTCATCTCACAATTGGTGAATGCGTACAATGCGTCAATAGTCTGGTCAGGTGAAACGTTGGAAGCAAGATAAATCACTATCTCTACATGCTCAGCCGTATTGTCATCTATTTTCTTGATTTTGATTTTTCCCTTGTCGTTTGCCGCAACAATAGAGTCAATAAGAGAGGAAGTTGTTGTATAATATGGTATTTCGGTGATAACCAGTGTCTTTTTATCGCGCTGGGATATTTTGGTACGCACCCTTACCTTGCCTCCACGCAGTCCTTCATTATATCTGGAGAAATCAGCCATACCTCCGGTTAGGAAGTCAGGATAGAGTTCAAAATCTTTTCCCTGCAAATGGCGGATGGAAGCATCGATGAGTTCATTGAAGTTATGTGGTAGAATTTTAGATGCCAGCCCCACGGCAATTCCTTCCACACCTTGTGCCAGCAACAACGGGAATCTTACGGGAAGTGTAACGGGTTCTTTGTTTCTCCCATCGTAGGAGAGTTTCCAGGCTGTTGTTTTGGGATTGAAAACCACCTCTTTGGCGAAAGCCGACAAACGGGCTTCGATGTATCGCGGAGCAGCAGCGCTGTCGCCGGTAAGTGTGTTTCCCCAGTTTCCCTGCATGTCGATGAGCAATTCTTTCTGTCCCAGCTGCACCAGTGCATCACCAATGGAAGCATCGCCATGGGGATGAAATTGCATGGTATGGCCGATGATGTTGGCTACCTTGTTAAAACGTCCGTCATCCAGCCGGCTCATGGCATGCAGAATACGACGTTGTACAGGCTTCAGACCATCCAGTGCTTCCGGAACAGCACGTTCAAGTATCACATACGAAGCGTAATCAAGAAACCAATTCTCATACATTCCGCTCAAATGTAGTCGCCGGTACTGCTCAGGATGCTCCTGACCGGTGCTTTTATTCTCCGTCATCTCTTTTTCAGGTAGTTTTTGCTCTTCCAAATGGTCCATGAATCCAATCTCTCATTAAAAGTTTTTGAATAATCCCGGTTTTTCGGAACGGCAGCAGCACAACAGCCTGAGACGGGATTTATTTAAAAGTGCGAAGATAGTAAAACGATGGAAAAGGCAAAAGGATATTTTGACTTATCATACGGATTTAAGAGGTTGCAGCTCCCCCAAAAAAGCCGCTCCATCCCATAGGAAAGAGCGGCGAAAATAAATAGTCTTTTCAATTGTGCTTCCAATTAACCGAAAGCATCACGTGTTTAAATCACACCCTGATCCATCATGGCGTTGGCAACTTTTAAGAAACCGGCAATATTGGCTCCTTTTACATAGTTGACATACCCATCGTCTTCCGTACCATACTTAATACATGCGTCATGAATGGAAGACATGATATGGTGTAGTTTAGCATCTACTTCCTCCGATGTCCAGGCAAGTTTCATAGAGTTCTGTGTCATTTCCAGACCGGAAACAGCAACACCACCGGCATTAACAGCTTTACCGGGGCCAAATGGAATCTTTTTCTCATGGAAAAAGTTGACAGCTTCGGGTGTACAACCCATATTGGAAACTTCGGATACAGCCAGAACACCATTGTCGATCAGATTTTTTGCATCTTCACCGTTTAGTTCATTCTGGATAGCACAAGGCATTGCAATGTCACATTTCACTTCCCACGGACGTTTTCCTGGAACGAAAGTAGCCGATGCAAATTCATCGGCATACGGAGCCACAATATCCTGATTAGATGCACGAAGTTCGAGCAGGTAATCAATTTTCTCACCGGAAACCCCCTCCGGGTCATAGATATAACCGTCAGGACCGGAAATAGTAACAATCTTTCCACCCAATTCGGTAACTTTCAGGGCTACGCCCCAGGCAACATTACCAAAACCGGAAATAGCCACAGTCTTACCTTCAAAAGTTTCGTTTTGCTCGGCCAGTATTTCTTTTGTGAAATAAACTCCGCCAAAACCGGTAGCTTCAGGACGGACGAGGCTACCACCCCAGTTAAGACCTTTACCCGTAAGAACACCCGTATTTTCTCTGGCCAGCTTTTTGTACATACCATAAAGATAACCAATCTCTTTACCGCCAACACCCACGTCGCCGGCAGGGACATCCGTCTCCGGACCAATAACCCGCCACAATTCGAGCATGAAATTCTGGCAGAAATGCATAATCTCATTATCCGATTTACCTTTAGGGTTGAAATCGGATCCCCCTTTTCCACCGCCCATGGGCAATGTAGTCAGCGAGTTTTTAAAAATTTGTTCAAAGCCGAGAAATTTTAGAATACTCAGGTTCACACTGGGGTGAAAACGCAATCCCCCTTTGTATGGTCCTATTGTGTTGTTGAATTGCACCCGATATCCAAGGTTCATTTGGACTTCGCCGTTATCATCAACCCACGGCACTTTGAACATCAAAACACGGTCGGGTTCCACAAGACGTTCAACGATACCAGCCGAATCAAATTGAGGGTTTTCATTAACCACTTCTTCAATTGATTCCAAAACCTCGCGTACAGCCTGTAAAAATTCTAATTCACCCGGATGTTTTTTCTCCAGGTTGTTCATAATATTATTAAGGTTCATTTCCTTAGTTTTTAGTGATTTTTATTACTTCCTTGAAACCAACTTCTTCGTTTCTGATTTCACGGCAAAATTAGATATAATCCACTCGGACAATTCAATTTTTCTCAAAGATACTGTTTTTTTATTTTGACCGAATAATTAAAATATAAAAATCTTAAATCATTGTATCAGCGACCATTATAATATATTTACCTGATGTTTTTCAAATTATTCGTATGGCAATTCCGGCCTTTTCGGCAAAAGCAGTAAAATGACTAGAGCATTTTACGGAATTCACTTAGAATGATAAGAACAATGAATAAATGACAGCCCAAAGGAGAAAGGTGACTGTAATTTGATTAATTTTGACCTATGCACCGCTACAATCCAATGACATGACTTTTGCAGAAAAGACCCTGGCATTTTACAAGCAACTGGCACCCGGCAAGAAGTTACCGGATGACGTTGAAATACTGAATCCCTACTCCCGACCGAAAACCATGGCCGCCTGTAAAACTTTTTACAATAAGTTTTACAACGACCACAAAAACAGACGGATAATTTTCGGTATCAACCCGGGAAGATTTGGAGCAGGTGTAACCGGTATCCCTTTCACCGACCCGGTTCAATTGGAAAAGGCCTGCGGCATCCCCAACGATTTTGATAAGAAACCCGAACTCTCATCGCAGTTTATCTACCTTCTGATTGAAAATATGGGAGGTGTTGTCCCTTTTTACCAGCATTACTTTATTGGCGCCGTTAGCCCACTGGGATTTGTAAAAAGCGGTAAGAACTTTAACTATTACGATGACAGGCTACTGGAGCGAAGCCTCAATTCCTTTATCATAAAAAACATGGTACGGCAGGTGGCGCTGGGCATTAGCACTGACAAATGTTTTTGCCTTGGAAACGGAAAAAATTTCATCTATTTACAGCGGTTAAATGATGAATTGAAAATTTTTGATGAAATTATCCCCCTGCCACACCCCCGCTGGGTAATGCAATACCGACGAAAACAACTTCAAAACTTCCTGAACGAAATGAGTAGGAAACTCAGTATTTAACTTGGGAATATTTGTCTCAACAGCCTGCCAGTTTCCAGACATATCCTGCCAAAAACAAATCGAAAAAATATTATATATTTCAAAGGTTGACTGTTGTTTGTTAACTTATTTACAGCATCCTGGCTTGGCATAATTTATGATTGGAAGCAGACATGTTTCACTAAAAAAGTTAGCAAAATGACATTACCCACAAATTTAAAACACGTCGTCAGCGAAGAAGCGCTGAATCAGATTCTGAAAGACAACGAAAACGTCATGGTATGCTGTGGACGTATGGGCCCCATGTGTGTTCCCGTTTACGCCAGTATGGAAGAGTTACAAGACGAATATCCTAACGTTGAATTCCGTGATATGCTGTTTGACAACCCTGATTCAGCAGTCATTCGCAATCTCCCCCAATGCAGTGGTTTCATGGGACTTCCTTTCACCGTTTATTACAAAAATGGTAAAGTAGTCGCTGCCACAGGAAGCATCCAGACCAAAGAACAAATCACCGAAATTCTGGATCGGGAATTTAAATAATATTACAACTTTCGTGCAGTGAACAGCCTTATTTGCTGCACGAAACTTTTAAATAGATTTCCATGGACAAGAATCATTTTGATGTTATCGTTCTTGGAGGAGGCCCTGCCGGCCTTACTGCCGGAGTTTACCTGGGTCGTTCCAAAGCAAAAACACTTATTCTCGACACCGGAATGCCGGGTGGGCAGATGGTACTCACTTACAAAATCGCCAACTATCCCGGAGTAGAAAACATCAGTGGCTACCAGCTCTCGTCTGTTATGAAAAAACAGGCCATAAGCTTCGGTTGTATCATCAAATCAAATGTAAAGTTAGCTACCCTGCGGTTAGAGGGCAGACAAAAAGAGGTAGAACTGGAAAACGGTGATGTCTTCAGCGCCCCGGCTGTTATTCTTGCCACGGGAGGCCGCTCTCGGATGCTCAATGTACCAGGTGAAAAAGAGTTTAAAGGACGCGGCATCTCTTATTGTGCTACCTGCGATGGCGACTTTTTCCAGGACAAAGAAATCGTTGTTGTCGGAGGAGGAAATTCGGCACTCGAAGAGGCTGTTGCACTTACCAAATATGCCAGTAAGGTAACCATCTTGCACGAGTTTGACCATTTCCAGGCATTTGAACATGCCATAGAAGAAGCCAAAGCCAACAAAAAGATTAGCTATATCATGGAAGCCCATATCACCGGATTTTATGGTGACGAAAGCCTGCGTGGTATCAAATACAGAAACCTGAAAACCGGCAAAACAGGACAAAAAGCAATTGACGGGGTCTTCATTTTTATTGGATACCAAGCCAATACACAAGCTTTGTACGGCGGCCCGGTGGAGCTAAATCAGTGGAATGAGATTGTAACAAATGGGGACCTACAGACCAACCTTGATGGGATTTTTGCTGCCGGAGACTGCCGTGCCAAACACTACCGTCAAATTACCACCGCCGTTTCGGACGGAACAGTTGCAGCGCTGAATGCATTGAATTTCATTCAAAAGTAACAAAAGCCGTAACATGGGCTAAATTTCTGAACTCCTTTTGGCTTTCTGTGAGGAAAATCTTATACCGGGCTCAGGTTTTTAGAAATTCGTTTACATTTGCGCCTTAATTTCAGTTATGTTTCAACATGCCATTATCGGACCCGACCAGTCATGGATGCTTTGGGCCATTCTTATTCTCTCTGCCACATTCGGTATCTGGGCGGAGCTATTCACAAAATGGGGCAATAAAATTTCCGCTGTCGTCATCACCATCCTGTCCACCTTTTTGTTATCAAACCTTTATATCATCCCCATACAGTCACCCACTTACGATATTGTCTGGTCTTATCTTGTCCCTTTGGCTGTTCCACTGCTGCTTTTCAAAGCCAACATCCGGCGGATTATCAAAGAAGCCGGGCCAACCCTCATAGCCTTTGGCATCGGTGCCGTAGGTACCATTGTGGGAACCATTATTGCTTTTAAAACAATCCCGCTGGGTGAGGAAGGCTGGAAGCTGGCCGGGATTTTCTGTTCCACATACATTGGTGGCTCCATGAATTACGTGGCCACCTCCCAAGCACTCCATTTACATTCGGGCGATATGCTCACTGCCGGCGTAGCTGCCGACAATCTGGTAATGACACTCTACTTCCTGATATTGTTTGCATTACCCAGTGTTGGATTTCTTAAAAAACACTTTAAAAATGTTCATCAGCAAAATGTGGAGAACATACAGGAACCAGATACTTTTGAAGAAAACACCAATGAGAATCCCAACCTACTTGATATGGGAAAAGCTTTAAGTATAGGCCTTTTGGCTGCTGCCATCAGTTTTTATTTGCAGCACCTTATCGGAATACAAGGCAGCGCCATACTGATCATTACACTGCTGGTAGTTACCGTGGCCACACTCTTTCCAAAGCAGATGAATGCCATCCGTGGAGCCGACCAGATAGGAACTTTTCTTATGCAGATATTTTTTGCCGCCATTGGTGCCAGCGCCAATATACTGGTAGTCATGAAAGTAGGCCCCATACTGTTTCTCTTTGCAGGGTTAATCTTACTTGTTCACCTTATATTTATTTTGATTTTCGGACGACTTTTCAATCTCGATTTGGCTGAAATCGTCATTGCCTCCAACGCCAACATGGGTGGTCCCACCACTGCCGCGGCTATGGCGGTAGGACGCCGTTGGAAATCGCTTGTTATACCCGCCATCCTCTGTGGAACACTTGGTTACGCCATTGCCACATTTATCGGTGTGGGCATGGCTTACTGGCTACATTAGCAAAGACTGAAAAAGGGAAAGCACTACGCCACCCTGCACAATTTCACCATTCATCACCAGCAACCGATTAACATATAATCTATTTTATATCAGGGTTTTAACGTATTTAAACCCTTTCTAAATAAGTGCTACAGAAAAAAATCAGTAAATTACTTAGAAAAAAAACGCCTTGAAAATTGTACTTTCGTGCAAAAATTTAGGAACCATATAAAAACATTAATTATGGCAAAAGTGAAAGGTGTCATTGTGGTTGACATTGAAAAGTGCAAAGGCTGTAGCGTTTGTATCCCGGCCTGTCCCACCGATGTGATTGCTTTGGCAAAAGAAGTAAACGGCAAAGGTTATCATTTTGCTTTTATGGAGAATCCGGATGTCTGTACCGGTTGCACCAACTGCGCCGTGGTATGTCCTGATGGTGTCATTACTGTTTACAGGATAAAAGTTAAATAATTATCAAAAAAAATAAAACAAAGAGATATGGGTGAACTAAAATTAATGAAAGGTAACGAAGCCCTGGCCGAAGCCATTATTCGTGCCGGCACGGATGGCTATTTCGGTTACCCTATAACGCCCCAGTCGGAAGTTTTGGAATACCTCATGGTTTCCAAACCCTGGGAAACAACAGGAATGGTCGTATTACAGGCCGAGAGTGAAGTAGCCGCCATAAACATGTTGTACGGCGGAGGCGGAACCGGTAAAAAAGTTGTTACTTCCTCTTCCAGCCCGGGTATCAGCCTGATGCAGGAAGGTCTTTCCTATATCGCCGGTGCTGAAGTTCCGATTTTAATTGTGAACGTGGTTCGCGGCGGTCCGGGACTTGGCGACATTCAGCCGGCACAATCCGACTATTTCCAATCCACAAAAGGAGGTGGTCATGGCGACTACAGGCTCATTGTTCTTGCACCCTCCTCCGTACAGGAGATGGCTGATTTTGTCCCTGTTGCATATGACCTCGCTTTCAAATACAGAAATCCCGTTATGATTCTTTCCGATGGTGCCATTGGACAAATGATGGAAAAAGTTGAATTTTTTGATCCTATCCCCCGTCTCACCGATGAAGAAGTAAAAGCACGATATCTCTGGGCAACCAACGGCAAACCAAAAAATGGAGAGAGAAGAATCCTGACTTCGTTGGATTTGGATCCACAAAAGATGGAAGATCACAACCATCATCTTCAGAAAAAATATCGCCAAGTCGAAGAAAACGAAATCCGTTTTGAAGCTTTACAGTGTGATGATGCCGAGTATGTACTTGTGGCTTATGGCTCCAGCGCACGCGTTTCTCTAAAAGCAGTAAAACTGTTGCGTGAAAAGGGTGTCAAAGTCGGGCTTTTGCGTCCCATCACCCTGTGGCCATTTCCCACCAAAGAAATTCAGAAGCTTGCCGAACAGGGGGCAAAAGGGTTCCTGTCGGTAGAGATGAGCGCCGGACAAATGGTGGAAGATGTCCGTTTAGCCATAAATGGTAAAGTAAAAGTTGAACATTTTGGGCGTCTCGGTGGAATGATTCATTCTCCCGAAGAAGTTGTGGAAGCCCTGGAACAAAAAATTATAGGAGGATAAGCCATGTCAGATATAGCTATGAAAGATATTATCAAACCGGAAAACCTGGTCTATCAAAAGGCTAAATTGATGACAGACACGCCACTCAGTTACTGTCCTGGATGTGGCCACGGAACCACACATCGCCTAATCATGGAAGTGATTGAAGAGCTTGGCAAAGAACATGAAACCGTGGGCGTTGCCCCGGTAGGCTGTTCGGTACTGGCTTACGAATTTATGGATGTGGACATGCAGGAAGCTGCCCATGGCCGTGCTCCTGCTCTGGCCACCGCTATTAAAAGGTTGTGGCCCGACAACCTCGTTTTTACCTATCAGGGCGATGGTGACCTAGCGGCCATTGGGACGGCAGAAACCATTCATGCCTGTAACCGGGGCGAAAAGATTGTCATCATCTTTATCAATAACGGTATTTACGGAATGACCGGAGGCCAGATGGCCCCTACCACGTTGGAAGGAATGAAGACATCCACTTCCCCTTACGGAAGAGATACCGAGCTGATGGGACATCCGCTAAAAATTACCGAACTGGTGGCTCAGCTTCCGGGTACCTATTATGTAACCCGTCAGGCTGTTCACACTCCATCAGCTGTTCGTAAAGCCAAGCGAGCCATTAAAAAGGCTTTCCAGAATCAGTTGGACAACATCTCCGGATTGTCTTTTGTGGAGGTGGTTTCCAACTGTAACTCCGGTTGGAAAATGGCTCCTGTGGATTCCAACATTTGGATGGAGGAAAACATGTTTCCCTTTTATCCCCTTGGCGATATCAAAGTGGATGGTCAGTTAGTAAAATAGGTTTAATCTTTAAATGACGATAAAATGACTGAAGAAATAATCATAGCGGGCTTTGGAGGACAAGGTGTTCTTTCCATGGGAAAAATCCTGGCTTACTCAGGAATTATGCAAGATCAGGAAGTAAGCTGGATGCCATCCTATGGCCCCGAAATGCGTGGTGGTACAGCCAATGTAACAGTAATTGTCAGTGACGAACGTATCAGCTCGCCCATACTCCGGGCTTATGATACGGCCATTATCCTGAATCAGCAATCTATGGATAAATTTGAACCCGAAGTAAAACCCGGCGGTACATTACTATACGACCCCAACGGCATATCGCGCCATCCATCGCGCAAAGATATTAACATTTATAAAGTGGAAGGGGCCAAAAAAGCAGCTGAAATGGGTAATACAAAGATTTTCAACATGATTGTGCTTGGCGCATATTTGAAGATAAAACCCGTTGTAAAACTTGAAAATGTTGTGAAAGGATTGAAAAAATCCCTCCCCGAACGTCACCACAAACTTATTCCTTTAAACGAAGATGCCATTAATCTCGGAATGAAGAGCGTGGAAGTCGTTCAAAAAGTATAAACCTAATATTTCCAAAATTAACTTGTATATTAAGTTGAAGCCGGCTTCTGAGAAGCCGGCTTTTTTATTTATTCCATAGATTGTGGAAAAGGGCTTAACAATCTGTCCCGATTGAATAGGGAAAGAAATTGACATTTCCTGGCAAGCACTAATTATACAATTTCCAGCTGATACCAAGATAGAAACCGCCATCAGCTCCCGGATATCCGGGCGTATTGTAATAGTAATTGTTTCCCAAAAAGCCCAGCAGATTCTTTCCCTGCAAAAAGAAGCGGAAACTTTTTATTTTCATAGATGCGTACAAATCCAGGTAGAGATAGTCTCCTATCTTCCTGTCATACTGCGTATAAAATGCCCGTAACTCAGGCATATAGGCATCGGCATAATAGCTGGTGAAATAGGAAAGCTGAACACCGGTTTGCAAATGAGCTGCACCTTTAAAAATCCATTTTTTAAAAAAGAGATTCATCTTTCCTGTAAGCAAAGGTAAATGCAGAAAAGCAGCCATTGTTGTTGTCTGATAAACAGCGCGTAAGTTAATACCGAAGTGGTGTAATGGAATTGTGCCATCGATGTAAAGCTGCAACACACTTCCCGGGTTAGCAGCCTGTTGTGGGAAAACCGAATCATTGAAATAAGTATAATTCCCCAGCGATTGGAAAGTAGCCCCGGTACGAATAAATTTATACCGGTATTCGCCTGTAAAGCTAAAAACCCTCTCTTTTTGCAGGTTCAACTTCCAGTTGAAACGGTTTGAACTGTATTCTGAAAAATACCAGGCAGGCTTTCTGTTTGAGAACATCACGCTGAAGTAGAGTTGTCCTATATTTTTCTTCACTGATCCCAGATATTGCAGCAGGCTACCGTCAATTTTTAAATCGCCACTATTATAGCCGCCAAAAACCATTTCAGCAGAACCATGTAAAAAACTGCGTTGAAAAAGCCTCAGTGATATCCCTCCAAAGGGGACCAATTGGTTATTGATATATTTGGCCGAGTCATATGGATAATTCTGAAGAATATGATCATATTGTATACCAAAATAAGCCTTAAAAACCTGGCTGAGCTTATCATTGTTATAAGCCAAACTCGACCACATGAACCGGTTCCTGATAAGCTGCTGGTAGGTCGAATCGTGTGTGAGCGTATCATTAAAAAAGGCAGGAAACGTCAGGTAAAATGTAGTATCCGTTCTGGCATCATCGGTATAAACCATCTGATTACGCTGATACAAAAACGAATAGAGGATACTGCCACCGGCCAGTTTTCGTGGTGTGGAATCCTTTCGCATACCAGGTTTCTGTAAATTAATAGTTTGCCCCACATAAAAGCCCGAGGATTTTACCATATTCCGGCCCGTTGTTAGCCCCACGGGGATCGCTCTCCGGTCTTTCTCCAGATTCATTCTGAAAAGGCTGTCCGCTGTAATTCCGCCGTTTTCCCGAACAATAACCTTGTTGTGAAGATAATTGGCAATAATTGCATAGCGGTTGTTTTTGGTATGATAACGGCCTGTGAAATAGACATACTTATCATCAGACTTACTGTTGGTATATTGTCCCGGAGAATTCACCAGATACAAATCAACACCAAAAGTAAACAGTCTGGACATCTTACGAGAGAAAGTTACCCCAAAACTTTGTTCCTTTTTCGGCCCCATAACATACCGCAATTGCGTATAAGGTCTCATAAGTTTATAATACTCTACCTGGTCGTTGTAGTGCATGTAAGGAGCAAAAACACGAGATTTTGTCACGTAGCCAACAGAAACGGAAGGCGTAAAAACCCTGTTGTAGGAAGCAAGCCCGACATTACTCAAAGTATTGTACATACGGTTTCTTCTCTCAATAGGATCATACTGGTTGAAATAAGTAAGGGTAGTATCCACGTAAGTAAGGTTTCCCGATTTCAGGCTGTCAAGCGAACCGGTAAAATAGTAAACCGAAGTACTGTCTGGTTTCACCCGGGTAGAATCCCGGGAGATAATAGTCGAATCACTTTGCGCCACAGCAGGGGTAGCCCAAGTGAAAATCAACAGAAAAAGAAATAAAAAATAAATTTTCCTCTCAGAAACAGTCACAACCGGTTTTTTTTTGATTTCAATGGCCAAAATTAGAGAAAAAGGAATTAAAAATTGTGAAATATCGATTTAATGTCGGAGAGCTTATTTCGCAACAGATGATCGGCCAATACTAGTGCCGCCATAGCTTCCACTATAGGCACAGCACGGGGCACGACAGTTACATCATGGCGCCCCTTACCTTCGAGGATAATCTCGTTTCCTTCCGCGTCAACCGTAAGTTGGCTTTTCATAAGGGTGGCAATGGGTTTAAAGGCCACCTTAAAAAAGATGTCATTCCCATTGGAGATACCGCCCTGGACGCCTCCCGACCGGTTGGTCGCTGTGGTAAGCCGGTCATCTTGCTTAACAAACAAGTCGTTGTGTTCGGAACCTTTCATACGGGCGGCAGCAAATCCAGAGCCTATTTCAAAACCTTTCACCGCATTGATGCTCAACATGGCTTTACCAAGGTCGGCATGTAGTTTGTCGAAAACAGGCTCACCCAATCCCACAGGAACATTTTTGGCTATGCACGAAATGGCTCCTCCCAGCGTATCTCCCTCTTTGGCCGTCTCTTCCAGAAGGTGCAACATTTTGTCTGTTGTTTCTTTATCGGGACAACGCATGGGCGAATCTTCTGTTTTTGACAAGTCGAGCGTATCGTAATTTCCCGGAAGGGACACCTCCCCTATGCTATGTACAAAAGCCATAATTTCAATACCGGCTTCTTTCAGTAACATTTTTGCAAAAGCGCCAGCCACCACTCGGGCAACAGTCTCGCGCGCCGACGAACGCCCACCGCCGCGGTAGTCGCGCAAACCATATTTTTTCTCATAAGTGTAATCGGCATGTGAAGGGCGGTAAGCTTTTTTGAGATGCGAATAATCAGTCGAATGCTGATCTTTGTTCCACACCAGAAAGCCAATGGGTGTGCCGGTTGATTTTCCCTCAAAAATACCGGAAAGCACCTCCAACCTGTCTGGCTCCTGCCTGGCCGTAACCCATTTAGACTGCCCCGGGCGCCTTCTCTCCAGTTCCCCTTGCACAAAATCCAAGTCAATATTCACACCGGCCGGAAAGCCATCTATCACTCCGCCAATGGCTTTTCCATGTGACTCGCCAAAACTTGTCAGCTGTAAAATTTTTCCAAAACTATTCCCTGGCATATCAAACATTATGTATTAATTTTGTAAAAGTAAAATAAATAAATTAAAACGGTATCTTTAACCAAATCCAAAACAAAAAATAGATGAAGTATTCGATAAAATTATTACTAATTTTAGTTACAGGAATCTTCTTCTTGAGCTCCTGTAACATCAACAAAGACGCCAACCCTTATTATAAAATAAGTGACCAGTTCAAGCAATACTGCCAGTTTCAGCAGCAGAGCAAATGGACTTACCAAAATGACGCAGACAAAAGCCTGCACGATCTTTCTATTACTGATGTCAAGTCTTATATCGGGTTTCATAACGGCGACAACGTATCCGGCTCATATAATTTTGGTGTTGTAGATATGTTCTATGACACAACAAACAGCATGCACATTATCAAAGCTTCTATCAATGCCGGCAATCCCTCTACAGGCAGTGGTGAAATGAATGAACTATACTGGCTGTTTTTTAGTAATCAGAATTACCTACTTGCTTTTGCACCGGGGTTTCCCATGGGCGTAGAACAACGGCTTGGTACTAAACCAGGGCTTTATACCAATGTTAAAAAGCTGGCCAACTTTACGTTAAATGGTAAAGACTATACCAATGTATATCACACACAAGTACGCAAAACGGAAGGGACTCCTGACACCGTCACGTATGAGTTCTATTTTGCACCCCATTACGGGCTGATAAAATGGACAAGACAGATCAGTGGAAAAACTACAGGTTACAGCCTGAAGCAATCCAGTCTGATTCAGAAATAACCGCAGACAGGAATTCTGAAGTTTCGGAAAATTTTGTATGACAGGGATTATCTTACCTTTTTTCTCAGTCTGAACCAGTGTGCCACGCGCCAGATAAAACCAAACAGCAACAAAAAGAAAGCAAAAAAGATAAGCAGCCATTTCACGAAGGTCATCACACCGGCAATACTCACAATCTTTTCATTCATGTGAGGAAAAGACAGGATACTTACGCGTAACAAAATATTTTCAGTATAATCGAACAGTACTGCAACAAAAGGGATAAAAATCATGTTTTCGAGGCTTGTTCTTTTGAAAACCAGATACAACAAGCTGGCCAGCAAAGTAGAGTAAACAAGCGGATAAACCATATCGACCCACTGAAGCTGCAAATACATCTCGCGGCCCTGGGTACCGTAATGCTGAAACATATTATGCAGCTGTGTAAAAGTGTAAAACATTTGTACATCCGGAATATTCATCCCACCCGAAACGGCTCCGATCTTATCCACACTAAACGGGAAAAGTCCGTGAAAAGCATACATGAACAAAACTTGCAGCGCAACAACCAGCAGTAGCCATCCGGTACGTGAGGTACGGGACAAATACAAAATCATTCGTTTTTTCATGGAAGTCTGTTTTGGTTTTGCAGATGCTGGGGCTAAGATAAAGAAATATTTCCGAATGGAAACCATGATAGCAGTAATACAATAGTTATCATTATGTTATATCCAAAAACAGATAATCGTAAAAATCCCTAATTTCGCCAAACGATGCAAAAGATTGAAAAGAACGGTCAATATTACAAGTTTGCCGCTTATGGTTTTCTGAAGAATCTACGGTTCTACGAAGCGTTTCTCATCCTCTTTTTTCTTGAAAAAGGCATCGACTATATAAAAATCGGGTTGTTATATTCCGTTCGCGAGATAACCATCATGCTGTTTGAAATCCCCAGTGGACTTGTTGCCGATGTCCTCGGACGAAAAAAAACACTTATGGCCTCTTTTTTTGTTTATATCCTCTCCTTTACAACATTCTATTTCTCAAATCATTTCGGCCTCATGCTCCTTGCCATGGTGCTGTTTGCCCTCGCCGATGCCTTCCGCTCAGGCGTTCACAAAGCCATGATTTTCCAGTATCTGACACGCCAGGGAAAAGCCGGGCAAAAAACTGATTATTACGGACATACGCGTTCCTGGTCACAAACAGGTTCGTCCATAGCCTCACTCGTCGCGGGAACCATGGTATTTTATTACGGTAGCTACCGGATAATCTTTGCCATTTCGGCGATTCCCTATTTTCTTGATATGTTACTTATCTGGAGCTATCCAGGCTATCTCGATGGTGAATTTAGCACAAAAAACAAGAAAAGCATCCGGAAAAAGCTCACCGAAGTATGGAAAACTATCGTAATAAGTCTCAAAGAATTCAGCCTGCTACACATTCTCACCAGCCTTTCGCTTCACACCGGCTACTACAAAGCCGTTAAAGATTACATACAGCCCGTCATGGTAAGCCTTGCTATCACCCTGCCCTGGTTACCACTCCTGCGCGAAAAGCAAAAAAGCGCACTCGTGGTTGGCCTCATCTACTTTTTTCTATACCTGCTCACAGCGCAGACTTCCCGCTCCTCCGGCAGGTTTTTGAAAAAGTTTGCCCATTTCAGCCGCCCCATGAACCTGACTATGGTCGCCGGCATAATGCTGGGACTTGCCGCTGGTATTTTCTACCTACTACATTGGTACGCACTGTCCATTCTCGGTTTCGTACTAATAATGCTCATCGAGAATCTCCGGAAACCCATTGGCATTGCCTTTGTTACCGACAAGTCCAACGACAAAGCCGCCGCATCGGTACTCTCCATCCAGTCGCAGGCACAGGCATTTTTTGCCGCCATCCTGGCCTTTGTCATCGGCTGGGGAGCACAACTCGGCGGTCCGGGTACGGGTATTATCTTTGGCAGCAGCCTCCTTGTTTTGCTTCTTCCGTTTTCTCTCCTAAAAAAGGGATAATCTTTCCACTCCGCTTTAAACATCTATGCATAAAGCTCTGAATCCAAATGTCACATATCATTTGTCTGCCCAAAAGCCAGGTTTTTTCCATTGTGGATATCTATCCGGGGAAAGCGAGAGAAAAAAGGCCCGTAACACATTAGTGTACGGGCCATTATCTTTTATTTCATTTTTTACAAATGAATCACTTCACCATAAGCAGCAGCCACGGCTTCCATAATAGCTTCCGACATAGTAGGATGCGGGTGGATAGCATGGATGATTTCATGGCCTGTAGTCTCCAGCTTGCGGGCAACAACCACTTCGGCAATCATTTCTGTAACATTCTCGCCGATCATGTGACAGCCAAGCCATTCACCGTATTTGGCATCGAAAATAACTTTTACAAAGCCCTCTTTTTTACCGGCGGCACTAGCTTTTCCGGAAGCTGAAAACGGGAATTTTCCAACTTTAATTTCATAACCGGCTTCTTTGGCAGCTTTTTCTGTCAGCCCTACGCTGGCCACTTCGGGGTTGGTGTAAGTACAGCCGGGGATATTACCATAATCTACAGGTTCGGCATCCAGCCCGGCAATTTTTTCCACACAGGTAATACCCTCATGTGAAGCGGTATGCGCCAACGCAGGCCCGTGAACAATGTCGCCAATAGCATAATATCCGGGAACATTTGTCTGGTAAAAATCATCCACAACCACTTTCCCTTTTTCTGTTTTTATACCGGTATCTTCCAAGCCGATTCCTTCCAGATTAGTAGAAATGCCAACAGCTGAGAGCACCACATCGGCCTCCATTTCCACCATGCCTTTTTTAGTTTTAATGCTGACTTTACAGATTTTTCCTGAAGTATCCACTTTCTCAACAGAGGAGTCCAGCATAATCTTCATTTTTGCTTTTTTGAAAGAACGTGCCAATTGCTTGCTCACCTCTTCATCTTCAAGCGGCACCACATTGGGTAGAAACTCCACCAACGTAACCTGCACACCGAGGCTGTTGAAAAAATAGGCAAACTCCGAGCCAATGGCCCCAGAACCTACTACCAACATACTTTTGGGCAACTTTTCCAGTGTTAGCGCTTGGCGATAACCGATAATCTTTTTACCATCCTGAGGCAGGTTTGGCAGCTCTTTGGAATGTGCTCCGGTAGCAATAATAATATGGTCAGCTGTATAATTCTGTACTTTGCCTTCAGCATCCGTAACTTCAATGGCTTTGCCGGGTTTTATCTTACCGAAACCGGAAATTAGGTCGATTTTATTTTTTTTGAACAGATATTGCACCCCTTTGCTCATACCATCAGCCACGCCACGGCTGCGAGCCACCATCGCAGAGAGGTCGGGAGTGATTTCGCCGGCAATATTAACACCATAATCAGCAGCATGGCTGGCATAGTTGAAAACCTGAGCACTTTTGAGCAGGGCTTTGGTAGGGATACATCCCCAGTTCAGACAAATACCGCCAATTTCGGCTCTCTCAACAACAGCCACTTTTTTACCGAGCTGTGCAGCACGAATAGCAGCAACATAACCGCCCGGGCCACTTCCCAAAACTAAAATATCGTATTTCATTTTTTGTACTGTTTATATTTTGTGTTGCAAAAATACGATTTCAACCGCTTCAAAACCCGAAAGCCAAAGATTATTTTGTTTGATTCTAAATAGTGCTTCGTCAAAAGCAGGAAGTTTTCTTGCTGAAGCCAACTAAAACGGATGTGATAATTTGAAACAGATAGGTTATTTGGTTACAATTCCTTAGTGAACCTGTACGCTTTTCTGCACTAAAAATATCAGAGTAAGAGTAAATATACACACGTTGCAAGTATAAGATATGTGAAGGGAATAATTCATAAAGGAATATAAGCAATAGCAAAACATGAACACAATTTCATAGATTTGTAAAAAATTTAAACATGAAAAAACCAATACTCTTTTTATTGTCTGTTATTTTGATTTTTGCAACCTTAGATTCCTGTAAAAATATGACACACCGGACTAAAATCCGTTCGCACCTTGTGGATACAGTCGGCTTTGCGCAGTATGACTGGCAACTGGACAGTATCATGAGCCGGATAAAAAAATACCAGGGCGACCAACTGAAGAGCAGTACTCAATATTTAGTCAACAAAACCACTAAGGCAGTGCTTTGTCCCCATGATGATTACTCCTATGTGGGTTACCTCTACCCGGCTACACTGGAGCAGGTTAAAGCCAAAACTGTTATCATTTTCGGTGTGGCACACAAAGCCAAAAAGTTACATTTGGAAAATCAGATTATCTTCGACTCTTATGATTATTGGAAAGGGCCTTTCGGCAACGTGAAAGTTTCCAACCTGCGGGAAAAGATTATGGAAAACCTGCCCAAAGGTCTTTACCAGGTGAACGATTCGATGCAAGCCATGGAACATTCGGTGGAGGCTATGATTCCATGGTTGCAATATTTCAACCCCAAGGTGCAGATCATCTCTATTCTGGTGCCCTACATGTCGTTCGACCGCATGAAAACCATAGCCAAACCGCTTGCTGAAGCCATTAAAAAAGCCACTGCCTCGGAGAACATGAATTGGGGTAAAGATTATGCCTTTATCCTTTCCAGCGATGCAGTACACTATGGCGACGTAGGCTGGGGTGGAAAAAACTATGCCTTTTTTGGAACAGTATGCACCAGTTACGCACATACCAAAGGCCAGGAGCTGGAAGTTATGCACACCATCAGTGGTTACATTACCGAAGGCAAGACTCATAAATTTTGCGACCTAACCGTAGAGAAAAACGACTATCATAAATACAAATGGACCTGGTGCGGGCGCTATTCTGTTCCATTGGGATTACTCACCATCAATAAGTTAAGCGAGATGCTCTACAACGAGCCATTGCACGGGCAAGTTATCGGCTATTCCACCAGCATTGAACGGGCACCTATTCCAGTGAGCGATTTACACATGGGCGTCACCGCACCGGCAGATGACCATCACTGGGTTGGTTATGCTGCCATCAAATATTATTAACCGGCTTGTGAACCCTCGAGAAGAAAAAATAATTGCACAAACGGTGGCTTTTGTAAAAAAGGAGCTCTCGGATGCAGAAAGTGGTCACGACTGGTGGCATATTTTCCGTGTTTGGAAATTGGCTGTGCATATAGCTGAAAAGGAAAAAGCCGATCTTTTTGTAATCAACCTTGGGGCATTACTGCACGACATTGCCGATGCCAAATTCCATAATGGCGATGAGACCGTTGGCCCCCAAAAAGCGGAAAATTTTCTACAATCGTTAAGTCTGCCGGAAGAGATCATCAGCAAAATATTGAATATTATCCGTTTTGTCTCTTTTAAAAACCACGATGAAAAGCCGACTGACAATTCTCTGGCACTGCAGATTGTGCAGGATGCCGACCGGCTGGATGCCATTGGTGCTATAGGTATTGCCCGTGCTTTCAGCTACGGCGGATTTAAAAACCGGGAAATGTACAACCCCGATATCCCATACAAACAAGGAATGAGCAGCGCCGAGTACAAAAAGTCAAAGTCCACTACCATAAACCATTTCTACGAAAAATTACTACTGCTAAAAGAGATGATGCACACCAAAACCGGAAAACATCTGGCGGCAGAACGACACCGGTTTATGGAACAATTTCTTAAAGAGTTTTACGCGGAATGGGGTTGATGTTGCCTCGGAACC
>VAPL010606433.1_pt1 | contig 39097 bp, 54 predicted proteins | sample 3395061 | NCBI WGS metagenome assembly VAPL01 (sample SAMN08290444, study PRJNA428436) | hydrothermal vent metagenome | isolation source: Deep-sea hydrothermal vent chimney 2 | place: Pacific Ocean: Juan De Fuca Ridge | depth 2182 m m | reverse complement strand
CTGTATTCTTATTAGTCATAAGAGAAAGACTGTTTGAATTAGTAATTTCAGAGATTGCTTTATCTAAATGTTTCTGTCGATTCGGCGCTAGAAGTCCTAGAGCTGACTTCATATTCTTACCCATCTTGCCAGTAGCTATAACTCCTTCCAGTGCTTTCTGCCCTGCATTAAGAACTCGTATACCGGCCATTCCTGGAACTAATGAAGAGAGAAGGAATCCAGCTACATCAGCACTTGTCTGATGCTCTTGATAATATACTCCTAGATCCTCATCAATAGCTGAGATAACATCAGCTGACTTAGAGATTTCAAAATCGCCTCCCATGTAATTACCTAGCGTTGGAGCAATATTATAGATCTGATTAGCTCCAGAGATGATACTAGCTCCTATGAATTTAGGGATGTTAGATACTGTCTCGGCGGCTGATTCAAGAAAAGTCTGATTGTTATTAGCAATTGAATGGTTATCTGCTGCTGTAAGATAAGAAGGAACAGAGAAAGGAGTATCTTCCTGAGTCTGTTTATCATAACCTTCTTCAACCACAGGATCATAAGTATAATTACCTGCTGTATTTAAAGCCATTACTCAGTACCTCCAGCAGGTTTATATACATCAGGAAGCTCAGTAACATAATTAGGATTCTCTGGATCATTAAAGATCCCTGTAAGTTTTTTACCTGTTGTACCTGTAATAAGAGTAACAAGAGAGTGTCTTACCATAGCTCCATCAGTAAGATCTACTGTACCAGATTTAAATAACTTACCTAAAGATATATTATAAAAAGCAAAACCTATTCCTTTAAGCTTAGCATTATATTGTTCTTGAATAGGTAAGTCAAGCTCTACTCTTCGTTGCATAGTATTATTAAGAGTTGCAGCTCTTTTATATATATTAGTAATAGTAGTAGCTACTTTTTCAAATTTAAACTTGCCTTCAGGGTTGCTTTTAGTTTTAATACTAGCAGCACCAAGCTGTAAAATCTTTTCAGCTGCTATATCTTTAATATCTCCTACCATAAGAGGAAGTAACATTTCTTTAACAAAAGGATCTTCTTTCAAGCCTTCTTTAGTAAGAAGCTCACTCATAGGTACAGCATGATTAGGATTATCAAAGTCTCCTGATTTAATAGCGTTATTTGCAACAACCCAATTAGCTTCAGCTTGTTTATTAACAGCATCGTTATGTACTTCCGTAGTAATCTTACCTTTAGTTGTAGCAGCTAATTGAACATTAGCAGTATCTACTGTATCTTGTAAGAAAGTCAGTGCACGATTACTTCCATCAGTAAGCCAGGTAGGATTAGCTTTACCTACTGCATTATATAATTCAGCTGCTGTAAGAGGTCTGGCTCCAGTACCTACATTAAATGAAGCTATAACTTTATCTCTTGCCTCACCTTTAACGTTATAAGCTGTGATTACCTCTTTCTTTTTCTCTGCAAGCGCCGCAGGATCAGCTAGATAAGAAGTATCATTACCTAACTTCTCTTCGCCTTTAACAAAGGCTGAGAAGAAAGTATCCTCAAAGTCAGCTTCTTTTTCAAGCTGAGAAAGTCTTATAGCTCTCTCCTCTTCTCCTGCTAGTCTCATTCTTTCTTGAACTTTAAGAGAATATTGTTGAGCTATACGATCTACATCTTGATTACTTGCATTGAGTACGAAAGTAGCTGCCTCAGCATTAGTCTTACTTGCTTTAATCTGAGCTTCAGTAGCGGCTTGCGTAGCTTCCAGTGCTATTCCTTTAGATGTAGCAGCTACAGTAGCATCTGTTTGAGTAGCTTTAAGTTGATCAATAGTTCTATTAGTATTATTAGCAAGAGTAGTTAACCCTGCTAAAGCAGTATCATACTTAGCAACAGTAGCTTCAGCAACATTAGCTTCTTCTACTGTATCAGCAAGAGTGACTTTGTTAGCTATCCACTGTAAAGGATCATCACCAAACTGCACATTTACATTCTCAGAAACTCTTGCTTGTTTCTCTAACATATCATCTACAGCAGCTTTTCTAGCAGAAACTAACTCAGCTATTCTTTTAGGGTCATTACCTCTAGCTTCTGAAAGATCTCTTTTTAATTGTTCTGCTTTAAGTGTTGCAAGTCCTGCTTGAACTGCTACAACTTGTTTCTGTTTACCTAATTCAGTTACAGTAGTAGCTACAAGTTCTTGAAGACCTCCTTCAGTTATTTTAGCTTGTTCTACTTTCTTAACTTGTTCTATAGCTTTGACTCGCCCTTCATCTATAGCAGCTGTAACTGCTGTAAGAGGATCTGATGTAGCTTGATCTATAGTTACTACTGGAAGAGACTCAGGAGGAGGAGAAACAGACCTTTTAGATGCAGTCTTAGTTGCCTGAGCTAATACAGGATTTGGTTGTACAGGCTGAGAAACTTGTGAAGACTGAAATGCTGCCGCAGCTTCCATCTCCGCTTCATCATTAACAGTAGTTGTATTAATCTGAGCCATTAGTTCTTACTCCTATTAGAATCCTAAGAATCCACCAATTTGATCAATCAAACCGCCTGTACCTGCTTCTTGTGTAGTTTTAGTATCTACCTTAGTAGTACCTACATCAGTAGCAACAGTCTTACCAGTCACTTTCGCTAACTCTCCTGCAATCTGACCAAGAAGTGAGGCTGCATCCTGCTTAGCTACTGAGCCACCATATAAGCCAGCTACTTGTTCTTCTCCAAAGATACCTGCAAGTCCTTTAGTTCCTTTAAGGATATCACCTATCATCTTCATGATACCTGCTTCATCAATTTGAAGTCCTTGTGTACGAGTTTTATCTACAGTAGTTGTACCTGCGACAGTACCGGCTTCACTAGAAGATGTACCAAAAATATCTCCTAATGCTCCAGTAATATCAGACCAACTACTCCCACCTGAATCTGCACCTGTCGGCATATCTATTCTCCTCAGAGTCTATGACTCTATACTATTTAAGCTGAACCTTTCATAATACCTACATCTACAAGAGCTGTACGTATCTCATTAAGTAATGTATATATATCTGTAAAGTTATCATTAACTACAGCAGCGGAACTATCTCCTGTACCTGCCCCACCAGAAGAAACATCTGCAAGAGTTCCGTCTTGAGTACCGCCAGTTGAATTAGTAAGTGCTGCTTGCAATGCCGCCGCCGGTTGTATTACTGGCGTCTTATTCCAGAAACCTAACTTTTGTCCTACTCCTGTTCCTATCTTAGTTCCTGTTCCAGTACCAAGAACTATATCTCCTCCATTAGTTATAGAAAACCCGGCAGTAAATATTTGAGCTAGAGTAAAAGTTTTAATTCCTGAGATTGTCTGAGCATCTATAAGAGTAACATATAGGCCGCCAGCAGTATCATAAAAGTCTACTAAGATCTCAATAGCTTGATGTACTTTTAATAGTGCCTCATATATCTCATCAGATGTAAGGTCTTCTCCTAGAATCTCAGGAACATTACCAAGTACAAGATTGATTTGACTGTCAAGTGTCTCAGCCATTACGAGTACCTTACCTTACCACCTTGAGAGAATACACACTGAATTGTAGAGAAGTTAAAACTGCCTACAAAGAGTAACGAATGATTTAAACCAGAAGCACGTAGATTATAACTTCTATATCCTGTACCTGATATCTCTGTACCTGAAACAGAGGAGGAAATATTTCTTCCATCAAGAGATACAAGATCTGTAAATGTAAAGGAGTCAGTAGTTTTAATATTCTCTACCGTAACATTATGTATATCTAACATTCTATCTCTAGAGTATTGAAATTTTCCTATTAATAATACGCCAACTCTTCCAGATGTAGGAACAGAAGACTTCATTATCTCTATAGCTCCATCAGATTTAAGAAAAGCAATAGATTCTTTAGGTAACTCTAATTGATTAGATAAATATTCAAAACAATCTGTATGAGTTATTTTTACTTTACCTAATTTCTTAAGTGAGATATCATATATAAGAGCGTGAGTAAAAGAAGTTATTCCATAAGAAATTATCAAATATCTGGAAGCTATAAGCTTAATCTTTTTCTTCATTGTTGTAGTTAGTTCAGTAATAGAAAAAGTAGAGGTAGCTTCATCAAAATCTTCTAGTTCTTTACCTGAAAGAAAATCTGTAACTTCAGGTAGAATGTTAGTAGTAAGTCTACTATTAACTGTTTGCATACCTCCTTTAGTATGAGCAAAATGATCTGCTGCATTAGCTTCATATGCTATATGATCTAAACTCATAGCTCCTTTAGAATTATCTACAAGTCTAGCTTTAAATGGATATTTTTTATTACCTGTATAAGTAAGAGCTACTACATTAGCTTCAGTATATGCTAAAAGACCTAAAGAGTTTGGTACAATAAAAATCATTACTCCATCAATACCTGCTACATTACCATAACCGGCTCCAGTTGTAGCAGAAGGAGTAAAATCAGTAGGATCTATAGTACTACTCCAAGCAAACTCAAACTCATTAAAAGCTATAAGATAACCTGAAGAAGCAGATATACCTATCATATTACTTATTGGCATACCAGTAAAAGTAACTGAATCAAATACTTTCGTTGTTTCATTAAAGATAAAAGTACCAGCATCTTTTACATGAATATATGTAATACCGTTAACAGTACCTGTAGTTATGATTGTTCCCGGCGCTACAGAAGGATGTCCGCCATGAGTCCAAATAGTATCTCCTTGTTCAAGTACAAAAGCATGTCTATCTACTGTGATACCTAAATGGACTCTGTTTCCTGCATTACCAAATATAATTCTTACATCATCAAAAGTATTATTAGCTTCTGCTCCTTCTACTGCTGGAATCACTTCTTCATAACCTACAGAAACTAAACCTCTATCTGTAGGTATAACATTATGAGAATAATAGATCTGAGGAGAATTATCTTTCTCTCCTGTAGGAGAGTTCTTAAAAGATGATACAAGCACAGATCTTCCCAACTCCTGAGTAAGAAGAGGGAAGTCAGTTTGTGAAAGATCTATCCTGTAAGGAAATTGAGCCATTAGTCTCTCTGTATATTCTGTGAATTCTGTGAATTGATGTATTTATATATATCTTTAATCTCTTCAAGTAATTCTTTTCTTAGATCTCTAAACTGAGTTGAAATAGTTTTAGTCATTTCAAGTTCAAGTTCTGTAAGCTCTGCATGAGATACAGGAGTCTCTGTAAGTACAGCTCTTGCTACAGCTGCCTTCTTAGATCTAGAGATATATTGCATAGCCAGAAGTAATGCTCCGGCTGTAGCACCAAGAAACTTACCAAGGTGCTCTAAGAAGAAGTTAACATGCTCTGGATCTGGAACTTGTGACATTTTTAATATATACTCCTATTTCTTATCAAGCCTGCGTCAGTATGTGGTGGATGTCGATGTTCCTTCTCAATCAAACCGTAGTTAGTGCAGTAGTGTTAGTCCCTAAGACTGTACCACCAATCTGAACATTGTTAGCCCGTTTAATATCGTAATTAACAACAGTACTGCTCATACTTATTTCAGCGCCAGTGCCTTCATTGCGAGAATCAAAGACGTTATCCTTAACGATGATTGTTGGAGTTTCTGCGCCCGCGCCAGAAGCAGATGCAGTAAACCCAGAGACATCATTAACATCGTCGCCAGATGCATAAATTGAGTTTCCGAGAACATTCACAACTGCATCAGAACTTAATCGGTTGCGCAAATCTAATGCTCTAACTGAACCGTGATCGAATGTACCTGATAGTAAGTCTTGCCCAAACGCTTTTAAGTTATTGCCTATAAAGTTATAAGTCTGCACAGGCATTGCGGTAGGTGTTGCAGTAGTGCCAAAAGCTATTGTACTGGCTTGCGCCTGAACCGTACTTTGAATGCTGAATGCATCAAGCCGATTACTTAAAAAATTCACCTCTCTGTGTGCCCCAAGCCTGAAACAGTCATATCCACCAACGATATTACATCCCCTAACATGCACTCCACCCAGGTTATTTCCAAGACCAAAGTAAAAACCATCTTGCGATGCTGAGATTACATCAATGTCTTCAATATAAGTATCAGATTGATATGAATGTCCTGCATATGAAGCTATCCGTATTGTGCCGTAATCAGGGATATTGATTCCTATTTTCCTGAGTCTAACCTCATTGGTCGATGATGGAATATTAAACAGTTCGGATGTACTGCCAGCTATGATTTTTGTAGTACCACGAACAAGAGCCTCAATGGTTGTAAATGCAGGTATTGTAGAGCCTGTAGTGTTAATTGTTTCAATATGCCCAGGCAAGACAACTACAGATTTATAATTCGGTACACCGACTTGACAAGAGGTGGCAGTAAAATCAGCTAGTATAGGATTTTTGCATAGTATAGTTGTGTTGCTGTAAACTAACCCAAGGACAGGACTAGGAGTAGCGCCAATTTTTATAGCAACTAAATCACCGACACTATAAACATCAAATGGAGTTCCCGCGTCTGCTGTTATCAGACGAGAATCTAAGGTGCTACTGGCGGTAGATCCCGATATTGAACAAGCTGTAGTTACTGTGTTTTCAATTTCCGGCAAAGTAACTGCATAAGCCAATGCAGAAACTATAGACGCAAAGTGACCGTTGCGACCTACAGTCATTACATTTTTGCCCCAACCAGAAACACCTAACTTTTGATGATCTCTTCTATGTTTACCTAAAGGCATATTATATAACTCCTATATTTAGGCAAAATCTAAAGCAGCTACAGTAGCAAGATCTGTAGCAAGATTATTATGAAGATTACCAGCAGTATTTGCTGCCCACTCTTCTCTTAAAGTAGTATTATGAATTCTACTAATCGTCCAGAAAGCTTCTATAAGAGCTGTTCTTGGAGGAGCTTCACAATAATAATCATAAGTAGCATCTGAATACTTCATAAATGCTTGAGGTGAATCAATTACTTCTGACATAATTTGTATCTATCCTCTCTAATTTCCTAGTAATCTGTACTTAATACCTAATATATTAAGTCCGTTATCGTGAGTATCTGGAATACTACTTGTATGTTCAGCAAAAACTGTTATTGATTTATAGGTATATCCTAAGTATTGATCCCAAATAATCTCCATTCACCAGTCATATTACCAAAACCAGTAGAATCATAAAGTGAAATTCTATCCATTACACCAGTGGCATCATACTGAGAACATCCTTGCAACATAACGGGTATAGCTCCAGCACCACCATCTGCGAAATGAATATTCCATACAACCATCATAGGGGAAGTAGTAGTACGTGCATTATAGATCCATATTTCCCCTGCCATTTCATCTGCTGTATCCATTGTCGTAGTCATACAGGCGCATGTATTTTGCGCAGAAGAAGAAGAAGATGTTACATCTTCCTGTCTTTTCGTATAATAGGCTGACCCAGTGAGCAGTGAGCCAGCGCCCCATCTAAGGCTTAAAAGCGCACCAGTTGCACTTGCACTCACATCCCAGAACTTAATGACATAAACATCATAAGTATCAGACATTCCAATAAGAGTAGGATCAATTCCTGCAGCTGTAGCAATTTCAATCCAGGCACCGACGCTAGATGCAAGTTGTGTGACAGCAACAACATCTGCAGGAAGTGCGCCAGCAGAATCAATCTCCAACCCGTTTATTGATACTGGGTCTGCCCCTTTACTATTAATATCAAGCTGAATATCAGTATCATCACCGGTAGCAGAGACATCTACTATCCCTCCTGCGGCAGCATTAGTGACTGTAATTTCATTAACTGCCGAAGCTATAGCTGAGGTTAGGAGTACATCTAACCCGTTTGAGTCTATCAGTTTATTTATAGATTTTATTGTTGTCCGTTCATCAGTTATCTGATCATCAGATATAGTAGTATCTGTAGCAGGAACGCTAACTTGACAAATAGGTAAATTACCTGCTGTTATTATTGGAGCTACAGGAGTAACTCCTGGTGTTCCTGTTATTTTAGTTATAACTCCTGTTGATGGATTTAATACTATTCTATCAATTCGTGGATTGATTACATCAGCAACATCTAAAGCAATGCTTTGTTGAACTTTAGTTGTTAATACAATTCCATTTAATACGCTACCTCCTTCTACTAGAATAGTCATACTAGGTACAACAGATTCATGAGCAAAGAAATGAGCAGAAGAAGCTATTTCTTTTAATACATCTTCAACATTAGTACCATTAAAATTTGAATCAGTATCTGCTACAGTGATTGAAGTAGCTGTATTTACAGAAGCCGCTCCAAGCTCTTGCAAGATTGTTTCAACCTCAGTACCAGTAAAATAACTACTGGCATCAGCAACAGATATAAGGTTAGCAGACGTAGCTACTGAACTTGCTCGAAGCTGAAAAACAGTTCCAGTCCATAACCACTCATCATTAGATGCAGTATTCCAATACCAATAACCTTCCTGAGAAGCCCCAAGCGTAACACCTTGATTATCAATCGTAGGAGCTGCAGCTTTCGGACCAAGATAATAAGGATCTACAACAGCATTAATAGAACCGATGAAACCTACTGCAAGAACTATATCTCCAGCAGTAGCAGCAGAAACAAGAGTGAATGTATCACCATCAGTTTCAACTACATCAACTTCAGGAGATAGGAGTACTCCATTCTTATATACTAAAAGACTAGAGGTTCCTGGGACATATGCAAAAGCATCAATATCGAAAGTAATCTGACCAGCTGTAGCTACATATCTCTGTTTAACTACAGAGGAATAATTACTTATTGTAGCTACAGAATCTTTTGGGTTCCATATACTTGCACCATCAGACATTTAATTTCTCCTCAGAATCCTACGTCAGTAACTGCGTTAATTTTAAGTTCCATATATTCTTCAGCTACAAGAGTTGCTTGACCTTTAGCTTCAGTAGGCTGTGCTATAGATAAATATACTCTTCTTGCTGCTTCATAAACAATAGCCCATGGTTGTAAGTCTGCTATCCAAGAAGAGTACGTAGCTTCCACTATAATAGGATTTACATAGCAGCCTATAAGTATAGCTTCAAGAGATGTAGAAGATTTAATCTCAATTACTCTTCCTGCTACATAAGCTACATCAGTTTTAGTATTTCCCCATTGGTCTAGTATTTCTTCAGGAGTTAATACTCCAATAAATTTTCCTGCTTCAAGTGTAGAAACATCAAGCTTCCTCATATACTTGAGAGCACGATAGTTAGGAATAAGTGTTATAATATCTAAAGAGTGAGCATACTCAGAATCATCAAACTTAATTTGAGTCTCATATATATCTTTAGAAAAGAAATCTAAACGGTGAGCTTTTAAGGTAGCAGCTTTAACAGCAGACTTAGTGAGTGCTACAAGATCAGCTCTACCTGTTATTTCATATACCTCAGTAAGAAGTTCTGCAAATGTCATAGTCTTATGCTACCTTAGAAGCGAATATTAAGAGATTACTGAAGTTGAACCTGAGTCTGAACCAGCTGCCATATCTGAAACATCAGCAGTAGATCCAGGAACTAATTTCTGGTTATCTGATTCCGATTCAGGAAGATTACCTTCTGCTATGTCTTTAGCAAGAGTAGCTTGTTCAGCTTTATATTCAGCAATGAATTTAGCTTTTAATACTTTCATTGGATCAAGCTGGTCAGAAGTAAGTTGCTCTTCACCAGGCTTAATTGAGAGGTGTAGATTACCTACAGTCATTTCTTTCTGAAGATAATCAATTTCTTCTTTAACATCGGTAATATATTTACCGTCTACAAAACAGATACTACGACCAAATTCTGTAACCATACGACAGGATTTAATCGTATGATAGAATACGTGATACAGCTTTTCAGGCTGCTTAGTTGCTTGTGCAATGTGAGTAGGAAGTTGTTCAGCTTCTTTAACTGGAGAAATAGTTTGAGCACCTGTCTCAGAAAGCTTCTTAAGATTAGCAAGTTTATCTGCTAAAGTAGTTTGAGCATTAGTGTTAGTTGTCATGATAGGTTCCTAGTAGTTGATAGAATAGATACAGTAGATAGAATTAAAAAAGACCAGAGCAGAAAGGAAAAATAACTACTCTGGTCAAACGCCACCATCAGCGCAGGAGTAAAAGATTAACCAGCTGCAGCTGCTGTCAGTCCATAGATAACAGCATTAGCAGGAGGATTCTTAATAACAGTAGTCAGTTCAGTGGTAAGAGTACCACCTACAGCATCAATACCGTTATCTTGAGCTTCCTTACCACCGGTGTTAAACTCTTTATTCTGAGTCTTACGATCACCAAGATAAGCCAAACGGAAGGTAGCCAGATCTACTGCAACAGCCATAGCTGCCCAGGAAGTATTACTATTGAACAGAGGATGTTCAACAATACGACACTTACCACGAGCCAGCTGCAAAGTACTGAACTGTAGGCCGAAGGTAGTCTGTCCATCTACCAGTTGATAGGTACCATTCAGGCGACCGATGTTATTAATAACCAGCTTACCTGTACCACCTACAAACAAGACTCGTTCGTTACCTCCCTTAGGATCAGTAGTCTGATTAAACATCGGATCCAGGAAGCCTTCTAACTGAGTCCAGTTAGTAGTGGCCCCAGCAGTGAAGACGTTAGCAGCAGTATAGGAAGAAGGGTAATAAGATAGAGTACCAGTAATATTAATCAAACCATCCATAGTACGGAAGGGCTGACCGTTACGAGTAGATTCAAACTTCTGACCAAAGAAGATACCTTTCTCGATATCTACTGCATGGAAGGCAGCAGCATCTTGGCGAGATTCAGCGATGTTAGTTTCACCAGCGATTGTCAGCGTAGCACGAGCTGATTCAGAGATAGCCCAAGTATTACGGAAAGTCTGAGTAAGGTTAGTAATACGAACAGGAACGATGTTCTGTGCATTAGGACGTAGAGAACTTTCTTCGAATGCATTACCTACCTGAAACAGCTGAATGTTATCAGCGATTGCAGCAGCAGCTACAGTACCCACACCACGAGTTACCTTAGCTTCTGTGGCAGAGATAACTGAATCTACAATGATATTTTCATACGTGCTGTTAACACGCATCATCATACCCGGCAGAATATTAGTGGTAGAATCTACTACAAAGATATTAGTAGTAGCATCTGCGATTGCGCCGTTAAGCTGCATTTCAGGGAACAGCATAGTTTTGGTAAAGAACCCATGCTCATGCTGAACAGCAGTTTCAGTAGGAAGCATAGAAGTCATACCAAAGAGAGGAGCCTGGCCGTTAGGCATCAGGCGAGTAATCATTCCAGCAAACGACTTCTTAGCGAGATCGGTTGTGAACTGACTTGTGTTAAACATTCCAGCAGACATAGTAAGTTCTCCTTATGAGAGTAATTGTCTTAAGAGGATTAAGAATTATGATCTTATAAGAAGATCTTAGTAAAGGTCGAAAGTTGCAGCAGCTGTTTTAACCAGCGTAAAGGTACGCATACCTTGAGGAGGTACACTCAGAGAGTTATTAGTTCCGAGAGCAGTAATACCAACACCTACAGCGATAACAACATCAAAAGCAGCTGCTTGCGAGTTAGTTACCATAAAGCTGTAAGCATCACCGATATTCATATCTGCAAAAGCAGCAGCAATTAGAGCAGCTGTAGGTAGAGTGTAAACTACATCTGATGTAAGAGTCAGACCTTGGAAGATATGACCACCAGAAAGTTCTGATACATCAAGTGTAGCATCAGCTTCTGCATTGTACAAAGACATAACTGAGTTGGCTGCGATACCATCACCAGCATTAGCTGGCCGTATCATACCACCTTCACGAACAAGCGTACGAGTAAACATTAGAATCTCCTATCTAGGAATAAAAAGAAATAACCTTAAAGCTAGCTCTATTCTGCGAACTTACTCCAGTCTTGACCTGTACTTATAGGTTCAGTAACTGCAGGTTCACCATTCAAAGCACCAGACATAGTTTTAACAAAGTCTTGCGCCATAGTTGTAAGTTCAGAAACGGTAGCATTAGGATTTTTAAGTGCGAGTTGTGACTTAACTGCATCAATTACAGGAGCCACCGCAGGATTAGAGTAGATAGGATTTTGTTCTGCTAGGGAGTTAGAAAGCCCTTGCTCTTTAAGAAGGTTTGGTATTTGTGCAAGTATAGATTTTTGTAGATTTATCGTATTCTGTTCACTCATCTTATTAGATATAACAGTAGCCTGCATAAGTGTTTGCTGAGCTACTGAGTTTAAAGAATTCATAAGAGCTTTAGTAGCCTCTTCTCCTCCTGCTTGAATCGCTGCTAAGTTCTCAGGAGTTACAGCAGCAGTCATATCAACCTTGCTCATTACTTCTTGGAGCTTAGTTTGGTCGAGAACTTCAGGAGTAAAGTTTTCTGTTTTTGGAGCGTTAGGATCATTCTCCCACAGAGTAGCAAACTGGTCAAGAGGGGATTCCGGTGTATCTACATTATTAGGTACTACACCATTAGGAGCAGTACCAGGAGTAGCTACAGTTTCTGTAACTGGAGGGTTAGCAATATTTCCAGGAGGTTGAGCCTGTACAGGTTGTTGTTTACCAGAAGCTACTGCTGGATTAGGATTAGCAACATTAGAAGTAGGTGCAGGTGTAGAGGCAGGTGTAGAGGCAGGTTTAAAAAAGTCAAACATTAGAGTTCTCCATTAGGTGATTGTTTAAGTAAGTCTTGTGAAGTAAGTGATGTATCTAATAGATACTGTAAGAATTTAATCTTATCTGACAATGCTGCTTCCTGTTGAAGATAAGAAGATGAGAAAGTAGGATCTATTTCAAGATTTAATTTCTCTTCAGCTATACCTGCTAGATGGTTCTGTAATACTTGAGTTTGAAGTGTATTGAAGATAGATCCTTCAAGAACCTCTCTATCAGTAAGAGCGTAGGTAGAGAATGAGTTAGGTATTAGTTGTGCCATTAGTATTTCCTAGGTTAGTTGTGGTTATATAGTAGGTTCGGCGCTTTACTTGGCGGTGCGTTAGGAGATACTATCACTAAATGCGTCCATAACAAGTACTTATTTTTAAGCCGTAAACATTCGCGTTGCTCATACTAGTCTTAAAAAAAGATCCTTGTCACGGAGCCTCCGCATTTGTGAGTAGCACCACCTAACCGCCAAGGTATGCGCGCCTCTTTTCTAAGCAACAGTCGATGCAGGAGCTGTTAGTTGTGATTGAGGCGGCGCTTGTACTTCTGCACCTTCATTACCTCCAGGCTTATATCCAAACTGCTCAGGTAAAGGTTGAGGAGGTAGTTTCTGTTGTGCTTGCTCAGGATCCATACCTTTCTCTATAGCAAACCACATCATCTGTTGCCAAGCTTGCACAGCTTGTTCATAAGCTACCTGCTCCTTACTCTTCTCAAACTGAGTTATATTAGCTCCTTGAGTCTTCATAAGATAGGAGAATAGAGGCCCTACATTATACTCTGAAGCTAACTCAGGAGAAGATCCAAGTACTTGTAAGGAAGCTCTCCAAGCATCAGCATTTATAATCTTATCAGAAGGTACAAGTCCGTCTGAGATCTTAAATTCAAGAATAGCCTTTCTAAGAGCTACTGGATCAATCTTAACAGGTTTTTCTTTATCTCGTGAGTACTCAGTTCCAGCTCCTTGATACTGTAAGATATCAAGTTTAAATATCTGTTTCATAGGTACGAAGACTTGAGCTTCAAGAAGAATAGAAACTAATTGATCTCTACCATTGGCGTTCTGCATAGTAGAATCAAATTCTTCTCTTGTCTTATTACCTTTAACAAACTGACCTTGGCGTGCAGGATTCTGCCCAGCAAGATTATTAGCCATAGCTATTAGTTGGCCAATCTGCTGCATACTAAAAGCTCCTTGATCTTCACGATAAGGAAACTGATGTACAGCATCAGAGATCTTCTTACCATAAGCAGCAGGACGTACAGGAATCTTAGCAGAAGGATTCGCAGCATTAATGTGAGCAGCTAAAACTCGTGAAGGATCATAGAGAGTTCTATCACTAATAGCACGACGACGAGAAGCTATGATAGAGTTCATGAAAGTAGTAGTTACTTCCTGGAAAGGTTCAGCGTCTTCTGCTAGTGACTTAGTCTGAAGAGCTAACCCGTCTTCATGAGGCATACCTACAAGTACAGGTATCCAGTTATGAGCATTAGTCTGACGTTCAGCATGTATAATTACCTGGTGATTGATAATTATAAGTTTCCAGATCTGTGGAGTGTTACTTCCTGGAACTCGTAAACCAAACTCAGAAGGAAGAATCTTACAATATAGTGTAGTCTTCTCATAAGAGTTCTTGTAATCAATAGCATTATTAGTATCATGCTCCCCAAGACCTACCCAAGTCATCCAATTCATAGCTCCTGCATAAGAATCAGAAGGATTAACTTTTGGGTTGATATCAGGTACGTAATAATTTTCTATCGTCTCTCCAGAAGTAGTACCAGGAAGAGCAAAGGACTGAGTTTCAAAAGCTTTCTTAATATTCATAGTAAGAGTACCAGCAAGTTCTGATATCTCTTGTTTGAGTTTAATACGAGATTTAAACTCAGTATGCCCTGCAAACTCTCCATCCTTATATACTTCAGTAGGTGGAACTCTAGGATCAAGAAAAGAGTTATAAGGATTCCAGCGTTTAATCTTATTTCCTTTCCATATAACTTCTTCAGGCTTAGCTTCAGTCTTAGAGAATTCTAGATTAGTAGTAAGATTAACTACTTTCTCAGTAGCCCAATCTACTTCTATTGGAGCATAATTATACTTAAATCCATCACGAAAGAACATCATAAACTCTTTAGTCCAACCACCACGAGTAGCGTTATTATCAAGAGTTGTTTCTATTTGCAATGCTTCATCCATAAACTGAGCATTAGCTGTAGCTCCAAAGATAGGAACACCAGTAAGAAATACTGATGCTTGATAGACTACAGCAGCTTCTACTTGAGGCATTACAATAGGTACAGTAGTATTCTGAAGAGCATCAGCATCACCACCGGCGTTCTTTAGTTTAGCTTGCTCGTTATCATAAGTTGTATCATTCTCTCGTTGATAGGCTTTGTCAGTAGCAGTAAAACGTGCACGCTGAGCAGACTTAACAGATTTAACTGTAAGCATTATCTCCTTATAGTATTGAATGAAAGCATCTTGTGATGATGGACTCAAAACAAAAGGTGAGCTAGTAGCCATGGATAGATTCCTGTTAGTTCAGAATGATGAGTTATGAGCTGGTACTTCTACAGCATCATATTCTTGTGATTCGATAGTAGTAATTGTAACTATATATTCTCCAAACATCTCTATTACCTTATTTGCATAAGTAAGAAGATCAAGAATCCCATCAGTATTATCTCTTCTCATAGGATTAAAAGATATAGTTTGAGCATATGTAGCTGCTTTGGCCTTTTCTTCTACAAAGATCTCTCCTTGTCTCCAAGATTTAAACATCTCAAGAATACGAGAGTTCTTAGATCTGACTCCTGAATAGATATCTACAGCTTCTATTCCTGAAAGGTCTAATTGCTCCATTATAAACTTAAACCAATAAAGAAGTGAGTATTGATAAGCATTAGATTCAACAGCTATAAGTCTACAATCATTCTCAAGACAGTAACGTAATGCTTCTCTTATAGTATCTCCAGGAGATAATCTATCTTCAGTAACTTCCATAAGACAAGGATAACCATTATGCATTTCAAAGTAACCTACTGATACCTCATCAGCCCCTATCTTATCTGTTGCAGGATCTATGATTACGAAATTTCCGCCAGGTATATCTCCAGCCTGGTAAGGAGATTCAGGAAGTTTAGATAGATCAATAAGATTATTCTGTGAAGCATTTTCATCATTAAGTACCTCTGAGTAGAAGATCTCAGGTTTACCCATAGAGAGATCATTTTCAAATTCGTTCATTAACTGCTTTATAGGCTGTAAGTCTTCCCATAGAGAAGTACCATCAGCTAAGATTCCACCAGCAATAAATTTAATCCACTTAGGATTCTTCTTGAGTTTACGAAGAATGGAGAACTTAGTAGGATACATATTAGCTACAAATAAGAACATACAACCATGAGGAGATTTAGCCTTCATAGCTGTACCAATCATCCAATTCTCTAAGTTATCAGATTGTACTTCAGAGTTAGCACATTCACGTGATTGTATATCTTCAAATATCATAACATCTGGTCGTTGGTTCTTCATATTAAGACCACGAAGAGACGTTTCTGCGCCTATGGCTGCAAGGATGATATTTCTACCTCTATAACCAAACTTCTTAACTGCTTGAGTATCTTTCTCTACTCCTAATCTCCAGTCACCAAACACTCGTTTAATGTTCGGTTCATCTAACATATCTATAACATCAGATAGAACTGCTTCAGAGAGTTTAGCAGTAGCTGATATTATTAGTATAAATCTTTTATCTGTGAATAGAATACAATAGATAACGAAGATCTTTATGAGAGTAGTCTTACCGAAACCGCGTGGGAGACCTAAAGCAAGCTGGGGAAAGATACGAAGCTTATGTGCAAAACCTATAAGCCATGACCAGACAGCTATAAAAACTACTGGAAAAGAGAATTTAAATATAAGAGGCATTACAAGAGCTGCTAGAAAGTTAAGATCTAATTTAGCTGCTTGCTGTACTTCTTCTGCTGAGACTCCTACTTCTAAGATACCAGGAGCAACAGATTCAGGAGGCTGAGTAGTATCTACCTCTCCAAGAGCTTCAAGAAGATCTACTGGTTTCTTATAGTCTGTCACTCTATTTCAACTTCTTTAGGCACCAATCTTTTAATGTTAACAGAACTAATGCTACAGTTCCTACTAACAGGCTCAGGTGTATCAAGTAATGTAGAAAGACTTCTAAGGAGCTTATATGCTGCATCTTGATTCTTCCTTATATGAGGATTAGTTTTAGTTGTTGTTTTAGATAGGTGTTTAGATTTAGGGATATAAGTCATTTGGGATATTATCCCGACAGTTATAACTGCCTATAGAGATGCTAGTAAAGTATCCTCCTCTAGCACATTAGGAGCTTGTTCTACTTCCGTTGTTTCGTCTGTGAGAGCAGCAGGTTCAGAAGACTCTGGAATAGAGCAGGAAGATCTAAGATCTCCAGAGCTAATAGTTCTAAGTTCTTTCTCTCCAACACCTACTACCATATTATCAATATTAGTAGTAAATTGCTGCATTATTGCTACAGGCATAGTAAGCTGTACAATGTTCTTTCTATCTACTAGAGCTTCCTGTGAATCTTGTCCTCTTCTCTTAGCTCCATTGATTACTTTAATAGCTCCAAGAATGTCAGAAGGACGAAGAAGGAGAGGAAGAGAAGTCTCTAGTTTTTTAAGTAATGAGTCTTCTACTGAGTCATACTTACCGTCTCTCTCAGTATGAGCTGACATAGTCTCGAATTTAATCTGCGTGACAGCCGCCGCAAAATCTGAATCTGATAGGAGTTGTGAGATTCGGGAGGGAGTCACACCAAGAGCAGAAGCTACAGATTCGACTCCTATTCCTGCGCCAAGCAGCGCCAACGCTCTTTCTTCTACGCCGCTGTGAATTGATTCAGTCATGGAGAAAATTCCGCTTTGTCAAGAAATGGTCAAGGGATGATGATGATGTCTCCATCTTACCCTATATATAAGGAGTAGGAAAGATATAAAAGAGAGGGATTAGGAAAAACTGAATCTAAGAGAAGGAGAACGAGAAATCTAAGAGAGAGAGTCTTATAAAAAAGATTAGGAAATTTAAGAGGGTTCTATAGGATACTGTAAACTCTAAAGCTAAAAAAGGTTCCCGCCCCCCGCCTGGATTTAGACTAGGTACAGATAGGTTTTACTTATAGGGGTATAGATAGAGGAGGCAGGTAGATACCTGAGTGATAGGGTAGGGGATAGATACCTAGAGGGAGGGAGGAAGATAGAGTCAATAGATTGACACAATGTAAACAACTGTGTCTAATTGTAAATGATTGTAAATGATTAAATTTGAGGGTAGACAGAGGGTAGAGATATGAGATATAACAGGAGCATAATTATTAAATACAGACAGAGGGTAGGAGATACAGATATGTTAATTGAAACTAATCTTAAATCAGCTAATAAGCGTATGCTTAAAGGCATTATTAAAACTTTAACTACTACAGGTTATATTACTACTAAAATAGTTCTTATCTATGAATGTCAACATACGGCAACTAAAAATGAAAGCATATATTAAGTCATTAGACAGATGCGTATGGTGGACAGTAGGCTGGACGCTGGTAGTGGCAGGTGTGCAGATAGTGATACACCTATAGAGTGGTAGATACAGGTAGATAGATACAGGTAGACATAGGGATAGATACAGGAGTTATAAGTTATGAAAAGATACCAGATGAAATCTAATGCAAGATACAGGAAACAGTTAGAAGAAACTAATGATTGCGTAATCATAGCAATTAGTATTGCTGCCAGAATGACATATAAAGAAGCCCATGATATTTGTAAGTATCAAGGCAGGATTAATAAGAAAAGAATGTGTACAACTCCTGCACTTGACCAGTTGAAGGTTATAGGATTTAAGGTTGAGCAGGTAGATAGATTGCTTCAGAAGAACGGCAATATGTTCACATCTAAAACGATTGGAGATAAACTTAAGCATGGTTATTTTATATGCCTTACAAGAGACCCTGCTTTTGCAGTAGTTAATGGAGACGTAGAAGATTGGACACAAGGAAGAAAATACGTAGTTTTAGAAGCATATAAGATTACCAGAAGGAGAGTATAAGATGAGTAAGAAGTTAGTAAGAATACCTGTGTTATCAGCAGGCTTTAGTTGTTCAGAACGTACTGAGATTGCTATTGTTGGTGCCTCATTAGTACGTAAATGTGGAGTTTATGCAGCTTCCAGATATTGCCAGAAACGAGGAGTTTTAGCAGACTCTCTTATAGTTGCAATGGGTTGTTCCAGAAGGCTGGAGATGTTAGAATTAGGGCTGATTTCTTGGAATGAGTATCAGGCACGTAAATTACCTTAGATAAATCTTAGTTGAGATAGGAGTAGTATAAAATGAATAGTTTTTTACATATAGTTGTATATGTTTGTTTCTTGGTTGAGATAGTTCTGATTTTTGTCTTGGCTGATGTTATTGCTAGGAAGAAGAAATATGATAGAAAAATGGCTTCTTATCGGCGGCGCTCTACTGATTCATGTCTTTATGAATTAGCTCTTAAAAGAGCAGTAAAGAAAGGCGAAGATAATATGTTTTTTAAGGAGCAAGCAGAATAGGTTGTCTTTGATAGGTTTAGGTATCTGAATATCTGAATGCCTGAATATCTGAATCTATCAGGATACAATCTTGTATCGGTAGTCTCTTAATCTATGGAGTAAAATATTATGTCAGAACATACAGAAAACAATCTTCCAGTTCGCGGAATGGATTCGACTGGTAATTATGTCTATCTTCCTTATGACCCAAAAGCACCAACTTCTGAGAAAGGTCGTAGAACTATCGCTGTGTTGTATAAGGTAGCGAAGACAGGAAAGAATGCAGGAATTAAGAAAGGAAATAATGTCTGCTTATTGGTTCCACCTCTTTCTATTTCTGAGATAGAAAACAATATTGATAAACTTATGCCTCATGTTTTAGCAATGTGTGAAGTTGAGCAGAATAAGATAGCGAAAACATTACATATTTCTGGTGGTGATGATGTTCTTGTATCTCCAACTGAAATCTCTATTGATTCTATTATCAGGAGTTTAGAAGCTGAAAGAGTCTCTACCAGATTGAATAAGGAAACAGTACAATCTTGGTTTGATACTGAATTGGCTGATTCTCTTACTATTCTATTCGCTGATAAACTTGGATTATCTGATTCTCTCACTCAGAATGAAGAAGATAAGCTAAATTCACTTGTGGGAGTTTATAAAACCAAGTTCTCTAATCTTGCATCTAATGTCGTGACTTATCAGCCAGCAGAAGCTGAGAAACTAATGATTGCAATGGATAAATGTGATATTGATATGAAGAATGATATAATTGCAGCGAAGCTGGGAGAGAAACTGGATAAAATGATTAATCCGTCTTTAGATGCTTTGATGGATCTCTAATATTGATTACAGTTCTACTCTTAAGAATTCCCAGTCTAACAAGCTGGGATTTTTTTATCTCTCTCATGTTCTCATTCCCTGAATCTATCTCTCTCATTCTCACGAATCTAATAGGTTATCCAAGATATTCGGCAAAGCTGACAATTCGGCATTATCGACAATCCGACAATCTGCCAAAGCCCTTTTCGGTGTCTGTCTGACCCTCTTTTTCGGTCTCTTTCTATATCTAACTACTTGTATCTATCTTTCTCTAGTTCTGTATCTATATCTGTAGTTCTATCTTTATGTATGTATATGTTATATTTTTATATAGTGAGGGTCTAAATACATACATCAATCATATATAGATAGATACCTTAGATAGAGAATATGTAGGAGATAGATATAAGAGCTTATGGATAGGAGTAGTTAGAGGTAAGAGAGTATATCCTACTGTATAATACAGAAAGTGCTTGACAGGATGAGGTGTCTGTGAGACCATTGGCAGATTGTCGGGTTGTCGGGTTGTCCGGCTTGCCGAATCCGCCTCATATTTCTATCTAAGAAGCTATTAAATAAGGAAAGATTATATCATGTCTACTATTAATATTATGCCCGGTTCTACTACTATAAATCTAGGTGAAGATAAGATACTATTAAAACCTGAATCTATTAAAGTCATGATACAAAAGCCAGACCTTACATATAAGTATGTAAGTGTACAAGAACTCATACAATGTTATGAAGATGCTATTTATAAGCTAACATTAAACAACTAAAGAAGGAATCATAATACTATGCCGCGTCAACGTAAACTACTTAATGTAAGAAGTATGTTAGAGAGAGTAGTTAATTTATCTACTCAAATAGATATAGCTATAGATAAATATAATATAACTCCTCTTCCTCCTACCTATATGGATGAACTACATTCTATAGCTCTCTTAGCTAGACAGAAACTTAAGATCGTAGCTAAGTCTGGTACACGTAAAGATATTAGAATTGAAACACCCACCAAAGAGAGTTAATCTTATGTCAATTAAATACAAGTATCGTCCCTCCCTTACAAAAGAAGATATTAAACATATCCTATATCTTGCTAAATGCTCTCTTTCTCCTACCTCTTCCCCTTCTACTCCCGAAGGCTGTCTAGAACGTAAAGACTCTCTCTCTCGTTCAGTCATTAAATCTCTAGCTCCCTTTCTTGCTAAGATAGAGAACGATATTATCTCCCCAGCGTATGTGTCTGATACCTCACCTAAACCATCTCTTTTAGAGTCTCTTGAAGGCATTACTCCGCCTTTAACTCCTACATTAACAGGAGAGGCTAAGAGAGCTTATGGTAAAACTTGTTATAATAAGATGATTTCTAATATAGAAACTTGTAATCTCCAGGAGATAGCAGCCGCAAGAGAACATGCTTACGTAAATGATTTTATGTCTCCTGAAGAGGAAGCCGAATACGAAGCTGAAGGAACTCAGGGAGTAGTATTATGACTATCTCTATAATTCATAACATATATGATACAATGGATCAAGGCTTTCTACACTCTATCACTGTAGAATACTCCAATGGTTCTAGAGAGGAAGGCAAGAGAGTAGGATATAAAGAGATAGCAGTTAACGGAATGTATCGTGCAACTACTGCTTATTACATAGATACCTTTCCTGCTATCTTCACTGTTAGTTTAATTAAGTTTACCAGACTTACTTATAATAATCTACCTCTTCGTCACTCTTCTTATATTCCACCGGTGCAATCATAATGGACTGTATTACCACTGATTTCACTGGCTTAGGTTTCTGGATTTTCTTTACTGTTCTTATCATACTCTGGTACTTAGATGAAAAAGATGAAATGAAGAAAGAGCTTAAAGAGTTTAAATTAAAGTATAAGACAAGAGGTAAGAAATAACATGGCTCGTATAACTTGCGCTATCTCTGGAATCTCATTCAAGTGTGAACACGTGCCTATGGCATTAAATCACCGAGAATTCTATCATCCTATCTTCGCACTCCCTCAGCGTAAACTTCTCGGTCTCTATACTACCTACACCAAGGGGCATCTTACAGATATAGACTCCTATCTACTCTTCTGCGCTCTCTTACAGTCTACTGATTCAGTAAACTTTGCTGTCCCTGCATCTATGAATAAAAATACTCCTACAATCATAGCTAATAACATAGCTCAACTTGTACGTGTAATCTGGGAATCTAACGCCATAACTCACCCAGCCTTTAAACAACCGGGATTCTATATCCGAGCTGATACAGCCTCTTTATCTAACATTCATATCTGGATTAAGGCATGGATAAGTAATATAGAAGACTTTAAGTCTGGACTTGACCGGCGGTCTGAACAAGAGAAGTTACAAGCTATAGAAAATAAACTCTCTAAACTTATCTTCACTCCAGAAGCCGGACAAACTAAACTCATAGCTACTGTGGCAGACTGGGCTGATAAGGCTGCTGTTTTTCCTGTATCTAAGCGGGACGCTTGGAAACTAATTATAAGAAAATGTTACAACCTTAATGCTATGTTTTCTACACCTAAATCTGAACTGGTAGAGATAAAAAACTACTGTGAAGAGAATATAGAATCTGGTTCTATTCATTTCCATACTCTTATGAAGACGCTTCGTACAGGTATAGCTAATCATAATGATTTCTTAGGTCTAAGCTCTCTCGAATCTACCACTACTGACTGCGGCTATACTCTTATAGAAGAAACAGCGGAAGATAGAACTAAACGAGAGTCAATACTACTAGCTATCATAGCTAAAGCCCCAGACAAGGAACCAGTAGAAAAAGACTATTCATCTAAACTTACTTTTATAAGAGCTAAACTTGCTTATAAACAAGCACAGAATGCAGGAATCACAGGAACATCAACATGAACATAAACATAAGATCACATAAAATCATATCTTCAACTACTTGTACTTATATAGATGATATTGTATCTTTTAATATATCTAAAGATAAACAAACAATAGAAGTAACAGAGCTTTGTGACAGTTATTTTGAAGAGACTCTTACTAAAGAAGAGTTTGCTTCTTTTATTGCTGAGTTAAATAAACTCCATAGTCAGATGAAAGAGATTAAATCATGACACAATCATATAAAGTAGACAGAACTAAACTAGCTAAGATTCTTGCTAAAGCTAGGATGGATAAGGAGTTTAAAAAAACAACTCCTGAACAGTCACCGGCGCAACGTACTTTAAATCCGCCACCAGATAGAGCTACAACTCCCAGCTCTTCCTGTTCTGACCATATACCTAAGTCTCCAATCAACTCAAGACTAGCTATCTTAAGAGCTAAACTTGCAGGAGAGTCTGGAGATACGGAACTCCCGAAGGCCACCAACCTAAAACCAGAGTCTTCTCCTTCTCTCTCTACTTCTTCTAAAGACTCTCCTTCTGCTACTCATATAGATAAAGACGGTAATCTTATAACCTATAACTCCAAGCAAGAAGGGTTTGTTAAACTAGCTTCTTCCGGTAAGTCTTGTGTTCTCATCGGTGCTGCTGGTACTGGTAAGACTACTTGTATGCAAGGTGCTCTACAAGCCCTGATACAAACAGGACGCATACCTAAGTTAGATTCTGAAGACCATAAGTACCTTACTTCTGGTACTCCTGGCGTAGTTATAATCGCATATACGCGCCGCGCAGTTAATAACATCCGGCGTGTTCTCCCAGAAGACCTTAAAGCTAATGCTATAACTTCTCACAAACTACTTGAATATGCTCCTGAGTTTTTTGAAGTTATGACGCCTGAGGGAGATTGGAAGAAGACTATGCGCTTCGTAGCTTCTCGTAACGAAGTCAATCCTCTCCCTTCTACCGTAGCTACTATAGTAGTAGAGGAAGGTTCCATGCTCTCAGTAGAACTTAAAGCTGAGATAGACCTAGCCTTACAGCATAAAGTACAGTGGATATATCTAGGAGATATTAACCAGCTCCCTCCTGTCTTTGGGTCTGCTGTCTTAGGTTTTCGCCTTCTCGACCTCCCTGTAGTAGAACTAACAGAAGTCTATCGTCAAGCTCTTGAATCTCCCATCATCCGTCTAGCTCACAGAATCCTCTCAGGTAAGCCTATTCCCTTAGAAGAGTATGCTGACTGGAAGTATCCAGGACAGTTAACTATACATCCATGGAAAAAGAAAATCTCAGCTGATGATGCAGTACGTACTTTAGCTGCTTTCTTCTGTAAGGCTTACGACGATGGAGATGCTTATAACGTAGATGAAGACATCATCCTTATACCTTATAACAAAGCCTGCGGCACCATTGAACTTAACAAGCATATAGCTAATCATATCTCAGATGTTCATCATAGAACCACCTATGAAATAGTAGCTGGATTCAATAAACATTACTTCTCTATCGGTGATAAGGTACTCTATGATAAAGAAGATGCTGAGATAATAGATATATCTATCAATGCTGCCTATACAGGAGCTAAGTTTCAAGTAGCTTCTAAGCATTTAGATTACTGGGGACATAACCCTAAGGCAGCAGAAGAATATGCAGCTTCCCGAGCTAACGACACTGCTAGTTCTGATGATGATATAGACTTCCTTCTCGAAGCTGTAGCTTCAGATGGTGAAGAGGATAGAGTCCGTAAAGCCTCTCATGTAATAACTCTTACTCTCATTGACTCAGGAACTACTATATCTATAGATACAGCATCAGATATAAACAACCTCATACACGCTTATGCTCTTACAGTTCATAAGGCACAAGGCTCTGAATGGAGGAAAGTTTTTCTTTGTTTCCATCAGTCTCATGCTACCATGTTACAGAGAGAGCTCTTATATACAGGAGTTACAAGAGCAAGAGAGGAACTCTATATAATCTGCGAACCTGACTCCTTCACTAAAGGAATAGTAAGACAACGGATTAAAGGAGATACCTTAGAAGAGAAAGCTGAGTTTTTCAAAGGCAAACTTGATGATAGATCTAAGAGCTAAAACATAGGAACTAAAAGGAAAATAATCATGACTGAAGACCAACATATTAAATTAGTGGAAGTAGGTAATTCTTTCTAGGAGAAATTAGGTAAACTAGCTGCTGAACATATAGCTCAGTTTCCAGAAAACATAGAGAACGAAGTAACCTCTTATCTACAAGATAAGTGCTCTATCTACTGTACTAACTATCCTGAGTATCTTAAGCAGCTTAGAGAGAGTTTGCCTACCTAAACAAGACTTCTATCTAAAATTTCAGAAAAAGGTTGACACCTGAGTCATTCATGGTACAATCTTCACTCTGAAAAAACCGATACAGTTGTATCATTTATACCCCTCCACCATATCTAACAACCTAAGAGGAATCTAAGATATGAATACGCAAACACTAGCGCAAGCTGCTGATAACCAAGCTAACCCTGAAGACATTGAATTACCTGAAGTTGAAACTGAAGGAACTGACTCCCGTGATTCTGTAACTTCTGAACCTACTCCTGTTCCTACTGCCGATGAATTGAAAGCTATCTGTGCTGATATCAAAGCAGGCTACAACTTCGACGTGAATGTTAAACCTGTCCTTTTCCGCTTCAAAACTTCCAAAGATGGTGACGTTGAAACTAAGCGCGAACCGCTAGAACTTCCTATTCCTTATCCTTCTGTACAAGGTCTGGTAGCTATCTTAGAAGGCGGCGGTAAAGGTCTGGAACTTCTGATGGATGCTGCTGAATCTATCGTAACTCAGACTGCCCGCGCCATGATTACTGAAGATGTGACTCTGGGAGCAACTAACTTTCCTGTAGAAAAACTTTCTTGGGAAGCTATTGCTAATATGCCTAAGGCTGAACGCTCTGGTGGAGGTATTGCCAAGGAAGTCTGGGAAGACTTCGCTAAGGATTACATCAAGGTTATGATGGAAGTTACTGGTAAGGATCTGGAAACAGTTACGCGCGCCGCCAAACTTCTGCAAGGCAAATTCTCTGCTTGTAAGACTAACATTCCTGTACTGAAAAAATTGGTTGAGTTTATCACTATCTATGTAGATAACTCTAAACGCGCTGATGAGTTCATCAGTTGCGTTGAGTTTCTGGTAGATAAGGCTGATAAGCTCATCAATACTACTCCTGAAGAACTCCTGGCGAATCTGTAAGATTCTCTAATTAGTTCCTCTAAGACTTAGTTGTTTTAACTCTAGGCTTTTCTACCTCTAAACTATGTAGAAAAGTCTTTTCTTAAACCTACTATCATAATCTACATATAATAACACAACTCAGGAGAATTTATTATGCAAGAACCTACTCATATAAAAGTATCTAATCCTAGCAGACTTTCTATTCTTTCAGCTATCCAAGCTGCTTTCATGTCACCTTATTCCATCTCTCGTAATCTCGAACTTCAAACCCTCCTCTCTGACTTCTCTAACTCCTCTCGCGGTAAAAGTAAATCTAAAGGTTTTATTAAATCTTGGGCTTTATCTAAATATCATACTAACTCTGCTAAACCTCATTCAGGTAAGAAAGAAGCTGCTAGGAACCTAGCCTCTGGTAAGGTAGGTTTGGATTATAATGCTCTTAGAGCCTTAGCTAAGGACAGAAGAATTTGTAATCATGAAAATGATTATATAATCCCTTTCTAAGGAACAGTCATCCGTCAATATGAGCCTATCTGGAACGCTATCAAGACCCGAAATCATGCCTCCCTAACTGCCCCTATTAAAAACCACAAGAAAATAATAAAAGCTGTAACAAAAGAGAAGTGGTTAGATGAAGGGTATAAATTAGAGTTAGAAGAGAAAGCTCTTAGAGCTGAGTTAGTTATAAGAAAGTCTAGAAGTAATCCTGAACTCATTCATTTCTCCCTTAAAACATTTATTGTTACTAAATTTATAACTGAAGATAATCTATAGGAGTTAATCATGCTAGAAGATAAATATGATAAGCCAGCTACTCTTGCACGTAAGAAGAAGCCGTCAGAAATAATAGCTGGAGGTATAATGCTTGCTGGTTACGTAGTTATACTTCTGTTTATTGGCTCCATAATGGGATGGGATTAATATGAATCTGGCTCAACAAGTACAAGAGAATCTGGCTCAGATGGAAGAAGCTCTATTATCTGATACTCCTAACATCGCTACTCTCCTTCGTACCATTCATCAGCAACTTAAGAAAGATCCTGAGATTGTAACTATCCTCTCTGAAGAAGAATGTGGAATATTAGTTTCAGGACTTAAAGAACATACAGCAATAGAAATCTCAACTAAAGCATTAAAGAAGACTGGAACTAAGTCTCTTAAAGCTACTACTACTGATGATCTCTAATGACTTCATCTCCTAAGATTCCTCCTTTTCCTAAATCTCCAAAAGATATAGAAGTTAAAGTTTCCTCTATCTGGAAAGGAGATATACCAGAGTTTTATGCTACCTTTAATATTTCTCTAATCGAGCCGCCGGAATTTCTGTCAGATACAGGTGTTATAGAGTCTATGTTATACGTAGAAGTTACTACATACGACTCTGAGACTTCTTGTTTTGAGATCTTATATGATAAGAAAGTGTTAAAAGATCTTATAGCTTCGGGAGAGATTATCCAAGAAGTTAAGAATGCTTATCTAAATGCAGAAATGTATCATAAACAGGATAATTATGACGGACTTATCCAGTAGACTAGAGAGTTTAAAAGCTGAACATTCTCCCTTTCCTCTCTGGGCATTACTAATTCTCATAGAGAAAACTAAATGGAACACTGAACATAAGATGCTTAATACTATTCTTTTAACTGATTACTTAGCTCCAATAGAAGCTCCAACAGTTAAAACTAATCCGATAACATCTAAAGCAGTATCTCGTTGGTGTATAGGTGATGAATATGCTTACTTAGGTATAGATAAAGTAGATATAATAAATACAATACTACTAGAAGTAGTACCTAGAATGAGTGAAACTAAAACTATATATTTATAGAGACCAGACCTATGATTAAAACTCCTACTGACCTAACTGATTACTTAGATGATATGCCTCCGCTGGATATAGAAATGCTAGAACCTTCTGATGTTCCTCTTAAAGAGATAGAGGTCTTCATCGAAGGTATCGACCCCAGACTCCAGCTTATATCTCATTCCTCTCGTTCTACCCTCCATAAATGCCCACGTAAGTTTCAACTCTATCGTCTTAACTCTCTTGAGCAAGAACAAGCTGACACTATAGCTAATGATTTCCAACAACTTACATTCGATTTCGGTTCTGTGGTAGGTATGGGAATACAAGCTATACTTGCTGGAGACTCTCTCGACCAACTCTATCTTGACTGCTTCCTCTATTGGTCTATAGATATACACCTTGAAAACAAGAGACAACATAAATCTTTCTGGGAGGCTCTCTTTGCTATACAGCGATTTAAAGCTATAATAGATGCAGGATATCTTAAAGATTACGAACTTCTTACTTTCATCTCTCCAGAAACAGGAGAAGAGAAACTAGCTGTAGAGCTTTCTTTTCAAATACTTCTTCCTGACGGATATAAATATCGTGGTTATGTTGATGCTGTATTAAGACATAAACTCACAGGAGAAGTGATGATTCTTGAAGATAAGACTACTTATATGAGAGAAGTTAATCCAGCTACTTATAAGAATTCAGGTCAGGGACTAGGGTATTCCGTAGTTCTAGATCACATTGTAGAAGATGCTCTTTCATCATACACAGTTCTGTATCTGGTATATTCTACCACTCTCAAAGAGTTTCAAGAACTTCCTTTTGAAAAATCCTCTCTCCAACGTGCGCTCTGGCTTAATGAACTCCTCATCGACTGTAAACATATAGACTTATATGAACAGTTCGGAGTTTACCCTATGCATGGAGAGAGTTGTTTTGACTTCTTCCGTGAGTGCGAGTACTTAGGACTATGTACGTTAAGCACAGAGAGGCTTGTTAAACCTCTCACTCAGAAAGTATTAGATAACATAGAGAAGAAAGAAGTCTATGACTTTACCATTCAGTTTGAAGAACTTATTCAGACTCAGATTAATATGATAAAAGACGGAGAAGTGTTATGAATAAGGATAACATAGCTATGCTTACCACTCTGACAGTAAGGAACGCTGCTTACATTCCTCCGGGAGAAGTGATACAGCTTGCATATACTGGCTGGACTCTCTGGCAGAAGTTCTTAGGGTTACTTGTAGGTAGAAAAGCTCCTAAACCTAAGTACGTAAGAGTAGTAAAAGTAATTGACACTAATACTGTAGAGATAGAACCAGTAGATATAAATAAATAGACAGGAGAAATAGAATGAAAGAGACAGAAGAAATAGAAATGATTTATTTTCAAAAGTGGTTAGAGACAGTACCCTATTCATTAATAACGCCTAAAGGAGTAGACTTAGCTAAAACGGCTTGGGAAGAAAGGAGTAAGCAACTTAAATCAAACCAATCTAAGACTCAGAAGGTAGAAGTATCTGTGAATATTTCAGATATGATACCTTTGGTTTTATATGAAAAGATGACTCATGCTCATAGCACAGCACGTAACAAGTTAGCTGATGCTAAAGAAACTATCCTCTCTATCCAAGCTGAGTATGATATGTTAAGAGAGATGAAAACAGGAATGGATAAAGAGTATGAAGCTAAACTCAGTCATATTGAAGAGTTAGCTAAGAATCGTGCAGCTACTATTGATATTCTTAAGTTTAGGATAGAAGAGCTTGAAAATAAGTCTGACTCTCCTGACTCTCCTGAATCTGCCTGCCTTAAACCCGGAGCACAGTAGCATGACTATTCTCATGAGAAGGAATGGAAAGACTAATAGTCAGGTTTCTCTCACTATGGATAGATTTATAATGGAGGGAGAAACAGTAGAGTTAATAGGAAAACCAGACCTTAACGATAATACTGCACAATTTACAAGTAAAAGATTTTTTCCTACAGGGTGCTTCTGGGGAAATCTTAACTGCTTTGACTACTTACCTAAGACATCACCGGAGTATCTTACATATGGCCAAACTAAACACAACTAAGAAGTCTGCTACTGATAGTGTCATTCTCTACGGCGCTCCTAAAGCTGGTAAGACTCTTCTTGCTGGTAAGCTGGCTGAACATTTCAATCTCATCTGGTTTGATTTAGAGAATGGACATGCTACTCTCTATACTCTTCCAGAAAAATGGCAAGAGAGAATCGAACTCATTACTTTCAATGATACTACCACCTATCCTATAGCTATTGAGACTTGTCTTAAGGTAGTTAAGGGGCCAGTAGATATCTGTGAAGCTCATGGAAAGGTAGCTTGTACGATATGTAAGAGGAAAGAGACTTCTCTAGCTAACCCAGAAGCACCAGAGGAGTCTGAGGCTATTCATAACTCCTTATTCACTCATGTAGATCTAGCGAATCTCCCTAATGATACCATTGTAGTATTTGATTCTGCTACTCAGCTTACTTCCTCAGCTATAGCTCATATAACTAAAGCAGAAGCTGATGATTATAAGATGAAGACTGATGATTGGGGAGGACTATCTAAACTAATGGATGTGTTCTTCTCTCACATTCAGAACGCTACATACAATGTGATAGTCATATCTCACCTTGTGGAGACTAAGCAGGATGATGGTAAGAAATCTGTCACTCCTGTAGCTGGCTCTAAGAATTTCTCAGCTAATGTAGCTAAGTGCTTTGACCATGTTATCTTTGCTCAGCGAAAGAATTGTAAACATGCATTTGCTTCCACTACTACCTATGCTAATAACATTCTCACAGGTAGCAGGACTGGTGTAGATATGGATAATGATGTTGAAGCTTCTCTTTTATCTGTATTTAAACCTGAAGTAGTTCCAGAAAAGAAACAGCTTACTTCCTCCTCTGCTGCTGCTGGAACATCTGGAGCTTCCTCCTTACTTAGTAGACTTAAAGATAAGACATAGGCATAAAGAATTCCTCCTCTAGGAATAGGTACTGGTAGCACCTACTTCTAACAGACATACAGACCTGAGATAACGCTCCACTTAACTTAGATACGTATACGTATATACATACAATCTAATCTATCAATCCAATATAGGAATATATACTATGAATGACACAGTAAATATCGACAGCTTACTTGATGCAACTCTGGATGACCTGGAAGATTTACCTTCTTTTGAACCCTACCCTGCTGGGATTCATAAGGTTCTGATATCAATGGAACTTAAAGATATCAATGGACATCCTTCAGTAGATGTATCTTGTAAACTTGTTGAAACAATGGAGCTTGCAGAGCCTACTAAAGATGAGGTTCCTGTAGCTGGTTCTGCTGCTGGTACTCTTTGTATGATGGATAATGAGTACGGACGTGGTAACTTCAAACTTATTGCTACTCCTATTGGAGCTGCTTTAGGTTTGAGTTCTCCTCGTGAAGTTATCGAAGCCTGCATTGACATCGAATGTATGATAGTTACAACCATTAAGTTGGATAAGAATGATAAGACTATCAGACGCATGAACATCAAGGAGCTTGAAGTAGTATAAGGTAGTACTTTCTTCCTCATGCTTACACAGGTGAGGGAGTTTTTCTATAGGTTCTAATATGAGCTTACAGAAAAACTAACAGAGACAAGACAGGAGAAACTAATATGAGCAGTAATCTAACTTGGGTACCTAATGTAGTACAAGAAAAAGTTGATTTATCTACAGATTTAAAATTTATCATAAGAAAGCGTTATGGTAATCCTATAGATGTAACTGTTGATGAAGCTCATAGACTTTACTTTGAAGGTTTGCATGATGCTGGAATAAAAGACGCTATTAAAGTTATGGCAGCTATAGATACTTACTCAAAAATAAACCTAAAAGAGGAAAACTAATGTGCATATATCTAAAAGCTCTAATCGTTGGGTGGATTTTATTAACTGCTTCTGCCAGCAGCGTCGTTCTTTATCTAACTTACTTATACTTTACGCACTCATCCTGATACTTATAGCTCCTCTCTTATCAGGCTGTCCGAAAGGATTCTCTCTGGGAGAAGGAAGAGAAGAATCTTATCAAGAGTGTTATCACTGTGATGACTTAGATTGCGTACCTCCAGCGGAAGAGATTAGATACAACTCTCCAGAGATAGTAGAAATAGAAATGATAGTAGAGGGGATATAAGTGACTGACTCAAACTTAGCTTTCTACGGAACCTATGCTGATAAGGAATATCTAAGGAATCTTAAATCCTGCACAGATGGAAGAACTTGTTTCATTAAGTTAGAGAAAGTTACTACTATCGGTGAGGTAGTAATGTTCTGTGAGAAGAGAGATATTACAGGAATCATATCTACCTCTATTCCTCTCTTACAGAAACTTCTCTCTTGGACTGAGAGGAAAGCACCTTCTCTTAATGATTATGCAGGTAGTCTATTTAAGATTCCAGGAAGGAAAGGTGGAGAGATAGAAGTAGTATTCATTCATCCAGTTAAGCAGATAGTTACTGTACCCTATGGTAGATTCCTAGCTCAAAGATATATATCGAAACTGACACGGCCACAAGATTGGATGGAGAAAATTCCTTTTGACTGGTGTAGGATAGAACCTGAAACTTTTGACCTTATATTTGATAATCTATCTTCTGCTTTCTTAATCGCTATAGATATAGAAACCTTTAAACAAGATGCACAGATTAGATGTGTAGCTTTCTGTGGGGTCTGGTATGATGAAGAGGGAGGAATAACTTCTTATGCCTATGTCCTGCCTCTTGACTCTACTTACAATCTAGCTCTATTAAGAAAACTCTGCTGGGAACTACAAGCTCCTAAAGTATTTCAAAATGGTAAGTATGATATAAGCTACCTCACCCGCTATGGTGCTCCAGTCTACAACTACCTCTATGATACAGCTAACATGATGCACTCATGGTACGCCGAACTTCCTAAATCTCTTGGTGCTCTTAACTCTTTCTTCGTAAGAGAGTCTCAGTACTGGAAAGACTTAGCTCATACAGATGACTTATATGAATACTACCATTATAACGCACTAGATACTTATGCTACGGGAGTATGTGCAATCATCTGGCTCCTAACTGCTCCTGATTGGGCTAAGGATAACTATCGCTTAGAGTTTCCTAATGTATTCCCTTGTCACTTAGCTGAGATGACAGGAATAGCTAGGGATATGGAGGCTCTCTCTAAAGCAAGAGCTGAAGAAGATGAAAAGGAAGCAGCCAAACTCAAGAGTCTTAGACTCCTAATTAACGAACCTGACTTTAATCCTGGCTCTCCTAAGCAAGTCTTACAACTCATTCATATCCTAGGGCATAAAGATATAAAAACATCAGAAGAGAAAGATTTACAGAAAGCTAGATTCAGACATCCATTCTCAGGAAGAATTCTGGGACTTGTAGTAGATATAAGAAAATCCAGGAAGCTTACAACTAACTATCTTACAGTAGGAGAGAGGGCTAAAGAATTCCATAGATATGATGGTACAGGGAATCGTATTCTCTATGCTCTTAACCCTCATGGAACTGATACCTCTCGTCTAGCTTCTAGAGAGCATCACTTCTGGTGTGGATTACAGATACATAATATATCTAGAGGAAAGAGTGTTAAGCAGACTCTTGTTGCAGATCCTGGATTTTATCTAGCTGAAGTAGATTTAGAACAAGCAGAGTCAAGAGATACAGCTTATATCTCAGGAGAAGAGAAGTTAATTGAGGCTGTAGAAGGAGTAAGAGATTTTCACTCTGTGAATGTAGAAGCTTTCTTTGGAGTGAGTTACGATTCTATCTATGATGATGTTAATAAAGTAGTTCTGAATAAGAAACTCAGAGATATAGGTAAGAGAGTTAATCATGGCGCAAATTATAATATGGGTGCCTTCATACTCTTAGAGACTATGGGTGAAGAGAAGATGCTGGCTGCAAGGAATCTATTAGGTCTTCCTAAAGTCTGGAGTCTTAAAGAGGTAGCTCAATATTTGCTTGACTCCTTTCATAAGACTTATCCTAAGATTAGAAGTAGTATGTATGCAGGAGTGATTGAGGAAGTAGGTAAGACAAAGATGCTCTCCTCTACTGCTATGCACCATACAGATATTATGCGTATGATGAACCAAGAAACAATAGCTCTTGAATATGATAAAGGATTTATAGCTTGGACTCGCTACTGCTTCGGAGATCCTTCTCGTTCTAAGATGATTCTTAACTCTTACATAGCACATCCACCACAATCTCTTAATGCACAGACTCTTAACAAAGCATGGATTAGAGTGTTTCATGAGATAGCTATTAACCCTAAACATGCAGCTAACTTTAAACTAATAGCTCAAGTACATGATTCTATTCTCTTTCAATATCGTATAGGTCATGACTATCTATGTGATATGGTAGCTGAGAGAATGGAAATACCTATTACTATAGAAGGGTATGATAAGAAGATACGTACCTTTACTGTACCTGCCGGAATCAAGAAAGGAATTGTAGATAAGAGTTCAGGCAAACTGATTCCAGCTACTCACTGGAGTATGACAGAGTGATAAAACAACAAATTTATCCTACTTACTTCACTTGCTGTGAAGGAGGTCTTTGGGTTAAATGGCCAGAGTATTTAGGTGTAGATATGAATATACTTAATACTAAGTTTGAAGTAGGAAATATTAAGATAAATACTATCTTAGTACACTCTCTTTACTTTGGCGATTTATTTGAAATAGACCCTAGATCTTCTATGCGATGGGACTCTATTAATGGGTGGACAGAATGATCTTTCATTGGAAGTTAGGAGATAGAGAAGTAGCTACAGCTGAGTATAAAATAGGGCTTAAGCTTCATGGATTAAAAATTAATCATAGACGTCCTGACTACGTTACAATAACAAGAGAAGAGATAAGAAAATATAGAAGAGAAGTAAGTACAGAAAAATATAAAGCCTACTTATATAGAGACGTACAACTATCTTTATTTCCTGGAGGTAAGATTTACTGTGAGTGATTCACAAGAAGAAAAAACAGACTTCCTGTCTCTATATCTCCAGTACTCTGCTGGTACTGAATCACCAACTCTCTTTCATCGGTGGTCTTCCATTACCTGTCTAGGCGCCTATCTATCACGTAACATCTGGTTCCAGCAAGGACACTTCAGAGTATATCCTAATCTCTTTACGATTCTAGTAGGGGATGCAGGAGATAGAAAAACTGTTGCTATTAAAATGGCAGCTGGATTTTTAGAGAAGACAGGTTATGATAAATTTGCTGCGTCTAAAACTCGACAAGAGAAGTTCTTACTTGATATGGCAGAAGACGCTGAAGGATGTAACGGAGAGGACATATTAGATTCTCTCCTATTCTCTCCTAATGATATATCTAATGCTCCTTTAGCTGAAGTACTTATAGCTGCTGATGAATTTAACAACTTCATTGGACAAGGTAATACAGATTTTATGTCAATTCTCTGTGACTTTTGGGATTTTGGAGATAAGGTTTATAAGTATAAACTTAAGAACTCTAAGTCAGTTAATCTTAATAGACCTACTGTCTCCATACTTGGAGGCAATACTGCTACAGGTATGAACATGTTATTTCCTCAAGAAGCTTTAGGTCAAGGTTTCTTTTCTCGCTGTCTTATAATTCATAGTAAACCTACAGGACGTAAGATTACTTGGATGAAAAAAATAGATGAAGAGTTAGAAGTTAAGATGGTAAAAGCTATTCAAGAGATAGGTACTCGAATGATAGGAGAGTTAACCCTCACACCTGAATCAGATTATCTTCTTGATAAGATATACAAGACATGGAAACCTATTGAGGATGTAAGATTCGTATCTTATTCAAATAGAAGATTTTCTACATTGCTTAAACTTGTACTTATCATCTGTGCTAATGACCTCTCTCATGAGATTAGGAAGGAGCATGTAATCTATGCTAACACTCTCCTCACTGCTGCTGAAGCTAACATGCCGCTGGCGCTGGGAGAGTTTGGTAAGGGGCGGAATTCAGATATAACTCACAAGGTACTTAAGCTGATAGAAAGTACTGTGCTTCCTATAACAGTTAAAAATATCTGGAAGCATGTATATACAGATCTTGAGAGAAGAGAACAGCTATTTGAGATACTGAGTAATCTAATGCTTGCTGAAAAGATACAGGAACAGAAGGGAGGATACCTACCGCAGAAATCTGTAACTGAGCAGGCGGATTGTGAGACATTAGATTGGACTTTACTTACACCTGAAGAGAGGAATGAGGATTAGATTATGGATACTGAAATAGATGAAATTAGTTTTAAGAAAGGTCAACTTGATATTTATGAATTTATTGATTCAATTCTTACAGAAACAGGTGGAGTAGATGCTAATACTGATTATTATAAAGGATGGGATGCAGCTATAAACGAAGTAGAAAGACAGATTGATTTAGGAAGAGAGACAGATAAATTATGAGTCAGAATAAAAGAGAAGAGTTACGTAAAGAGATCACTGCACTCATACGAGATGCAAGAGTCTTCACACACAAAGAACTTGTAAGACAGCTGGTAGATATAGCGTATTCAGCTGACAGAGAGACTGCTTCTATTCACTTACAACTTAAACAACTTAAAGATATAGACCGGATGAGAAATCCATATAAATACACTAAGACAGGAGAAAAGAAATGAGTTTAAAATATCTAGTAATCTACCACGACAAATGTATCGACGGTATTATGTCAGCTACAGTGATAAATAAATATTTGACTGAAAGATGTCAGACTGATCCTGAACATATTAATTTCTTACCTATGAACTATGGAGATGATATTCAGAATATTTTTAATATGCTGAGTACTAGGAAGATAGATACAATTTACATTGTAGATTTCTCTTTCAGTATAGAAACTCTTCATAAAATGTATGAGTATGTGAATCTTATTGAACTCTATGATCATCACGCTTCTGCTTTCAGGCTTCTTATTGATGAAGACTATGAAGTTAAATATGCCTCAGCTATAAAAACACATCTTCAATCCTCAGCTCCTCCTCATAAGTTTCTTAACATAGGTATCACTCTTGATAACTCTGAGTGCGGTGCTAGCCTTTTGTGGAAGGAACTATATCATGAGACTTATGATGCAGCTATGCCTAATCTTATTCAGCACGTAAAAGATTGGGATATCTGGAAGAAATTGTTACCTAATACCGATGCAATAAATAAGTATCTTAAGATGCAAGATAAAACTGTTGCTAGATTTTCTACTCTTCTTATAGATTTTGAATGTTTGCTTGATAGACAGAGAGCTATAACTATCGGTAACTCTCTTATTGAATATGAAGAGCAAATTGAAGACTCTATTATCTCTTCTAGTATTGAAACAATTACCATCAACGGAGTTACAGGACTTTGTGTAAATGCTCCTTATACTTTCGCTTCTAACATCGGCAATAAACTTGCTGAGAGATCTGGTACATTCGGAGCTACTTGGAGTCAGATGAGCGATGGAGTAGTTAAGTGGAGTCTTAGAAGTATAGGAGATTCTTGTGATGTAAGTGCTCTTGCTGAATCTATGGGAGGTGGCGGACATAAGAACGCTGCCGGATTCGAGATGGTTACTCCTAGTTATGATAGTGAGACTTTGGAGCCTTGCGAAGAAAATAGAGATTGGGCTGAAGGACTTACAGATGATGAGATATTAGATAAGTTTGGCGATGAGGAAATGAAAGCTACCATCGACTATAAAATGGAGCAAGCTAGTAACTTTGTTGAAGGTATAGTTAAGTTCCCAGTTGATCCTGCCGCCCCGGATCCTAAATCTCCTGAGTATTTCAATGAAGTAATTACTGAACTAGATACATCTGACATGAGTAGTAAGGAGGAATACAATGACTGATAAGAAACCACTCAAATCTGTAATAAAAACTCCTGACAATCCTGTTAAAGATGGAGCAGATACTAATATCTGGGGAGAGGAATTAGAAACTCCTACTCCTATCTCAACCAAGGAAGCAGGAAAGACTCACTGGAATTATAAAGATATTGTCTTCTTTGGTGAGAATAAGATAGCTCTTGGAAGAGAGGTAGGAAACCACCCTGAACTTCTTAATCTCTTAGCTAAGCATCCAGTAGATGAGTTTGAAATCATGCTGGCTGAGATTGCTGCTTACTGCCACATAGGACTCAATGATACATACAGCCCTGATGACATAGAGAAACTCTGTGGAATACTTGTTGAACGACTGACAAGTAAGAGAACAGGAATGAGTTTCTCAACTAACATTCACCCTGATGATATACCACCTGATACAGGAATACATTGATATGGCTACTAGAAAGAACCCTCCTTGTTTTATTTGTAATAGCGAACCTTGCACATGCAAAAGATTGTATAATCCCGCTCAAGTGATAAAAACTCCTAACCCTATACCTCTCAATCAACCTCCTTACGATAGCATACTCCTGGAAGCTGAAGGTTTAGTTCACGGAGATAGAAATGCAGACTACGGACATCCGTTAGATGACTTCACTAGAACTGCTAAGATGTGGTCAGCTATTCTAAGAGTAGAAGTAACTCCTGAACAAGTAGGACTTTGTATGATGACAGTTAAGATCAGTCGAGAATGTAATCATCCGAAAAGAGATAACATGACTGACGCGGCTGGCTATGCTGAAACTGTGGAATGGTGTAAGAATGAACGACAGAGACGAGATAGCTTTCTTCCTCCACAAGCACCAATAGAAGATTCACCTGCTCCTCTTCATAACCCAGATGCAATAATCAAACCAATAATCTAACTAACCCAAGAGTAATACTAACATGCCATTTAAAAGACTTAATACAGCCTCAATGACCATCCGAGTTAAGTTCGTAAGGGAAGCACCTTCAGGTAAGGCCGCTCTTTTAAACATTCTTCCTTCTGATGGAGATAAAGATTCTAAGAGCTTATCTACTCGTTGGCTACCTCACTCTCAGATGGAAACTCTTGAAGGAGATAAAGTAATAGGAGAGTTTGGAACAGTAATGGATATAGAAATATCTATGTGGATAGCTGAAAAGAATCAGATAGATGTATTATATAAGGATGAGTTACTAGATGAAGAGTATGAGGATGTTCCTTTCTGAGTCTGATGTCTAAGCAACGACTCAAACGAGATACAGAAATAATATGTATCTGTCCTACTTATGACCACCCTCACAGACTAGGTGGAGGTAAGTGTACAG
>VAPL010317133.1_pt1 | contig 39200 bp, 27 predicted proteins | sample 3395061 | NCBI WGS metagenome assembly VAPL01 (sample SAMN08290444, study PRJNA428436) | hydrothermal vent metagenome | isolation source: Deep-sea hydrothermal vent chimney 2 | place: Pacific Ocean: Juan De Fuca Ridge | depth 2182 m m | reverse complement strand
GAACAATTAACACCACTGGTGGGTTCTTTGTCTCAAATGTCAGATACTCTTGGCATGCTTGGTTTAGGTATTCAACGTGCGACTATAAGAGAGCAAAAGCAACGTCTTGCTGCCATGATAAGTGGCGAAAAAGAAGTTAATGAAACAGAATTAATGGATGTTGCCGGTTCGTTATTATCAGTTGAAAACTCGCTCAATGATTTAGGCCAGTTAAAAGGCAATAAATTTAACAACGATACCGTTGAACAGACGTTACAAAATGCTGAAAAACAAAAATTACTTAAATCTGTTATCAGTGAAGCAAAAGTTGATTTATCAAGTGTTAAAGAGTCATTGTCAGCATTTAGTCGCGATCCTAGTAATCATGATTTGTTATCTGAGATACCCTCATTTTTATCACAAATCCAGGGTAGCTTGGCAATTCTTAATTTAACTCGGGCATCCGATTTATTAGATGAATGTAATCAATTTATACAAAAAGATTTAATTTCAGAGCAATCAGTTCCTGAGCTAGTAACGTTAGAAACGTTAGCCGATGCAATTAGTAGTATTGAATATTTCTTAGAATCGCTCGCTGAGAATTGGGGGCAACCAGATGCAATTTTAGAAGTTGCAGAACAGAGTTTAAAGAAAATAAGAGGCGACGCATTTTCATTAAGTGATAGTAGTATTAGCAACATTGATGATATTGCGGATTTGAGTTCTCAAGATGCCAATGCAACACAGGAAATTGGATTACAAACTCAAATTGAAATTGATTCTAATTCTTTGGATACCAGTGATCTTGATGCTTTAGAATTAGATACCAGCGAATTATCATTAGAAGATGACACTTTTAAAACAGAGGATAATAGTGTCGCTGGAAATGATGTTGTTAATTTAGATTATGATGGCACCGCCAGTGAAGAATTTAAATTAGAACCGGAATTAACATTAGAAGTTGATAATAAACCTCTTGATTTAACCATTGAGCCTAAATCGCCTCCCGATAATGAGGGCACCCCCGACCCTTTTGACTTAGGGAAATTGGATACACTGCCTCCCACGGACGAATTAAAATCCATAGAGGCAGGGGACACTATTGCCGGTGAAAAGTTATCAGCAATTTCCAAACTTCCCGAAACCTTAGCTGCTTGGTTTGATGATAGTTTGAATGTAGAGAATATAAATCATTTACGCGTTCTTTTTTCGGATATTAAAGATCAACTTGTCGAATCAAACAATGAAAATGCTTTAAAAACAGTTCAAGATATGGAAGGTATTTTTAATTGTGTGATATCGGGTGAAGAAATATTTAATGATGATTTAATTAACACGTTAAATTGGGCCAAAGATACCCTTGTTGATTTAGTATCGGACGAATCTGTATCATCATCACAAAATATTGATGCCATAAATAGTGCTGAACGTAGTATTTCTGATGATTTAAATATTGAAGTTACTCCAACCGAAGAGATTGTAACTCCGTATTTAGATGAATCGGATAATCTTGATGTCGTTGCAGGCTCTAATAAAGGTCGAACCTTTTTAGCTGATATTGATGAAGAAATTATTGAAATTTTTATGGAAGAAGCTCAAGAAGAATTTGATAATATCATTCGTTTATTTTCACTTTGGAAGGAAAATGCTAACGATGATACATCATTAAAAGATATGCGTCGTTCGTTTCATACATTAAAAGGTAGCGGACGGTTAGTCGGTGCCGTTGAACTAGGTGAATTTGCCTGGTCGTTTGAAAATATGTTGAATCACGTTATTGATGAAGCGATAGAAATTACCCCGGTAGTAGTGGCAACTTTAGAAAAGGCTATATTGGCTTTTCCTGTTTTGTATGATCAAATTACAACGGGTGAAAAGCTGGATCATCATATTTTACAATTAATGGAAGTTGCTGAGGCTCTTAGCTTAGGAAAAGAAGTAGATTTAGATAATATTGAAGGACAAGTCGATTCAATAACGACGGATGAAACTTCAGTTAGTGATTTTACTTCAGAAGAATTTCAAATTAATCAACCCGAAACATTTGATGCCAATATTAGCTCAGACAGTCTATTTGAATCAAAATCTGAAAGCGATGTCACTCAAGGAATTAGCGGCTTTGAACTCGATGAGTTAGCCGAACAAAGTCAAAAAGTCATTGAATCTCAAGAAATTGATGGCGTTGAAATAGATTTTCCTGACCATGAAGGTTCAGTAGAAGCTGATGATCGTCAAGATGAAAATATCGATATATCAGCTGAGAAAATAGTTTTAGATGATAGCGATTCAAAATTAGAACCGTTAGCGAAATTTAGTGAAATAGATTTTGAGGCCAGTGCTTGGGGCAGTAGTGATTCGAAAGACGATAGTAGTGACTCTGTTTTAGATGACAGCGATAAAACGGGTGTTGATCCGGTTTTGTTGGATATCTATAAAACTGAGGCCAAAACTCATATTGAGTCATTGCATCAATACATATTTAATTGGGAAAATGAAAACCTTAAAACGGTTACATCAGATTTAGTTCGAGCGCTGCATACTCTTAAAGGAAGTTCACGTACGGCGGGTTTTGCTGCATTAGCCGATACTTGTTCAGAATTTGAAAAAATAGCGAAATTCTTAGAAGAAAATGAACAACAACTAACTCCGGTTATTTTGACCGCATTAAAAGATAATGTTGTTTTTGCTGAGGCGGTAATTGCATCGGTTGAAAATTCTGAAAATGATATTCCTGATCACGAGCAGTTATATCAACATATTATTGAGCTTTATAATGGTTTAATTTACGACGATACGCCAATACCTGAAGAACAAACTCAGCCTGTATTTGAAGCACCCGATCTTACGCCTAATAGACCAACGAACACTGATTTTGAACAACAAGCTACTGTATCACACGATTATGACGAGGAGCTTTTAGAAATATTTTTAGAAGAAGGCGTTGAAATATTAGAAGATAGTGATAACTGTATTCATAATTGGGTTGATGATCGAGATAATTCAAGTCATATTGAAGCATTACAACGCTATCTACATACCTTAAAAGGTGGTGCTCGTATGGCGGGAATCACCGAGGTTGGAAATTTAGCTCATAGCACCGAATCTGTTTTAACCGCGATTGTTCAAGGTGATCTTGAGATTAACGATGATATGTTTAATATTCTTCAAAAATCGCATGACCAATTATTAAAAATGTTAGAGCAAATTGCATCTAGACAGGCTTTAGATACTGGAGGGGAGTTATTAAATCAGATTGAAGCCTTAGTTTCTGGGGAACCTATTCTTAACGCTGTTATTGAAGAAGAGTATGAAGGGTTACCGACTGAAGAGAATATAATATCAGATCAAGACGATACTATTAATGAGTTATCTCCAACCATGGAGCCTGAGGAGAATATAGTTAGCATCGATCAGTCGTCTACGGCAGAGTTACGTGAAATTGAGAACGAGCCCACAACGGATTTGGTTGATGAACAGCTAGATGAATCCGCCGATGAAATTGTAGAAGAATTTGATGAGAGTCAATTAGCCGGTAAAATTTCGGAATCCTTGTATGAAAATTTATCCGATACCTCTGATATTGTCGATCTTTATGATAATGTTACAGCAATTGATGGCAGTGGTTTACCTTCAATTGTTGAGCCGGTTGTTGCTGATATAAGCCCTGCGGACAAAAAAGAAATTACTACACGCCGTGGTTCTGGTGAACAAGTTCGGGTTCGGGCGGATTTACTTGATAGCTTAGTTAATTTTGCCGGGGAAGTGAGTATTTACCGTTCTCGCATGGAACAGCAAGTTAATACATTTCGATATAACTTGGTAGAATTTGACGATACTGTATTACGTTTACGTTCGCAATTACGGCAGTTTGAAATAGAAACTGAAACTCAAATGCAATCTCGTTATCAAAATGAAACGGGTAGAACCCATGCAGATTTTGATCCGCTTGAGTTTGATCGATTTACTCAAATGCAACAATTGTCTCGTGGTATGCTCGAAAGTTTAAACGATTTAGATAGCTTACGTGGCATATTGTCAAATCTAACAAGAGAGTCAGAAACTTTATTAGTACAACAATCGCGTGTAAATACCGAGTTGCAAGAAGGATTAATGCGTACACGCATGGTGCCTTTTTCTGGACAGGTGTCGCGTTTACGTCGAATAGTCAGACAAACAGCAGAAGAACTTAATAAGCAAGTAGAATTAAAATTATCCGGTGTTGAAAATGAAATTGATCGAACTGTTCTTGAGAGAATTTTAGCGCCACTTGAGCATATGTTGCGTAATGCCATTGCGCATGGAATTGAGTCTCCTGAACAAAGAGAAAAAGAGGGTAAGCCTAAAAAAGGAGTGATTGATTTAATTGTCGATCGTGATGGCTCAGATTTAATTGTAACTGTTAGTGATGATGGTCAAGGTTTAAATTTAGATGCGATTCGTAAAAAAGCATTAGAGCTTGGTAATATTGAAGACGATTCTAATATTTCGGACCAAGTGTTGTATGACATGATTTTGGAACCGGGCTTTAGCACGGCTACTGATATCACACAGATTTCGGGTCGTGGTGTGGGCATGGATGTTGTTAATAGTGAAGTACAACAACTTGGTGGTGTATTTAATATCGAATCACAACACGGAGTTGGTTCGAAATTTAGCATTCGTTTGCCTTTAACACTGTCAATCACTCGTGCATTGATGGTTCATATTGCCGATGAAACTTTTGCGCTACCGCTATTAAGCGTACAAGGTATTGAACGAATTCAAACAGAACAAGTTACTCAATTGTTAAAAGATAAAAATTCAAACTACCATTGGGTTGGTGAAGATTATAAATTAATTCATTTGGCTTCTGAGATGGGGTTAGCTAAAGTTGATGTTTCTCAAGATAATAAAATGGTGCCATTGTTATTAGTTCAAAGTGGTGAATATCGAGCTGCTATTGTGGTTGATCATTTGATTGGAAGCCGTGAAATTGTCGTTAAAAATATTGGACCTGAATTGAGTGTGTTGCGCGGTATTTCTGGTGCAACGATTATGGGTGATGGTAGTGTGGTGTTAATTCTTGATTTAAGTGTCTTGATCCAATTAACCATGGCGATTGATTATGAATCTGATTTAATTGAAACAATCGAAGAAGAAACCGAAAAAGTTCCAAATATTATGGTTGTGGATGATTCTATTACCGTTAGAAAAGTTACCACACGCTTTCTTGAACGAAATGAGATGAATGTTATTACTGCAAAAGACGGCGTGGATGCGCTGGCACAACTTCTCGATTTTGTTCCCGACGTTATGTTATTGGATGTAGAAATGCCTCGTATGGATGGTTTTGAATTAGCCAATAATATGCGTAATGATGATAGATTAAAAAATATACCTATCATTATGATCACCTCTCGTACAGGTGAAAAACATCGTCAACGTGCTATGGATATTGGTGTGAATGCTTACATTGGTAAGCCGTATCAAGAAATTGAGTTATTAGAAAATATTCAAAATTTATTGCAAAAGTGAGACTTGTTTCATTTCTAGCGATATCATCGATATTTTATGTAACATAATATTTTTATTTTGTGTTAAATCAGTTAGTACTAACTATATTTTGCACATAGAATCAATATTTACTATGATGTTCTCTTATGTCTATGAGTGAAAACACTACAATTAATGTTTCTATAGCGTCAGAATCAGTTCAACAACGCAAACAATTACAAACAGCGTTGGAACGAAATGGTTTGTCTATTGCTGTAAACGAACCTCTGAGTTTTGAGTTTATTTCTAAACTGGACTCGTGTCAGAGTGAAGTATTGATTATTGATCTTGACGAAAATAGTGTTATTGATGATAAATTGCTCGATGAAGTGTTGGATAATATTAGCATTCCAATAATTTTTAATGATGTTGCAGCAATGTCGGGTTTAAATACTAAGGCATTAATAAAATGGCATTGTAAATTAACAAAAAAAATAATTAAAGTTGCCGGTTATTCTGAGCAATTTGATGTCAATAATTTAGATTCACAAGAACTTATTTGTCGTCCGCCTTCAATGTATGAATCACAAGAAATGTCATTATCAAATATTCATTTGAATCACTTAAAATTGGCTCAAAATGTTTGGGTATTAGGTGCTTCACTTGGTGGTCCTGAAGCTGTTAAACGATTTTTAAATAGCTTGGATCCAAATATTGGTGTTTCTTTCATATTGGCACAACACTTGGGTAGTAATTTTGTTAAGTTATTGGCAGAACAATTAACTCGGACGACACCATTTAAAGCGATGAAACCTCGAGTTGGGCATGTGCTGCGTCATGGTGAAATATTAGTAACTCCTGTTTCTGAACGCTTAATTATTAATCCAATTGGAGCCGTTGAATTACGTGCACTAGATGAGCCAGCTCCTTATTCGCCATCAATTGATCTTGTTATTGAGGACGCAGCAAAACGCTTTGGTGCACGATCGGGGGCAATAATATTTAGTGGCATGGGTGATGATGGTTCAAATGGAATTGAATTGATGAAACAACGTGGTGCAACTATTTGGGCACAAGATGCTGATAGTTGTGTTATCAGTAGCATGCCAGATCAAGCCCGTAATACTGGTTTAGTCGATTTTTCTGGGACACCGGAAGCGTTGGCGAAAAATTTGAATAAATTTTTAAGTTCTGATAATTCTTAATGATAAACTGTAACGATAATTTTGATACTTTATAGGTAATACAATGGCAAATATAACAACAATCGATAGTAAAATTTCAGAGGGCATGGCAGGCTTACATGCCAAAAGGTTAGACACTGTCCATTGTTTATTTATCCCTCTGCAAGACGAATTATTATTATTGCCTAACTCCAATATAGCCGAGGTTGTTGGTTATGAAGAACCAACACCATTTGAAGATGCACCACCTTGGTTGCTGGGGCGAATGGCTTGGCGTGAACGTTTGATTCCTTTACTTTCTTTTGGGGTAATCAGCGGTAAAAAACGAAAAAGTAAAGTAACTAAAGATAGTCGGATTGTTGTGTTAAATACCTTAAATGGTAATAGTGAGTTACCTTATATTGCAATTATAGCCCAAGGGATTCCACATTTAGAGACTCTTAATGAAAACAAAATAATTGATGCTGAAGATCAGGCGAACGATGATCGTCATTCTATTTTACGGCACGTTGTTATTGATGATAAGCAAGCTGTAATTCCTGATGTTGACGATATTGAAATGCGTTTATTACGATTACACGGTTAGATTTTCTACTAGCGTTGTTTTATTATAGGGATGCTTAGGTTAACTAAAATCACCCCAAAATGTTTGTATCGCGGTTAGTGTTGCGATTGCTGCCGTTTCTGCTCGTAATATTCTTTTTCCAAATTGAATATTGGTATAGTGGCGATTACGGCAGTCGAGTATTTCCTGAGTGCTGAAACCACCTTCAGGGCCAATGAGTAATAAAACGGAAGATGGTTTTACTTCTATATCGGTTAAGGTTTTATTGCCATAAGGATCACAGATAATCTTAAAATCATCAGTTGATTCGTCACTCCAGTTTGTCCAATTGGATATTGGGTTTAACGTTGGTACACAGCTACGGCCGGATTGTTCACAGGCGCTGCGCATAATTTCAAGCCACCGTTCATGGCGTTTTTCTCTTTTTTTGTCATCAAGTTTCACCACGCTGTGTTCCAGTATTAATGGTGATATTTCTGTAACGCCTAACTCAACCGATTTTTGAATGGCCAAGTCCATTTTGTCATTTTTAGTTAGGGCGAGTGCGATGTGAATATTAATAGCTGATTCGGTTAAGTTTCTATCGCTGGATAAAATTTCTACTTGTGTCGCATTTTTATTGTTGGCAATAATTTTTGCGATATGGTTTCGGCCATCGCCATTGAATAATGTAATAGTCGCGTCAATGTTTAGGCGTAATACTTGGATTAAATGGTTTGACGTTTGTTTTGGCAGCGTTATATTATTTCCAACGGTGATGTCATTATCATAAAATATTCGAATTGTGCGCATAGCAGGGAGTCCATTAGTAACACCAAGTAAATCGTAATATTAACGATTACAGATTAAGATTTTTCCATAAAGCCATGCTCGCCTTAGCACCATTCATGGTATAAAAATGCAAGCCGGGTGCGCCATTATCCAGTAAATTTTGGCAAAGTTTGGTAACCACATCGAGTCCAAAATCATAGATAGATGCACGGTCGTCACCAAAATCAATTAATCGTTTTAGAATCCAGCGTGGTATTTCAGCACCACAATTATCGGCAAATCGAGATAGGTTGGTGTAATTAGTGATTGGCGCGATGCCAGGAACTATTGGAATATTAATATTATTTTTTTCACAATCATCTATGTATTGATAATAGGCATCAGGATTATAAAAAAATTGAGTGAGTGCGCTGTTTGCGCCAGCATCCACTTTTTCTTTGAAATATTTAATTTCAGATTGCACGCTTGGTGATTGTGGGTGTAATTCCGGGTAGGCGGCAACTTCAATATGGAAATGATCACCGGTGGTTTCCCGTATGAACGAGATCAATTGACTGGCATGTTGAAAATCACCAACATCATGACTACCCGAAGGCATGTCGCCACGCAGTGCCACAATATGTTTGATGCCATTGTCTTTATAGGTATTGAGTAATTCTTCAATAACGGATTTTTCAGTACCAATACAGGAAATGTGTGGTGCAGCATTTTGGCCTGCTTTACGAATATCCAACACCGCTTCCAAAGTCCCTTTTTGAGTACTACCACCAGCGCCAAATGTCACTGAGAAATAGCGTGGTTTTAGTGTTGCTAATTTATCGCGAGTGTCAGCCAGTTTTTTTGCACCTTCTGGTGTACGAGGTGGGAAAAATTCAAAACTGAAAGTGCGTTCAAATTGTTTTTGTGAGTTCATGAGCTTATGTTCGGGCTAATTGGTAATGTCGTTAAAGGAATAACAAAGTAAAATTTATATTCGTTATTAAACTGTAATCTCAAAGGGGAGTTATCTTATATTGATAAAGTACTCGATTGAATCCCGGTTATATTAATAAACCGGGATAGCAAATCAAGTATGAATTATCGATTAATAGCGATAATGTTCTGGTTTGTAAGGCCCTTCAACCGGTACATTGATATAATCTGCTTGTGTTTGAGATAAGGTTGTTAAGTTGGCTCCAATTTTTTCTAAGTGTAGCCGTGCAACTTTTTCATCGAGGTGTTTAGGTAAAATATACACTTTATTTTCATATTTATCACCGTCTTTGAATAGTTCCATTTGCGCCATAACCTGATTGGTAAATGATGCCGACATGACAAAACTAGGATGTCCGGTGGCACAACCAAGGTTCACTAAACGACCTTTGGCTAAAATAATAATGCGTTTGCCATCTGGAAAAATAACGTGATCAACTTGAGGTTTGATTTCTACCCACTCATATTTTTCTAAAGCGGCGATTTCAATTTCAGAATCGAAGTGACCAATGTTGCAGACAATGGCTTCATTTTTCATCGCGATCATATGGTCATGATTAATGACGTTAACATTACCGGTTGTAGTGACAAAGATATCACCTTGGTCTTTAATGTCATCCATTTGAACGACGCGGTAACCTTCCATTGCAGCTTGTAGGGCACAAATGGGATCAATCTCGGTCACCCATACTGTTGCTCCCATGCCTCGAAATGCTTGAGCACAACCCTTACCAACATCACCATAACCAATGACGACACAAATTTTACCGGCAATCATCACGTCGGTGGCGCGTTTAATACCATCGAGTAACGATTCGCGACAACCGTATAAATTATCAAACTTACTTTTGGTAACTGAATCATTGACATTCATCGCAGGGAATTTTAATTCACCGGCTTCAACCATTTCGTAAAGACGGTGTACGCCGGTTGTTGTTTCTTCTGTCACACCTTTAACGCTATCACAAATTTTGCCCCATTTGTCTTTTTCAGTAGTACGTCGTAATACTTCTAAAATAGCAGCCCATTCTTCGTTATCATCGGCTTTTGTTGCCGGGATAGTGCCTGATTTTTCAAACTCGGCGCCTTTGTGTACTAATAATGTTGCATCACCACCGTCATCTAAAATCATGTTTGGTGTTTCGCCGTTAGGCCAGGTCATCATTTGTTCGGTACACCACCAGTATTCTTCAATGCTTTCACCTTTCCAGGCATAAACAGGAATACCTTGATCGGCAATTGCAGCAGCGGCATGATCTTGTGTTGAATAAATGTTACAAGAAGCCCATCGAACCTGTGCACCTAATGCAACTAAGGTTTCAATTAACACGGCAGTTTGAATTGTCATGTGGATACTACCGGAGATTCGGGCACCTTTTAAGGGTTGTTGTTTTGCAAATTCGTCACGTAGTGCCATGAGTCCAGGCATTTCAGTTTCAGCAATTTTGATTTCTTTATGACCCCATTCGGCTAGGGTAATATCGGCAACTTTATAGTTTTGGTCGAGTTTTTCAGCAATTTGACTACTCATGGTATGCTCCTTAGAATTTGGCCTCCCCCTAATAATTTACAGTATCATCAGGGGTTGGAGGCTATAAGATTAAATTTGTTATATCGTGTAATGCTTAAAAGTGTTAGCTGGCTTTAGCAATTTTTGCGGCATCACGAATGGCGTCGGCTTTGTCGGTTTTTTCCCAACTGAATTCCGCCTCGGTTCGACCAAAGTGACCGTATGCTGCGGTAGCACGATAAATAGGGCGAAGTAGATCTAACATTTTAATTAAGCCTTTAGGTCGTAAATCAAAATGTTCTCGTACTAGTTCAATGATACGGGCATCGTTAACTTTTCCGGTGCCAAATGTTTGAACTGAAATTGAGGTTGGTTCGGCAACACCAATAGCATAAGATATTTGAATTTCACAGCGCTCAGCAAGACCGGCAGCAACAATATTTTTTGCGACATAACGTCCGGCATAAGCAGCCGAGCGATCAACTTTTGATGGATCTTTGCCGGAGAATGCGCCGCCGCCGTGACGTGCCATGCCACCATAAGTGTCGACGATAATTTTACGGCCAGTTAAGCCACAATCGCCAACGGGGCCACCGATAACAAATCGTCCGGTTGGGTTGATAAAGTATTTGGTGTCTTTATTTACCCATGCAGCAGGTAATACCGGTTTAATAACTTCTTCCATAATTGCTTCGCGTAATGCTTGGGTGCTGATATCAGGATCGTGTTGGGTTGACAATACCACGGCATCAATACCCACGGGTTTATTACCATCGTATTTAAATGTTACCTGACTTTTTGCATCGGGTCGTAACCATGTCAGTGTGCCATTTTTTCTAACTTCGGCTTGACGTTTTACTAATTGGTGCGCGTATGTAATGGGTGCCGGCATTAACACATCGGTTTCACTACTGGCATAACCAAACATCAGCCCCTGATCACCTGCGCCTTGTTCGTGATCGTTGGAATCATTAACGCCCATCGCGATATCAGCGGACTGTTGGTCGATAGAGGTGATTACCGCACAGGATTCAGCATCAAATCCCATTTCAGAGGAGGTATAACCTATCTCTTTAACGGTTTGTCGAACAATGCTGGTCATGTCAACATAGGCTTTTGTTGTTATTTCTCCGGAGATGACCACCATGCCGGTATTCACCATGGTTTCACATGCAACTCGTGCCTGATTATCTTGTTGAAAAATTGCGTCGAGAACCGCATCAGAGATTTGATCGGCGACTTTATCGGGGTGTCCTTCTGATACAGATTCGGAGGTAAACAAATATTGTTCGGCCATGTTTTATCCTGTTTTAATTTAAAATTGATGACGGAATTGGTAATATCGATTGTAGCGAGTATATCAGTATTTATCTATATAATATGTAATATGCGCTATAGAGCTTTCAGATAGTTTTTATCGTCGTTTACAGTTGAAAATTATAACAGGGTTATAAATAGTTTTTGGAGAGTATGTCATGGTTAGTTTAGAAACACCGGTTTGTGATTTTGGTCAAGCAGCAATTAATTTTAATTTACCGGGGGTGGATGGAAGCGATTGGTCGTTACAGCAATGCGCGGGCGAGAATGGTTTATTAATCATGTTCATATGCAATCATTGTCCTTATGTGAAAGCCGTTTTAAGTCGAATTGTTCGGGATACTGCAGAGTTAAAACAATTAGGCGTGAATTCGGTGGCAATTATGTCCAACGATATGTCGCAATATGCGGAAGACTCGTTTGACAATATGGTTAAAGTTTCAAATGATTTTGAGTTTTCATTTCCTTATTTGGTTGATGAAACGCAACAGGTTGCAAAAGCCTATGGCGCTGTGTGTACTCCGGACTTCTTTGGTTATAATGGACAATTGCAGCTCCAATATCGGGGCAGGTTGGATGAGAGTCGCAAAGAAACAGCACCAGAAGGTGCCAATCGGGACTTATTTGAGGCGATGTCACTCGTGGCTAAAACCGAAAAAGGGCCAAAGAATCAAATTCCGAGTATTGGATGTTCAATAAAGTGGATTTAAGTGTAATTTAATTAAAATTTAATATTTTGTTATCTATTTGATATTTATACAGTATTATCAATTTTAACGGTTTTGTTAAATAAGTTTATGCGCTAATAAACATCTTTCTGTTGCTCGATTCCCCTAAACATAGGAAAATTGCCGGCTCTTCACGCAAGCGTAATTGCGTGCGACACAATTTTGTCGCGGAGAATGCTAGTGGCGCTAATCTTGGTCTGGCTTAGGTGTTCATTTGGACACTAAATTGGCTTATAACTGGATTAGGGTGTTAGTACGTATTTTTAGTCTTTCATGGCCGTATGAGGGCGTGTGAGGCATTAACAGTAGCTGTGTTGCTCTTATCGCAGCCACTTAAAATATATAGAATTTTATAGAACTTAACGATTTTCACAACTTTATATAACTTTATCTTTAGGAGATTCTGATGACAGATCGCAGAGAACTCGCAAATGCAATTCGCGCTTTGAGTATGGACGCAGTACAAAAGGCTAATTCCGGCCACCCAGGTGCACCAATGGGCATGGCTGATATCGCAGAAGTCTTGTGGAATGACCACATGCAGCACAACCCAAAAAACCCTAAATGGGCAGATCGTGATCGATTTATTTTATCTAATGGTCATGGTTCAATGTTAATTTATTCTTTACTGCATTTAACCGGTTACGATCTTTCAATTGACGATCTTAAAAACTTCCGTCAATTACATTCAAAAACACCGGGGCATCCAGAGTACGGTTATGCACCGGGTGTTGAAACAACCACGGGTCCTTTAGGACAAGGTATTACCAATGCGGTTGGTATGGCAATTGCTGAACGTGCAATGGCAGCCGAGTTTAATAAAGGCGATATGGATATTGTGGATCACAATACCTATGTGTTTTTAGGTGATGGTTGTTTAATGGAAGGTATCTCACACGAGGCTTGTTCCTTAGCGGGAACTTTAGGCTTAGGCAAGTTAATCGCATTTTGGGATGACAATGGTATTTCAATCGATGGTCATGTTGAAGGCTGGTTTACGGATGATACCCCTAAACGATTTGAAGCTTATGGTTGGCACGTTATTGCGAATGTTGATGGGCATGATGCTGCTGCTATCTCTAAAGCAGTGGATGCCGCAAAAGCGGTTACCGATAAACCTACGATGATTTGCTGCAAAACCACCATTGGTTTTGGTTCACCCAATAAACAAGGGACTCATGGCTGTCATGGCGCACCTTTAGGTGATGATGAAATTGCATTAACACGAAAAGAATTAGGCTGGACACACGATGCGTTTGTTATACCGGATGATGTTTATGCCGGATGGAGTGCAAAAGATAAAGGCGCTGCTGCCGAGTCTGCATGGAATGATAAATTTGCGGCTTATAAAAAAGCAAGTCCGGAGCTAGCTGCAGAATTTGAACGCCGCATGGCTGGTGAGTTACCGGCTGATTGGGCTACAGAGTCTGATAAATTTGTGTCAGAAACGAATTCAAAAGCAGAAACCAAAGCAACCCGCCAAGCATCGTTAGCATCAATTGAAGGGTATGCTGCATTGTTACCTGAAATCTTTGGTGGCTCTGCTGATTTAGGGTGTTCTAATTTAACCGAATGGTCTGGTTATAAGCCCATGCGTGCTGATTCTCCCGATAGCAACTACATCAATTACGGTGTGCGTGAATTTGGTATGTCCGCCATTATGAATGGTATTGCTCTGCACGGTGGTTTAATTCCATTTGGTGCAACTTTCTTAATGTTTTCTGAATATGCTCGTAATGCGTTACGCATGGCAGCATTAATGAAAATTCGTAGTATTTTTGTGTTCTCTCATGACTCGATTGGTTTGGGGGAAGATGGCCCAACGCATCAAGCGGTAGAGCAAATTCCAACATTACGCATGATTCCTAATATGAATGTTTGGCGACCATGTGACACCTTAGAAAGTGCCATCTGCTGGAAAGCCGCGCTCGAACGTAAAGAAGGCCCTTCGACTTTAATCTTCTCTCGTCAAGCGCTGCCATTTCAAAATCGTTCAGCAGCTCAAATCAGCAATGTTACAAAAGGCGGTTACATCTTAAAAGATTGTGACGGTACACCCGACGCAATTATTATTGCGACCGGTTCTGAAGTTGCTCTTGCGATGGATGCCGCAGAAAAACTATCGGCCAAGAAAATTCGCGTAGTGTCTATGCCTTGTACCAATATTTTTGATGCACAAGATGCTGCTTATCGTGAATCTGTACTTCCTGCAGCGGTTAGCAGTCGAGTTGTTGTTGAAGCTGCTGTCACTGGCGCTTGGTACAAATATGCTGGCCTTAATGGTAAGGTTGTTGGTATTGATACATTCGGTGAATCAGCCCCAGCAAGTGAATTATTCAAACACTTTGGTTTCACTGTTGAAAATGTAGTGAAGGCTGTTGAAGAAGTTATGTAAATAATTTACGACGTTAACTTTCAAGATAGCGGTAGTGTTGCTCCTTGAAAGTTAAGGTCTAATTTTAGTTCTTATTATAAAAAAATTTTAATTATATTTTTAGGAGAGATGTTCATGACACTTAAAGTTGGTATAAACGGTTTTGGCCGTATTGGGCGAATGGTTTTTCGTGCGGTAGCTCAAGATTTTAAAGATATCGAAATTGTTGGTATTAATGATTTATTGGATGCAGATTATTTAGCGTATATGTTGAAGTATGATTCAGTTCATGGCCGTTTTGATGGCGAAGTATCTTCAGATGCGGGTAACTTAATTGTAAATGGTAAAAAAATTCGCTTAACTGCAGAACGTGATCCAGCTGATTTAAAATGGGGTGATGTTGGCGCTGAAATCGTCATTGACTCTACTGGTTTCTTTTTAACAGAAGAATCGTGTCAAAAACATATCGACGCTGGTGCCAAAAAAGTTGTGCAGTCAGCGCCATCGAAAGACGGTACACCCATGTTTGTGTATGGCGTTAATCATGAATCGTATGCCGGTCAAGCAATTGTATCAGCAGCATCTTGCACAACCAATTGCTTAGCTCCGGTTGCTAAAGTGTTGAATGATAAATGGGGTCTTAAACGCGGTTTAATGACAACGGTTCATGCGTCTACTGCAACACAAAAAACCGTTGATGGTCCTTCGCAAAAAGATTGGCGCGGTGGTCGTGGTGTATTTGAAAATATTATCCCATCGTCAACCGGTGCAGCGAAAGCCGTAGGTGTTGTGTTACCAGAATTAAATGGCAAGTTAACCGGTATGGCTTTTCGTATTCCATCATCGGATGTTTCCGTGGTTGATTTAACCGTTGAGTTGGATAAACCGGCAACATACGAAGAAATTTGTGCTGCGATGAAAGAAGCTTCTGAAGGTTCAATGAAAGGCACACTGGGTTACACCGAAGATAAAGTTGTTTCTACTGACTATCGTGGTTGCAGTCAATCGTCAATCTTTGATGCCGGTGCTGGTATTGCTTTAGATGGAACATTTGTAAAAGTGGTTTCATGGTATGACAATGAATATGGTTATACTTGCAACATGATGCGTTTTGTTGAGTATGTAGCTAAAAACTAACGCTAATAATTTGAGCTGCGTCGTTTTATTACTGCGCAGCTCATTTTTATTAAATAAATTTGTTAATCGATTTTTATACGATTTATTAACAAATTCATTTTTAAAATAAATATTATTTGGAGATACGTTAATGTCCGTAATCAATATGATAGATTTAGATTTAGCCGGTAAACGGGTTTTAATTCGCCAGGACTTAAATGTTCCGGTTAAAGATGGCAAAGTAACATCGGATAAACGTATTCGCGCATCAATGCCAACCATCGAACACTGTCTTAAAGCCGGTGCTAAAGTGATGTTAATGTCACATCTTGGCCGTCCAACTGAAGGTGAGCCAGCCGATGAGTTTTCATTACAACCCGTTGCAACACATTTAGCGGGTTTATTAGGTAAGGATGTTAAGTTAATTAAAGATTATTTAACCAATGCTCCAAGTATTGCCGATGGTGAAGTCGTTATTTGTGAAAATGTTCGTTTTAATAACGGTGAAAAGAAAAATGAAGATACACTGTCAAAACAATATGCTGAATTATGTGATGTGTATGTGATGGATGCTTTTGGTACAGCGCATCGCGCACAAGCCTCAACACACGGTGTTGCGAAATTTGCGGCAACTGCCTGTGCCGGACCTTTGCTTGCCGGTGAATTAGATGCGTTAGGTAAGGCTTTAGATAATCCTGCTCGACCAATGGTTGCTATTGTGGGTGGTTCAAAAGTGTCGACCAAACTAACCGTGTTAGAATCATTATCAAAAATTGTTGATCAGTTAATTGTTGGTGGCGGCATTGCAAATACGTTTATAGCGGCTCAAGGCCATAATGTTGGTAAATCATTATACGAAGAAGATTTAGTTGGAACGGCTAAAAAACTAACCGCTGCCGCGATTGAGAAAGGTGGCAGTATACCAGTTCCAACGGATGTGGTTTGTGCCAAAGAATTTGCAGAATCTGCAGAAGCAACACTAAAAGCGGTGGCCGATATTGCTGATGACGACTTGGTTTTTGATATCGGACCAGATACCGCTAAAGAATTAGCCGAGGTTATTAAAAATGCCGGAACGATTGTTTGGAATGGCCCCGTTGGTGTTTTTGAGTTTGATCAATTTGGTGAGGGCACTAAAGCAATATCAATGGCGATTGCCGAAAGCAGCGCATTTTCAATTGCTGGCGGTGGTGATACATTAGCAGCAGTTGATAAATATGATATTGCTGATAAGGTGTCTTATATTTCTACTGGTGGTGGTGCTTTTCTAGAATTTTTAGAAGGTAAAAAGCTACCCGCAGTTGAAATTTTAGAGCAACGCGCTAAGTAATTAAAATTTAAGAAATTTGTTTTATAGTGTTGGGCTTTGATGCCCGCGTTATAATAATTATATTAATGTACGAAAATTGAAGAAATAAATAATGTTACGACGAACCAAAATATTGGCAACATTAGGACCATCAACCGATGATCCTAAGATGATGGATAAAATTATTGAAGCGGGAGTTGATGTCGTGCGCATTAATTTTTCGCATGGAACTGCAGAAGAACATATTGTTCGCGCTGAAACTTTGCGAAATCGAGCACGCGCTCATGGTCGACAAATTGGTGTGTTATGTGATTTACAAGGTCCAAAAATTCGAGTTGATAACTTCATCAATGGTGAAGTTAAGCTTACTGAAGGTGCCACTTTTACGTTGGATACCAGCTTTGATGCTAATGCAGGAACTAACGAATGTGTTGGTGTTGCGTATAAATCATTACCCAATGATGTTAAACGTGGCGATACTTTATTGCTGGATGATGGTCGATTATCGTTTTGGGTCAATGAAGTTGTTGATACCAAAGTAGTTTGTCGTGTCGTTGTTGGTGGCATTTTAAAAAATCGAAAAGGCATCAACCTCCAAGGTGGTGGCCTTTCTGCGCCAGCTTTAACAGAAAAAGATTTACAAGACATCGTCACCGCGGCAAAAATGAAAGCCGATTACTTAGCCGTATCTTTTTGTTTAAGTGCCGATGATATTCATCTAGCGCGAAAACTATTACGTGAAGCCGGTGGTCATGGCGGTATTGTTGCTAAAATCGAACGCAGCGAAGCGTTAAAAGAAGGCATATTAGAAGGGATTATTGAAGCCTCCGATGTGATTATGATTGCTCGTGGCGATTTAGGTGTTGAAATTGGTGATGCTGCATTACCGCCTGTTCAAAAACGTTTAATTAAATTAGCCCGTGAAATGAATCGTGCTGTTATCACCGCGACACAAATGATGGAGTCGATGATAAGCGAACAAATTCCAACTCGTGCTGAAGTATTTGATGTGGCAAATTCAGTATTGGATGGCACCGATGCGGTGATGTTATCCGCTGAAACAGCAACCGGTTTATATCCCGATATTGCTATTACAGCAATGAACCGAATTTGTCTTGAAGCTGAAAAAAGCCGAATAGCAAAGGTATCGGATCATCGGATTAATACCACTTTTCATCGTATTGATGAAGCCGTTGCGATGGCTACCATGTATACCGCTAATCACCTCGGTGTGAAGGCCATTGCGGCATTAACCGAGTCCGGATCAACGGCATTATGGATGTCACGAATTAGCTCTGGATTACCTATCTATGCCTTGACGAGCCATGTTGATACGCGTAGAAAAGTAACCATGTATCGTGGTGTGTATCCTGTTAGTTTTGAGATTACATCAACCAATCATGCCCAAATCAATAAAGAAGCTGTGGATGAGCTTCGTCGTCGCGGTACGGTTCGAGATGGTGATTTAATTATCATCACGATGGGCGAGGTTATTGGTAAGGACGGCGGAACGAATGCGATGAAAATAATTCGTGTTGGCGATGATTATGATGCTTAATAAGCGTTAATTTATTACTTTGTTTGTTGTTTTGTTTGCAAGGCAGCAATTAAAAACATTTTTTTTCTAAAATCACTAGAGGAGGTGCCCAATGGCCCTTATATCACTTCGACAATTATTAGATCATGCGGCTGAAAATTCTTATGGTATGCCTGCATTTAACGTCAACAATATGGAACAAGTGCATGCGATCATGCAAGCTGCGGATCAAACAAATAGCCCTGTTATCATGCAAGGTTCAGCTGGTGCTCGCTCTTATGCTGGCGAACCGTTCCTACGTCATTTAATTTCTGCTGCAATTGAAATGTATCCGCATATTCCAATTGTTATGCATCAAGATCATGGTTCTGCTCCTGGCGTTTGTTTACGTTCAATGCAGTCTGGTTTTAGTTCGGTGATGATGGATGGTTCTTTAATGGCCGACATGAAAACACCTTCATCATTTGAATACAATGTTGATGTCACTAAAACAGTGGTTGAGATGGCACATTCTGGTGGTGTATCAGTGGAAGGTGAGCTTGGTTGTTTAGGTTCGTTAGAAACGGGCGAAATGGGCGAAGAAGACGGTCACGGTGCTGAAGGTAAATTAGACTTGGATATGCTCTTAACCAGCGTTGAAGAAGCCGCTGATTTTGTGGATCAAACCGGTGTAGATGCACTTGCTATTGCTATTGGTACTTCACACGGTGCTTATAAATTTACTAAAGAACCAACGGGTGACGTATTAAGAATTGATCGAATTAAAGAAATTCATGAACGCATTCCTAACACGCATTTAGTCATGCACGGTTCATCGTCTGTACCTCAAGAATGGCTAAAAATTATTAATAGTCATGGTGGTGAAATGGGACAAACATTTGGTGTGCCTGTTGAAGAAATCGTAGAAGGCATTAAACACGGTGTTCGTAAAGTGAATATTGATACTGATTTACGCATGGCTTCAACGGGTGCTGTGCGTCAACATTTACAAGATAATGCCGCTAACTTTGATCCACGTAAATTCTTAAAAGCCGCAACTGCTGCAATGAAAGGTATTTGTGTGGCACGTTTTGAAGCTTTTGGTAGTGCCGGTAATGCCGCTAAAATTAAACCTATTAGCCTAGACGATATGGTTACACGTTATGCTTCAGGTGAATTAGATCAAAAAATCTCAAAAGCGAATGCTGCTTAATTTCAGCTAGTTTTTGTATTTAATTAAGGGCAGTTGTTATACTGCCCTTTTTTATTAGTCGCTTATAACCCGCAATAATTATGATGAATTCAGAATTTTATAATAAAATTATCAAACAAATTAGCGATGATCCCAAATCAGGGCAATCGTTACTCATTTTTGCCTTAATAAAAACGCTCGATACTCCGAAAGGCGGGCATTTGTATTTATTAAAAAAGCTATCAGAATTTACACCAGAGAGTCGCGAAACTGCTTATGCACTAATGGAAATTACCGCAAAAGGTGAAAACTGCGGCTCCGAATGGGATTCAATGGTTGCCACTGTAGAAAATGCCTTTCACAAGTATTAATTTTCACTAACTTATTGAAATTTAAAAATTAAATGGATATTTAAAGTCCAGTCGTAATGTAGACGATACAGTTAATAAGACCTGTTATTCAGTAAGGTGTAATTAAATGTATCAGCATAAAAATCAAGTAAAAGTAATTGCAACAGTAGCCAAGCCTAGTAACACACTCTATTGCTATAGTGTCGCATTGGTGTTGGTTTTGTGTTTAGTGGCTTTTTCGCCAGCGTATGCAGTTATCTCCGTCAATAACAATATAATCATTGCTCAACCTAACCCACCGATAGCAACGACAGTTTTATCTTCAATTGGTTTTCGCACACCAAATGCAAAGAGTCAATCTCAACAAGCAATGCGCCATTATAATGACGGCGAGTTTGTGGTGGCGTTTCGGATCTGGTTACCGTTAGCTCAGAATGACATTGTTGATGCGCAGTTTTATACTGCAATGATGTATGACATGGGAAAAGGTGTTGTACGGAGTGCAAAAGATGCCGTTCACTGGTATCAAGCAGCCGCTAAAGGCGGCAATCATCATGCACAACATAATCTTGGAGTCGCTTATGCCGATGGCGAAGGCACTAAACGTGATCTTAAAAAAGCGATATATTGGTGGCAGTTATCCGCCAGTCATGGCAATACCGATTCGCAGTATAATTTAGGTATGTTGTATGCCATGGGTAATACCACGATTAAGCGCGACTTTGGCAAAGCCCATAAATGGTGGCGTAGAGCCGCATCAAGTGGTGATGCGATGGCGCAGTATAATTTAGGTTCCTTGTTTGCTAACGGTGATGGCGTACTTAAAAATTATTGTGAAGCAGTAAAATGGTGGGAAAAATCGGCAAAAAATGGCTTTAGTCAGGCTTCAATGGCGCTACAACTTATTGTTGAAAAGGATGATTACAAAGCCTGTTGGTAAAATACTGGTTGCATAGTTCTAAAAATAAGAGTAAAAATTTGGCATTATTAAATTTTAGTAGTTAGGGATAAAAATGAACCTACATCATTTGAAATGTCTTAATTCAGTAATTTTAATTTTTACAACATTATTTGTAATGTTTAACACGGTTTATGCTGCGGATGAATTTCCCGGGCGACAGCGTTATCCAGCGGTTCCGATTATATCGATAGTTGATCTTAAAAATTCATTGGATGATGTTACTGTCGTTGATGTTCGTTCTAAGTATGAGTTTGATACCCTCAGAATTAAAGGGGCTATCAATATTCCACTTTCCTCAAAAACCTTTGTTAAAAAAATGCAAGAATTAAGGATGGCACAAAACAAAAAAATTGTGGTTTATTGTAATGGTAAAACGTGCATGAAATCCTATAAAGCAACTCAAAAATGCCGCAAGAATAAAATTCAAAATGTTATTGCTTATGATCAAGGTGTTTTAGACTGGGCTAAGCGTTATCCTGAAAAATCAGTTTTACTGGGTCAAACGCCGGTAAATCCGAAACACATCATTACTAAATCAGAATTTAAGAAACATCTAATTACACCTAATAATTTTGAATCTCAGATTAATTCTAAAGAGGCAATTGTATTAGACGTACGTGACCCTTTTCAACGGGAAGCATTGGGTTTATTTGTGGCCATTGAAAAACGAGCTAATCTTGATGATTATAATAAATTAGATGTTTACATCAAAAAAGCGAAGCGCTCAAAACTTCCAATTTATATTTACGATGAAACGGGAAAACAAGTTCGGTGGCTGATGTATTACCTGCAACAAAAAAAGGTAAAAGAGTATTATTTTATGAAGGGCGGGGCGCGCGCTTTTTTTGACGAAATGCGTAAAAAATACGTGAGATAAATGTTAATCTCATCCGTTATTTTGTGGAATGATAGTATTAATTTCAGAAATATCTTAAATAGCTATTTTTCTCAGATAAATTTGAGATTAATTAGTGGCTTACGGCTAATATTAGCTGATTAGTATCAATGTAATCGATATTTTGAGAATTTTGCAATAGACACTGAACTAAGCTTCTTTTAAAATGTCTCTTATTACAATGCACAACAATTAAGTGAATCAAGCGCACAACATGTTAGATTTTTTTCGACAAGCTAAAAAGCTATACACAGTGATGATAGCAATGATGTTATTGCTTACTGTGCAGCAAAGCTTTGCACAAAATCTAGGTGAGTTTATGGCCCCCAAGGCCAGTGTGGTAACCTATATGGATATGGAGCATTGTGAGATATTTGCAATGACTCAAGAGTCAGAACAGTTAGAAAACTGCTGTGACGATAATGTTTGCGATTCCACTCATTGCTATTCTGCCGCATCTGTTGTCGCCTTATTTCCAAATCACGAGCTAATCAATGCTTATGAGTCACAGCAATATATGATGACTTTTGAGCAACGTGAAATCAATCTTCTTCATTCTGAATTATTTCGACCTCCGAGAGTAAGCTAGTTTAATTCGAGTACTTTTGTAACAACCTGCATACGTATCTGTTAATGCAGCGGATGTTATACGATTAAATTAAATTTATTATTGGAGACAGCGATGTTTTTTCAATTGCTTTATGTAAGACCGAATGCCATAAAAGCATTTTTTACAACCCTTTTGTATATTGCTACAGTTAATAGTAGTTATGCCAGTCCAACCGCAACGGCTTTAACGTTAGAAGACGTTGAACAAATTGCGCTAAACCGTGATTTTATCATTAAATCATTTCAAGAAAAGTCATCTGCTTTGCAACAGGAAAGCATTGCCTTAAATACATTACCCGATCCAAAACTAAAGTTTGGTTTTATAAACTATCCGGATGATACCTTTAAACAAAATCAAGAGCCAATGACACAGAAAAAAATTGGTATTGTGCAGATGTTTCCTAAAGGTGATAGTTTGGAAATTAAATCGCAACGTGCGTTGATTCTTTCCGATAAAAGCCAGATAAAGATGACCGAACGTAAACGCAAGGTTCGAGAATTATCACGAAAAGCCTGGCTAGAAGTTTATTATTGGATTAATGCTAAAAAAATCTTAGATGAAAATAGACTTTTGTTTAATGATTTAGTGAATATTACTGAAGGACAATATGCCGCAGGTAAACGACGACAGGTTGATTTTATTCAAGCGCAATTAGAATTAGATTTATTGAATGATAAAGACTTTATGTTTTCCGAAAAAGAACAAATTGCCCGAGCTGAGTTAGCTAAATGGGTTGGAGAGTCTTATTCTAAAATGAAGTTGAGCGATAAATTAACTGAGCTTCATGATAATATTCAAGTGTTAAACCAAGCAGAGCAAAACAAAAATAGTATCAACAAAAAATTATTGCAACATCCGATGATTTTGTTATCTCAAAACAATGTTAAGTTTAATCGTAAAACTGTTGAATTAGCGCGTCAGGATTATAAGCCATCTTGGAGTTTAGATTTAAGTTACAGCGTTCGGGAAGGAACGAATCAAAATGGTAAAGAACGTCCAAATTTTGTTAGTGCGATGGTAATGGTTGATATTCCGTTATTCACCGGTAATCGGCAAGACAAACGCGTTGCATCAAAATTAAAAATGGTTTCAGTATCAAAAAATAAATTAAACGACATGTTACAAGTGATGTATACCAATTTAGAAAAGTCTCATACAAAACTAATTTGGTTAAAACAACGAATGGATCACTATAATAAGACACTTTTTCCTAGGGCGAAACAAAATAGCGAAGCAGCACTAGTTGCATACCAAAGTGATCGCTCTGATTTTTTGAGTTTAATAAAAGCTCGAATCATCGAGTTTAAAACCCAATTACAATTTTTACGTTTAAATGTAGACCATGTTAGCACCGAAGCTACTTTGTCTTATTTATTAGGAGATGAATAATGAATTTTCGATTAATAATATTAGCCACACTAAGCGTGTTTTTAATTTCTTGTGGTGGCGGTGATAAAGCAGAAAGTAGTAACGTTGCTGTTGCAGAGTCTGAATCAGCTGTTGAACACGGCGTCAAACATCAAGATCCAAAGTATGTTTGTCCCATGCACTCTCAAATTATCCGTGATAAAGAAGGCACCTGTCCAATTTGTGGTATGACCTTAGTGGAGAAAAAACAAAAAGCAAAAAAATCAGGTGAGAAAGTTATTAGTTATTATCGACACCCTCATAAACCAACCATAACATCAAAAGTACCTAAAAAAGATGAAATGGGCATGGATTATATTGCAATTTATGCAGAGGATAATGATGATAGTTCCAACGTTTTTATCTCACCGCGAATTGTACAAAATATGGGTGTGCGTACCGAAAAAGCAACCAAAGGGCCGCTATGGCGACGCATTCAGACAGTTGCTTATATAGATTTTGATGAAACAAAATTGAGCCATGTTCATTTGCGAACAAGTGCATGGATAGAAAAATTGTATGTTAAGTCTGAAGGTGAGCGTGTTACTAAAGGTGATGTTTTATTTGAAGTGTATTCACCAACCTTAGTTAACGCACAGGAAGAATTTCTTCAATCGTATCGTTCTAGTAATAAAAATTTACGTAGAGCTTCGGAAGATCGATTACGGGCATTAGGAATATCACCTCGAACGATTAAAGAAATAAAACAAAATAGCCGTGTACAACAAAACATTAAAATTTATGCAGAACAAAATGGTATCGTAGCTGATTTAAATGTTAGAGAAGGTACACATGTGAAACCTGCAACTGAAATTTTAAGCTTAGCCGATTTATCCAGTGTCTGGTTGCTTGCAGAAGTGTTTGAACGACAAGCTAATTGGGTCAAAGTAGGACAAGATGTTGAAATTTACTTATCTTATTTACCGGGTAAAGTGTGGAATGGCAAGGTTGAGTATGTTTATCCCAGTTTGAATCAAAAAACCCGAACTTTAAAAGTTCGAGTTAGATTAGACAACCCGGGTGAACAATTAAAACCCAATATGTTTGCTACAGTAGTGATTTTTGGTGGAGCAAAAAATGAGGTTGTGACAATCCCACGTGAAGCGTTAATTCGAGAAGGTGGTGAGCAACGTGTTATTGTGCAAGTTAAACCGGGTGAATTTTCTGCTAAAACGGTGGTTGCAGGAATTGAGTCGGGTGATTTTGTTGAAATCAAAAGTGGTCTGGATGAAGGTGAAATAGTCGTTACCTCGGCACAATTCTTGATAGATTCAGAAGCAAGTTTAAAAGCCAGTTTAAACCGTATGGATGATGTTGAATCAACCGCGAAATCCAGTAAAGCCGATAAGAAAATAACGGGCACTGGGGTAATTAAAAAGCTTATGCCAGATAAGAATAAAATTAATTTATCTCACGATCCGGTAGCGGCTTTGGGCTGGCCTGCGATGGTTATGGATTTTGATGTTTCTAAAAGTATCTCACTCAATACGTTTAGTCCTGAAGATAAAGTGGAATTCACGCTTATTGAAGGCAGTGATGGTTATGTCATTAATTCAATAACTAAAGCGTTGAGCAAATAAGGTGGAATGAATTATGATAAAGCATATTATTGGCTGGTCGCTACAAAACCGTTTTTTAGTTTTATTATTAACACTGATAATTACCGTTTGGGGTATTTATTCTGTTATTAATACCCCGCTTGATGCCATTCCAGATTTGTCGGATGTACAAGTAATTATTAAAACTAATTATCCTGGTCAGGCTCCTCGAGTAGTTGAAGATCAAGTAACATATCCGTTAACAACTGCAATGTTGTCCGTTCCCGGTGCTGTAACTGTGCGGGGTTATTCCTTTTTTGGAGATTCGTATGTTTATATTATCTTTAAAGATGGAACCGATCCGTATTGGGCACGTTCTCGAGTATTGGAATATCTAAGTCAGGTCTCATCGCGTTTACCGCCACAAGCAACATCGGCATTAGGACCCGATGCAACTGGTGTTGGTTGGGTGTATGAATATGCCTTGGTTGATAGAACCGGTAAAAATGATCTTTCACAATTACGGTCACTGCAAGATTGGTTTATGAAATATGAGTTACAAACTGTTGCTGGTGTCTCCGAAGTTGCAACAGTGGGTGGCATGGTAAAACAATATCAGGTAGTGCTTGATCCTGATCGGTTACGAGCTTATTCCATTCCGTTAGCAAAAGTTAGAATGGCAATTAAAAGGGCAAACCAGGAAGTTGGTGGTTCGGTTATTGAAATGGCTGAAGCAGAGTATATGGTTCGCGCAACTGGGTATTTAAAATCAATCGATGATTTAGAAAATATTCCTATCATGGTTAATAAACAGGGTACTCCAGTTTTATTAAAAGATATTGCCGATATCCGTTTAGGGCCACAAATGCGACGTGGTATTGCCGAGCTTGATGGCGAGGGTGAAGTTGTTGGTGGTATTGTGGTGATGCGCTTTGGTGAAAATGCCTTAAAAACCATTGAAGGTGTGAAAAAGAAAATTGAGGAATTAAAACAGGGTTTACCAGAAGGTGTTGAAATTATACCAACTTACGATCGTTCTTCGTTAATTAATCGCGCGGTTGATTCTTTAAGTTATAAATTAATTGAAGAGTTTGTTGTTGTAGCACTTGTTTGTTTGGTTTTCCTCTTTCACATGCGGTCGGCGCTGGTGGCTATTCTTAGTTTGCCAATCGGTATCCTAGTTGCATTTATTATCATGCACCAGCAAGGTCTTAATGCCAATATTATGTCATTAGGAGGTATTGCGATTGCGATTGGAGCGATGGTTGATGGTGCCATTGTGATGATTGAAAATGTCCATAAGCATATTGAACGGCAGGAGGTAACCGATGAAAATCGATGGGAAATAATTCGAGAGGCCACGATGGAAGTGGGACCGGCGTTATTTTTCTCACTACTTATTATTACATTAAGTTTCCTACCGGTGTTCACTCTCGAAGCACAGTCAGGTCGATTATTTTCACCTTTAGCGTTTACTAAAACCTTCGCGATGGCTGCAGCAGCCGGTTTATCCATTACACTTGTACCGGTATTGATGGGCTATTTTATTCGTGGTCACATTACACCGGAACACAAAAATCCAGTGAATCGGTTATTAATCGCCGGTTATCGTCCGGTTATTAATATTGTGTTGGCTTATCCAAAAGCAGTGCTTGTTTTCAGTGCTATCGTCGTGCTTATTGGGTTATGGCCAGCATCTCAGCTTGGCGATGAGTTTATGCCAGCCTTGGATGAGGGTGATTTGATGTACATGCCAACAACGTTTCCTGGTGTTTCAATAGGTAAAGCGCAGGAACTGCTCCAGCAAACTGATAAGCTAATAAAGCAACTACCGGAAGTAAAAAGAGTTTTTGGTAAAATTGGTCGAGCTGAAACGGCAACTGATCCAGCACCACTAACCATGATAGAAACGACTATCTTGTTAAAGCCGCGAAGTGAATGGCGTGAAGGCATGACATTGTCTAAATTAAAAAAGGAATTAAATGATGCTATTAAATATCCGGGTGTAACTAATGCTTGGGTTATGCCAATTAAAACCCGTATTGATATGTTAGCCACGGGGATTAAAACACCGGTTGGTATAAAAGTCGCTGGACCGGATTTGGAAATCTTGCAGGACATTGGTAAACAACTTGAGAAAGTAGTCCAGACTGTTCCCGGAACGGCATCGGTTTTTTCTGAACGGGTTGCTGGTGGTCGTTATGTCACTGTTGATATTAATCGTTTGGCGTCAGCTCGAGTGGGGTTAAATATTGCCGATGTTCAAGCGGTGGTGAGTACTGCAGTTGGTGGCATGAACGTTGCTCAAACGGTTGAAGGTTTGGAACGTTATCCTATTAATATTCGTTATCCGCGTACGGTTCGTGATTCTCTCACTGACTTAAAAAATCTACCGGTTGTGACACCTACTGGTGCCAGTATTTCGCTTGGTGAAATTGCCGATATTCGTATTGAAAGTGGTCCGGCAATGATTAAAAGTGAAAATGCACGGCTTAATGCTTGGACATTTGTTGATTTGGAAGAAGGTCAAGACGTTGGCTCCTATGTTGAGGCTGCGCGTATTACCGTTCGGGATAATGTCGTTTTACCAGCAGGTTATTCCATTGCTTGGTCTGGACAATATGAATACATGGTTCGCGCTAAGGAGAAGCTGAGTATCGTTATTCCTTTTACGCTGGTGATTATTATATTGCTGCTTTATTTAAACTTTAGAAATATGGTTGAAGTATTAATTATCATGGGTACGTTACCAATGGCATTGGTTGGTGGTTATTGGTTACTGTATATTCTTGACTATAATACTTCGGTTGCAGTTTATGTTGGTTTCATTGCTCTGGCAGGTGTTGCTGTTGAAATTGGGGTGGTGATGTTAGTCTATCTCAATCAGGCATTTGAACAGTTAGCGCATAAGTCTGAACGTAAACATACCTTAACCATGGATGAGTTACGTCAGGCGGTGATCGATGGCGCATTGTTACGAGTTCGACCAATCATGATGACGGTTGCAGCAATTATTGCTGGTTTACTGCCCATTATGATCGGTACTGGCACCGGTTCGGAAGTAATGCGTCGAATTGCAGCACCAATGGTGGGTGGCATGGTGAGTGCAACCTTGCTAACATTGGTCGTTATTCCTGCAGTCTACTTACTCTGGAAAGGTCGTTCAGTAGGAAGATAATAAATTAATTTGTAGCTACTCAAGATAGGCATACTATTTTGAGTAGCTACATTTTATTTTAAATGTCATTAATATTTAAGTTTTAGGAGAAAAGCGAATGTATTCGTTTGATGTAAATATAGCCTGCACTTTTGGTGAAGCTATTGATAAAGTGACTCAAGAATTATCGAAAGAAGGTTTTGGCGTGTTAACGACGATTAATGTCAAAGACGTGTTGAAAAAGAAAATTGATGTTGAACGCCGTCCTTATACCATTCTTGGCGCATGTAATCCTGTAATAGCGAATAAGGCTATTGAATTTGATTCATATGTTGGGTTATTGCTGCCGTGTAATGTACTCGTTCGAGAGGAAGAAAACGGTTCAATTAATGTCAGTTTTATGGATCCTGTGGTCGTACTGGATTTGGTACATGCACCAGGAATAGACAAATTAAGTCGCGAAGTTAAAGAAAAACTAGAACGGGTTTGCGCCGCCCTATCAGTATAATATTTATGTTTTTGGCGGAGGGGTATTTGCTCTCCGTTATTTAAAGTTTTGTCCTTTTTCTTCATAACCGTTTTCAATGTTGCGCCGGTTAAATTATCATTTAATAATTTTTATCTCGAATTGACTTGATTTTGATCATGATCAATGATTTTCTTGTAGCTTGGCACATACTTACTACAAATTCTGAATAAATGTTAAGTCTCATAATAATTTAACAGGAGTTTGGCGGTGAATAGACAATATCGAGCTCAATTCTTTATTAGTTTTCTGTTTATTTTTTTAAGCAATAATGTCTATAGTTTGAGCGGCGGCATTACTGGTTACTCCGGTAATCCAAATTCAGTCAATGGAGTGACATACTGCAATCTTTGTCATAATTCAGGCACTATTCCTAGCGTTGTTTTCACCGGTTCCAGCACGGTTTCACCCGGCTCTGTTACACCTTATACTTTTACGATTAGCGGTGGTCAGCAAAATTTAACGGGATTAAATATTAGCGCCAGTGATGGTGTGTTAATGGTTGTTAATGGCGATACAAGTTTAAGTAAGCAAAATCAGGAATTAACACACACAAAATCTGCTGTATTATCCGGCAAAGTGGCATGGAATTTTAATTGGCAGGCTCCCAATGTCGCTGGTACTTATGTCTTGTATGGTGCCGGTGTTTCTGCAAATAATGATCAGGCGGTTACTGGAGACAATGCTGCTACCACGAGTTTAACCATCATTGTTGTGGCACTTGGGCCAACCCCGATTGCCCGAATAACATCACCACTAACGGCACTACCCAATTCCACTATTACTTTTGATGGCGGCCAGTCAAGCGCACCAAGTGGTGCAGTAATTACACAATATGATTGGAATATAGACGGCACCGATTTTATTAACGCGGGAGTCAGTTATCAAACGAATTTCACCACTATGGGTCGGCACACAGCAACGTTAACAGTAACGGATTCGAATAATATCACAGCAGTGACTTTTGCCGATGTTATAATAACGGATCGTACTGTTCCAGTTGTAAAACACAACGGGCCTTATAGTGGTGAAACTGCAACGGCAATAAATTTTGATGCCTCAACATCAAACAGTGATTCTTCCACCACCTTAACTAACTACCTATGGGATTTTGGTGATGGTAGTGCTATCCAGCAAGGAGCCAGTGCAACAATCGCACACAGCTATAATACAGCAGGAAATTATATTGTTACCATTGTTGCACAAGATGGTAACAATTTGAGTGGCGTGGCGACATCAACGGTAACGGTTGTCACTGCCGTACCTCAACCAAGCACCGGAGTTGAAATCTACAATGCAAAATGTCTGGTTTGCCATGGCCCTAATGGTACTGGTACGACTACTGTACCAAAAATTATTGAAGGTGCAACACAAGCCCAAATACTCAATGCCATTACAACTGTAACACAGATGAATGGCATTAATTTGAGTAGTGCCGATGCACAATTAGTTTCAGATTATCTCGCAGTAACAGGTTCAAGCGGAGATGCCTTGTATCGCGGAAATTGCCAACTATGCCATGGCGTGGCTGGCGTTGGGATTACCGGAGTTGCGCCACCGGTAATAGGGGCAACCAAGGGCATGATCGCCAATAAAATTACCACGGTTCCCAGTATGAATGGGATTACCATTGATGCAGCCGGATTACAATTAATTGCCGATTTTCTAGGAACAACCACCGGTACAACAGGTAGTGATTTTTATGCCGCTCGATGTGCCATTTGTCATGGTGTCAGTGGCGCCGGTATTGCCGGTGTCGCACCTGCCGTTAACGGCGCGACACAAAGTATGATTCTTGGGGCGATTAATAATGTCACAATAATGAATGGCATTGTATTATCAAATAATAATGCCCAGCTTGTTGCTGATTTCTTAGGCACCGGCGGCACTACCGGGCAAGCATTTTATAATAATAAATGTGCAATATGTCATGGTGATGCAGGAATAGGGCGTAGTGGTTATGCTCCGTTTGTAAAAGGTGCAACCCGCTTTATGATTTCAGGTGAGATAGCTCGGGTCACGGATATGCAGGGAATTATTATTACCAGCCAACAAACGCAATCAATTGCTGATTATCTTGGCAGTGGTGGTGCCACTGGCTTGGATTATTATAGCAATAAGTGTTTAATTTGCCACGGTCAAAATGGAGCCGGTGACAAGGGGCTTTATAGTGGGCCTAATATTCAAAAAGATAAAGCGGCAAAATATTTAATGGAGATTAATAAAGTCAAAGAAATGAATGGTATTTTATTAAATGTGCCAGAAGCCCAAGCTATTGAAGTTTACTTAAATGGCGGAAAATAACTTTCGGCAATATGGCAGCTAAATACTAGCGAATGAAAAAATGTGGTGAAAGCGATGATAAAAAATTTAATGCAGTTTAAATATATAGTGTTGACGGCTATAGCTGTCATTTCTGGTCTTTATCTAACTTCATGTTATGAGAGTAATTCAGAACAAGCAGCGCCAGCACCGATAACTGATCCGGGTTCCGGAAATCCCCCCGGTGGTGGCGGCACTATTCCGGGTGTTGCTGTTAACGGTAAAATTTATTATCAACAAAATTGTTCGTTATGTCATGCCGCTGGAACAGATGATATAACTAGTGCTTTTGGTGCTATTGATCTTGCAAAACAGCAATCAAAAATTTCAAGTGACATATCACAACTTGACACTATCTATAACACCATGGGACGTTTTAATAATATTGATCAGCAACGTGTTGATGATTTAAAGAAATACCTATCGGGGCTTTAGCCGACTGTTTTTTGCCAATTTAGGATGTAATAATAAGTATCTTTAAAAAACTTATTTGTATAGAGAAATTACATGGAAGCGTATAAAAATATAAAACTACTATTAATAAGTCTGTTATTGAGTATCGCATTAAACCAATTAGCTAATGCCAGCGAAGTTAAACCGTTACAGTATTCTAAAAAAGGTGCTGATAGTTGTTTGAAATGTCATGATGAAGATAATGATTATCCCATTTTACCATTGTTTAAAACCAAGCATGGTGAGCGCCATGATAGTCGTACACCAATGGCTAAATTACAATGTGAGACCTGTCATGGTGCCATTGGTGATCATAAAAAAACGGCTAAAAAAGGCGAAAAAAAATCACCCATTCGAGCTTTTGGTTCCAAAGCATGGACACCCGTTGCCGAACAAAATCAAGTCTGTTTAAATTGCCATAATAACACTGCTAGAAATAATTGGTTTGGAGGCATACACGAGTCGGAGTCGTTGAGTTGTGCTGATTGCCATACCATTCACGTTCGGCGGGATCCGATGCTAGTGGCACGCACACAAGTAAAAAAATGCACTTCATGCCATTTAAAACAAAAAGCAGAATTTAACCGTCGTTCCGCACATCCGGTTCGGTTCTCAAAAATGCGCTGCAGTGATTGTCATAACCCTCATGGAACGGTTAGTGATAAATTAATTAAAACAGGCACTAAAAATCAATTATGTTATCGCTGTCATGCTGAAAAACGCGGGCCCTTACTCTGGGCCCATGCCCCGGTTAGTGAAGACTGTACTGTCTGTCATAACCCTCATGGTTCGATGCACCCGTCTTTGTTAAAAAAACGGCCACCATTATTGTGTCAACAATGCCATGGTTCTGCTGGACATCCCAGTGCGCTGTATTCTGGTGCTGGCCTACCCTCGGGATCATCAACAACGCAGCGTAAATTTTTATTGGGGCGGAGTTGTTTAAACTGCCACTCTCAGATACATGGTAGCAATCATCCGTCGGGAGTGAAATTATTACGTTAACGGTAATTTGAATTTTTGTATTGAATTATTTACTTTGCTAAGTATAGGGATGGTTAACTAGGAGAGAAAAAAATGCCATTTTCTGTGAAATACTCGATTGTCGGTTTTTCTTTTTTGAGTTTATGGCTATCCGATTTTGTTTTAGCCGATGATCTTTCTGAAGGGTTGAATTTAAGTATCGATAAATCCAAATGGAAGTGTAACTATTGCCCAGATAATTCTGATGAACCGTGGTTTTCAGAAATTAATTCAGGAATCGGTTTTGTTAGTAACGATTCTTATAAATTTGGTGAATATAATGGCCTTTATAAAAAATCAGCATTTTTAATTTTTGATGTTGATGCAATGTATCGTGACGAAGCGGCCAATTATTTTTCGATTCAGGCATTTAATCTTGGTTTGGAAACACGTTCAGTTACGATGCAGGGTGGTCAACAAGGAAAATACAATGTTAATCTCAGCTTAGATAATATTAACCGTTATCAGCTGGACACCGCCAGAACAGTCTACAATGGCACAACAAACCAAAGCTTGCCTGCTACTTGGGTTGATGGTGCCACAACAGCAGCCATGAGCAGTTTAGCGCAGGATTTACATAATATAAATTATTATACCAAGCGAAGTCATATTTCGTTGGCAAGTAATGTTATTCAAAATAAAAAATGGAATTATGATATTAAATTCAACCGTCAAACAAAGAAAGGCAAAACACCATTTGCAGCAGCAATTGGTAGTACTTTTGCCGATGCTAAGTCGGCAGTGTTGGCCAAACCGCTAGACTATACAACGGATCGGTTTGAAGTCTCGGCACATTATAATCACAACACATTAAATGCTTCTGTTTCTTTGGTTAATTCAGTATTTAAAAATAATTATAATTCATTAATATGGGATAATGCTTTTACAACAGGAGCTAGTACTGGGCAAATAAGTTTAGAACCTGATAATCAAATGCAACAGTTGATGCTTAATAGCCAATATCGAGGGTTAAGTGATATTATTATTAATGGCTCGTTTTCTATAGCCAAGCTAACGCAAAATCAAACATTTTTACCCTATACCACTAATTTAGCGTTAACGACCACAGCACTACCAAAAAACTCATTAGATGCCAACGTTGATGTCATTAATGCCAATGCGAATCTTAATTGGGTTATAAATGAAAAATCAAAAATTAAATTGATATTTGAGCATCATGAGCAAGATAATAATACCGAACGTGCAACATACAGTTATGTCACGGCGGATAATGCGCTACTGGGTTCATCGAGGGCAAATCTGCCTTATAGTTTTCGAACACAAAAGCTAAAAATGAATTCCAGTTATCGATTTGAAAATAAAAACAAAATCTTAACAGGGCTTGAGTATGCTTTGTACGACAGAACCTATCAAGAAGTTAATCGTGCGATTGAAACTTCAATTTGGGCAAAATATGCTAATAAATTATCATCGGATATTAATTATAGTTTTAAAGTGAAAAGTGATAGACGTAAAGCCAATAGTTATAAAGTATTGACAGAGTTAAGTCCTGCTGAAAATAGCCAACTAAGAAAATATAATTTAGCCGATAAAAATACAATTAAAGCGTTATTAAATGTCAATTTTACTGCCTTTGATGATTTATTTATTAATCTTAATTTAGAGAAATCCAGTAATCAATATTCAAATTCAAATGTGGGCTTAGCTAAAAGTGATGATATTGCGTTAGCAATTGATATTCAATACTCAATAAATGAAGCACTGTCGCTTAGCTCTTATTTACAACAATCATTGATATCATCCACGCAATATGGAAGCACTAGTGCTGCTGGTTCTGATTGGTCAGCAGATAATAGCGATACAATATCAACTATCGGGCTTGGTTCCAATTATATCGTTATTGAGGATGAACTTAGTATTGGCTTTGATTTTGTTCATTCCAGTGCAAATGGTAAAATATCACTGACAGGGGCAACAGCAACACCATTGCCTGATTTAATTAGCAAACGAAATAGCTTAACAGTATACGGTGATTATAATTATGAAGAAGACATCACGTTTAAATTAAGTTATCGCTATGAAGAATATCAAGAACAAAACTGGAATTTAGATAACGTCGCACAAGGCAGTATCGATAACGTGTTAAATTTAGGCGAAATTTCTCCAAATTATAAAATTGGAGTATTGTGGACTAGTGTCAAATATGTATTTTAACGGGAATGACATGTAATCAGGTGATGTCATTCCCGTATGTCTTTAGCGGAAATCTAAGCTTTAAACTGAAATAAAAAATATACTGTTATTGCTGGCTCGCATAAAAATTAACTAATTGTTCGAAGGCTTCATCACCATATTTTTTCTTCATTTTTTTGAATTTTTTGGCCATTTTTTTACCCATTTCTCGTTTACCGTTGGCATAGTTTTCTAAAGAATATCTAATATAAGCTTTAGGTTGTCCCGCTAAAATTCCGGCATCGTCTTCCGCTGATGTTGCATTTTCTGAATGACACTTATCACAGTATTTTTTATGCAATTTTCGGCCTTTTTTTGCTAATGCCGTATCAAAACTCTGTTTTGTCGCTATAAATTTCTGTTTAGAAAAATAATTTGCTAACGCTTCAATGTCCTCTTTTGAGAGTTTTTTAGCGACATCTTTCATTGTTATTTTTTTATCTTTTAATTTTTTTGCCGGTCTTTGAGCTTTGCTATAGGAATTCATAGCCTCAATGAAATAAGCCTTTGAGATACCTGCGATATCTGGGACATGTTCATTTTTACTATTACCATTTTTTTCATGACAGTCGCTACATTTATCATTAATTAATTTTTCAATGTTTCCAGCCTGAACGTTGAATGACATTGAAGCAATAAATGCAAGAGCTAAAGAATAGGAAATAGTATTTAAGGTTATTTTTTTCATCGTGAATACTCCTTTTAAATCCATGAGGCATGTTATTTTTTACTAATTGCTTTTTGATAGTTGTCATCATTTTCATCGTCGGGCAATTCATGCGCGATACCTTGGTGACAATCGATACAAGTTTTTCCTTCTTTAATCGATTTTAGGTGTTTTTTTCGTGCGGTTTTATCTTGATCTTCTAAGCTCATGTAGTCAAAGTGATGACAGTTTCGACATTCTCGTGAATCTGTTTCTTTCATCACTTTCCAAACACGTGAAGCCATTTCTAAACGATTTTTATTAAATTTCTCTGGTGTATCGATAGTGCCTAATAGTTTATGAAAAACTTCGTTGGTTGCTTGGATTTTTCGAGCCATTTTATGAACCCATGATTTGGGCACATGACAGTCACTGCAAATAGCCCTAACCCCGGTTCGATTAGAATAGTGAATTGTTTCTTTATATTCTAAATAGACGTTTTCTTTCATTTCGTGGCAACTAATACAAAATTCTTCGGTATTGGTCGCTTCGACGATGGTATTAAACCCACCCCAAAATATAATTCCAATAAATACTCCAGTAGCTAATAATAGTCCTACTGAGTATTTTGCAGTGGGGGAACGTAAAAAATTCCATAAAGATTTAAACATGAAGTATCTCCCTATATAGAATGTTTAGTCTAATTATATTGTATGGTTTATTTTTCTCTTTGATCTGGATCAGCCGTAAAGCGCTAATTATTATAAACCAGTGAAACGGTGTTTTCTAAAATTGTAATGATCTGTTGTTTTATTTCAGTTAATTTAATATCGTCTAAACCTAATATCTCTAAACATTGTATGTCGGGCTCTTGAATTTCATCGGGCGATATAGCTGCTTGTATTTGATTGGAAACAGTATCGGCTATTTTTAGAATAGAGCTGGCTTCAACCAAGCTTAATTGGGAGAATGTTAAGTGATGTTCTGCAATTGGAGTTGTTAATGAGTCTGGCATATTCCATTGTTGTGTTAAAACTCGCCCAAGAGTTGCGTGGCTAAATCCAAATTGCTTTTTTTCTATTTGTGAAATATCGGCATCAGGAGATTGATCTAAAGTTGTTTTAATTTCACGTAATACTTCTCGTGATTGGTCCGGCAACACTAAAAACATTACGAGTTTACCAATGTCGTGTAATAATCCCATTACGAAAAAATCTTCAGTATCTTTAATTTTACAGTGTTCGGCAATTGTACGAGCGGCAATGGCACAAGCAATACTATGATGCCAAAAAGTATTCATATTAACCAAATCTGCTGGTATTGATTGGAATTTTTTAATAACAGCCGTTGTCATAACAATATCGCGTAGCTGTTTCATTCCTAGGATGGTAATTGCTGTTGGAATATTTTTTATTTGGCGTGGAAGGTTAAATAAAGAACTATTTACTATTTTCAGAACGCGTATCGTTAGAGCGGGATCCAGACTAATTTCGTTACCGATATCGTTAGCTGAGCTGTTTGGATCGTTGAGCATCGAGTTTAACTTAACGACAATTTCAGGCATCGAGAGTAATGTTAGGTTTTCTGATATTAGCGTATCGGGAGTCATTTATTTTGTTAACTCATTGTTATATATAGATTTGTTGTGTTAGTGCACGTTATACCTTGCGATTATAGATATGATTAATGTTAAGGCTGTTTCGTTAAATCACTTACTAAACAAGTATAATATAACTCTCTAATAATGCATTACGAGTGAGCACTAATAACTCGATTTGGGAGGAATATGCAAAATAATGTACAGAAAATGAATGAAACCTCAAGCTCATTCATTAGTGATAATAAACAGCTGCAGTTTAAGAAATTCATTACAAAGTCGCTCGTTGCAGGTGTATTTGGTTTTGGTTTAATGATATCAGCTGGTGTGGGAGTTATCCCTGAGATAACAGAAAACTCTAATTTTTGGTTTACTGTAGGCCTGCTGACCAGTTTTGTTATGTGGTTTAGTGCTCGGGAATTTTTTATTCGCGCATGGATAGCTTTGAAACGCCATGATACGACAGGGGATACTTTAATTGTTGTGGCTATTGTCGGTGCATGGTTGTATTCAATGTTTGTGGTATTTTTACCATCATTTATTCCACCATTGGCGCAACCCGTGTATTTTGACATGGTTGCTATCATTATTTGTTTAGTCAATTTAGTGTTGGCATTTGAATTTCATGTTAACAATAAAGTATCACATGCAATTGAGCGGCTTACCGGTTTGCAAACTAAAACCGCTGTTGTGATTCGTGAGGGCATTGCAACTCAAGTATCAACTCAGGACATTGCTATTGGAGAAACATTAAGGGTTGTGCCTGGCGAAATCATTGCTGTTGATGGTGAAATTGTTGAGGGTGAAACGACTATCGATGAGTCTATGTTAATCGGTGAATCGAGTTTGGAAAAAAAATCCCCTGGTGATACTGTTATCGCTGGTAGTATTAATAAAACAGAGAGTTTTTTATTTATTTCTCGGCGTATTGCTAAAGATACTTTATTATCTCAAATTATTGCAATGCTGCGCCGTCCACAATCGAGTAAACCGGCTGTATCATCATTAGTAGATAAAACAGTCGTTTTTTTTGTTCCTGGCGTTATGATAATTTCACTTATAACATTTGTGTTGTGGGCTAGTCTTGGTATAACGTTTGGGGTTAATGAGCCAATGAGCTACGCTATTGTTAGTGCGCTAACCGTTTTAGTGATAGCCTATCCAGGAGCTTTTAAACAAGCTTTACCAATAGCGAATAGCGTTGCTATTGATCGAGCTGCAAATTCTGGTATTTTATTTCGTCATGTCGAAACATTACAAGAAACCAGTAAGTTGGATCTTATTGTTCTCGATAAAACCGGTACGATAACGCAGGGAAAACCGGATGTGGTAGCAGTTCATACTGCTGAAAATATTGATGTCACTGAACTTTTGCAAGCAGCCGCGAGTGTTAACGTTCAGTCTGAGCATCCTTTGGCTCGTGCAATAGTATTGAATGCCAAAGAACAAGATATAGCACTAAACGAAATTGCTCAATTTAATGCGATTTCTGGTAAGGGAGTTAGTGCTTATATAGG
>VAPL010026684.1_pt1 | contig 39501 bp, 26 predicted proteins | sample 3395061 | NCBI WGS metagenome assembly VAPL01 (sample SAMN08290444, study PRJNA428436) | hydrothermal vent metagenome | isolation source: Deep-sea hydrothermal vent chimney 2 | place: Pacific Ocean: Juan De Fuca Ridge | depth 2182 m m | reverse complement strand
TATCTACGCAATTAATGAACGAGGCCACCACACGTTACGGTATCACGCAAGGGCAACTGACGGTGCATCAAGACCGAGGTTCACCGATGACAGCCCATGGATACCTGGAGAACATGAAGGAGCTGGATATCATTTGCAGTCACAGTCGGCCACGGGTGAGCAGTGACAACCCCTTTAGTGAAAGTCAGTTCAAAACACAAAAGTACCAGCCAGATTATCCAGGACGGTTCGAGAGTATGACGCAGGCCCGACAATGGTGTGAAGACTATTTCGATTGGTATAACGTTAAACATCACCACAGTGGTTTAGCGGGATTTACGCCAGAACAAGTGTTTACCGGTCATTACCATGAAGTGGCAAGGCAGAAGCAACAGGTGTTGGATGCGCGCTTTGAGAAAAACCCAGAACGTTTTGTCCAAGGCCGACCACACGGTAAATTACCCCCTAAGTTTGTCGCTATCAACCCCATTGCTAGCGAAGCAGACGACCGTTCAGCGCCCAGTGATTGCGTGAACTTTCCGACGCTAACGGCGGCAGGTTATGCCAGCGGGGAAACAGCGACAAAAAACAGAGTATCGCTTAATGATAGATAACATTCTCGATACTCAGGTGACAAATAGATGTTAATTATTAAATAGCTGTCCATATGAGGTTGACACGTTCCGCATGCAATGCTGCATAAAAGAAGACCAGCTTATTCAATAGAAGAATTAAAAAATACGATAAAGGGCAGAGGCTAAAAAATCGTAGACACAAACGCTACTTACGAAAAACGAATATTCCCAATAAATCTCAAAACAACCCAAATCCCATCTTATTTTTAGGTTTTAGTGTCATGCGATATTTAGGTTATTCGGTAGAGTTGCATTTGTATTAAAGTCATCTCTCCATGTCATAGAAAAAACCATCATAAATAAAAGCACTGGATATTGCCCTACAATCTTTTTCACTAACACCCGCACGGCGTAAACTATTGTCCCACTGGTTTTGTACTACCATCAAAATATTATCTATTATTGTTTCAGCTTCATCTTTTGATAAAAGGAAGCGTTCACAGCCAGTTAAAAGATTGGCCTTTTTAGCTGACCTGTCGAAAGTTCCGCAAGCCATCGCCAAATGCCTGTCATCAAGTGCAATAGTCGGGGTGGGGGTTAGATCATAGGCAGGGCTTAAACGCCAGCCCTTATCTTTTGCCAGAATTGCATGGTTTCTTGGATGGTCATCAAGATTTGATACCACAGCGTTAAAGCACATGCGCCCATATAATTCACGTAAATCTGCTTCGGGGCTTGCACTGGCTCGACGAATTTCATCGGCAAGCAGCAGATAAGACCAACCAGCTTTCACCGCTGGACTTTCTTCGGATTTGAATAAGGTTAATGCACTCACCATGCGATGGCGGCGATAACCATTATCGGTGTCATCCCGATCAAAACGGCGTACCAGCAATACATCCTGCCCAGCCACGCTTGTTGTTTTGCTATCGGCAACATTAAGTCCGCATGCTTTGGCCAGCTCTAAAAACGCATGTTCTACACGCGGCTGGTTCCATTTGTCTTGAGGGCTTGAGAATTTGGCAATCCACAGGCTGTTATTATCTTCGACGACTGCTTTTGGGCGAGCGCCACCCATTGATGTTCCGTCTAAAAGCAGTTCTTGGATTTGTTTGGCATCATTTTGATCTTCGCTTTTATCAACAAAAAGGGTGGCATCGTCATTAATGATGGCTTCCGCCATTTCTTGAAGTCTTTCCAGATCAAGCGTTCGATTGAATTTTCTTCGTGGGGCTGGTGGCTCAACATTTAGCCCAAAGGCTAATGCTCCCGCCCGATCATCAGGGCTATTCAATAAATAATCAAAGTCATCTAACACGGTTTTACCCGCATGACGTTCAATAACGCACCTGCCCCAATAATCTGGCATAGCATCTCGAATAGCACCAAAGAAACCACCCATTCTGGCTGTTTCATAATTTTGAGGGCTAAGTTTAAGTTCAACAGGATCAAGCTCTACAGCGTCTTTGCGTTCCATGTATCGCTTACCATAGACGAACTCACCAATTTTTTCGCCGTCTCTGGTTCTGGATATGCGGAAACGTCCTGCTGTAACAAAATCTGTTTCATTTGGGGGGGCGATATAAACATAGCATTCACGATTAGAAGTCATTATCTAATGCCTTTCTGCGTTTTGCCGCTGTTTTGGGCGCATGGGCTTTTTCCAGTGTTTTGCCTTCAATGTCATTATCAGGATTGCCCACATCTTTCATATCATCGATAAGCCCCAAAGCCCAAAGTGCCCCAAGATAAGAGGCAACGGCAGTTGTTCGCTTGCCTTTCTCTATATCTGACATGACATAGCGTGATATACCAACACGTTCAGCCAAGTCCTCAAGCCGCATTTTACGGCGTAGGCGAGCGGTACGGATATTTCTTCCCAGTCGTAGCAGGGTTTTTTCTACTGCGGCTGGCGGTGCCTTGGCGGCTTTGCTGGTTCTTGCCATGTTTGTTCCTATGTTTCATTGAATCCACTTAAAATAGTAATATGTTGGCTCAATTCAACATATCACCCATGTGTAGGAAGAGTCAATATAATAATTCCCTTGTGTTGAATTGAGTCAACATATACAATCTATATGTTGATTGAATAAAACAAATTATTATTTGAAAGTGTATTTCTTGTAATTGAGGTTTCTTTTATTACAGAGCTTTTAGATTAAAACCTAGGTTATATCTGGGTTATAATAATTTGTTTTGTAACGCCTCTTGCTACATCACCAGAAAATCAAAGATTTTAGGCAAATTCAGCAAGGGGGAGTAAGTTGGAATTAATGTACAAACTATAGGAAACACAAGTATGTCATCTGGCTCTATTGCCGATCAGACAAGGCGCAGAAGGACTTTTGCTATCATCTCGCATCCTGATGCGGGAAAAACCACCTTGACTGAGAAGTTGTTACTGTTCGGTGGTGCCATTCAGCTGGCAGGGACCGTCAAAGGGCGTAAAGCCGCCCGGCATGCCACTTCCGATTGGATGGAGTTGGAAAAACAGCGCGGTATTTCAGTGACATCGTCGGTGATGCAGTTTCCGTATGCCGATCATATTATGAATCTACTGGATACACCGGGTCATGAGGATTTTTCGGAAGATACCTATCGGACATTAACTGCGGTTGATTCGGCGCTGATGGTGATTGACTGTGCTAAAGGGGTCGAAGGGCGAACCATTAAATTGATGGAAGTTTGCCGGTTACGGGATACGCCAATTATTACCTTCATTAATAAATTAGATCGTGAGGGACGTGACCCCATTGACTTAATTGATGAAGTGGAAGCGATCTTAAAAATTCAATGCAGCCCGGTGACGTGGCCCATTGGTATGGGGAAAGGTTTTAAGGGGGTATTTAATTTACACGAAAATACGGTGCATCTTTTTAGCCCAAGTCATGGTGGTAAAGTGCAGCAAGGGGAAATTATCCAGGGCTTGGATAATCCCCGTTTAGATGAGTTGTTAGGTCCGCTTGCACAAGAGCTACGCGAGGAAATTGAGTTGGTACAAGGGGCCAGCCATCCGTTCGATTTAGCGGCCTTTAAGTCGGGCAAATTGACACCAGTATTTTTCGGGTCAGCGATTAATAATTTCGGGGTCAAAGAATTATTGGATGCCTTTGCGCAATATGCGCCGCCTCCGCAACCGCGGCCCACACAGCATCGGGAAGTGAAAGCCGAAGAAGAAGCCTTTTCTGGGTTTGTTTTTAAAATCCAAGCCAACATGGACCCACAGCATCGTGATCGCATTGCTTTTTTGCGTATCTGTTCTGGCGTGTATAAAAAAGGACATAAAATACGTCATGTGCGCCTCGGGCGAGATGTGCAAATTGCCAATGCGCTGACTTTCATGGCGCAAGATCGGGAACATGTGGAAGAAGCTTATCCTGGGGATATTATCGGTTTGCACAACCATGGTACTATTCAAATTGGGGATACTTTTACACAAAGTGAAGATCTAAAGTTTACCGGTATTCCCCATTTTGCTCCGGAATTGTTTCGTCGTGCCCGACTCAAAGATCCATTGCGTACTAAAGCGTTATTAAAAGGTTTAGAGCAGCTCAGCGAGGAGGGGGCCACTCAGTTATTTAAGCCTCTTAACAATAATGATTTAATTTTGGGAGCCGTCGGTATTTTGCAGTTTGATGTGGTCGCTCATCGTCTGAAAAATGAATACAATGTGGAATGTATTTTCGAGTCGGTCAATGTGGCCACCGCTCGATGGGTTGAATGCAGTGATGTAAAACGCTTAGAAGAATTTAAGCGTAAAGCGGCTGATAATTTAGCCTTAGATGTCGGGGGAGAGTTGACATATATTGCCCCGACGCGTGTCAATTTAACTTTAACTGAAGAGCGTTGGCCGGATATTCAGTTTTTGCAGACTAGAGAGCATTAATTCATTCCTAACCACGTACTGCCTTGGATCGATTCACATTGCCATTTGGATTTTCCAGCATTTGATGTGGACCGTGAGCAAGTGATTCGCCGCTGCTCACAGCAGGGTATGATGGCGATGTTGGTGCCTGGTGTTAAAGCAAGCACTTGGCCGGCGCTGCGTCAGTTGGTGGAAGGACAACCACGATTGTATCGAGCGGTGGGGCTTCATCCCTTGTTTATTGAGCAGCATCAATGGGCTGATTTACTCAAACTGGAACAAGAGATTGCCGAGTTTCGTCCGGTGGCCATTGGTGAAATTGGTCTGGATTATTATTTGAAAGCGTTGGATCGATTACGGCAGCGCGAGTTTTTTGACGCGCAATTAGACATCGCTCAACAAGCTAAACTGCCGGTAATTTTACATGTGCGTAAAGCTCATGATGATGTATTACAGGCGTTGCGGCGTCGGTCGTTGCTTGGCGGGGTGGTGCATGCGTTTAATGGCAGTTGGCCGCAGGCGACTCAATATCTTGACTTGGGGTTTAAATTAGGGTTCGGCGGAGTGGTTACTCATGAGAAAGCCCGGCATATCCGTCAATTAGCACAAAAATTACCCTTGGCTGCCATGGTGCTAGAAACAGATGCCCCCGATATGTCGCCGAGCTGGGGGGTGGGTCAGAGAAATTCACCGGAAAATATTCCACGCATCGGACAAACCTTAGCCGAATTGACTCAGTCATCGTTAGCCACGATTGCCTTGGCAACGACCACTAATGTACAAGCTATTTTCAGTTTATCCTGACCTGCTCATACTCAGCCCAACCATAAATTTTACTTTATGGTTGGGCTGAGTATGTATTGATTGTTATTGAACGTTGGATTTTTGTTTACTTTTTTCTTTATTCACCATTTTGATGCTAATGACAATGGGCAATACCACGACGGCTAAAATAGAGGCAATCACTAGTACATTATCAGAAAGCATCTCCATCGAGGCTACTTGTATCAGCAGTAAAATAACAACAAGCGTGCCTACACTATAAATTAATAAGCGTTGTACGTCCTTCATAATAACTTGTCTCACCATAAGTTAAGCGGGTTGAATTCTGTCTCTAAGATAGGGCTGTTCGTGGTTTAATTTCCAGAAAACCTTTGATTCCAAAAGGTTTTAAACGTTACGTCATTGCCCTATAACAGATATATACTATATAAGTAAGTAGATTGTACTTTAGTTTGATCCGTGGGAGAAATACTATGTATAAAGATAATAACCTAGTAAAGCCACTTGACCGCATTATTCGTACGACATTAGGTGGGTTAATTTTGGCCTACGCCTATTTTATTCCGATGCACATTTTAGAGTTTGCATTATTACATGTGGTGACTTGTTATATTTGGACAACAGCCATGCTGGGATGGGATCCTTTTTATGCGATTGTTAATCTGATATGGGAGAAATATAAAGCGCGTTTGGTGGATAATGGGCGTTTTTAGTATATTTTACATAAAACGATAGTGGATAAGGAATGGGGGCCGGTGATTTTTGTCTACTGACACCAGGCTGTCAGTTGTCATGTTGTACAATTCAAATCATCTCATCAACAATCACCATTTTTATATTTTAAAGGAGTTTAGCTGAGGTGTTCACTTTTAAATGACGATCCCTAATCATAGCGAAGCCTAGTCGCAGACATGCGTCGGGCAGATCGATTATTTCAAATTATTCAATATTTAAGAACTCGCCAGGTAACGACAGCTAAATGGTTAGCTGAGCAATTGGAAGTGTCGGAAAGAACCATTTATCGTGATATGCGCGATTTAATGGCGACCGGGGTGCATATTGAGGGGGAGGCGGGTATTGGCTATGCGCTGCGGTATGGCTACGATTTACCGCCCTTGATGTTTAACCAAGAAGAATTAACGGCATTGGTTTTAGGAGCGAGTCTGGTGAGCAGTTGGGCTGACGTGGGTTTAGCGAAAGCGGCAGATCAAGCCATGCGCAAAATAGAATCGGTATTACCTACCGAGTTAAGCCAATATTTGAGTACCGTGAGCTTATTTTCGCCGGCCACTCAGATTTCCACGAAAGTGGCGGATATGATGAGTGTACTAAGAGACGCGATCAATAAAAAACAAAAAATTAACATGACGTATCAGCGAGCGGATGGGGTACTAAGTCAACGAGTTGTTTGGCCTTTAGGTTTGTTTTTCTGGCGCTCAGTGTGGGTGTTAGGTGCCTGGTGTGAAAGTCGCGATGATTTTCGTCACTTTCGCTTAGATCGAATTGTCGATCAGCAGATCAGCGAAGTGCATTACCCGCTGACCCGAGGCCGCACGTTATCTGATTTAATTGCCAGAGTGAAACAAGCAACCGAGGACTAATTGGGTAGGGAATGGGCACACAATAACTTCCCGGTTTCGCCTCCTATCTTCCGCTTGTCTTCGCCCGTTCTTCCATCACAAAAGCTCGAAATAGAACGACTATTCCTGCATTTTTGTTCACTCAGAACGAACGAATACAAACCCAATCTGGGCGCCAAGCAGGGAAGTTATTACATGCCTATTCCTAAGGGGACTGCTTTGCTTATGCCTGTCGGTTTGTTTTATAACTTTTCCGGGATAAAAAAGAAATCACCCGATTCATGCCCTGCATGCCGAATCGGAGCGTATTGCGGTTTTTGTTCCATACCGAGGGCTAATGAAGCCGCTGATACATTTTGAGCAATTTCTCGGAACAGCGTATGCCCTTCTAAGATTGAATCATTATTCTGTAACGCTGCTAGAAAGGCGCTCGCAAAAACCGAATGATTGCCGTCTCCTCCGGTGTCTAATACCGGTTCAAGTCCGCCTGAGGTAAGTACGGTACGAGAGCGAACTTTGGACATGATCTTTAACCATTTGGTACGTAGTGCCCCTGATGTCATGTTAGGCACCCGTGCTAAGGAGGTGCGTGATAAGGTACCTGAATAACAAGAGTCGGCAATTACGATCACATGTTTTGCTTGCATGCTATTAATGATATCGGTTAATGCGATGTTTGAAATCCACTCGGCACTATTATCTATTTCTGCATCAACAGGTAACCAGTGTCCCCGGTCGTTGACTCGATCTAATTGTCCGTGGCCAGCATAATAAATTAACAAATTATCACCGCTGGTTAACTTGCGCATAAAGGTATTTAGCAAGGTTAAGATTTGTCGACGATTGGCATTAAGCAGGAGGGCTGTTTTGAATCCATATTTTTCTCGTAATATTTTTTCTACGGATTTTGCATCCTGGGTGGCACTTTCTAACTTTGGCAAATTTTGATAGTTGTCATTGCCAATCACTAGGCCGTAATAGTTGCCAAACTGGCTATCTTTACGGGCAATAAAACTCTCGATTTCTGGGGTGGGTTCTGCCGTTTGGATGGGTTGGCCATTGACCAATAGAACAAACTCTAAGGCCGTTTTTTTTGATTGTTTGTCAATGGCGATGACTTTCACCGAGGTTTCTGCTTTATCGATAGAAATTATTGATCGAAATAGACCGCTTTGCCGTAAAATTTCTGTCTTATTATTAACTTTTAATGTTAATAAGCCGGCTGGGGCAATGATTTTTCCAATAATTTCTTGTTCGTTGGCCATGGGCCGCAAGTGAGCGGTAGGGATACTGCGGGTCAGCATCATCGGCGGATCAATGATTTCAATGGTCGGGCCGGGTAAATTCATGGCGACTGTATTTTCGCTTTGAAATGCCGCTAATTGGCGACGTTGTTTATCAACCGTAGTTTGTAATCTTACAACGGCTAATTGTTTGGCGGATATTTCTTGTTTGCGTGCTTTCAGTAAGCGGGCAAGTTGGCCTAATAGTTTGTTATTTTGTGGCGTTTTCTGTTGCTGTTTTAGGTCATCCATTTCCCGTTGGGTTTGTTGCATGGCTTGTTCAGTGTCTTTGACTTCTTGTTGTTGGCGTTTGATTTTTTGTTGTGTTTTGTTTAGTTGAGTTTCTAGTGCCTCAATCTTTTTTTGTTTTTCAGTGAGTGCGGCTTCCAGTCCTGTCACGGCAGATTGTAATTCAGAGACTTCACTGCTGAGTCCGGCAACGGCTTGTTTTATATCTTCTTGGTGGCGTGCTTCGAGGCTTGATGCAAATTGCAGGTCATCACTGGTCTCTACGCCTGAGGCGGCTCGATAATAATTGAGTGCTTGGGTCAAATCCTTTTCGACACCGAGCCCTTTTTCATAGAGGTATCCTAGATTAATTTGGGCGCGAGCGAGTTTTTGGTCGGCGGCTTTTTGGTACCATTGGGCCGCGACTTGGTAATCGGGAGAAAGGCCCAGTCCTTTTTCGTAAATTTCTCCCACATATACTTGGGCATTGGCATCACCTTCTTTGGCCATCGGTAACCAAACCCGTAGCGCGGATGCATAATTGGCATGATCAAAGGCAACATACTCCCCGCCACGAATTTCGCAGTCAATCGCATTGGTTTTGATGGGGCGGCGTGGTGATAGATAGGTCATTTGTCCGAGTTTTCTGACTTGTCCAGGTAACAGGCAATCGACAATCATTAACTTATCCGGGTTTTGAACCATTTGACTGTCATCCAGTACCAATTGACTCGGATCAAATATTTGTTTTGAGGATGAGCAAGCGGCGACAAGTAATATGGATAAAGCCCATAGTAAGCGCTTGCCGGATGTAAACAGAAAAACCATGAGCCGACCTATGAAAAAATTAGCGAGTATATCTGTGTGATGTTTTGTGTTTCTTGACCGTTTAGTATTGTGCCGCATAATGTGATTTGATCGATTAAAAAATAAACAATCGGGTGCAGTTCACACTTGCATCCGTTGGATCTCACCTGTATCGTATGGCCTGGATACTCGCCAAGCCGAGCTGGCCGACAATGAGGCAGTGTGAATTGCAACCAAACATTGTCGTATTTTAACACCCTTCTTTAAAGGTGAGGCTATGGATAGTTTCGCCACCCCAAGTGCATTGTAAGGATTATAGTATAATGCAAGCCACCCACATATGATATCTTATGTAGCTGTTTTTACATATGATATGGCGATATGTTTTTCTCAGTTTATTGATGTCGATGAGTGCAAAAAGCGTTAGCTAGATCAAAAAATGCACTTTTTGCTATGGTTTTTGCTATAGTGTTGCGGTTAACAGCGATGGTCGTAGGGGGGTGGGCGTTGTCTATAACGAGCGGCATAAGGTATAGAAAAGGTCTAATCAACTCATATTGTTTCAGGTGCGTCTCGAAAGTTAATCATGATGGAAACTGTCGGATTCATCGTTTTCTATGGATGGTGTTTTTTTAGTTAAACAACGAATATAGATTGGGTATTTTTGAGGGAGATGTCGATTTGAAGTTCACAACAATGTTGTTCATGTTATGTGGACAATCCATAAAAAATAGAAGCTGTGTTATTACAACATTTTCTTGGCTGGTTTTTTCAAGCCCCACCTTAATTTCCACGGTTAATGCTGCCGTATTAGGCGTGGAGGCGGTTGACACGGCAAGCTCAGGTGAGTTAGTTACTTTTAATATTTCGGTGACGAATGACTCAAATAATGCCATTGAGCTGGCTATACTGACGGCCCAGTTGATATCGGCGGCGAACGTTGCCTCCATTCAGGCGGATCAAGGGACTTGTAGCCTTGCCTCTGCCTCTTGTGATCTCGGCACGATTGAGGCCAATGAGAAAGCGGAGGTAACCGTCGATGTATACCCCCAGCTTGCCGAGGGTGTGTTTCAGCAAGATTTTACGAGTATATTTGATCTTCAAGGCTTTCAACGAGATAGCTTGAATGATGAGAAAAACATCAATGTAAAACAAACGAGTACGGTAGTGGTAACGGCGATCGCGACCAGTATTACGGCGGGTATCAACATCAAAGAAGGGGAGGTTGGCGATGCCCGGTTTATTGTGAAACTCAATGCGCCAGCAGCCTCCAATGGTATGACCATTAATTTTGAGGTAAGTGGTAGCGCGACCGAAGGGGGCGACTATAGCGATTTAGGTCGCTCTATCACTATCCCTGCAGGGCAAACCGAAGCGGTTATCTTATTTCAAGTGGTTGACGACAGTGAAAAAGAAGAGAACGAAACGGTGATTGTGAACTTGCAAGCTGGGGATACTTACCAACGGCTTGAACCCCAAATGGCCACCTTTACCATTGAAGACAACGATGCGAGTGATGCGGTGGGATTTCAGCAAGGTGAGTACCAGTTTGAAGAAAATTCGGGGCAAGTGACCATTCCGGTGGATCGCATAGGCAATGCGGATCAGGCTGTTTCGGTTGCATTTAGCATTGAGGCGGGTACTGTCTCGGTGGGTGACGACGTTGTTTTTAGCAACGGGATATTGAATTGGGCCGCTGGCGAACTCGGCCCCAAAAATATTAATTTTACGTTGCAAAACGATGACCTCGATGAGGGAGATGAGTCTTTTAGGATTCTGTTAAGTAACCCCGAGGGGACGGTTATTAATGCGGATAAAACAACCATTGTGATTAAGGGCAGGGCGCGACCTCGCTCCACCGACTCTATTCCCCAGTTTGATAAAATTTCTGGCGCCGAACTTCGCACTTTACATTTGAATGCAAAGCAGAATCTGTCGATCAAGTTGCGTGATGGCGGAGGACAAGTACTTGTCAATCGAGCTGTTGTCTGGTCGCTCAATGAGGAAGCCATCGATCGTGGTGGGCGATTTTTCACTGAAAATACAGATATAGATACCACTTCCGATGATGTGACGGTGATGACTGATGACCAAGGCATTGCCTCCATTAAATTAAAAACCGGTGGGGCTCCGGGTTCATACGAAGTAACGGCGACGCTGAGCGATGATGAGTCAGCGCCTAAGACGGTATTCAAACTGGCGGTTGGACTGGAAAATATTGCGCCTGCCGGTACCCCCGCCGCCGCTTTGGCAAAAACCGTAGATACGGTGTGCCCACAACTCAAAGGCAATGAAGAAAAACTCAACGCCAATGAAAAAGACTTACTTAATTTATGCACAGAGATTGTGGTGGCCTCCGGAAATAATCAAGACTCAGAGGCAAATAAAGCTTTATCTGAGATGTCCCCTGAAGAGGTGGCTGTGACTCGGTTAATTAGCCAGAATGTGACCTTGCAGCAATTGGGTAACATTACTTCCCGGTTGGCCGCACTACGTAGCGGAGTTCGAGGGGTATCAATGAATCAATTATCCTTTCGACTCAATGGCAAATATATACCGTCTCAGTTGTACTCGTATTTATTGCCCGCCTCGGCATTAGCGGCGAGCGATGGGTTGTCAGCATCGGAGCCTGATGGGGGTCTTTTAGATAACCGCTTGGGCGTTTTTGTCAATGGCAGCATTAACGCGGGTGAAAAAAGTGAAACCGACCGGGAAGATGGTTTTAAGTTTGATAACTATGGATTGACATTTGGAGCGGATTATCGAGTTAAACCTGACGTGGTAATAGGTGGCGCACTCGGCGTGTCTCGCAGTGGTGTGGATATCAGCAGTGATGGCGGTGAATTAGAGGCCAATGGTTTCAGTTTAGCGGTCTATGGGACGTATTATTATTCAGAAAAAATTTATATTGATGGTATCATCAGTGCGGGTCGGAATGATTATGAGATGTCACGGGGTATCAAATACAAATATAAATATCAATATGAACGTCGATTGCCGGACGGCAATATCGAGATAGTGGATGTGAATGTGGATGTGAATCGCACCGCAGATAGCCAAACGGATAGCAATCAAAAAGGCCTAAGTTTCGGGGCGGGTTATGAGTTTTTTCGTGATAAAAATCAATCGGCCAATCTTTTTGGGCGGTTGGAATACGTCACGTACAAGATCGATGCTTTTAGCGAGACAGGGGCGCAGGGCTTAGATGTTAACATCAATTCACAAAGTGCGAATTCACTCATTAGTTCGATCGGTGGACAAGCGCAGTCGGTGCAAACTTTGTCATGGGGGGTGGTATTACCTTTAGTTTGGTTGTCTTGGGAGCACGAATACAAAGCCAACGATAACAAAATCGAAGGCAGTTTTGTGAATGATCCTAATCAAAACCAGTTTAGTTTTGCAACCGATGCACCGGATCGAAACTTTTTTTCCGCCGGTGCGGGCGCCAGTTTTGTGCTCCCCTTTGGTTTATCCGCTTATGCCCGCTATGAAGTGTTGTTAGCTAAGCGAAATTATACAGACAGAACATTATCCTTTGGTGCGCGCTACGAGCTGAATTTTTAATCGGTTTGAGCCGCCGTTTTGAAAGAGTGACTAAGTATCCTAAAGTACGGGGGGATGGTTTATTTCTAGCCAGTAGCGTCCCATTTGTCGCACCATGTCATTAAACTCTTTAAAATCGACGGGTTTACGAATAAAACTATTTGCGCCGAAATCATAGCTGCTAATCACATCCCTGCTTTCTCCCGATGAGGTTAAAATGATCACTAATAGGCGTTGCGTTCTTGCGTCAGATCGCAAGCGTCTGAGTACTTCTAAGCCATTTATTTTGGGTAAATTCAAATCCAACAAAACTAAGGCAGGTAGTGGCAGGCTATGATGGCTGTCTTGTTGTTCTTCAGGTAAGAGTAATGCGAGGGCCTCAACTCCATCACGCGCCACTTTGACGTCATTTTTAATGTTGTTTTTTCTCAGCGCACGTAAGGTGAGTGCTTCGTCATCCGGGTTATCTTCAACAAGCAAGATGTATTGTTCATTCAATATTCAACAAGTCCTTTTAGTTGATAATGAGAGCTTAGGAGCGGGCATGACAGTACCGAAATATCGTTGAAAAACTAGCGAGTATTGATATGTTGCTCGTGTCGCCTTGGCCATTCAGTGGTTTCGGATAACGCCTCGCCAAATTAATGCTCCCTGATGTCCAAACTGGGCATCATGTTAGTCGCTTAATGATGTTGTTGCTAGTTTTTTTTAGGGTGTATGGATTTAATCGTTTAAATTTTGCAAAATTGTATAAATGTGCCTCAAACTTGTATTGCTAGAAAGATATTCTTATGGCGGTCATTGATTGCCTTTCCTCCGTCAATCATCGGGATCATGGATTAATTCATTAGCGATATGAGTGAAATCTCTCCTTCGTGCATGGACAGCGCTCCTTGGGATGAGTAGAATCTTGCTCCAGTAAAGTTTAGTCTGAGTCCAGTTGGTATCAATCATCTGCTATTTGCTTAAGCTGGATGGCTAGCTTTAAAAATAGACAATAAAACTGGATAGATATGGAGAGGTAATTTGAGAAAACCTGCGTTACTTGCCTTGGCGGATGGAAATCTCTTTTGGGGAGAATCAATTGGCTGCCAAGGCCAAACCGTTGGTGAAGTTGTCTTCAATACGGCAATGACGGGTTACCAAGAAATAATGACAGACCCTTCTTACACTCAACAAATTGTCACGTTGACCTATCCTCATATCGGTAACGTCGGTGTGAATGAGGAGGATAATGAGTCTGCCTCGATGGCGGTTAGTGGTTTGGTTGTCAGAGATCTTCCTGTGTTGGCGAGCAATTGGCGATCACAACAATCTTTAGATGCGTATTTGTTAGCGCAGCAAGTGGTGGCGATTGCCGGTATTGATACGCGGCGTTTAACCCGACTTTTGAGAGAAAAAGGACTGCAAAATGGCTGCATTGTGGCCGCTGATACGATTGATGTAGACCAGGCGATTGCCGCGGCTAATGCCTTTCCTGGATTAGCAGGCATGGACTTAGCCAAACAAGTGACCGCTACCGAGCCCTATGTTTGGCGAGAAGGTGTTTGGCATCTTGAACATGGATATCGACAGTCGGCGATTGAGCCTTATGATACTTTGCATGTGGTCGCTTATGATTTTGGCGTAAAGCGAAATATTCTGCGTTTGTTGGCCGATCGTGCTCATAAGGTGACGGTCGTCCCCGCAACGACACCGGCTGAAGCGGTATTACGGCAAAATCCGGATGGTGTTTTTTTGTCTAATGGACCTGGCGATCCCGCACCGTGCGAGTATGCCATTGCGGCGATTCAGACATTTTTAGCGCATAAAATACCATTATTTGGTATTTGCTTAGGCCATCAATTACTTGGACTCGCTGGTGGTGCCACGTCAGAAAAAATGAAATTTGGACATCATGGTGCGAATCATCCTGTGCAAGAGTTGGCCACTGGCAGGGTGATGATTACCAGCCAGAATCACGGGTTTGCGATTAGCGAAGGCTCGTTGCCAAGCCATGTTATGGCGACCCACCGTTCTTTGTTTGATGGTTCGCTCCAGGGCATACAATTTATTGATCGTCCGGCGTTCGGTTTTCAGGGGCATCCCGAAGCGAGTCCAGGGCCGCACGATATTGATATGTTATTTGATCAATTTATTGCTTCAATGAAACACCATAAGCTGACATTGGGTAGTTTAGCGTTTGAAAATCGCGATGAGAATTGATTTCACCAGGGGTTTTCTGAAGGAGGCAACACTTGTTGTATGGCCGACTGACGAAAAATTTCTGTGGAATCCAGGTCTCAAATGAGATTAAATGATAGGCGGCTCAATGTTAGCATAAGCAATAGTTTTTCAGTTTCTGTCATTAGCACCATAAAATTCTGCCACCGTTGCATCTACGATGGCAGCCGCTAGGTTAAGAATTTAAGTCTAACAACTCATGCCAAAACGTACTGATATAAAAAGCATTTTAATTATTGGCGCCGGACCTATTGTGATTGGTCAGGCCTGTGAATTCGACTACTCCGGCGCACAAGCCTGTAAGGCACTGCGTGAAGAAGGTTATCGGGTGGTGTTAGTGAATTCAAATCCGGCGACCATTATGACCGATCCGCTGATGGCGGATGCCACCTATATTGAGCCCATTCACTGGAAAACCGTCGCAAAAATCATTGAACAAGAACGACCGGATGCTATTTTGCCCACCATGGGTGGGCAAACCGCCTTAAATTGTGCCTTGGATTTAGCGCGGGAGGGGGTGTTAGAGGCGTTTAATATTGAACTGATTGGTGCTTCCCAAGAGGCCATTGATAAAGCCGAAGACCGAGATCGTTTCCGCACCGCCATGGCTAACATTGGTTTAGCCACGCCTCGTTCACATATCGCTCATAATATGGAGGAAGCTGAACAGGCTCAGGGGCTAGTGGGTTACCCATCCATTATACGACCCTCTTTTACCATGGGTGGCAGCGGGGGAGGCATTGCTTATAATCATGAAGAGTTTGTGGCGATCTGTGAACGTGGTCTTGATCTATCACCGACCAATGAATTATTAATCGAAGAATCTGTCCTGGGTTGGAAAGAATTTGAAATGGAAGTGGTTCGAGACTGCAAAGATAATTGCATTATCGTTTGTTCCATTGAAAATTTTGATCCTATGGGGGTGCATACGGGCGATTCAATTACTGTCGCACCCGCGCAAACCCTGACGGATAAAGAATATCAGGTGATGCGTAATGCATCGATTGCGGTGTTGCGTGAAATCGGCGTGGATACCGGAGGATCCAATGTGCAATTTGGGATCAATCCGGAGAATGGCAGTATGGTGATCATCGAGATGAATCCGCGCGTTTCCCGTTCTTCTGCGCTGGCCTCAAAAGCCACCGGTTTTCCCATTGCGAAAATCGCCGCTAAACTGGCTATCGGTTATACGCTTGATGAGTTACAAAACGAAATTACTGGCGGTGCCACACCGGCCTCCTTTGAGCCAAGCATTGATTATGTGGTCACCAAAATTCCTCGGTTTACCTTTGAAAAATTTCCGGCAGCGGATGCGACGCTAACCACCCAAATGAAATCGGTGGGTGAAGTGATGGCCATGGGTCGTACCTTTCAGGAGTCATTACAAAAAGCGCTAAGAGGTCTGGAGACGGGCAACGATGGATTTAATGAGAAGTTACCGGCGGAAGCGAAAGACGTTAAAGAGCGTATCAAACAGCAATTGGCTGTGCCAGGCGCGGATCGTTTGTGGTTTATTGCGGAAGGTTTACGTTATGGATTTAGCATTAAAGATATCTATGATCTGTCGCGGATTGATCCATGGTTTTTAACCCAGATTAGCGATATTGTAGAGACCGAACGCTGGTTGCGAACACAATCATTAAGCACCATTGATGGTGCCACGATGAAGCAATTGAAGCGTCAGGGGTTTGCCGATAAACGTATGGCAACGTTATTAGACGTTGAAGAAAAAGCGGTCCGTACCCATCGCCATCACTTAGGTATCCGTCCGGTATATAAACGCGTCGATTCTTGCGCCGCCGAATTTAGTACGCCAACCGCCTATATGTATTCCACCTATGAAGAGGAATGTGAGGCGCGACCTAGCGTCCACAAAAAGGTGATTGTACTCGGCGGCGGTCCCAATCGCGTGGGGCAAGGGATTGAATTTGATTATTGTTGCGTGCATGCCGCGCTGGCTTTGCGCGAAGATGGTTATGAAACCATTATGATTAATTGTAATCCGGAAACCGTATCCACCGATTACGACACGTCCGACAGGTTGTATTTTGAGCCATTGACGTTGGAAGATGTACTTGAAGTCATTCACATTGAACAACCGGATGGCGTCATTATTCAGTATGGCGGACAAACGCCATTACGTTTAGCTAAAGCATTGGAAGCGGCGGGCGCCCCCATTATCGGTACCTCACCGGATTGTATTGACTTGGCTGAAGATCGAGAACGTTTTCAACAGATGATCAACAAGCTCAAGCTTAAACAGCCCCCTAATCGCACCGCACGCAGTACTGAAGAAGCGGTGCAATCGGCTGAAACATTAGGGTTTCCTTTGGTGGTGAGGCCTTCTTATGTGTTAGGGGGGCGTGCCATGGAGATTGTATTCAATGAAGAAGATTTGCGCCGTTACATGAAAGAGGCGGTGTCAGTTTCCAATGATTCGCCGGTATTACTTGACCGATTTCTTAGCGATGCAGTGGAAGTGGACGTCGATGCCATTTGTGATGGGAAAAATGTCTTCATTGCTGGTATTATGGAGCATATCGAAGAAGCTGGGGTTCATTCGGGGGATTCAGCCTGTTCTTTACCTCCTTATTCGCTAACAGCAGAGATTCAAACCGAGATCCGCGCTCAAATGAAAGTGATGGCGCTCGAATTGGGGGTCATTGGGTTAATGAATGCTCAATTTGCCATTCAAGGTAGGCACGTCTATGTACTTGAAGTGAATCCACGGGCGTCGCGTACGGTACCTTTTGTTTCTAAAGCGACCGGATTGTCGTTAGCAAAAATTGCAGCTCGATGTATGGTCGGGGTTGACTTAGTGAGTCAAGGTATCACAGAAGCGCCCCAACCTAATTATTTTTCTGTGAAGGAAGCCGTTTTTCCTTTTGTCAAATTTCCCGGCGTTGATCCACAGTTGGGACCCGAAATGAAGTCGACGGGAGAAGTGATGGGCATCGGAAAAACCTTTGGTGAAGCGTTTGCCAAAGCACAGCTCGGTGCCGGGGTGGTCTTACCTCGCTCCGGTAAAGCGTTTTTAAGTATTTGTGATGCGGATAAACCAGAGGCGATTGGGGTAGCAAAGGATTTAATTGATTTGGGATTTTCCATTGTGGCGACAGCGGGGACATCCGCGATGTTGAGCAATGCGGGTATCAACAATGAGAAAGTGAATAAAGTGACGGAAGGTAGGCCGCATATCGTGGACGCCGTAAAAAATGATCAGATTAGTTTAATTATCAATACCGCGATTACTAAACAGGCGATCGCTGCCTCGAAAGAGATACGAAAAGCGGCACTACAGCATAAAGTTACTTATACAACAACGATCGCCGGGGCTAAAGCCACGTGCCAAGCGTTGAAATGTTTGGATGAAAGCAATGTGCATTGCTTGCAAGATTTGCATAAGGAGTTAACAATATGAACAAAGTCCCTCTGACGGTGAAAGGTGCTGAAAAGCTCCGTGAAGAGTTACGTGAGCTGAAAACCGTAGCCCGCCCAAGAGTCATTCAAGCCATTGCTGATGCGCGTGAACATGGCGATTTAAAAGAAAATGCCGAATATCATGCGGCCCGAGAGCAGCAGGGTTTTATTGAAGGACGTCTTCGTGACATTGAAGCAAAATTGAGTAATGCAGAAATCATTGATGTGACTAAACTTAATGCTAATGGTCGAGTTGTTTTTGGTTCCACGGTTGATTTAGTGTTAGAAGGTATGGGTGATGAGGTCACTTACCAAATTGTCGGCGAAGATGAAGCGGATATCAAAAATGGTTTGATTTCTGTGGGCGCACCGATTGCGAGAGCATTAATCGGCAAAGAAACGGGTGATTTTGTCGAAGTACAGGCGCCTGGTGGACTCAAAGAATACGAGATCATGGACGTTCGATACGAGTAAGTAGCAGCGTTCGTCGTTGGACAGGCTGTTTGCTGGTTAACGGCGGATGCTAGGTTGAGCGATTTTAGCCGTGCATCAGATAAAAATATTGGTTTTATCCTAACGCTTCAACAAAGGGTCAGGAAAATAAAGTAGTTTTACAGTTTTTAACCCTTTTTTTGAAACGTTAGGGTTTATTCGAAATACTGTCCACACAGCTTTAGCTAGTATACAGTGATTCGATTTCATCTTTATATTTTTCCATTACCCGGTTACGCCGCACCTTTAGGGTGGTTGTGAGAATTTCATTTTCTACTGTCCAAGCTTCATCGGTTAACAATATCTTTCTGACTTGTGCATAGCCTGGAAAATCGGCTAATCGTTCTGAAATTTTTTCAATGAGTCCCTGTAATATGACTGGGCTGGTTAAATTGTTCTTGTTGTTTGCATCAAGCGATTTAGCCTGTAAATAACTTTGCCAGACAGCGGCATCCAAAGAAATAATGGCGCTTAAGTAGGGGCGGGTTTCGCCAATAATGATGGCATGCTCAAATAAAGGGTCGAGTGCGATGGCCATTTCCATATCAATCGGGGGTACTTTTTCACCGTTAGATAACACGATGATTTCTTTGCGTCGACCCGTAATGAAAATATGTCCGTCTGCGATTTTTGCGAGATCGCCAGTACACAACCAGCCATCGTCGGTCATGATTTCTTGGGTCGCTGCCATATTATTCCAATAACCTAACATCACACATGGGCTGCGTGTCAGCAGTTGTTGATGCTCGTCAAGTTTGATTTCCACGCTCGGTAGCGGGACGCCAATACTGGCAGGAATATTATCCTCTAACGGATTGACACTCACCACTGGACTGACTTCCGTCATGCCATATCCTTGTTGGATCTTCACACCTAAACTGAGAAAAATCTCCGCAATTTTAGCTTGTAACGGAGCACCGCCACTGATCGCAAAGCGTAAACGATTACCTAGCTTTTGGCGGATTTTTTTCGCAACCAATCGATCGAGTAGTGGCCACAACAATATTGACCAATGATATTCCGCCCGTCCCTGCTGATAGGCAAAACGCCGTAACCCCACTTGAACGGTGAACTGAAACAGCGATTTAGCGAAGGCAGACTTGGCCGCTAGTTGGCTTTGAATTTTTCCATGGACACGCTCAAAAATACGTGGCACTGAAATTAATATGGTGGGTTTAATAATCAATAAGTCTTCCGCGAGATGGGTAATGGAGCGGGTATAGGCAACGCATGAGCCTGCCAGCATGGGAAGATAATAGCCAATCGTTCTTTCGAAGGTGTGTGATAATGGCAGAAAGGATAAAAATAAATCTTCTTGATAGACGGTAATGATTTGCTGGCCTACATGCGCGTTCCACAAAATATTATGATGGCTTAACATGACGCCTTTGGGGCGGCCGGTCGTTCCCGATGTGTAAACAATGGTGGCTAAGGCGTGTGGGTCATTGGGGTAATTTTTTTCAGCCTCGATGTCTGTGGCAGCTTGTAGCCACTCATCAATCGGTGTGGCAGGGTACTCAGTTGTGCGAAAATGATTCAAACAAACCAGTGTAGGTGCTTGTTGTAAATGTACTTTCGCTTTGGCAAGTACTTGCCATTGGGCTTCATCCAGAAAGATAAGTAGACGAATGTCCGAGTCATTGAGGATGTGCGCTAAACAATCAGGTCGATCATTAGGATACAATGGTACAACAATAAGGTCAGATCGCAGCGCGGCTTGCTCAAAAAAAACCCATTCAGGGCAATTGTACAGCATAATGCCTACCCGGCTATTTTTTTCTAGTTTCAAGCGTTGCAAGGCCACCTGATAGTGATGGATCTGTTCATTGACCTTCTGCCAAGATAAGTCTATCCAGGTGTCTTCTTCCTTGTCAAAGTAACGATAAGCGATTTTACTGGGAGAGCGCTGCAGTCGCTCTAAAAAAGCACCGTGTAAAGTTTGCGCTTGATCAGGGGAGATGACGTCAGTGGTCCATTGAGTGGTTTTATTCATATGAAGTTATTGTGTTAATTGCTATAGAAAATATACATTACAAGTTTAGTCCAGAGATATCGGCTAAGGTAGCGCAGCCTTGCTTCATTGTAACGGTACCGATGTTTGGCGGCAATCCCGATAGGGGTTGTTGTGGATTTCTATCATGCAGATGAAATAGCCAATGCTTGTTATTGCCATGTCGGTCAATAAGCTAGAAATACAATGAGATAGCATGATTGACTCTATCCAGACTGAAAAAGTGGTGAAAATCGGCCTCCATTGAAATGGTGGATAATTAGCCGTCATTAGTTTAAGTTGTTGATTTGCTATGCCGATATTTTTCCTAATAAAACGCTGCTAAGTCGGGCGCTTGGTTGTGCGACAACATAAGCGGTGCATTGATAGCATGAAATTTGCCAAGATAAGGGATTTTGCTAAAGAAAATATGTCTATACTTTGAACGGCCGTGCTAAGTCTATCGTTTTGGCTGAAGCTTGCTAGCTGCTAAGTCGGTGTGGCTAACTGTAATCTCTCCGCACGGGATTTTATATATCGCCTGTTAAGGACGGCCAATCCTATTTAAACTTTTAAATGACACACTAAAGAAAACACTTTTATGTTAAAAACGGGCACGATACGCTCATCTAAGTATCGTATATGTTATATTGACGACAGTCGTACGTCTGCTTTTGTGACCGGTAAACTGTTGCACAAGTTGGGCTATGGCGTTGATCATTACAGCTGTGCAGAAACGGCAATTGATGAAATATTCGAAAAAAATTATGCGCTCATCATCACAGATTTGATGCTAGCGGATGATGCCGATGGTTTAAATGGTGATGACGTTATTAACCTGATTCGAAACTGCGGCTATCGTGATAAACAGCGTTTGCCGATTATTGTGGTTACTGGCTCTAACGATCCCCGAATACATAAAAAGCTAAAAAAACTGGGTGCCAATAGTGTGCTTGTTAAACCCCTGGATGGTAAACAATTAGCGGTGACCATTCAAACAATTATTGATCATCTGCAACGACGTGATGGCGGTCCAGCTCGCACCAAGCCGTCAGTGCCATCGATTCATTCACTCGAACCCATTGATGAAAAAGAATTTGAAGTCATTAGCCATCATTTGTTGGGACGCCGTAATGCGTTGGATAATGCGGCGGGTAAAAGTAAAACCATTGTTGCTGCTCAGCTTGGGCATCCTCATGAGCCTGCATCACGCCAACAGACCAAACCCATGACAATGGATACACCAGATATCTATGTTGGTAATCAATTATTTTCCGATGGTGCATTAAATAATCGGCCAGGCCCTCATCGTTTTTCAGGAGAAGCGGCAAATTCAGCATTAGACAACACAGAAGCGTCTCAATTAATCGCCGCTCAAGCTGAGGATGCAAAGCCCGTTGTCGCGCCAAAAATGGTTTTAGTTGAGGAAAAAAAGTCGGCGATCGAGTTGCTAAACTCCCAGAATGGAATAGCCGGCTCCAGTCTTCGGTCGTCAAAAACCAAAGCAAATGCCAATGATTTTGGTGATATAAGCATTGCCGCCGCCCCCCCTAAAAATAGTCGCGATGGCAAAGGCGATATGACTCATTTCAATGCGAATGAGCTTAGTCAATTAACCTCGGATGATTTGTCGTTGAACAAATTGCATTCATCTAAACCAAAAGCCTCTTTTGATCATGATAAAATAAATTTCGATATTTTTTCTGAGGATGATATTAGGGCACCATCGGCTCAATTGACGATCACGCCGACGAAAGAGCACAGCCAAGCCGCCTCAGGGTTTGAAAGACTGACCATTAACGATTTGGTTAAGCCCGCCCAGCCAGTGCAACCGTCTGCGGATGCCAGTAATTATACCAAGGTGCACCTAAGCGGTGCGGTGCCAAGTAAAATACCCACTTTGCAAACCCCGCTTATCCCCGCGACAACCATGCCTTCTGTCAAACAGAGTAATCGTGCAGAGAGTGCGCTGGGAAAAATGAGCGAAAACTTACCATCTGCAGCAAAATCCCCGGAAAAAACATCCGATGAAGCCGTTGGTTTGACTCCATCATCAACGGTCACGACGACGTCGGTATTAGATCAAGCGCTGATTGATGCGTTGACGGATCAGTCATCAAAATCGCCGATCCCTCCTGAGCCTGACCGCAAGCCAGTGCCCCCCCCTGAAAAACCAAAACAAGAGACCAAACAACCGGAGTCTGATAATCCACTTTTGTCGCTGTTAGATGATCTCGATCAAGGGGGTGACTCAACTGCTGCAAAAAAACCAAGGAAGCAACAAACAAGTCGTCTCGGCAAATTTTTTAAGCGCATGGTATTGTTATTATCAATGGCGATCATCGGATACATCGGCTGGCAACAATGGCAACTACGCCAACAAGACATGGTGGTGAGTACCATCCATGCCGAAAGGGGAGATATTCATCAGAGTATTGCGGTGCCTGGGAAAGTTGTCAGTGCGAAAAAATTGGATGTGACTTCATTTATTGCGGGCAAATTAACGCGATTGCGTGTGAAAGAAGGGGATAAAGTCAAGGTCGGCCAAATTTTGGCTCAGCTAGACAACAAAGAAGCGCAAAGCGATGTCAAACGCTTTCAAGCGAAATTGCTCAGTGCCGAAGAAGACGTGGCTCTGACCCATAAAACCCAGGAGCGTTTTCAAAAAGCATTAGGCTTAGGCGCGGTATCGCGACAAACTGTCGAAGATGCACAAGCGGCATGGAAGGCTGCCAGTGCGCGCTTGAGTGTTGCACAAGAAGAACTGAAATCTGCCGAACTGACACTTCAGAGGCTAAAAATTAGTGCACCTTTTCGTGGCATTATTACCCGTTTATATGTACAGCAAGGACAGTGGTTAACGCCTCCCCAGCCGTTGTTAACTCTCGTGGATATTTCTTCCATGGAGATTGAAGTGAAAGTTGATGCGGCGGATAGCGCCAATTTGAGCATTGGCCAAGCCGTGATATTGTCTGCTGACGCCTTTCCAGAGGTGACTTGGAGCGAACGTGTGACACGAATTGCGCCAGTGACCTCTCGGAATAATGCGGTAAATACCTTGAATGTTCATATTAGCCTAGGGGGGCAAGCCCCAGAGCTGCGCATCGGTCAGTCTGTGGATGCGGAAATCAGAATCACATCAAACAAGGATACGCTCAAGCTTCCATTTGAAGCTTTGATTAACCAGGCAGGTAAGTCGATGGTGGCTGTTTATCGGCTTGGGCAGGTGGCTTTGGTTCCCGTATCGGTTGGAATTGAAGATTTTACTCATGCGGAAATTCTTAGTGGCATTACTGAACAAGAGCTCATTATCCTGCCTGCCGGTCATGAATTATCACAAGGACAGAAAGTGTCGCTATCATTACCGGGTAAGGTTCAATTGCCGATTCCTTTGCCCATTCCTTAATATGATTAAATTACACAATGTGGGTAAATCCTTTGCGATGACAAAGGAGCGTATTGTTGCATTAAAAAATATTAGTTTTAACCTAGAACAAGGCGAATTTGTTGCTATCTTAGGGCCTTCGGGCTCAGGTAAGTCGACCTTACTGTCAATGATTGGCTGTTTAGATACCGTGGATGACGGAGAATATTTATTTCGAGGTCAAGCAATGACACATGCCGATGATGAGACCTTGGCTAGAATTAGGAACCAGCATATTGGTTTTGTTTTCCAGTCCTTCAATTTAATTCCTCGGCTAAGTGCGGTGCGTAATGTGGAAATTCCAATGATATACAGTGGTGTTAGTCGGTCAACACGTTATCAGCGTGCAGTATCAACCCTCACCGCGGTGGGATTAGGTGAGCGGTTAGAGCATACTCCTGCTCAATTATCCGGTGGCCAGCAACAACGAGTCGCGTTAGCTAGAGCCTTAGTTAACAATCCGGATTTGATTATTGCGGATGAACCCACGGCCAGCTTGGATCGTTCAACCGCTCAGCTAATGATGCAAGCCTTGCAAGGTTTGAATGCGAAAGGCAAGTCTATTATTTTAGTGACACATGACATTCAGTTAGCCAATTTTGCTAAGCGCCACATTTTATTGCGTGATGGTCAGCTTGTTGATGATTACTTGAATGTGTGAATTCCATGTTAAGTAATACGTTAGCCCTATTGGCTGATTCCTTTGAGCAAGCTAAGTTATCGTTAGCCGATAATAAAGTACGCACCATCATGAGTATTATTGGGGTCGCGGTTGGTATTGCTGCCGTCATGATGGTTGGCATTGTTAGTCAAAGTGGTCGAAATTATATTTTTGCAGAATTAGAAACCTATGGATTGCGCACCTTGTGGGTGAACCGTGACTGGGAAAATAATAATCCCTTTGAATCTGTCAGAGAAGGTAGCGGTATTAATAATGATGATTTATTGGTTCTTAAAGGCGCTTGTTGCTCGGCATTGGAGCGCTTAAGCCCCGTGGTTTATCCGGAAGAATGGCAGGTGTCCGTTAGGCAGGGTAACAATTTTAGCCATGCCAGTGTGGAAGGGGTCGGTGCGGATTATCTTCTCATCAACAACGATCATCTGCTAATGGGGCGCAATTTTAGGGAGGATGAAATTCGTTATAAACGCCCAGTCGCTATTATTGGTTCGGTAACCCGTGAGAAATTATTTGGTAAACACCGCTCGCCATTAGGTAAATCCATACGGCTTGGTGATTTAAAACTGATTATTATTGGTGTCTTGCAGAAGAAAGATCGCACCTTGCTAAGTGCCGTGGGTGCGGCTGATAATTATGATATTAATGAACGTGTATTGATTTCTTTTTTGTTGTATCAGCAGTATATTGGCAGCAAAGATATTCAGCAAATTGTTGCCCAAGCGACTCGTTTAGATCAAATAGAAGTTGCTTTAGAACAAATCACCACGACCTTAAACCGAAGACATAATCATCACTATCGGTACCGAAGTGATAGCATGCGGCGCTGGATTGATAATGCGAATTTTATTTTAAATATGATTTATATGACAGGAATTTTCGCCGCCTCGTTGTCCTTGTTTGTGGGGGGGATTGGGGTGCTTAATATCATGTCAACCAGCGTACTGGAGCGTACTCGGGAAATTGGCTTACGAAAAGCCCTTGGCGCAACACAGCAAGATATTCTTCGCCAATTTTTGGCAGAAGCGATGATGATTAGTAGTCTGGGAGGGGGGATGGGTTGTCTGATAGGATTGGCCGGCATGTTAGCACTGGAATGGTGGAGTGGTCTAGATTTAACGGTGCCTTGGTTTATCGTGAGTATTGCCGTGGTGGTTTCCATCGGCGTTGGATTGTTATCCGGCTTATATCCCGCCCAACGTGCGGCGAGATTGCCACCGATGCATGCCTTGCGTTATGAATAATATTTGGTTGTTTTTTAAACTAACGATTTTTTATGCGTTGGTGTAGAATAATAGATATTAGATGAGTTTCGGTTGGTTTGCCTTTTGTAGCTGATGTCTCACCGTTTTATGGAGCAGCCTTACGTATTAAAACCTCAGAAGTTTGTGAAAACAGCTTATAATTATTGTTAAGTCTCATCAAATGAGTTGGCATAGATTGGCTGAAAGAGATTTTAGTATTAATGTTGAATTAATATTTAGGTGTTTTCTATGGGAATGATCCAAGCTAGAGCTGGCAACTGAGTATATATAATAATATTGTTGTCAAAATTATAAACAGGGGAGGGGATAAAATATGCGTTTATCAGCGAACATATTTTTTGTTTGCATGGTCGTTTTTCTTACATCAAGCTGTGGTCGACTGCAAGAAATCTCCCAAATTGAGACGCTATCGTTTGAACTCAATTCCAGTATTCCTGCCGATGGCGCTCGTGATGTGACGGTGGATACCCCGATTCGAGTGTCATTTAGCTCGGCTATTGATGCTAACTCTATCAAATTAGGCACCCTTGTCTTAAGAAAAATGGATGATTCTGTTTCGTTAAATACCAATTCAGGTATTGTCAAAGGGGCGTTGCATCGGGATTTAGTGGATAATATATTATCTTTTTTTCCTGAGGAAAGATTAGAGCCCGGCCAAACGTATACCATTACCATTACTGGTTTGCGTAATATTGAACGATATACTTTAGCACCGACCGTGCTGACTTTTACCACCGCTGCTCAGGCATCAGCGCCAGTGGTGATTGTGTTTGATACGGAACCAAGGCATGAACAGAGCAAAGTGAGTGTCAATCAACCGATACGATTTTTGTTAAATAGCCCCATTGATCCGACCAGCGTTGAGGCGGGCACGGTGCTTGTCCAACGTACCGACGATGATCCTTCCGAATATGTCGCCCCCAATTTCGTGCATGGCCAAGCGAGCTATGATGGATTAGCTCAAGCCATTTTGTTTAAGGCACACCATCCCTTGGCTTATGGACAAACCTATACGGTAATACTGCTCGATTTAATCAATACCGATGGTTTGCCTGTGGCACAGCATCGCATTCAATTCACCACGAGTTATAATCCCGTGTTTCGTGAGATAGATTATAAAGAAGGGGGGATCACTCAATATGATGAGTATGAACACGATGCAGTGGGCAAGGCGATAAAAATGTATCGTATTGGCGGGACGCAAGGTCTTGGGGATAATGGCTTGTGGCTGGATGGTGACGATACCGTTACCTCTATCCGTTTATTTAATGTGGATACCGCGAATTTTTTTGCCAAACAGGTTATTTATAGCGCACCACGGAATTCACAGCGTGATTGGCAACCCACGGCAGAAGACGTTTTTAGTTACGATAAAACGATTTTTGATATCAATGGCAATCATTTGGGCACGGCCAGTTTTAAAGCCGGTGATGACCGTACTTGGTTTACTGACGATGACAACATTACCGGTTATATTCAGCGTCGCCAAGCCGACAATGGTGACGCGTTAAGAGCAACATTCAATAGTAGTGGGGCGGATGAAAACTGGTTAACCGGCCAGGATAATGAAATTAATTTTCATGCGCGTACCACTTTTAACGAGCGTCAGGCTAAAACTTTCCATATTTTATATCGAGGAACGGGCGAAGATGGTATTTATTTTACCGGTGATGATCCTGTGCAGTTTTACCACGAATTTATTTATGATGAAAATGATATGCTCATCAGAAATTTGTGGAAAACGGCGCCGGGCGTGGATGGAGTTTGGTTTACCTTAGATGATAATATTGGTTATTGTAATCGTTATGAATATGATACCAATGGTAACTTGTTACGACAAATTCATTCTCGCATCGGTGGAGACCTGGTGTGTTTTAGCGACGATGATATCATACGGAATTACCATGCGTTCACTTATGATGCGGTAGGGAATCGGATTAACCGCCAATATTTTAGTGCAGAAGGTAACTTAAGTGGGGCGGGAGACGATGAAATCTGGTTTACTGGAGATGATCATTTAATTGAAGAGACCCTGTATTTAACTGATCGATAATCAATCAAGTCAATTAATTGGCTGGTATGTGATGAAAAAATTTTCCATTGATTTCACGGTTTGATGTTTTTATCCATAATGACAATTTTGTTTCAACTTTGCAGCTAAGTGCATGTCGTGTTTAAAGAAGTTGAGTTATCCACAGAACCTGTGGATAACTTTGTGGATGAATCGCGAAGAAACGCTTCAAAATACCGTATTTGAAGGCTTTCCGTTAAAATGAACACAAAACAAACTTACTTTTAACTCGCTGATTACCATGGTTTTATTTTAGCAGAAACAACGTTGAATTTTTCGCAATGAATATCGCATGTCACTATTGACACATGTTGATAACTGTGAATAACTTTTTGATACAATAAAATATTAAGCAAGTTCGAGCCGTTTATTTATATTTGATCAAAATGAATGCATGTGGTTTTATGAAAGTAACGCTATCGGTCATTATCGTGTTTTGGCTAACGCCAACACTGGCGGCGGAATGGGTCAATCCCCCCGATGATCCCACCCAAAATATATCCTATTGGAAGCCGTTTGCCATTGCGCCCGAGGCGGATACACAGGTGGCTAAAGCCCATCAAGTTTTCAGCCAATTGTTACGGGCTTGGGATGGCTCGCGGGTGGCTCCGGCCTTGTCTGTGGTGAAATCCGAGGCAGGACCATGGGCCGCTTCATTGGCGGATGGCAATATTTTATTAAGCCGTTCTTCCATCCTCACCTGTTTTCAATTCGGTGAACAGCGTGGCATCCATTTATTAGCTTTTATTTTAGGGCATGAATTGGCACATCAGCGTGCGGATGATCTCTGGCATCACAAATTTTTTCGGTTGGCGGGTTCCCAAGCGCCGCAAGTCAGGCAGCAAATGCTGTTAGGGCTGAATTTTAATGTGCAACAGTTAAATGATTTGGAGCGTCGTGAAGCCCAGGCCGATCATGATGGGCTCATTTACATGGCCACGGTGGGTTTTGACCCATTTAAAGTGCTGGAAGGGAAAGATTTTTTCACGGTTTGGGTGGAAAGTACCTGGCAAGGCACCTGTGACAGCGCGGCTAACGGTGTGGTGATTGATAAAGAGGCTTGTGCTCAAGCCAAAGCCCGTGCGTTTCGAAGCCAAGCCCATTTAAAGGATATTGCCCGGCAATCCGTGTTATTTGAACTTGGTTTGCAAGCGTTTATTGCCGCCGACTATCAAAAAGCAAAACTATTTTTCGAAGTCTTTGGACGTGATTTTCCTGGCCGTGAAATCCACACGAATTTGGGCCTTACTGAAATGGCGCAAGCGCTATACTTTCGCCAACAAATTTTGCAACGGAATGCTAATGCCTTAGGGGTTGATTTTATGTTTCCGCTGATGTTGGAGTCGGGTTTATCTTTTCAGCAAGGTGCTGCTTCGCGAGGCATTACCCCCCGTCCTTCGGCGGCGATCAAAAAGCTGCAAACGCAAATGTTGACACATCTGGATAAGGCGGCAGATTATTTTGATAAGGCATTGAAAATTAATCCTGACCATGCACTTACCTATTTACTGTCAACGCTAACCTATCTCGCCTCGGGCAATACTTTCATGGCTCGGGGTGTGTTACAGGGGAAGTATTTAACGCGTTTTGAGTCCGATAGGTCGGTGGATTTGTTACGAGCGATGATTAGCGCAACGGAAAAGGACTATGTTAAATCACAAGCCCAATTTGAAAATTTACTTCAGCGGTTGGCTCAGCCAAGCCAGGTTGCCACGGTTTTTCCGATGAATCTGTTAATTTTTTCAACGTATTTTAACTACGCTGCACTGGCGCGTTTTTTGGGGAAAACGGCAGAAGCACAGCGGATCTTAAAGCGGATGACGAAACATACTCGCACCCTCAATGATGCGGTTGCATTCCGGCTCAGCCTCAATCAGTTGCGCCCGAGAAAAATGAAGCCCGTCATTAAAATATCACAGCCATTGCGTATTCAAAACCGAGCCATCGGCCAAATTTTCACCTCACAATGGCAGACGGGTCAACAACCGACCCAAGGTATTTGGATCGAAGGAGAACAATTTCAGCTGATACATTCTCCTCAGCAGGTTAAATTTTTAATCGACCGAAATCATCAAATTATGGCCGCCTGGCAAGAAAGTGGTACCGAAGCAAGCATTCATGGTACGGCGTTGGGGGATGATCGTAGTCGAGTGGTTAAATTGCATGGGGTGCCCTCGCGCCAAGTCTATTCGGTGAAAGGTGAATATTTAGCCTATGATTCTTTGGGACTCGCCGTCTATTTGTTGAACAATCAAGTATCAGGGTGGTTTTTGTACCCGAGTACCCCGTGATTTCTCCCCCGCTTTTTTTGTGAAATCTTTATGCCTAAGCTTTGCCCTTAGTCAGGGTGTGAATTTGCCTAGATTTTGTGCGCAATGTGAGATATTATGCGGCCTATCTCAGTCGCGATTTTTAAGCGTTTGGCTGTCCAATGTTGGTTTCAAAACGTCAAGAAAAAAAATGGAGCACATAGACCAGTTACAATTAGCTAACGATGCCGTACAGGGGGAGGCTCAAGCCCGGCGCTACGTATCCCATTTAGCTGACACCATCATCAATTATCAAAATAATAAGTATTGCAAGCGCTATTGTTTTGATAACAAATACTATTCTCAATGTACTTTACCTAAACCCTGGGGCAGTACGTCGGAGCAAACACCACTTTGTGAATGGGGTAATGCCAGTTACTTATGGATGCTAGAGGATTTAGCTGGCACGAAACGTTTGCAAACATTTCAGGGTAAACAAGGGGCCAGTTTAAAAGATTATTTTTTTTGCATCGCTAATTCATTACCGTTTTATGAGCGTTGGAAAGATTGGCGATTTGGTCGAAAAATCCATGTACCTACCTATGTTCAGGCAATGGATGATAAGGCAGCGGGTGTTTTTTATGGGCTACGCAATGGCGAGGTCATTGCTTTAATTGCGCAAAAAATATCCTACCCAGAACAAGAAACCGCCGAATTGGCTCAGCGTATTATCGTGGAATTAACCAAACGCCGCCGTTTGCACTTGCTTGACCCGCCGGTAACCGTGTCATTGTCTGGAATGAATACCCCGGCGATTGAGGACGATCAGACGGCTGTGCAGGTCGATGTGGCTTGGCACGATATTTCTGCAGAAGACTTAGAGCGCCATCAAATTTTATTTGCTGGGTGGGAACAACTGGATGCCGTTGAACAATTTGTCATAGAGGCGATGGTGCTTGACCAGCAAGATGCCGATGATGTGTTGGTTACCTTGCAAAAACTCGGACTGTCATTAAAAGAAGGCGTGGCCCCCGAAAAAACCGACCGACAGCAATTATATTATTTCAGACGAAAAACCATCGCGAAATTAGCCAAATATTGCCAATGTTTGACGGATGAGTAAGGCCTGGGTGAAATAAACCGATGGCAGGTATCGTCAAATTTTAAGCAATTCGATGTCTTTTGTTTATAAAACGAATCAGGAGACAGAGCATGAAGCACATGAAGCACCCTGCCAAAGAAGCGTTATTGGCTTATATTGAAGCGCCTGAGGCACAAGAAAGTATCGCTGTTGGACGTCATTTAATCAGTTGCAGGCCATGCCGCCGGACAGTGCAGCAATTATCCAGTGTCGTTACCCAGCTTGAGAATCATCTACACTATTACCCACAGGCCAAGCCCAGCCTGGCAGATGAAGACATTGCTGACTGGGTTGAGGGACGACTGAATGCTGGCGAAACACAACGTGTTGATGCGTTGATCCATAATGAGCCGGCAGCACTCAAGGCGGCGCTGCATTATGCCAATCACAGTCTAAAAATGCAGCGGGAGCTCACTTGGCATGAGCTGTCACCAGTTTCGCCGTCAAGCACGGTCCCCAGTCATGGTCGTTGTCATCTCAGTTTTTGGCAGCGATTTGTGCAGTGGCGACCGCCGGTCTGGATGACGGTGCCAGTGACGATGACCGCCACCGCGTGCCTAGTGCTTGTCGTTGTTTTCTCACAATCCCTATTCGTGCCATCGGTGACAGAGCCGCCGGTGAGTATTATTAGTTATCAAGATACGCCTGTGATTCAGTTCACACGTGCGGCACCACAACCCGGTATAGGCTTTTTCTCTCAAGGTAACCCACTGAAACGGCAATCCTTTGACAGCATGCGTATTCAAGCAAATTTACCGCAGGGTTTGCATTTGCAGTGGACACCTGTCAACGACGCAAAAAATTATAATATCCAACTTTATTTGATTGAGGGTGATCAACGTTTGCCCGTGGGAACGGGGCATAGTGAACATGCAACCGTAGTGATTCCAGATTTAGAAGTGATTGCTGGGCGGCGTTATACATGGGAATTGACAGGCACCACAATCGATCATCTTAAATTTAAAGCGAACGGTGGATTTTTTGTTAATGCGCAATAAATGAACGCTCAATTTCAACATGAGTTTAGTTTATGAGGGATGGATTAGTTATATAATTAGTTTGGTATTTTTCAAAAATATCACTGGTTATTGTCTTTAACTTAAATTAGAAAAATATACATTGAGCCGCTTAACAGGAGAAAAAAATGAACATTAATCTATTGAAATTTGCCATGGGACTGTTCGTTGTGTCCACTCTATTTGGTTGTGCGACTAAATCCAGTGTGCCGATGCAACCCGCTGATGTATCCGTACCGACAGGGGTGGATGAACAGCTGATTTGGAGTTCTGCGCCACAACGGCCGGGTTGGACTATGGAAGAACCAGATACCATCAACGGACGGATGTCGTTTGTTGGTTTATCTGGCAGTATGGCGACTGAAAAAGCGGCTCGTGAAGATGCTAGACGTAATGCCGTGAATGGGGTAGTGGCTTATATGGGGACGTTAGCCAAAGATAAATTTGAGCGTGCTCGGGTATCTTTTGGGTTAGAAAGCACCGTGGTTGATCCCACCAGCAGCTCAAGAGCATTTGAGAAACAATTGGCGGTCAATATTGCCAACCGAGTCAAACCTAAAAAATGGTATGCAGAAAAATGGCAAACACTCACGGGTATTGGCTATCGAGTCTTTGTATTAGCGCATGTACCCATGGATTCGATGGACGAGTCTTATAAAAGCATGGCAAGAGATATGGCAAAGAATGCGGAAAACAACGCTAAACAAGCTGCTGATAACATCGCTAAAGCGCAAGCAGAAAAAGCGGCTGACTTTTGGAAGCAAATGCAGTCCCAAGGCTTAGTGGAATAATATTAGTCAACGTATCGTGGGGAATAGGTATAACTCAGCACGGCTGAGTATATTGCTGATAAGTGCGGGCAAGTTGCCCGCATGAGGACGCCAAAATGAATATTATCATGAAAACGATTTTGATTGTGCTTGCCACACCTTTTTTTGCCATCAGCAGTGTAGCGCAATCGGTTGAACCCCTGTTTGACAATAAAGAAGCTTCATTTGACGCTATTTTTGAAGCAGCAGAAGGTGGCTTTAATGACCGAAACCAACAACTCGAGTCACTATGGGAGCGGATGGAGAAAGAAGAAGCGGATAAATGGCAACGCTTGCAAAAAGAAGTGCTGCAAAAATGGGAGGGGTATCGGGAAACGACTCGTACCCACTGGGTCGACTATTCGCCGAACCGGGAAGCGGTCAGTCAAGTGAACTTTGACAGTGGTGACGTGGCCGTGGAAGCTTTAGTGCCGGTCAATGCATCTGAAAAGCAACAAAAACAAGCGGTGATTGATAAAATAAAAACCTTGACGACCAAAGAAGACGCCAATGGCCAGCCGATTATGCAAGATCAGTTGCCCAAGGAAACATTGATCGCGATTGAAAAAGGCGAAGTCAAACTGACCCCGCCAAAAACCATTCGCGGTAAAGATGGGGTCGAACGTGTGAAAGTGGGAATTAACTTGAAACTGGTACCCAATCATATTGCTAAACGGGCCAAGCGCTATTTACCCGAAGTTAAAAAACAAGCCGCAAAACATCAGGTAGACCCCGCCCTTATTTTGGCGATCATGCATACGGAAAGCGCCTTTAATCCCAAGGCTCGATCGCATGTGCCAGCGTATGGATTGATGCAACTGGTGCCTCGGTTTGGTGCTAAAGATGCGTATCAAAAACTGCATGGAAAAAGCAAAGTGTTATCGGCGGATTATTTATATAAGCCACATAATAACATTGAACTCGGTGTTGTTTATTTTAGTTTGTTGGAACGCCGTTATTTCAAAGGGATTACTGATCCGATCAAACGCCGGTATGTGGCGGTATGCGCTTATAATTGGGGACCGACGGCCATGAATCGCCGATTGCTCCCTAAAATCGATTTAGACAGCTATAGCCATGAAGCACTTTTCAAACGGTTGCAACAAGGGGTGCCGAAAGAGACACGCGATTATCTGGAACGGGTTGAAACCCGCCGTAAAAAGTATGCAGGTGATAAGGTCTATGCGTTATAAGCATTATTTGTGCTTGATTCAAGCGGGTTGTTTTGTTTTGTTGTTCAGCGCTTGTGCCAGCAAGACGGCGAGCATGCCAACGGGCTTGGTTGGTGGATTAGCTCCTCCGCCAGTGCAATCTTCGCTAAATACCGAATATGAATTGATTCGCAGTGCCCTACCTCAACGGCCTGATTGGATTGATAACCCACCCGCCGCGCAAGGCGATATCCATTATTTAGTGGGCTTGTCGTTGCACCATGCAACGGAGCGCTCGGCACGAGAAGATGCGATGCGCCACGCTCGAAAAGAATTTGCCGCCTATACCGGCGTGGATGTAAAAGATGTCGATAAAGTCATGAAGGCTTTATACGGATTATCCAGTCAGGTGATGGATGCTACCGTTTCAAAAATCTCTCAATCTAGCCAGACCACTGATGCGCACGTGAGCCGCATTAAAGCCAAACAATGGTTTTGGGAATCGTATCGAATAAAACAAAATGGCCAAGCGAGTGGCAGCGCCTATAAATATTGGGTGTTGGTCACCATTCCTAAAGATGAATACGATCGGGTGCAACAATGGAAACAACAACAACGCGCTTCAAGACAAGCCACATTAATCGCCCACCAAGCCGAAGTTGACCGCTATGTTAAAGCGATATTAGACTCACATCAACAAACCTTGCAACGGGTAGAGCAAAGCTTACAGAGCGGTCAAGTGATGCTGGCTTTGCAGCGGCTCAGCGCAAGCTGGAGTCAGTTATATGATGCGCAAAAAGATTTACAAGATAAAGGACCCGCGTATCAAGCGAAACAACCGTTAATTAAAAGCGTACAACAACAAATTCCCCATCAATTTTCTGAAATACAAAAAAATATTGTACTTGACCTGGGGCGATTCAAAACCCATGGCGTTATTCAGGGCAGTGAACTCAAAATTCCAGCCTGGGTTTGGTATCGCAATGCTGATGTCTTGATCGCCATTGAGCAATTTCCTTTGCAAGTGATTGCGCCCAGCGGAAAAATCATGACTACCGGAAAAAGTGATAAACACGGCACGATAAATTTTTTTGTCAGGCAAGCCCAAGCTGGTCAGTATGTGGTAAAAATTAATTTACAGGATAGCTCGGCGAAGGGGTTGGATAGCGCCGTGAAAGCCATGTTAGCCAAAACTGAGGCACCATTTGCTGTGACCCCATTTGATGCGAGTCTATCTAACGTCGCCGCGGTGGCGGTGGCCGCATTGTTTGCCGGGGCAGAATATCAGCCATTGCCAGTACGCAAGGTGGTTATTGGTCGAATTATCAATGAACAAACCGCCCGCGGTGGTCAGTTCTCCGTCGCTTTATCCAGAGCTTTAAATAATCAGTTGTTAATCGTCAGCGGTCTTACGGTGGTGCAGCCTAAACGTCGTACGACCCAAAGCTTAACGGCCGCTAAAAAACGAGGCATCACTTTGACTGGGCGCAATAAGCTTGACATGGGAAGTGACGCAATGCAGGCGGTGATTGATCACGCGGATGCTTCGCTCAGTGCTGAATACCGGGTGGTTGATGACGCCGTCGCGATTTACTTTAGCCTGAAACAGGCGGCAAGCAATGTGCTACTGTCAGCAACAACGGCCTCGGTGCATAAAGATTTGTTGGCCGAGCATTTGCAAAACGATTTGATGCAAAAACCCGTAGCATTAGTAGCGGTTGATCAGCTAACATCGGCGAGCACTGCTCAACAAGCGAATGCCATTGATTTGGAAATTACCTCAGAACTCGGTGATGGACAAACCTATGTGGAAGGGGATGTGATTTCATATTTTGTGAGTAGCAGTCACGATGCCTTCTTGTTATTAATTTATCAAGATGCGAGTGGTAACCTCATCCAGATTTTACCCAACCAATATTCAGCAAACCACATTTATTCCGCCGATCTTTATTTTCAAGTGCCGGGTGAGAATGTCGGTTTTCAATTTGAGATCGCCGCACCGTTTGGTGATGAGCATGTATGGGCGTTTGCTTCGACGGGGAAATTTTCCGATTTACCTGGTCAGGTATTGGATAATGGGCTTAAATTACTGAGTGATGCAATGCCTGATATTGTACAGCGACTCCGACGTATCGACAAACAACAACAAGCTTATGGTGAGGCAAAAACAACAATAACGACGGTGGCTAAATTGCCTTAAGGCCTCTTTAAGCTAGCATGAGGCAGCCTATCATGATGCCCCTGTCTATGATATAGATATATAGGTGAAATGGGATATAATCATAAGAATATATTACGTACAATGTATATGGATGAATAACTCGCAGTAACCATATAATGAGAGGGGGGAGAGGGGCTATGAATACCTTTAAAATGGTTCGCGACGGGTGTGTAGCTGATAGCTTACAAATATAAATACAATTAAAACAACACTAGGTAAAGCTTATGTTTATATTGCGAGATTGCAATGACCGTAAAAAAACTTTCTCACTGACCGACAGCGTGTCGACGCTTGGTAAACATGCCAGCAACACTTTTGTGATTGATGGGCCAGATATTTTAGATTTTCACATTGAATTGCATATTCAAAATGAGAGTTTGTATTTGCTTTGCCTGGGCGATAACAACCGGGCCTTAGTGAATGGCCAGCCCATTAACTTGTGGCGCGAGTTAGAGTCGAGAGACACCCTATCATTAGGCAACGTACAGCTAGAAGTGTTGGATGAAAAATCATTGGCGATTGTGCAGCGCAGTGAGTCACGCGTTCAGCAAAAAACTCAGCAAAAAACTTGGTTATTAATTGCGACTCATGATGTCGCTGATCAACATGAAGTTCTGGACAATCAATTGATGATTATTGGACGCGATCAACAATGTGATATCGTCGTGAGTCAAGGTTTGATTTCGCGCCGCCATGCTGAATTAACTTTGTCAGATGATCATTTGCTAGTTCGTGACCTCAAGTCGACGAATGGCACGTATTTAAATGACATTCATATTAGCGAAGCCATTGCCCATCATGGTGATGTTTTACGGCTCGACCAAGTGGCCTTTAAAGTGTGTAATCCTCTTGTTTTGGAAACGACTGATTCGGTTACAGAGATGGCGGCGGATTTGGCTCTCATGCCGGATGAAGCTTTTCCGGCAATCAATCAACGAACCGAAAGTCAAGATATTTTTCCACCAGAACCGTCAGTCAAACCGGCGTCCTTGATTGGTATTTGTGAGTTATTCATGGGTAATAATTTTTTGTTAGATAAGCCCACAATAACAATTGGCCGAGCGGCGCGAAATGATATTATATTGAATGTGGCGACAGTCTCGGTTGAGCATCTTGAATTGACTCAAGAAAATAATATGTGGCATGCTAACGATATGGGATCATTGAACGGTACGTTCATCAATGGAGAAAAAATAGTGAGTGCTTTTCTCGTCGATGGTGATATTTTGAAAATTGGTTCGGTAGAACTTTCTTTTCGTTCTGATAAAATGGCGGTGGCACCTCGTGAAGTACCGACAAAACGAACCGGACCACTGGCGATATTTTCAAAATTTTTTTCGTCGCGAGCGGATAAAAAACGTAAAAAAGAAGCCAGTCATTTTTAATGGAAAAGAGATTGACGATCAGTTAAGAGGAATTATTCAAGAAAAAAATTTATCGGGTAACCCTAGGTTGCGATACCTGATATCAATACGCCAATGGTACAATTAGGTATGAAACTATTTTTTAGCAAAGCACTGGGAAGTGATATGGATGCGGCGTGTGTGGTTGCCGATTCCTTAGATTGGCAACTGATAGGTATTATAAAGGCGAGTCAGGCGTTTTTGTAATAAGGCTGAGTTAGCATACAATTCCATGAACTGCTTCCCATCTAATATCAGGGTGAGCAATTCGGTTTTTGCATGTACCGTGGCGATTCTTGGCTCGTTGTCGATCAAGGCGAGATCGCCGAAACAACGGCCCGGCCCGATATAAGCCAAGACTTCTTGTGTTTCGTTGTCTTTGACTTGTTTGGCAACTTCAGCGGTTCCCCATAATATAAAATAAAAATCTTTTGCTGGGTCATTTTCTTTGAATATCGTTTCGCCTGGAGCAAATGATACTTCAGTGAGGTATTGATGAATGTCATTGCCTAGCGCAATTTCTCGGAACAGAGAAGACTCCTGGAGTAAACGATGGCGCAATTGGTTGTCTTTGACATTGCTCAAACTGGTTAACAGGTGATCTTTTTTTTCAAAGGTCGATAGAAAAATCGTTTTGCTAATTTTTAAGATTTCCACTTCCGTGACGGCTTTTGCATTGGCTGTACGTCGGCCTGAGCTCCCTGGTAGCATCGCTTGTTCACCAAAGTATTGATGGCTGGTCAATTGATTGAGGGTGATTCGATGGCCATCATTGGTGGTGATAAAAATAGCCACCTCGCCACTCAGTATTACAAACATTGCCTCGGCTTTGTCATATTCTCGGATAATCAATTGATCGGTTGAATACGTCACAACGGACGTGTTTTCAATCAACCGCTCTAATTCTTTATGCGATAACTCCGCAAACAAGGGTGTATTGGATAATTGGTGGCTTAACGATGGTGTATCAATAGTCATGGGTTGATTGATGTCCTGTGCGCCCAAGAGGCCGTATGGTTGGGTGTTATTGATTGAATATTGTTCATTTTTCGGGTTACTTCATCATTGGCTGAACCACAGAATTATACCGGAGCTTTTGATGAAATCCAAAGATATACTCAGCCCGCTCATAAACTGGGATTTTCGCACCCAGATTTAGGTTAGATTTGAGCGATCTGATGGAGCGAAACCGCAGGAATAGTTGTGCTATACCCATAGCGTTATGAATTTAGGTCTAGTTATGGCCTTCAAATCCACCGCCTAACAATGATTCCAAATCATCAGCCTAGTCACCAAAATTTTGATGG
>VAPL010332005.1_pt1 | contig 39610 bp, 59 predicted proteins | sample 3395061 | NCBI WGS metagenome assembly VAPL01 (sample SAMN08290444, study PRJNA428436) | hydrothermal vent metagenome | isolation source: Deep-sea hydrothermal vent chimney 2 | place: Pacific Ocean: Juan De Fuca Ridge | depth 2182 m m | reverse complement strand
TTATCTTGTATTATATCAATCAAATCAGTATAAATGAAATTGATGTTGATTATCAGTGAAACCAGAATTACAACCTTTTTTACTTTATAACTTACGAATCTTGATTTTGTCATCGCAGTTAGAAAGTTATTAATTTTTTTTTCAATCCAATTAAGAATTCTGTTTCTAACTCTAGTTAAAAACATTTCTCTTCGTTTTCTTTTTATTTTTGTTTTTACCCTCATACTAATTGTGCCTATCACCCATTAGCATTTTAATTACTTAAGCCTTTTTCAATTATTTTACTAATTACTTGCTTCCTCATTTCTTCTTGGACATCTTTATCTTCCAAGACTCCGTCTAAAATTCCTTTAACTATTTTTTTAATAAATCCAGATTTTTTTTCAACCTCTTCTTTAATGACTTCTTCAATAGGATTGTCATAATCTGAATTTAACTTTTCTTCAATCATACTAGGCAATTTTTCTACTATGATTGCTGTTATTTCTTTTTGTGTGATTTTTAACTCTTTCATATTTTTATTTCGCCATGCACTAGCGATTTTTATTTATTTAATTTACTTAAATTCATTAGATAACCATAACCCTTATTACCTGTCCATTCCATCTTAAACCTCCACCATCTTCTGACATCTTCAATATCCTTGTATATCCAAGGATTGGATAAACCTAGGTTATAACACTCTTGTTCTTTTGATAGATATTTTGACATTTTTTTTTAAATTAAATTTTTATTAAATTTTTTAATTCCTAATTTTTTTAGCATTTTGTTTTTATATATTTATTATTTTTTTGAATACGCTTTATAAAAATTATAAATTTTTAAAGCTATTTCGTTTGGGAATTCATCAACGAGCTTTTTAGTAAAATCCAATACTGCCATCTTTTTGTGTATTTCTATTAACTCCTCTTCTTTTTGTTTTAATATTGTAACTTGTTCTATTTTATTCATGATTATTTAGTTTCTTTATACAATTTATTTATTTCTTCCTTTGGCAATGCTCGTTCGAAAAATTTTACATTTGTTATATTTCTAATTAATTTTATATAGAAATATCCCCAATTATCTTGCCGTTCCATTTTATGCAACCACCAGCGGAATACATCATCAGTATCATCATATAATTCCGGTGTCATTCCTAGTTCAGAACACAACCATTTTTTATCTATTTGTTCTTTTAACATATTTTTGCTTTTATATCTTACTTGCTTACAGTATAGCATACTATATTTTACTTGTCAAGTCTTTTTTTAAGTAAGATTCTTTTTTATAACAATAATCTGTTAACATTTCTTCCGTAACTGACCTTCTGTCAGTATTATCCTTCATTTTAAACCATTTTTTTATAGAAACATAGTAAACATTTTTTTTAGTTCTCGGAGTATAAAACATTATGACAATAAACGCCGGACAATTTGCAAGATTAAAACAATCAAAATTCTTGCGTCCAGAGAAATATCCACCGAAGTCCGGTATTTTATAATAAAATCCAATATCGGAATTAATTAGTTTTAGCACTTCTTCTTGGGATATTTTTCTACCATCTTTTCCTTTATCCTCTAATCTCGAAAATGGGAGGCTTTTTCCCTTACAAATTTTTAACTCAAATACTCCTATAACTTTATTGTTTTTTTTAAATTCGAGTTGAAAGTTTTTTTCTGAATATGCCATTTTTTTTATTTGTTAAGTCTAATCACAGATTCTTTAAAACTAAGCCCTGATATTTTCATTAAAATAGATATTGTATCGCCACTCCACCCACAGGAAAAACAATATCCAAAATTATTCTTACAGTACATACTTGCGTTTTTATCATCATGGTTAACACAATGAGCAAACTTTTTATTATTAACATCAACCAGTGCTTCTATCGGGAATTGTTTAGCATGCTCTATCATTTCGTTAGTTACTTCATTTTTGTTATTTTCTATTCCAGACAATATTTTAATAGTATATTCTATTTTTTTTAACTTTTTTTCGCAAGCTTCCATACTACCCAAAAGCAATTCTTGATCTATATCTTTATTACTTTTTTCTATCCACGCCGGATATTTTGCTATTTTCTTTTGCAAAAAAATCCTTTCTTTATTTAAGAATCTTAATCTTGCCTCTTCAAACCACTCTTTGTTTTCTCTTCTCATTTCAGCAGATTTCTTAGAAAAAGATTGTGCATTTTTTCTCAGATAATCCTTTCTATTGGAAAAATCCTCCGGCTTCTTCCATCGGACTTTTCTCTGTATTTTGTTCTGTTCTTTCAAATTCATTTTTTTGAGCTACTAAAACATTATTTTCAAAGTCTAAGGGTACGACTATCCCCATATTTTTTCCATTTTGACGGTCTAACTCTATACAAATCTTGGTTTCGCTACTCAATGTTGATACGGCTAATCCCTCTGTTTCTGTTCTATCTCGATGAACTACGAACATTTTATCGCATTCATTAGCAATCAGAGCACTATCTCTTACATCCTCCGCTCTTGGCATTCTGTTCCCATCTATCTTTTTTGTATGGGCCAGAATAAAAATTGTTACTCCTTGCTCTATTGCTATTCTCTTTAAATTCCGCATCAAGTCTCCAATTAATAGTGGCGTGTTTGACGCTGTCGTTAATGCAAACAAGTAATGTAGATGATCGATGAATACTACTTCCGTTTTATATTTCAGCTTACTCTCAATAATTCTTTCCTCTACCCACTCCATATCTTTATATTTCATTTTTTTAGGTACAAAGAAATCCGCAGGATCTATATCTTTATAGAATTCAAAAACGCTTTCTTCAAATGAAAACCATAATATTTTCATTTTTTTCTCTATATTTTTTGTTATAGTTTTAGCAAAAGTAGTATTATGAGAAACGAAAAAGTTTTCTAAAACGTGTAAATGATTACCATCCAACTCAAATCCATAATAATCACGTTCTTTCTCAATTTCAATAGTAAATGGGATTAAAAGACCATCACGTATAACTTTTCTTTTCCTTATTTTTTTTCGTTTTATTTTTACAGGGACATCACAAAGATTTCCTGTCAAATTAACAACATAATATAATTGTCCGTTTACAATTTTGCTTACTTTATATGCTGAAAATCCAAGAGACCTACATAAAAATATAAAATCATTTATTAATGTTTTATTTTTATTACAAAATTCATATCGTTGATTACTTTTACATCCATCACTATCAATTAATCCAGCCAATAATTCTAATCTGTTTTTTTTATTATTAGCCTTGTATTTATGGGGTATATGTTTATTATTTAATAAATTAAGTTTTCTCAATTCACTTTGAAGCGAAAATTTATTAGAATTACCTCCATTACCTTTACCAAATGTTATTCCTATCAATGGACATTTACCCACAGGTTGTTTGACAAACACAATATTACCACCGAGTTCATCCGCATACTTGATGAGCCACGATGTTGTTTCTTTATCATTACAAGATATTCTGACGTCTCTACTATTTCCATCCCCAAGCCACAATCCTATAAAGTATGGATTAATTGGTAATTTTTTCTTTTTGAATTTAAGTGGAACTCTATACAAACTATAAAAAGATTGTTCTTCTTCACTAAGAGACAAATAGTTTTTAATAGAAATATTTGTTATTTTATTCCCATTTTTTCTAATTAACCTTTTTCCTTTATTACTTATTCCATTTGTAACTTTTTTAAGCGACAGAATGTGCGATTCATTAACCATAAAAGATTCTCCTTTCGACGGAATTATTTTATACATCAATTCTCTACCACGTCCAAGAGATAAAACTTTTCTAGGAGTGCTATCATTTCCCATTAAATTATCTCCAACATTTACTTTTTCTACAGATAACGATTTTCCATTTGAAAGTAAGACTTTAGTTCCCCTTGCATAGCATTTCCCCCGTTTTGCGATTCCCGTGATACAAATGAGCTGTCCAAACTTAAATCCCTCGATAAGATTATCTATGGTATGAATCCCAGTACCAAAAATAACTGGAGTCTGATTTTTCTTTTCCTCTTCATAAACTTCCTTAACATCAACAACTTTATCTTCTCCCTCATAATCTTTCAATTTTCGCTCTAATTCAATTTTCTTTTTTATTTCTATTGAATCCATTTTAGTGTAAATTAAATTTATTTATATTTTCTATTGTAAATATTGACTTAAAACTTGGATGTTCCTTAAATTTGCTGTTATCATAACTGATATACCAATCCATTATAGACATTATCTTTTCCTTATTTAATTTCTTCAAAATTCTAATAGCATTGAAATAATCAACTTTGTCTATTACGGGGTCTTTGCCTGTTACATATTTAAACTTTAAATTGTAAGTATTTAGTAATTCCCACGCTTTTTTATTATTTAAAGTTCCTTTCTTATTCTTTTTAGGTTTTTCAGGTTTTTTTGTAGGATACCCATCGGAATCAACTTCTTCGTATTTTAACTCTTCTTCCGGCTCGGGCTCTCCGCCGGAACCTTTTTTATCTTTATTTTTATCAATCAAAGAGTGAGAACGATCAAAATTTGTAAAATTTTGTTCTTGCGTAGTCTCTGTAGTAGTCTCTGTATATGAATGTGGCGTTGATTTAACTCCACCAGTGGTGTTGATTTCACTCCGCCAGTGGTGTTGATTTAACGCCACTAGTGAAACAATTATTAGTTTTTTGTCCACTATGAAGTAATTTTTTGCAGGAATTCCCTTTTTTTCTACAATTAAAAACCCTTTATTCTTTAGTTTTATAAGAGCAGTTCTCTGCTCTGCTAAGGTTAATCCAGTTTCTTCTTCCCATTCTGCTTGTACTTTATAAAATTCTCCTCGCTTATTTTTAGTTCTATTACTCCAATAAATGGCCTGTGAAAGCATTAAAGCACCTGTTATCCCTATACCCAGTTTTACAAAATCTCTGTTAAATGCTATAGGTCTGTCTGGCAACAATAATTCTGGATGATTGATAATCATCGCTGTTTCAGCTAAATTGTCTGTCTCGTGTTTCATATTTTTATAATTATTATTTATTTAAATATTTTTTAAGTTTTCTCTAATATCTTTTCCATCAATATCATATCCTATTGAATCCCAACCTTTTGTCTTTTCTCTTGCAAATAATTCTATCCTTGGAATATCACCAAATAATTGTACTATTCTTTCTCTTGCCTCCTCTGGCTTTCTTGAGTGTTCACGTCTCGGAGCAATAATACAACTAGATATTTTATTACTAACTGGCTTCATTTTTCCTTTAATTCCCATCAAACAAACTTCAGCATTACTTTTGGCATAATAACCGACTTCAAAGAATGGTGTTCCTGCTTTAGGATTTGTTTTTATCCAGCTGAATCCAAGTGTTTTATATTTAAATCCCCAATGTTCAAATAATTTTATTTGTTCATTCAAATACGGAAATGTGCACCAAAGAAACAAAACACAATTTTCATCAGCAATTTCATTTATTGGCAATGCTTTTATTTCCTCCATTGTCATTAGGTTATAGTGTCCGCATGCTCCACCACGAAAACGTGTTTTATGATTTGCCCTGCTATTATATTTCCAAGGCGGATCTGCTAAAATTATTTTATATTTCATATTTTTATTTTTTATAAGGCTATTTAAGCCATTTTAAGCCGTTTTATTTAGAAGTGGTACCTACATACCACTTTTATGTTTTATCTTAATAATCTATGTAGCTTGTGAGCTAGAAAACGATAGAATCGATTCTAGCCTAATCTTTTCCGTCTATTTTCAGCTAGCATATTTTTTAAATGCTTTTTTTGTTTATCCGTAAAAACCCTTTTTTTTCTAGTAGTATTTTTACCAAGTCTAAACATCCATAGTGGACAGTCCTTGGCGGGGCATAATTTTACTTCGGTGACTTGATAGCAGGTGCAATCAAGACATTTTGCTCGGATAGCCTTAATCGGAGATACATTTTTTTTGGCTAAAGCTCTTTTAACTATTTTTGCTACTTGTTCTTCCGCTTGATTCATATACTATTTATACATAAAAACCGCTAGAAGCAATGTTCGTTGTCTGAAATTCTGTGGCGTACACTCCACATAACAACAAACAATGCTTTTAACGGTCTTCGTGTACGATTTATTTAATTATGAATTTCAATTTAATCATATACTATTTTTTATTATTTGTCAATATTTATGATTTCTAATTTTTTAACGATGGCGTATAATCGATTGTAAGGCATTTTATAGAGGGATGTGGTACGATACCCTCTCTTTTTGCATAAAACGACAGCTTGCTCTAAAATCTGTTGCCTCTTACTGATATTGGAGGGAATAAAACCAATATATTTATCATATTCTTGTTTATTCATAAGATTTTTATTTTTTTAGCTGATTTAACCTTCTTCTCTCTAATTCTTTAATAAATTTATTTCTGATATCACCTTCATCAAAATTTTCAGAGGCCCATTCCATATACTCTGTATTTATTTTTTGAATAGGGGTTCCTTTTCCATTATTGTTCCACTTTCCTATATAGATTATATTTTGATTGTAATTTCCCTCTTCCAATCCTTTATATTTAGATTGTTCAACATCCTTATTTGAAACAAAGTCAAAACCGGTCAAAAAGCCCACCTCACTTTTTAATCTCAATAAATTACTACTAGTAGAAACTTTTACAAATTTAAATGTCTTTATTTCACCAAATCTTTTTACATTTCCACACAAATCAATAACTTCAGCATAATCCTTATTCGCATGAGGTCTAATACATCGTCCAATCATTTGATAATAAAGAGAAACTGATTGTGTTGGCCGAGCTAAAATTACACAATCTAGCGCAGGAAAATCATACCCAGTAGTTAATACGCCAACATTAACAACAACTTTAATTTTACCCTCTTTAAATTTTTTTAAAATAGTTGCCCTATCTTTTGGTTTTGTTTTTGCAGAAATACATTCAGCACTTATTCCCATATTATTAAGATCTTCTGATAGTTGTTCTGATTCCTCCACAAATTTATTAAATATTAAAATATGTCTTTTTCTTTTTGAAATCATAAAAACGATAGAGTCTATAATTCTATCTAATATATTATTTTTTTTATTGTAAATAGTAACAGAGGCATCAGTAAAGTCCATTCCAGTAGAATTTAATTGTAGTTCGCTATGTTCATATTTATTTTCAGTAGTATATTTTATTGGGCACAAAAATCCTTGCTCATACATTTCTTTTATTTGTGTAATATGAGTGATATTGTCAAAAAGCTTTGGGCGAGTTCTGTTTAACATTTTGGCAACAACAGCTCTTCGCCATGTTTTAATATCATTGTAAGAATGTAGTCTAAAGGGTGTTGCTGTAACTCCCAGAATAGAATCTCTATTGCTTAAAAATTCTTCGTACATTCCGCCCTTAGCATTTACATATTGGCATTCATCAATAACAATATTATCGAAATTATCCCAAAGATGTTTTTGATTATAAAGAGTTCCTATTGTTGCAAATGTTATCTTTTTTCCTAAAGTTTTTTCATTCAGTGAAGCAGAAAAAATCCCTATATCAGAAATTCCAAATGATTTCATTTTTTCTAGATTTTGCAAAAGAATTTCTTTTGTTGGTTGGAACACTAATGTTTTCCCTGACAAGTGTTTAGCTATCGATGCTATTACAAGACTTTTTCCGGAACCTGAGGGCAATACCAAAATATCCCTTCGTCGTTTTTTGAAAGTTTCTATTCCTTTTTCTACTGCTTCTTTTTGATATTTTCGTAATTTATACATAATTTGAAGTCCACATAAACCAGCACCGATAGAAATGTTTAGCGAAAATAAATATTAAAAAAAGCTAAACAAAAGAAAATCTAGGTGCTGGTTGATGAGGAATTCTTTGACCAAACTCTTTGTATTATCCCCTCTAATTGTTCGTCACTAATTGATATATCAAAATCAATTTTTTCTATACCTTCGTCAGTCTTATGGAATATAACAAAGACAGAACCTTTAAGACCACTCGGACGTTTTGCGGTTCCTCTTGTCTTAGCTTCTGACTTTATAAAATTAATAATATATCTCAAAGAATCTCCATTTTTTTTAAATTTCTTACGAAAAGACTTTTTTGATGTGGAAAAAACCTCGTTATCTCCTGTTGTTATATTTATTGTCATTGAAATGCAGGGTGTTGTTGTCGTGCTTTAGCAAGACGAATATGTTCCTTAACCCTTTCTTTAAGTGATTTAAGTCTTAAATAATGTTCGTAATAATCTCTATTGTCATACTTCAGGGTTTCAGCCATTGCAACAGATTTTCCCTTTAAAACCTGTTTTCTTTTTTCCTCAGCGAATGTTGCCTCCATAGAATCTAACTCGTTATCGACATCCTCTAGTAAAACAACCAGCTTCTGGGCAGAATCGAGCCACGTAATAGGATCAATTGGTTCTTTATTTTCTATGGCTGTTTTAAACCATAAAAGGATATTTTCTATTGTTACTTTCTCTTTCATATCTTTTGCGGAGCGTCATATCTGCCTTTCTGTCGTCAGTGACTTTCCGATGACATTTGTGACATAAGAATACTGTTGGACTTGTCTGTCTATTTATTCCACGATATATGTGGTGTCTTTCAAGTCCAGCGGCTTCAGATGTCGTATGGCAGACATAACACTCCGTTCCATACTCTTTATAAGTTAACATTAAAATGGTTTTGATTCCCCCGATGACTTAGCTTCAGGTCGGCTTAGGTCAGGTACTTTCTCGCTATCATCATCGTCAATATTTATAGTAGGTAATTCTTCATTTTTGACAAAACCTCGTTCTCCCATTTCGTAGCCTTCTGGAACGAAATAATAAACATCTAAAAATTTACCTCCAACAGATTGTTTAATAGCTATCACCGTCAAAGATTTTCCAATCCATTTTTCAGTCAATCCTCCAAATTCAGCAATAATTGCATTTAATGAAGTTTGATTAAATGTTGCAATTTTATCACCATTTTTAGTTTCGATTGAAAAAACTGTTTGCGGACCATATTGTCCCTCGATAGATCTTCCGTCATCTTTTATTTTAACAACGTCACCATTGCTTATGTCCTCTCCTTTTTTGGCAAATTCTCCGCCAATTGTTTCTTTGATTTTTAATTCCATATTTTTTATAAATTATTTTTTATTATTTTTAATTAAATTTTTAGAATCGACCTCGTATTTATCTAAAAATACATAATTTTTAGGTTCAGCATTAGGATTAAGCATATCCCACAGAGCTTTTACGTGCATAAAATTATCGAAATTCTTCTTCTTACCCGTGACTTCAAAATGTTTGTATCCACACTTATTAATTCCTAACTGAACAAGAAAACATCTCGTATACGGCGTTACGGGTCTTGCTGTTCTCATCGCATACCAGTAAGACGCTAACTGCAATTCGTGGCTTTTATATAATCCTTTGCCCGTTTTCCAATCAATGATGACTAATTGTCGTTTGACCTCTTTAGTCTCAGGGTCTTTCATTTTTATAGTTCCAACAAAATCAAGAGTTCCTGCATATCCAAGTTTTTCATCATATACAGTTTTTTCGAGAAATAATGGAATAGGGTCGAATTCCTTTACCCAATTTAAAAAACCCCTTAATGATGAATCTTCTTTTTTATTAAAAGGTTTTTTAAAATAGTCTATAAGTTCATCATCAACCAAGCCTATTTTATATAGTTGTTCTTTTGTTATTCCGTTAGGACTGATAGTTTCTCCCATTAAAATAAGTTGAATAGCATTATGAACCTTACTTCCAGCATTGCCAGCCGTTTCTAAAAGATTAAGCGATTCAGCCTCAGAGTGATCTTGAAAAAATTTCTTTAGTCCATATTCGAGCGGGAAAGCGCTTAATATAGTTGTTGAAGACGGTAAGAATTTACCGTTTACTTCGTAAAATCTTCCCTTTTCTCCGTCTCTTCTTTTTATCATATTTTTATTCCTATTTTATTTAAATAATCTTTTAACCAAATCCCTCTTATTCTATATCGAGGTATTGCGGTGCCAGTATCTATGGCCTTTATTTTTCCACTCTTTATTCTAGAGATAATTCCGACACGATATTTAAACGGAAGTATTTCCATCTTTAGAACATCGTTTACGGAATACCAATATTCATCTACAATCTTTTTTTCCATATTAATATTATCTTGTTATTTATTAGTTTATTACAGTATATCATACTACACTTTACTTGTCAAGAGCCAAAAGAGCTGGAGTTATCCCCAGCTTTTTGCGCTTATTTTTTCTTTTTAATGAGAGTCTTTTTCTTTATTTTCTTTTTCTTTTTCTTTTTAGAGATAATAGTTTCCTTAGGCTTTGTATTCTCCGACCAACCTGCTATCTTCCAAGCACCTTCTGCCTCACCTTCACTTAACATTTTAACTCCAGCAATCATATCTATACCTTGTTTCACTGGCACTCCGGTAGCAACACCAGTGAGACTTCCTGCCGCTCTGGTGGCTGTTAAAACATCCTTAGTTGTTATTTCATCTTTGTCTGTCATCAGCTTATGCAATAATGTCATAACCTTAGCACCTTCTGTAGCAACCATATCTATTGGTGTGCTGGGGTCCCAAACGTGCATTCCTCTAGCTGCTCGTATTGCTGACTCAAGCATATCGGTGACTATGAATATTCCGTTTAATGATCCAAGGATAGCAGCTCGTGCTTGCTCGTCCTTATCCCACTGAAATCTATTCACAACTAACTGGAATAGTTGAGGCAAGACGAAATGGTAAATTGCTATTGTTTTTAAATGTTGCTTTCCACTACCTCTCTCAGACAAAGAGTTTTTAGCAACCATCAATTCTTTTCTAAAATATTGGTTTTGACTAGAATGAAACATTGTAAACAAATCAGCAAACGAACCCATTCCTTGCACCATAGATTTATCTGACATATCACCAGATTGCTGGGTTGTTTTTGTGAAGTCAGTTAACTCTCTGATGGCTCGAGTATGATTTCCATGAACTTTCATTTTATGTTTATAAAAGGCGTGTCCACCAAGGACTATGGCGCCTTGGTCACCCATCTCCATCATAAGCATCAATTTATTTAGAAAGCTTGGATTTTTAGTATAGTTGGCAAAAGCATCAGACTTCATCATTGTCCTAACGTCCCTATTTATATTGCTACCTCTATCTTTTAAATATGCCATGTTATCATATAAAAATTTCGTATTTTTTATAGGATTTAAGAAAAAATCAGTTTCATATTTTGCAAAATCAGCGACAGGAACTTTTTCCGCATAAGCCATAAATGAAACCATTTGTTTTATCCCAATGGCGCCTTTAGCTGCCAATACAGACCTAGCTATTTTTATTCTAGTTTTGTCTAAGATATTCAATCTGTCAGCTGTCTCTATGCCCCCTCGTGTAAATCTTCGCATAAAATGATCTATAATCATTAGTGTCATTTTTCCATTGTTAATTTTAATAGAATTTCTCACTTCAGCATTCCCGAATACAGCATTCAATTCTCTACTTTTTGTCGCCCAAGCTTTAAAGTGCTCCATTTGGGCTATATGTTGATCTAATACTGCAGTGTCTTTTCTTTCTGCAATTCTCTTAATGTTTTTAACTCTAGCCTTTGTTCCTCCTGGAGCAATTGAGCGTCTTATCCCTATTTCTTGCATAAATTCTCCAAAACCATTAGCACTATCCCTAGTTATATCTTCTCTCTTAATCGGGCTATAATGATTATTGAATGGTAAATCAACACCATACATTTCGTGATACATATCATTGACACCCTTGTAATATTCTTTGTAAAAATCAAGTTGTAGCTTAGCAAACTTAATATCTGCTGGTGATAATATTTTTGTAATGGCATTTCTTATTTCCTTAGTGTATCCCATTCCCTTATCAAAACTTTCACGAAGAGTTGGATCCTGAAATTCCATCCATCGTTTTCTAGCTTCTGCTACAGAAAATTCCAATGTTACAGTATTTCCGTCTGCGTTTACAAATTCCCCAAGTTTTATTTTTTTACTGTCTGCTCTGAACTTTGTTCTTATTTCTCTGTCGGTTTTAAGACCAAAAGCTTCTTTAACCATTTGTCGAGTTTTCTCCGTATTTATCATATTGCCGACCCTGGACATATTTTCTTGTTTTGTCACATTGCCCCACTTGCTTATAAAACTTTCTCCCGGCTTACTTTTTTTATCCCTCAAGGAGAGTGTGTCCAGTATATCAGACCACCCAGAAATAACATCGAAAACTGATAAAGCTTTTACTACTTTACCTTTAAATCCTTTCGGTACTTGTTCAACTGCACCAACCGTTTTTATTCCACTAGGTAAACCTTCCCCCCCAGAATTGACTGCAATAAGTTTTTCTCTAATTCTTTGAAATTTTGTTTCCAAATTAAACTTTTTTAGATTTTCTGGAATACGTCCATGTTCTTTTAGCCCTTTAATATCGCCTAAAAGTTTTTTTAATTTAACAGGATCTTTCATCTCTTTGACGCCACCAACCATATTAAGAAGTTCATTTTCTATGGACTTCTCTAATGTTGGTTCGTTTTTTGACATTTCGATGATATTCTTATCTATTCTTGCTATCGCATCTTTTCTAGTCATTTTTGACACTTCTCTCATCCTATCAAGTATTTTTTGTTTTTTGCCAAAACGTCCTATTATTTTTCCAGACTGTTTTTTTAATTTGGTACTTTTCAATTCAGTTGTTATTCTTTTTTTCAAGTGTTTTGTGGTAATAGCTTTGTTTTTCTTTTCGAGAACAATTTTCTTCCCTATTTTTCTGGCTTGTTTAATAACACTACCGACAAACGGAGCGTCTTTCTTCGAAGCTTCTTCTACAAACTTAGGAAAGTTTTTAGGCTTAGTGCCATATTCCTTTTCGTATAAATCACGATATAATGCTCGATAATTAAAGTTTCCAGATTTTCCTTCGAATGTTTTTAATACTTTTTCTCTGAACTTGGCAGGAGACAACCGGAGAGATGGTTCCCCTATTCTTTTCTTTAACTTTCCTTCAAGAATATCTTTATAGGTTTTATTGATGTGGTGTTCTCCGCTAAAGTATTGCTTAATCCTCTCTTTTAATATTTTGAATATATCAGATATTTTTTTAGTCCAAATATCAGATGGAAGACCTCTCTTTTTTGTTGCCATCTCCATGAGTCCATCGGAAAGTTTTTCTTCTAAGATAGCCTTATCTTTTTCGCCATACTTTTTCTTAGCCGCTTCCATTAATTTAGCTCTCTCTTTTGTAGTCAAAAACATATCATAAGATTTATGAAATGCCTCATGATAAAAAGTCCTTTTTCCCTCAATCTTATTATCAGCAATTTTTATCATTGTATCCTTATATACTCCAAGAGCCTCCCTGCCTTCCTTAGTTGTAACCTTTTCAACAATTCCGATATTTTCATCGCCAAATATTTTTTTGTTTAATTTTTTTATTTCTGATACATTCTCTTTGGACATTTTTCCAACGGGAACACCCGTAGTCTCTCTGTATTTCTTGAGATAACCCTCAGCCTTTAAGTTTTGTAGTTCAGTCTGAAGTTTGTTAGTATAAGAACTATCTTTGATATTCCCTGATTTCTTTTTGACACTTGATAAAATATCTTCGGATATAGCTAGGTCATCAAGTATTTTAATCTGCTCATCGGGAGTCGCACCATGTTTTTTCCTTAATTCTTTAACTTTCGTTTCCAATCCAGAAATAACAGAATCTCTCATAATATCTATCGATTCCTGTGCCCTAGCCCTATCTTTAGCAGTCTTTTCAGAAATTCTGTATTTAGCTTCCTTTTTTTCTGGGTTGACCTTGGTCGTATCAAGTTTTTTTTCTTCTGGCTTAACTTCAGTCGTAGATGGCTTTTCTTCCTTGGCAGTTTTCATCAATTCATTTAATCGTAATATTTCATTTTCAGCACGTGTTTTTAATTGTGGATCATTTTGTATCTCAGGTTGTTCTAGCATCTTATCAAGTCCAACTATTTTATTAGCAATTTCTTCCCTTGACATTTCTTTATCTTTATGTTCTAATTCTACCTTTTTTTGTACTTCATTAAATTTCTTTATTTTTTCTTCTTGGATTTTTTTATGTAAGTCTTTTGTCATCTTGCCCTCCATAGGTATAGCCCTATTGTTTCTTATACTTCCAGCAACGGTAGGAATTGCAATAAATGTCGCCTCAAGTTGCGATTCTTTTAGCCCAGCAGTTAAATCTCTGTCCGGGTCTATTCCCCCATATTTTACTAATCCATTATTTAGATATGTCAATAAGGCAAAAATTCCATTAGTTTTAGCTACGGTTTTCATGCTTTCTTGAGACATTTCAAATATTGATTTTCTAAAAATAGATTTTGCTACAGTCTTTCCACCTACAGCATCCATAAGTCCCATAATTGGTTTAGACATAAGTATTCCGTTAGCTAGTCCATTTATTGTTGACAACTCATCTGCCCGTTGAACATCGGCTACTGACAAATCTTTAACATCAATTCCTTGTTTTGCCGCCATAGTCTGAGTGTAGTCTTCAAAAGAAGAACCTTTTGCCATTAGCGCCATCGTTGTTGTAACTGCCGCAGAACCCTCGCCTATTCCACCTGAAGCCAATATAGGAGCTAATCCTGAAAAAATATCTGTCCCTTTGGATAATAAATAAGATGGGTGCATCAATAAATTCCAATTTACCTGATTTGTTTTTGGGTCTACCATCGGCTGTGCAAGAAATGGATCTATATCTTGTTCATTAACAAAATTTTTCTTTGCTTCCTCCATATCATTCGTGAATGCTTTTCCCATATCCTGTAATGTATGTCCAAGCATACTTTTTATAGCATTAACACCGAGAGCGTCAAACATTGTATATATTTTTTTGTCTTTAGATATTTTGAAATATTTTCTAAGCATTTGGGCCATTATATCATCTTCAGAATCTGCTACCATTCCTTTTCCAAAATCTTCTAATCCCAATCCAATACTTCTGGAAGCATCGTAAAAAGAACTGTCGCTTGTCGCTTTCAATGATTTTCCATATTTCCCAAAATCAGTTTGTCCGAGTTTGTTAACACCTGAAGATATAAAAGAACCAATCATTTTGAGAAGGTTATTGTCTTCAGATTTAATATCTTGAGGTGAGCTAAGTTCTGGTTTCGGCAAACTAGCGTCTCTTAGATTTTGCTCGTAAGTTGATTGATCTAATCCTGCCAATTTAAAACCAGCGGTCTGTCCTTGTCCGATGTTATTAAAATTCATTCTACCTCGTTGTTTCTTATCATTGGGAGTTTTCGTCATTGTGCCTTGCAAGCTCCCAATTTTTGAAAAATCCATTCCCATATATTTAATTTAAACTTATATTACTTTCTTTTAACTTTTTTCTAACCTCATTTTCAATAGTATCTGGTATCGCCGACCAGTTTATAAATTTACTTCCATCCTTATATTCAGAAACATAATCTGGATTTCCAGCAGTTATCGAGTCAATTATACTATTGGCAAACGTATTTATCTCTTCTGTCTTTTTTTCTGTGCTAGCTTCTCGAATGGATTTGTATCTGTTGTCCTCCGGTAGATAATTTTCCAAATATGCATCAAAGTCTCCAACCTTACTTTTTCCATACGCTCGTATAAATTCTCTTCTGTATTCATCATACATTCCTTTCGGTACATATAAATTATTGACTCCTTTAGCATCTTGTTTTTTAAACCAGTTATCCAAAGACTGTTTAACACCAGATAAGTCTGAAGACATTTCCTCGCTAACACTAAGTTTCTTAGGAGTAGCTGCTTTTATTCTCGCTTCTCTTTCCCGCTGAATTCTATTCTTTTCTTCAGATATGTTTTTTTCTAAAGTGCTTATCCTACCACCTATCTGATTTTGAGATTGAGAATAAGCTCCCATTGTTGTACCATAAATTTTAGAAATGTCAAGTCCACGCTTTCCTTCTAAACCACCCAGAATTGATGAGAATGTACTACCACTAATTTTGCTTGGATCTACCCCCTGCTTTCTCAAGTGCTCGCCTTCCGATTTCTTCCTATCATCGTAAGCTATCTTAGATATTTTTGTCATAACATCCGTAAATTGTGGTAATAATTCAGGATGATATTTAGATTTAACGTCAGCTAATTCACTTTGATAACCGCCAAGCGTTCCTTGTAATGTTGCGTCTTGAGAGGAGGGTTGCGCAGGAGCTTGTCCATCTTTAACTCTTGCTATTCCAAGCCGTTTTGCTTCTCTTTTTGATACGTTATATCCCATATTTTTAAGCGAAATTCAAACTACCCCGAGAAAGCTCGTTGTAATAAGTATCTTGTCTAGTATTTATGTCCTTTAATTTATCTTCTTGCATTGTTCCAGATAATCCACCAAGCGCCGTATATCCACCTAACCCAAGATCACCAATATTCTCGCTACCGAAATAGCCCTCTGCTTTTCTACCTATTCCCGTTATAGTCTCCCCGAATTTTCTTTTCAAATCAGTCATCTCAGTTTGAGCAGCTGTATCACCGCGCAATGCCTGCGTTTCTAATTCTTGTATCCTTTTACCATACTGTCTTTTAGTGCTTTCCTGTATATCTGTAGTATAATCTTTTAATCTTTTTTCAGCAATATTCTTTTTTGTGGAAAAGGTTAGACCTTGGTCAGCCATTTTGTTTACTAAGTTTTCTTCTTGGACTTGATATGTCTGATCTTGTCTCGCTAATGCAGATTGTTCCTCTAGAGAAAGATATTCTTTATTCGAAGCCAAATCCTCAGACAATTCTTTTCTTCTTCTTTGCAACCGCTGCAGCCCTGAGTCAAAATCTCCTTTCGATTCATCAAAAGAACGTACTATTTCATCTTGAGCAATACGGATAATACTCTTCCAATAAGGGTTAGCATCTTTTGTCGCCATATCTAGCGATTGATCAAGCCACCTAGCTTTTTGCTCATTATTATCTTTAGTTATATTGTAATTTGCTATAGCAATTTCCTGTAAATCCGCAGGAAGTCCTTTAACCATTCCCCTGATTTTCGAAGGGACAGAATTTTTTGTTTTTTTTGATTTCTTAGATTTTTTCTTAGACAACTTATATCTTTTAATGCCTAATCGTTTTGCTTCTCTTTTTGATACATTGTATTTCATATTTTTAAAATCAACTTATTATTTTTAACTGAATAATTTAATGGATTTTCTTCGGGATCGTTATTTTCAAACTTTTGTAATTGCTTGAATTTATCCATATTATGTTTTTTAACAATACTTTTGTCCTCTTTGACAACAATTTTCTTCTTGATTGGAACTGTGTATTTTTTTCCGTCTTTTGCTTCAATTTCTTTTTCTTCAATTATTTCTTTTTCGACACTAACCTTTTTTGTTTTCCCAGTTTCTTCCCAACCAATAATAAACTTACCAATTTCTTTTTTAGGTGTTCCGTCTGATATGTGACATTCCATTTGCTGTTGACTATGAACACGGCCGTCAACTGTTGCAAACACTTTGCCAGTTTTTTTGTTGTAAAATAAAATCATAGTTTTCCTTTATCTAAAAATATAAAAATTTTCCAATAAAATGTTCCTTCCCCTCCAAAATCATTTTGGAAATAATGGAACTTAATATATGCATAATTTGCATCTGCATAACAATATGCACCCTCATCAACATGTGCATTCGCAAAAAAATTTGGCATGTTCGCGAACCAATCTCCTCCAGAAGAAGACAACCCTCTTATAATCGGGATATATCCTAACCCGTGATATATACTTACAGTAGCATAATTTCCAGATGTCGTTATTTGCCCAGATGAAGCTATAGAACCTTTTAAATTTGAATATTTTGAATTAACTATAGTGTCTAAATCACTACAAGTCTTGACATCTTTATTCGCGATTGAACTTCTAAATCCATGGTCAGCCATATTAAGTCATTTTTTCTTTAAAAATTATATAATAGTTTGAATCACCGCCAGGAAAATAAAGCTCATTTTCATCAATACTGCTAAAATCATTCGCAATATATGTCATATAATTGTCTGTAGAATATTTAGAATACGACAGAAAATTTGGGATATACCCTAAATTGTGCGATACACTATTAGATGTATCTATTCCTTTCTTGTGAATTATTTGGTTAAAATACGAACTAGACAATATACAATCAATATCAGCACAATTTTTTACATCGTGACCCGCTTTACTTAATCTGAAACCCTCATCTGTTGATGTCGATCCACTTGTCGTCCCAGTATTTATGTTTCGCTCTGATATAGTTCTAAAATCATCTAAAAAAATATAAACTGTAAAATATACCGTATCGCCGTTATTTGTTTCCGAATAATCAAAGAAATCATCAATATCAATATTTAAATTATTTATTTCCATTCTTGTGGTTATAGAATAAACATCACCATCAGAAAATAAGAAACTTTCTCCGACACCTCTACTTGTACTTCCATTGTAAATAACTATATATGGTGCATAATATCCTAAATTATGATTGATTGTGATTGTATTTATTCCGCTTGCAGGTCTTGTCGTTGAAACAGAATAAGTCCCAAATACTTTTAATGTCTGAAACGCCGAACTATAAACCAAAAATCTATCAGCACAATTTTCTACATCATAACCTTTTTGTGAAACTGCTCCTCCATAATCTCCCATATATTTAAAATAAACCTACCGCTTTACCAATTAATATTCTATCTGTCACTCCGTCATTGACAATTATTCTGTTATTTACTCCATCTATCTTTGTGTTAGAGGTGCTTCCAACATTAATTGAGCCAGTAAACGAACCAGAGCTAGCATTTATTTCTCCAGTAAACGAACCAGAATTTGCTTCTAAATTTCCATCACTATCTAATTTCCATCCAGTAGACCCTGCTATGAATCCATCTGATTGCAAATATCCTTTAATTGTCAAATTAGACGGTAATTCTCCGCTTAAAAATGTTGACGGATGTACTGCTTGTGTAAAATTATTTTGAAAAAAATTATCCTTTTCAAATATTGTTGGAAGCTGTCCATTTTCGTCATATCCTCTATCAAATATTGTTATTGGCTTATTCATTTATATTTTGAGTAACTTCAATATAATCAGGAAAGGCATACCCCAAAATTTTTACATTTCCTGCCGAAGCTTCTCCTGTTATTTTTAATCTAATATAATTAGCACTAATATTAGCATCTATTATTTCGACAGATTCGGTAATATTCCCTAAGGAATCATAATCCTCTTCATTATTACTATTTTTTCTAATCAACGCAACGCCCTTAGAAATATTTTCTGTAAAAAACACAACTCTAACAATTTTCTTTATAAAATTTCTAACACCGAAATCTATATCGTTTGTTTCCAATGAGTAAAAAATTGGAGTACTATCATCAGTGTCACCGGTGTCAAGTTTCTTAACATTTCCATCATCGTCTCCTGCAATAGCAAATCTGTTGTTGGATGTATCTGTATATAATGTCATTATGGTATGATTATTCGGATAAGAATAAATATCAAAAGTATGAGTATCGTGATTATATTTTATGGTTACATTTTTATACGAGACATTATCTACAGTAACATCTCCGATAGAAACTCTCGCTACCTTGTCATCAGAATATGCGCTAACAACGGACCAATCTGTTATTGCTTCTATAAAGCTATCCACTGTCCATTTGCTTAATTTTTTAGGATAGCTACCGTTAGTAGCCCAAAAACCATTTTCGTTAATAAACATACACATACCTCGTCCGGTACAAACACATTCTTGACTAGGAACTCCTTGATTAACTAAATCATCAGGATAAGTAGAATTTCCATCCCATCTTTTCATTGTCCACCTTTTGAATATTATCATATAACCGGGGACCTTAGTTAATGCCGTTATGCCACCGCCGCCGTCTTCTTGTTCCACAACTATATTTCCATTGCCGCTTGTCCAGCTAACAGTTCTTGTTGCAGAATCGGCTACCCCTGAATAATATAGAGTATCTGGATTAGAAGAATCCCCGGCAGTATACACTCGGTCTTTCCACTCTAATACCAAACTTGTCGTTGCTGGCCAATTGCCTAAATCAAAAGCACCTCCAGTAGTTATCCAAGAAGTACCATTCCAAGCCTTAACAGAGTCTGTGCCATTAACTCTGACACAACTATCAAGATATGTTAAGAATCTAGTTTTTAAATCTTTTGTGTCATCTTCTAATGATTTTGTTCCTGCAACAACATCATAAATATCATTATTGGTACCATCAGAAAAAGCAGCGAAAAGAGTGTCTCCACTTCCAACGGAATCTACAAAAGAGTGTAATCCTAAACACTTATTCCCAGATGATATTTGAGATCCTATGATTGTCGTGCCATCCCTACTTACTAATGAACCGAATTCTTTGTCTGAATTCATATTTAAGGCGATACTAAAAGAGCCTAGAGGAGCTTGATTGTTTTGTATGTTTCTCCATACACCCTTCGAGAAGTCTCTAACAGATTGTGGTTTTATTTTCATTAGTTTGTGTCGAAAGTTCCCCTTCTACCACGATATTGAATTTGATTTAATTTTGGCTTCATTTTGTATTTTTGTCCCGATACTTCAAGTCTTATAGCTTTTTTTAATATATTCAAAAACATAGAAAAATCTGGATCTTTCATATCTTCCTTACCGTTGTTTTCTGTTATTGCCCTAATTTTCCATTTTAACCAGTGTTTAATCATATCTGCCCGTGGACCAACTAAAGTATCAGCAAAGCTATCAACGGTTGATATATCCGTGTAATAATCCATCATTATATTCATATTATGATAAGAAGAGCTACAGAGAGGAAAAATATAAAGCCTACCATCAAAAATCGTAAAATACTCAGGCTTTGCTTCCGATTCATTTTGCCAGACATCTGTATCCACAGCGTGAGCCACAGTTATAGACCCTGTCCCAGAGGAAGCTATACCAGATAATGTCCCGGTTGATCTATCGTTTGAAGTATATGTTATTGTATTTAATGTATTGCTTGAATATATGTGTATAGAGCCACTACTATCAAAATCGTAAGTATTATCTAAGACTATTGATGTATCGCCAATAGACGGCTGTGTTTTTACTTCAGTGTGATTAGTATCTTCCATTACAGAATCCATTTCTTTCTTGTCAGCATAATTTAGCGGTAAATCATTTCCAACTCTTACGGATAATACAGCTTTATATGAATTTATGTCGTAAGCATCTGTTGGCATAGCCCAGTCATACACTCCTCGAGAAGTTTGCCCTACTATATAATCAAACTGTTGAAAATTGCTCCATCTTTTCAATTCTCCTCGAATATATCTTAAACAAGCATTTATTTCTTCGAGTAAAAGATCCTCAGTCAATAGCGCGGAATATTCTTTATTTAATTCCCTCATTGCTATTGACATAACATATCCAGCAGTATTGTAATCAAGACCTGCAAAAGGCATATAGTCTGAATAATCAGAATATGTAGAATTTATAGAATCTTTATATCTAGTGTAATATCCTCCTGAAGTGTGGGCTGTATCTTCATAAAGATTTTCTATTCTCTCAGCATCAATGTCTTGTGTCACAAGCAAAGATTTTGAGCCTCCATCTGTTGCGGCGTGATATATTTCTAATTGGTCAAATGGTAATATGTACACTGGAGCACCCTTCGAATGAGCTTTCACAGTATTTGAAGCAAGTGTAACTGTATTACCGGACGGTGCTGTCGTAATACTTGTTTTTATTATTTCAGAACCTTCAGAACCAAGTTCTCCTATCAATACAATAATATTAACAGTAAACTTAGAAATACTATAAACGGTTATAGTAGAACTTCCAGATGATATATCGTCATTCAATTTGGATCCATCCACGCCAACTAAAAGTTCTGCGTTAGATACTAATACTGGTTTTAAAGACATATTTTTAAAGTTAGTTTATTTGTTTTTATTATGACATATTATTATTAAAATGTCCAATTATTTATTCTATAATAATTTCTGCAAGTGTCTAACTAATCTTTCTTCTTCATCAATCATCCTATCTTCTGTTGTAAATCTAACACTTGCAAGTCCAGCAAAATTCCCAATTAGACAATGTATTACTTCGTGTTTTGCGAGGTATTTTATATATTCATTTTTTTTAGTATCTATTGGTTCAACATCGGTGCTAAGACAATAGGTTACTTCTCCGTGTGAATTAAAAGCACATTTAGCATCACTACTAATATATTTATGTTCAAATATGGATATTTGATTTAATTTCCATTCGTTCATTAACCTTAAACATTCACTTTTGAATAGTTCAAAATCTTTTTTAGTTGTTTTCATCTTTTTAATATAGTTTTAATTATCTAACTAATCAACGCCTTAATGGCAAATTTCAAGGCATTCCAAAATTTAGCCTCTGTTGCATTTTTTTCATTAACTGCTTTGAGTCTAGTGATTTCTTTGGCTTGATTAGTATTTTTTTCATTGAGTTTCTCAAAATCTTTTGCCAATATTTCAAAATCATTATTTAATGCGTTTAATTTCATTTTATAACTATCCACTTCTCGCTCTGCAATATCTCTTTCATTTCTTGCTTCTTCTAGCTTATCAGCATATTCTCTTTCAATTTCTCCCAATTTCTTTTCTGCAATATCTCTTTCTGATTTTACTTCTTCTCGTTTTTTAGCAAGAAACTCGACTTTTTTTTGTTCTTCTTTTAATTCATTTGTACGAGCAATAAGTTCACTAAGAATTTTAGAGTGTTCTTTCATAAGAGACTCAACAGAATTATAAAGCGTTTTAATCGCTTTCGCCGCCTTTTTGTCCTCTGCACTTGAAATTCGTTTTCCGCAGTCAACTTTCAGGTATTTTTTACTTGCTTTTTTTATCTCTTTGGTTATATCTTTTTTTTCTGCCATAGTTTTTTTTGAAGTTATGTGAAAATCACGATAACTTACTATATTATAATTATTATATTCTGGTTTTGGCTTGAGGTCTAATGGGTCAACCCTTCTTCCGTCAGGTAAAAGGACAAAGAAGTGTTGCTTAAATCCTACTCTTTTATAATGGTCAGTTTCGGCAATTATGGGATAGTCAACTTTAGGGTTGTCCTTTGTTCTATTGTAGAAGGTTTTTAATTCTTTTGCTACTATCTGAGAATTTATCATACATCCTCCAGAGTACCCACCAGCCACTTTTATTCGTCTGTTTAGCTCTAATGGGTCTATTTCAGTAAGCATCGCAAGACTCACGAGATAACAACCATTTTTGGCTATTGTTGTGTTACAAAAACCTAGTCTTTCTTTATATTTTTTTTGTGAGTAGTATTTCATAAGTTTTACAGTTTTTAGTGCATACATCATAAAGTATATAACATTTTTATCTTTTTTGGTGCATACATTTATATTTATTATTTATATCTTCTACTTTGTTTTATTCTTTCCATTTATTATATTTTTGCAATCCAAGTCGTTCCATCTTATGTTCTATTGATGATAAACTTCTTTTTAATTTTGAAGCTATCATAGCATAGTTTTTTCCCTTATTTCTCTTTAAGAATATTATTTCTTTTTCTGTAAATCTTTTCGGAGGATAAAAACCAACTTTATTACTTCTAATCTTTCTTAAGTATTTAGATTTTTTTTTATAGTAATAAGAGTCAGCACAATAATAATGTCTAAATCTTATAGCATTAGTCTTTAATTCATCTAAATAATATTCTTTATTTTTTCTTAAGACTTTCGAAGATTCGCTCATAACATTATTTTAATCCTTTAAAAAACTTACTCATCATCTTCTCAATATCTTCTTTTTCTTCTTCATCTTCTTTTAGATATTTCTTTTCACCAGTAAGCCAAAATAAAATCATACTATTAGTAATTGCTTTTCCGTCATCTCCAACACAATCTTCATTTATGTATTGTCTTAGAAATGATATTCTCACTTTTTCTATTTTCATTTTTTTATCTAATTAGTAAATCTAAAAATCTTTTCGCTCCATTATTGCATTTTTTTAAACTTATTGTACCCTTAAATTCGTCGTACATTGCCATTGCTATGTTAGCTTGCCAGCTATAATAATAACTTCCTTCGCTTTTATCTTTTTTTAATTCTTTTGTTAAATTTTTTATTGCATTCATATAGTTTTATTTTTTTATACCTTTTTTAATTAGTTTAATCAATTTTTTATATTCTTTTATTTCTGCTTCACACCATTTAATAATCTCTTCGGGATTATCTTTTAGTGTTCCGTAAAAGTCTTTTGCTTTACTCATAATTATTGTTGTAATTATACTTATATTACCAACTTCTTATATTTATGGAATTAAAATATTGTACCAAAAAATAAACAAGTGAAATAAAACTGGCTAAACAAACAAACGCTGAAATCATTATATATATCATTAGTTTTTTATAAGTACGAATATGACGTATTTTTAATTATTAAAATTTGTGGTTACAATCTTTGCATCTATGTCTTTCGCTGTAAAATCCTATTGGTTCGATATTATAACTTTTGCATTTAGGGCATTTTCTAGGTTCATCTTCAATCCAAATCATAAAAGCGATTATGCCAGCTACTAGTATTATGTATGTTATTGCAATTATTATTACTTCATTCATAAATTTACTATATATGTTAAAACTCCAATTATTATAAACATTGTGCCCACACAAAATCTAATCCAGTTTAGTTCATCATAAGATTGTAGTAGCAACCAAATTCCAAAAAAGGTACTGATTAACGCTGACACTTTTGCTATTGTTTCCATATTGTTATTATTTAAATTTTATAATTAATGGATTATCGCCAAATTTGTGGAATAAAGGATTATCGTCTTTAGGCTTATAGTCTTTATATCCACATTCCTTGAAATTTATGGAATAAGTAAATCCAGATGGTTGGCTATGTGTCAAATATACATATCCATTATCATCAATATCTGGACCTGTACTTTTAAAATATTTTGGATATGTATTTTTAAAATAATAAGGCATAATTTCAAAGGTTCTGACTCCCTTTAGTTCCCCCAATTCTTTTTCTAACTTTAGAATCTTCATTTCTAATTCTAAAATCTTTATTTGCTTCTTTAGTTCTTTTTCTTTTTCCATATTATTATTTTAATTTATTTAGTAACTTCATCCAACTTTCTTTATCACAGTCATCACCGTAGTCATCACATCTTTCAATATCTCTAATCATTACACTTTTTGTTTTCGGCGTTAATTCATCAATCTTGTCAGTTATGAAATCAGCGACAACGCCTGTGATGTATGTTCTTCTTCCGAGGGAATATCTTAACGAACATATCCATATTTCTTGTTCAAATTTATCCATATTATTTTAAATCGAATTTATTATTTTTTTTAAATAATGCCTCAATTTCGTCTGTTTTTTTAATTAAAAATTCTGTAGGCATAACAACTTTGCCACATCTCCCTTTTTGGCTCATAAAATATCCTGCTATTTCCCCGATTATTTGTTGTAGTTTTTCTTTTTTATCTAGTTTCATAATTTTATTTTAATTCATTTAAAAATAATTCATCTTCTTTAAAATCCCTGACTTCTCGTTTAAATTCTCTAATGTTTGTTAATATCTCTCCTATTCTCATACCAATAAATAAATCAGGTCTTTCTTTTTTATCTCTACACAACCTCTCTAGCTCATCTGCATATACTCCTAATAATTGTATTGTTCTTCCCGATAAATTAGTGTACATTTGTTCATAGTTTATTTTTTTCTTTGCCATATTTTTTTAATTTAAGGGTTTATTTTATCGAATTATGCCCTTGTTTACAAAATAGGGGCAAGGCTTACTTAATAATTAAAGTGGTTTATTCCCACCACTCTCCACCGAAGTGAAGAGGGATTATATAACCTCTTTCAATTAGAAAGAGAGTAGTGGAGGGGAGGCTTTGCTCCCCTAGAAGTTAAGCACATTGTGCCACTTCCTTGATGCACGCTGGGCAAGCCTCTTGAACAATGATTGTCGGTTTTTCGATATGAATGCAGGCAATCATAATATTCAAAGTAACTTCATCCAGTTTATTTTCCGCTAGCAACATAATATTAGCTATACGGGCGATATTGTGCTCCGTTCGGAGGATATATGCGAATGAATTACAGGTGGAGCAAGTGCAGATGAAGCAACTTTTAGAAGCCTCATAACAGGCTTTGCATACTCCAATTCCGTCAACAGCGTATTCTTGTTTTCCAATATTACAGATCTTGCATTTCATTTTTTTACCCTCACTATGAATTCAAAATGTGGGTCAATCCATACTTCGTTGAGTATTCTCGCTATCCTAACGGGATGCTGATGATTGAATAATAAATGGTAAGCCTTGTGCTTTTTGTCAGGAACTTTCGAAATGTTGTCAGGATTATCCGTTCCGTTTAGGAAGCGAGGTTTACGGTGATGTTTAGTTAATCCCATTAGACACCTCCAATCTTTCTTTTTCACATTTACCACAAACTCCGTGAGTGTAATTGATGACTCTTTTATTTGAACATTCAGAATTGTCAACACAACGCCAACATTCTTTTTTCTCGATTACGCCGAGTGTTATTTCAACGCATCCGAAAATGTTTTGACATACTATACAGTAACGCACCATTATTTCAGTCATTTTTTCCTCCGTTGTTTTAAAAGAACTATCTCACAAAAAAAGGACATCCGCTTAGTGAGTAGATGTCCATTTTTTATCACTAAGCATTTTATACTTCTATTGTAGCATACTTTGTGTTAGTTGTCAATCTTATTTGTCTCTACTATCCAAAATCTTAGTTACTACCTTTTTTCTATTATTAGTATTAAACTTTTTATATTCATCATTTAGTAGTGAGATTAGTTTTGTGGGTACAATCATACCGAGTAACGCAAGTTTTTCAAGATTAGATAATACCTCAGTTAGGATTATGAATACACCTAAGAAATGAAATGTCCAACCAAAGAGACTCGGTTCAGCAACGGTTAATATCCACATACTAATCATAGCTACTCCGTATCGTCCAATTTTAGCAGTTGCTCTACCAAGTTTATAACTTAAAAATCTCTTATACTTTATTGCAACAGATATACCTAGCATAGTGTCTACTATAACAATTAAAATAATCCCCCATATCATAAGAATATGGTCATCATTAAATGTCAAGAATGTTATAGGTACTGTTGCAAATATTTTTAACCAAAAGTATGTCCAGTTCATAAGTATTTTGTGCTTATCTCTTTAGTTATAAATTGAGATACTATGTGAGCAAATGGATAAATTACTATTGCCCATTCAACATTTTGAGTGGCTTCATAAGCGATGATAGAAATTACAAATGCCATAGCACTATTGATTAATGTCCACCCAGCTCTTTTCACTTGTTTGCTTGTTAAAGCTTTTGTTATTGTTTCCATAGTTATTTGCTTAATAAATGAATTGATAAAAAGTTTTTAGTGCCGCCAATTATCTCCAATGGTTGTGCTGCCCCTGATGATTGGTATACATATAATTCAATATAATCAGTGGCGGTTAAATATAGTATATCCGAACCACTGCATCCAGTTGTACCACTTATTGCGACTCTACTGCCTCTCGATATATTTGTTCCATTCTTATGAATTTCAACAAGCATTTCTCCTGCAGCTGTTGGAGGGACTATGTGAGCAGAAAAACTGACCACATAATATCCAGTAATTGGAACGACATATCGATAATTGGTAACGTTGTCAAAATCACTATTTATATCATAGGATTCTGTCGACAACTCAACTTTAGTCAATACTCCAGTTGGTATTGATTGCTCTGAGTCATTGTATGCTCTAGCCTTATACGGATTAGTGAGCGTGTTATTGTTGATGTTGATTGTCTTGTTAGTTAATGTCTGTGTATCAGTATCACCAACCACATCACCAGTTATACCGTGTGCAGTAGTATTCGCTATGTGCGTATCTATTTGCACATGAGTATTAGTCCCTATATTCTGAATGCCGGTATGATCAACATTGGAACTATCTATAGTTCCGCTCGGAGCCGGTATTGCTTTTATTTTTACAGTTGGTTGTATTCTACCCATAATTATTTTTTAACTTTAACTACTTTTTCAACCTCTTTTATTTTTACAAATTTCTTTTTAGATTCCTTTATATCTAGTAATTTACATCCAGTTTGTTTTTTTTCATCGTGGTCACAAAAATGAATTAAAGTTGAGTCTACATCTTTATATTCTATCATTTCGGCTTCTGTGGTTATTTCTTTTTCTGTCATTATTTCATTTTCTGAAAGATTAATATCTGTATATTTACAATCAGTTGATAAGCTCTTTACTTTTATATCATTTCCATCATCATCTTTTTCAATTTTCTCTCTAAGTCCAAGTTTAACAGCCTCATCTTCTGCCGATTTCTTTGTAGTAAATTTCTTAGTTTTTCTTCTTAGATATTTCATATTTTTCCTGCTATTTTTTTAATGAATAAATCTAAATTTCTAACTTGGTCTGCTGATAATTCTTCGTTGAAAAATTTCGTAATACAAACATCGGCAGGTAAAGGGTTTCCTCCGTTTGAATCAGCTAAAATAGCATTAGCGAAAGCATAATCAGTAGATATATCACCTATAGTTGTATCAGTATCAATTAAATTAAACCATTCATACATTTTCCATCCGGTCGTTGGATTATAAGTAACAGTAATTAAATACCATTTATCGGCGACTAAAGCCCCTGTTTCAACGCTATTTCTCCAACCACCTTGGTTTATTCTGATATGTAACACATCATTATCAACATTATCGCCAAAAGTCAAAAGCATAGCTCTTTCTTTCTGAAAGTTGATTAGTCTTGCTTGAGCGGTCGGTATTGAGTTCAATTTAAATAAATTTAAAATTGAAAATTCCTTTGTTCCGTCAAATATCCCTACCGTTCCAAAAGTTATACGGTCATCAACACCATCGCCTTTTCTACCACTCAAATCACCATATCCAGACACTCTTGTCGCTCCTACAATAGTTCCATTATTACCATTTCCTGATTGGTCAATAACTATATTTCCAGTTTCTGTATAATCATAGTCAACTTTAAGACCAGTCCGAATATCGTGGAGATTAGTCGGAAATAATACTTGTTCCTTTAATTGAATTTTTTTAATTTTAGTTGGTTCTGATTTTACTCCAGAAATAGAAAATACTGCATCTCCACCAAAGAAGTTTTGTACAGCATAATAATTTTCTTTTTCTGTTAAATCAGAATTAAGTAATGATTCATAGCTTCCCCCTATATCATCCCAATAACTAACCCCGAAAATATCAGTTTTACCACTAAATACATTATAAATTGTCGTTACTAATGTAGCATTCGTTGTCTCATCAGAATCTTGATAATTTCCCCACTCTCCTATATGAAGAGGAACATCAAAATAATCTATAATAGTATCTAAATCAGATGACATCGTTGTATCATCAAACACATAATGGTCAATTGATAAAAATTTTTCACAATCAACAGTAAACTCATCAATTTTATTCATTACAGTATAACCTGAATGACCAAAAAATCCTATATAAATTTCGTCTTCTAATCCTATATCTGCAAAAGCCCTATTACAAACAGTTATTAAATCTCTAATAAATTCCCAAAGCTCCATTGCATCAGAAAATTGGTCAGTAGTTGCTCCTGCATAGCCAGCATTTTCAATTTCTGCTATTGGCGAAAAAATATCTCCAGCAACAAACTCGCTTGAGTGCGTTTTTATATAATTATAATGCAAATACAACCAAGAAGATGTATCTGTTCCTGCCAAAACACCAGCAGCGTCTCCAAGCGCTCTTGAAGGAGTTGTTCTAGGAGTTATTTTTTGAAAATCATAATCACCCTCCCATTCGTTAAAATGTTGTCTATGCCAAACATTCATATTATTGGCACGAATATTATTCAACCATTTCTCTTTATAACCGCTTTCTATGACAGGGTCATAGTCAGAATAGTCATCATAAGGGCAATCAACCGTCATATGTGTTAAACCAAGTTTTTTGTCTTTCTTTACTAAAGATAATATTTCACTTTCAGTTTTTTGTCCTCTCATCGTATCTTTACTCCACTTCATCGTATCAACAGATTGAAGTTTCCAAGTTGATTTTGTCGTTTTTTTATCTGGTAAATCAGGTTGGGAAAAACTACTATTTGCTTTATTTTTGAAAGTAATATTATCTATATCTACGGTTATAATATCAGTATGCCAAAATCTTATTATTAGAAAACTTGCTAAAGCATCTACATCTAAACCAGCAGTCACTAAATCAGCAATAGGAATGGATATACTTTGAAAACCATCTAATCCATTAGTTACATAATCAGATAGAGAAATATATTTCCAACCTCCTTGGTCAAATCCAAAAGCAGAAGCATCTCCACCAAGAATTGTTGCACCGTGCAAATCTATATCTAAATCAATACTGGTAAAACCTTTAAAACAATTAGAGCCATAACTAGGAGTAAAAGTTCTATGAATCTCAACATCACCACTACCAGGAGAAACTATCCTCATAACATCACCATAACCAGACACAGCAGGAAAACTGAGTGTGCCTAAGCTTGATGTTCTTGACCATTTATCGGTTCTACTTTCAAAATCTGCAAATAACCAATCTATGGTTGTTGTTGTTAGTTGAGTTATTCTACTCATTTAGTTTATAATTATTTAGCTATTTACTCCAGCACCTTTAATAGTTATAGTCGGTGAAGTTCCTGTACTTCCATCTACTCTAAAATTAACATCAGAGCTACTATCAACTTGTAAACTAAGCGGTTCATCAGTGCTGATTACTCTAGTTATACCAGGTTTATAACCAGTTCCATCCAATTTCGCTATTAAGGGAGTTATATTCCAAGTAGGCGAAGTTCCACCTAATGTTATTTCCACATTGACATATTTAAAACCAGTGAAACTTTGACCGGTTCCTAATGACGGCGTAGATAAATCATCTGTAGAAACACTACTGCGAATTGTCTTTAAATCCCCTACATATGAAGACGAAAATGTTGTTTGTGTCATATATTTATCATCCCCTTATTATTGTGTTAGTATTATTTACTCTCTTCGTTTTATTCTCCATTTTTTTTAATTCTTTACTGGCTCTTTTCCGCAATTTTTCATTAGCTTCATCGTATTTATCAGCCAAATTTTCGTCTTTTTTGACATCTTCAATAGACGGAGCTTGCTTATCAACAAGTTCTACTGGTCTTTCTTTAAGAGCTTCTTTTAATTTTCTTATTTCTATTTTTTGTTTTTTTGTAAGTTTTTCTAGCCGATCTATTTCTATTTGTTGAAAAGCATATTTTTTCTTAGCTTCTTTAGGGAGTCTTCCCATTTCAGCTAATTTTTGAAAGTTTGGTTGTGACATAGTTTTAAATATTATTATTATTTACCCCTCTTACTTGTCTTTTTTGCTGAAACTTTAGCAGGTTTTTTTGCCTTAGATTTAACAGCAGGTTTCTCGACCTTAACTTTTTTAGCTTTAGCTTTTTTCTTTAACTCTTCATCTCGTTGCTCTTTTACTTCGTTATAGTGGTTAACTTCACGAAGTCTCTCTTGATTTGGTTGTGACATATTATTCATATTTAATAATTACTTTCTCTCCCCGATAATTCAGGAAGAGTAAGAAAATATCAATTAAATCCCCCGAAAGGGGGAGAAGAAGAGGATTATCCTCTTGCTTCTCCAGAGCTAGCCTAAGCAGCCCCAGTACTTCCTACGGCAAATTTGGAGTCTAGGACACCAATGTCGTAAGTTGAACTTGATTTAAATTTCCAATCGTCCGTCTCAAAATCTTCAGAGTTTGAGCCAGGCTTTGCAGCCTTAAATGTTGGATTTTCAGAAATTTCCATAATAGCGTCAGTATGCTTGCTATCAAGCAACATCCAGTAATTTTTAATAGAACTATTGTAAGCGCCATTAGCATCTGTGGAAAGGTATGGAAGCACAACGTGCTTATATTTACCTTTGTACACATTCGTAGCTTGATTAGCACTATCAGGATTTTTATCAGATCCCAAAAATTCTTTTACTGAGTTGATTAATGCAGGGTCATCTGTCGTTACAATGGTATCTGGTTTAACAACTATCTTTGTATCATTGTTGTTAACCATTTGAACAAATTTTCCTTCTGCGTCTTCAAGAGCTGTACGACTAAACGCACCTGTAATAAGGTTATCGTAGGTCGTAGAGCTTCCTGTTATGGTATGACTATCAGAAAAAATCTGTAAGCCATCCCCTGTTGCGGTGGAGATAGTTTCTCCATCTTGGTTAGTATATGATGTTGCACTCATTCCAAAAGTAAATTGGTGAGTACAGTCTAATTCCATTCTCTGAGCGGTAGATTCACCTAGTCCTCGCATTTTTTTGATAATCTCACGGTATTTATCAAATTTTCGCATCTCCCACGTTACCGTGTCCATAAGACCAATTCTTGTTTGCGATAGATTTCACTATTGTTACTCTTCATTTACAACTATATTTGATCGTGTTATTTTGTCCACTTTATTATATTTGAACAATCGATGATACCTCTGATGTTCTGATTCAGAAGAAAAAAGATATAAATTTTTGTTGACATTATTGTTTTTAACCCCATCAATATGATGGACAGTTTCTTCTTTATTCAAAGATCTGCCAATATTTTTTTCTACAACTAACACATGCTCTTTAACATATTTACCTTTTTCTTTTCTAAAATGGTTTTTAGGGTAATAAATTAAAATATATCCTTGAGTAGTTTTATATCTTCCTCCTTTCCACATATGATGTAATTTCCCTTTCCGACTTCCTCTAGGCTTATTCGGGATATTATTCTGTTTTAACCACTTAAATATCGCTCCCACCCCTATATTAGCTAATTCAGAAAGCTCTCTGATGGATTTATTTTCAATAATGTAGTTTTGATATAACCATTTCCTAGCTCTATATTTATCTAGCCCTTCAGCATAATTTGGATTTTTATTGCCAAGTTTTGATTTTGACATTTTGTTCAGGACTTCTTTTGTAAAGATATTTTTCATATTAATCAATAAATATTTAATATCTTTATTTTAACACAACCTAATATAATTGTAAATGAACGGATAGGTCATTATCAATTTCTGCCTATCTCTTTATGTTTCCATAAAGGTCAGACTATCCCATCATCCTATAAGGATGCTCTGATTATAGTCGTTGAACGTCCTATCAAAATTGTACTAAAACAATTTATCAAGTTTCGCTGCGGATTGTCCTCGTCTTTACGTTAGGAGTTTCCCGCAATTTACAGAATTTTCTAACACCTTTTCAGGCGAAAGCCCCAATTTTTAGGGAATATCCTTGCTTAGGAGATCCAACAACGTATTTGTTGCCTTCTTCCTTTCGCTTGGCGAATCCAGGACCGTCAATCTGAGAATGTTCAGACGTTTGCGTACTAACATTTGACACATCGTAAAGGCTACGAGCTATTGGAGTTACAAGATCAAATCCTTCTCTCCAAGAAACTTTAGCATTCTTTACGAGGTCATTCCATTGTGATGTTGAAATCATTCTTAAATATTAGTCCTAACTGGTAGCAACGTCAGCAGTTTGTAACATAGCATTGATTCTAACAACTAATTTAGTTGTAGAAACAAACTGTGTACAATGCACAACGTTTTTTGCTGTTGCTGAAACATCGACTTCGTTTGCATCTTTAAGGTCGAATTGAGTTCCGACTAAAGATGCAGCGCCTGTTCCTGTCCCGACATCAGCTAACCATTCAGCATTCACATCTCCCACCAAAACTGGAACTCTAGTTGTAGAAGCATAATCGCTATCTGTAGCTGCGATGTCTTTCTGAATTACACCAATGTGCATTCCAGAAGTTGCATCTGCTGGCTGGATTGCTCCAGAACCATCAGCATAAACTAGATCTCCTTCGGCGAAAACTGTGGATGCCTTTTTAGGATACCACTCAGTATGAAAAGTACCTCGGTAAGGTTTAAACATAATGAGTTTTTTTTAAATTTATTAAAGTTCTACAGTTGCTACAGCAATATCATCTTCTTCCGCGACTTTTTTAGGGTCGTTTTTGAAGTTGTTTGCCATTACAATTGCCCCTTTGGAAACATCTTTTTTATCAGATTTTTCCGTTGCTCCTCCCTTGCTTTTAGTAGAGGCTAAGTCAGCTTTAGCAGCTTTAGTAATGCCTTTTTGTTCTCCTCTCAGAACTTCTTCGACATCTACTATTTCACCTCTGTCCCTCTTCACAATAAGGTAAGCGTCTTCAATATCAGAAACGATATTATCGACACTATCTTTTCCCCGTCGTGGAGAATACGCGGCAGAAATATCCTTCCAAACATCTCCCTTGTCTGCTTCAGGATATTTAGAAACAAAGTTTTGAATGGCAGAATTGCTATTGGAAGTATAAATAGCTTCCTTGGCAATTTTTTCAGACTTTTCTAAAGTTTCCTTTTGGAATTTAGAAGAGTCTTCATCCCACTCATTTCCCTCATCTTCCTCCTTTTTTTTCTTTTTGGAGTCCAATGATTTTAATTTTTTCTTGCTAGATAACAACCCTTTTCTGTAGTTATCTTTTTCTGCTCGCTCTTTAGCAAGTTCTTTACGAAGAGTTTCAACCTCAGAATCTTTTTCGGACTTTTTATCGCCCAAATCTGTTGACTTATTATCTTCAGATTTAGATTCTTCCTCATTGGTATCCACTTCGCTTTTTTTGGAAGTATGACCAGTTTCTCCTTCTACGATGTTAATTTCATCAGCAGATTTAAAGTCATCTTGTTGCTCTTTTTCTTTTACCATATATTTAACACCTTTTTTAAACTGGATGTGTCACCAGCAATTATGGATTATTTGCCCCTTAGAGAGCAGAGGTGCTTCACTACCAATCAAGGGGAGATAAGTAATGAAGACACCTTTGTCCTCTAAGCCTTTTTTTCACGTCTTTCCTCTTTTTTCTTACGTCTATTGAATTCATCTTTAATATTCATTCCTAAAGATTGTAGCTCCTTTAATCTACCTATTGCTATCCAATATTCCTTTTCCTCAATACCCAATCCCATCAATTCATGTATCATTTTTTTACGTAGGGTATTGTAATGAGCAAATCCTTTATTTTTATAACTCAAGAACAACCATCCACCGACTACATCTCTATCAGCTTTCATAGACATCTTTATGACATCTTTAATTAAAAATCTAAATAAAATTCTTTTCAAAAAAAACATAATTATTTTTCTAGGTCTGCTAAATTACTTAATTGATTTGGGTTGGATGCGTCAGCTGGGTTAGGTCCTTTAACCTCAGCGCCGAGAGGAGCTTGCTCTTGCTCTTGCTGTCCTATCTGATAATCGTCTGGGTTATCTCCAAACGTTTTAACATAATCTTTAAAAATCTTTTCTCTATTCTGTTTAAATATTTGCGGAAATACCGTTGCCATCATTTTTATCTTCTCGAGCATAAACGCTTGCTTGGTAGATTGTTCAGACTGATGTAAATCTTCTGTCATAATAGTAACATCATAATCCCAATGATCTAAATAATCTTTTGTTATCGCTAAGCCTTCGTAATTTATGCCCTGTTGTCTGTATTCCTCTTCCTCTACATCCAAATCAGCTGTTCTAGGAAGTTTTTTCTTGTCACCAACCATTTGTATTCCCAGCGTACCAGAAGAGCCATCACTCAATTGTGTGTCTTCAACCATGAACTTTTTATATGTAACTAGCTCCTTGCTATCAAGCACTCCAGAAATTTTTGGCATAGTATAATAAGTTAGAATATTCATCATACGCAATTTAACTTTTTGATACCATAGGGATTTTAATGATCCATAGAAAAGTCCACGCAATTTTCTAGCATTTTCATTCGCTATAACAACCTCTCTGGCCGTTACCCCTTTTCCGGTAACCCCCTGTTGATTTGCGTCTACTGAGGAAACATCAAGACCTCTTGAAATTATATCTATCATTTTAACATCGCCGGATGTAATTCCTTGTATTTCCATTTGCTTCACTTGGGCAATATCATCAACATATATTTTTGTATCTTGTGAATATTCCTCATCTTCCAAGTCAAACATATCACGATTAGCTTCACCAATCAAAAGTGGTGGAACCATAGAGCGATATGTTTTGTCGACACTCATATTAAAGAGGGTATTGATAACATCTTGTTCTCCCATCAAAGTATTTGGCAAAGAGTTTCCGTAAAAGAATTTTCCATCAAACGGTTCGAATGGCGTTTTCGCAAATGGATATATTTTTTTATTATTCATTTCCCATAGCATTGGTATGTCCAAAACCATCACACCATTAATACATATCATATATTCATCTGTAAATGTATTAAAGTATCTAAGTATTTCGTAGCCATCTTCATCCTCTGTTCTATTTTTCCAATTCTCCGAGAAGTAAGTCTTTTCTTCGCCAGTAGTTAATTCACCTCCAGCTTTTATGTATTCGAAATTTTTATACCCTCCAAATTCAGTTTTAAGTTGTTCTTTATTATAATAATCCAACCAAATAATTCCAGGTTGATCTTGTATATCTCTTATGAAAAAATCTTTTATATAAATATTTTCAAGGGGAACAATAAAGTCAACACATTTTTCATCAGAAACTTCTTCTTTTTCCTCCCAAGTAACTTCTCCCGAAGTTATATCAACGGATGTTATTTCTTTGAATTTTCTTTTAATTTTTTGATAACCGTCATAGACAATTACAGTACCCTTTATAGCATTTTCCCAACATTCAAAGAAGAATTCCGTTTCTATGTCCTCCTGATTATATGAATACTTAACTAAATGTTTTATAACTTCTGCTCGTTTTGAATCCATCTTGCCATCATTATTTTGAGCTTTTATTCTCATTTTTGGGACATCGTGAGCTACAGCCGCTATTATTGCCTTGGTTTTATTTCTTGTGACCGGATGAAAAAAGTTAGCTTGCCAATCTTCTTTACCTTGCTCTGATTTGGTTAAGACATAACCGGTAGCTCTTTTTTCGCCATCGTCAATAAATTCTTTTAATGTTCTGTCATTAAAATATCTTCTAGCTTTTTTTCTCTCCTTATCCATTATATCAAACTCGTTGTAGATATATTCTATCCGCTTCTTTTCTTTATCGCTAGGATCATATAATGGCTTTTCGGAATCTATCTGTTGTTGATTTTTCATGCAATTCCTAAATTAACAGCTTCTTTTAATTTAATATCTCTATTTGGAAATTTTAATATTTCAAATTTATCGGCAAAATCTACGACTTTCTCAGCATAAAGTCTCTCCGTGCGTTCAAGTTTTTCCCAACTAACATTCCCATTAGCATCTAAAATTTTGTTACCATAGAGTCTTATCGAATTCAAGACATTATTTACGTCAGTCATAGCATACCTTCTGGCACGCTTTTTATTCATTATTGGATTATCTTTTAACCCATATCCGGGTGCTTCAATTTTCCACCCTTTTCCAAATCCCTGCTCTTTACCGTCCTTCAGTTTAGCTAGGGCATACGCATAATATATGTTACCATCCCTCCACGCATATATTGTGTTATAAAAAGGTTTGCTTTTTTTCATAATATATCCATTATTATATTAGATATTTTTTTTGCAGTCGTATAGTTATCCCAGCCACGCTTATCCTTTTTTCCAAGCAGTCCATTAATCTTATTATAAACAATTCTCCTCTTTTCGTCAAGTTTTTTAAACTCTTCATTCTCTTTTATAAATTTTTTCCTTAAATTTTGTAGTTTCATATTAATATCCACGCATTTCTAAAGCGAGTCCTGTTTTTCCGCTACGTTCTCGCCTGCTTCTATTTATTCGATTAGTTCTACGTCGTTCACTTTTTTTAGCCCAATGGTGAGTTCTCATTTGCCATCCGATTGCTAGTGCAATCAATAAGTCCCAATGGCGAGTTTGCTCATCGTTAAATTTTGTCGTTGTTAAATCTTCCTTGTTATATGTTCGGAGCTCATTCAGAATGTCCATTGATGGTATTTCAATCAAGTCATCTTCTAATGCCTCACTTAAATCATACAACATTTTTGGCTTTGTGGCAAGGTTTGTGTGCCATCCATATTTGCCTGTCAAGCCACGCTTCGTCTTCCCAATGTGCTCTTCCTTATATATGTTGCCATAAATATCTTTAAGTTTTACTATTGTAGCAAGTCCGTGATTATTTCTCTCCACCGCCACCAATGCGTTGTTATATCTTGTAGCATATTTTTTTATTTCAAAAGCAAACATATCCGGTGATATATGATTATCAGCAAAAGTCGCTACTACCTTAGGTTTCTCTGATGACCATTTGATGATCACTACTGTTGACGCATCTTGGCCAACCCCCTCAGCAACATCACAACTCAATGTATACGATGACTTTATGTCTTCCTCTTCATATATCTTCCAAAGTCCTCTCTCCGTCGGTCTCTTGACAAAAACATTCTGACGTGCAACATCTTCTGAATAAAATAATAAGTTTCCGGCCTCCATAAACGCCTCTTCCACGGTTGTTGGAAATTCCTGACGCATTCTTTTCCAATTTTCATTATTCTGAGAAAATTTTACTTGCAAATATTTTATTTCTCGTTCTGTTATTTTTTTAAATGATTTGTCTTTTTCCGCGCGTTCATTGTGTTTTTTTTGATATTCTCTAACTTCATCGCCAACATCAATATCCATCCGTCCTATTTCCCGAATTTCATCACGCTCCCATTGCCAGTTGTAAAAATATGATTTGAATGTCATAGCACTTGGCTTCTTATTCCAACCATTCCAAAACATATCTTGAAAAACACCGACGCCCTCTGGTGTAGATTCTACCGTTATATTGGTGTTTATACCTGAAGCATTAAAGGTACCTTGAACAATCTCATTGGCCCTATTAGGATAGAGCCTCGAGAGTTTAGCGAGCTCAGACACATGTATCTCATCGTAATTACCGGAACGCCCCGACTGCCTCACTGCCAGTGTTGAAACACTACCATCACCGAAACCAAAAGTAAGTTGATTTTTTCTTTTAGTATCCACCGTCCATAAAGACTTTAATTCCTCCGGCATATTATTCCAAGCAAAATAAATACGCTGAAATAAGTCTTCCGCACTCTCTTTGTTATAACTGATCATAAGACAATTGGAATTTCTGGAAAAAAGAACCTTGTCAAGCTGAACCATACACATTAGTGTGGAAAATCCAAGTTGCCTAGATTTACAAATAACCGCCAAACGACCTCTATTCTTAATAAAGTCAGCCTGAGCGGTATTCATCTTAAAAGTTATTTTATTTTGTTTTTTGTCTCGTATTTTATATAGATGAGAAAGCCTCCAGCCTCTATCGTTAAGCCTGCTAAGACGCTCATCTTTAAATATGTCGTTATCCATATAATTTTCGCGGGAAAAGAAAAATGATTTAATTTATTATACCCCACATACCAACAAAAGTAAAGTACTAGTAGTAGTAGAGAAAAAAGAGAAATTTGTTTTTATTTTTTTGGAAAATTTTTTTTGAGATGTGATTATCCTTTGTATATAGGGTTTTTAAAATTAGAAAAAATTTTTATTGAGTTCTTTGGTTTTAGCATTTTTAAAAAAATTTTTGTTGAGTGTAGAAAAAGGGTCGATAATTTTTTTACCCCCACCCCTAAAGTTCGGGTACGCGATTATATACGAAAAATACCCACAAACAACAAAAAACGCCACTATAGCTACACACTCACGCCCCAC
>VAPL010658480.1_pt1 | contig 39770 bp, 33 predicted proteins | sample 3395061 | NCBI WGS metagenome assembly VAPL01 (sample SAMN08290444, study PRJNA428436) | hydrothermal vent metagenome | isolation source: Deep-sea hydrothermal vent chimney 2 | place: Pacific Ocean: Juan De Fuca Ridge | depth 2182 m m | reverse complement strand
CCTTGCCCGGTGAGACCCTGAAGGATATTCGCGAGGCCGGCATATCGGAAGGCTATACCGCCATGGGCGCCGACAGGAACCAGCCACTTACGCTTGATCGCGAAAAATTTTCCGGACATTTCGATGATCTTCTGGCCGGCTGCGAAACCGCAAGCCGGGGCGATTTATTCAAGATGGCGCACCTGGCCTTCGAGGAAACATTGGGGCGCGGCGCGGCCCAGGAATTGATCTTTTATCACCTTCACAATCCGGATAATTACGCGCTGGCCAACTACCTGCGGCACTTCCCCCAGTCCAAGCTGCTGATGGCGGTTCGGGAGCCGGTGCAAAGTTGCGAATCGTGGCTTAGTTCCAACATCGGCAAGACGGCTTCCTATCCGGTGATTTCAAGATCGTTGGTCGAATGCCTGTTTAAATTCGATCAGGTTCCTCTCCGCCTGCATGATTCGCGCGGCGTACGCCTTGAGGATATCAAACTAAAACCCCGTGAAACCATGGCCAGCCTTTGCCAATGGCTGGAAATTGACGACCACGAGGCACTTTATTCCCCGACCTTCCAGGGCTTGTCCTGGTGGGGCGATCCATCGACCGTCAAGTTCGGCCGGACCAAACCCACGACCGGGTTTGGCCTGGACCAGACGGACCGCGACGCCGACCCGATCAAACGCAAAGTCGGCTACCTGTTCAGCGACCAGGACCAATTCATCCTGGCGACCCTGTTCTATCCAGTTCGTGTCTTGTACGGATACCAAGAACAGGATGATTCCGCTTTTGCCCGGAACCTGAAGAAAATTCGACCGGCGCTCGATGAACCGTTCGATTTCGAAAAAGAATCCGTCGAAGAGACGAGGGAAAATGCCCATTACCGGTACCTTCGCCGGGCCCTGGTCGATAGGTGGCGGACTCTCGATTCCCAAGGAACCTATCCCGGCATGGTAACGCCGCTCGCCGTTCCTTGAATTCTCGAAACGGTGACCTTCAGGCGGCCCGGCGCTGCTGTTCCAGGAACTCCAGCATGGTGTCGGCGTCGGAGACTTCGAACGGGTCGGTCTCGCAGTTATCCGAATAGCCATCCTCGATGAACATCTTGGTGATAACGCCATCGTCCACAAGCATCGAATAGCGCCAGCTTCGCATGCCGAAACCCAAATTCGATTTATCGACCAGCATCCCCATCTTGCGGGTGAATTCGCCGTTGCCGTCGGGCAGCAGAAAAACGTTCTTGGCGTTCTGCGATTTACCCCACTGATACATCACGAAGGCATCGTTGACGGACAGGCAAACGATCCGATCGATGCCCCGGGCGCGGAATGTTTCATGCAGGATTTCATAGCGCGGCAAGTGGCTGGTCGAACAGGTCGGCGTGAAGGCGCCGGGCAGGGAAAACAGCAGCACCCGCTTGCCATTGAATATTTCGGCGCTGGTCAGGTCTTTCCATTCGAACGGATTGTCGCCTTCGATGGCTTCGTTGCGGACCCGGGTCTTGAAGGTAACGTCAGGAACGGTTGTCGTTTTCATTTTGCTCTCCAAAAAAAAGTGATGGTTGCGTCGATCTCTTGAGGGCAAAGATAAGGGCCGGTAAATAATTTGTAAAATGAGTTATTTTTATTATAATAATAGATATTTTCGATTAATAAAAAGATTGCCGAATGCGCCCCGAACCGACAATCCGACAACTTAGGCATTTCCTGGCCCTGGCCGAACACTGCCATTTCGGCCACGCCGCCGAAGCCTGCCTGGTCACTCAGCCATCGTTGAGCGCCAGCATCAAGGAACTGGAAAATATTCTTGGCGCGGCGCTGTTCGAACGCAACAAACGGTCCGTCATGCCGACCCCCCTGGGCCGGCAGCTGGTCGATATGGCGCGGCAGGTCGTGGCCAGGCTAGACGATCTGACGGACACGGCGAAAGGCGCCGGAAAGCCGCTGACAGGCGATCTTCGTATGGGGGTGATCCCGACCATCGGACCGTTCCTGCTGCCCCGGGTGCTGCCGGGACTGCGCGATGCCTACCCCGACCTGGCGCTTTATCTGCGCGAGGACCAAACCGCATCGTTGCTTGTGCAACTGGCCGATGGTTCGCTGGATCTGATATTGATAGCCCTGCCCTACGACATGGACAGGGTCGAGACGTTTGCGTTCGCCGACGATCCCTTCCTCGCCGTTTTTCCGCGCGGCCATGATCTGGCCGCTTTCGAAACCATGACGCCGGCCCGTCTGAGCGGCGATACGCTGCTGGTGCTGGAACGGGGCAATTGCCTGACCGATCAGACCCTGGCCCTGGGCAGGCCTGGCGAGAAAAAACATACCGGCCAGTTTCAGGCGACCAGCCTGCACACCATGGTGCAAATGGTCGATAACGGGCTCGGCGTGACGGTGCTGCCAAAAATGGCGGTAGATGGCGGCATCCTGCGTGGATTAAGGCTGGAAGTCAGGCCGTTTTCAAGCCCCCGGGCGTCTCGCCACATCGCCCTGGCCTGGCGCAAGACGACCCGCCGCGGCGAAGAATTTCGAATCCTGGGCAACTTCCTGCGCGACGAACTGGGCACCCCAATACGGCGAGCCGTCCCGCCCCGAAACGGTTCCCCCGGAACCAAATAGCTGTTATGTGAAGCGGTCAGTTATTGCAGAGGAACAATATGAAGGATTTCGCGGACTTTTGGGCGCTGGTCATCGATGTCTGGCATAACGGCGCCGCCGGAATAGATGTCGGTCGCCTGTTGGGGGCCGGCGGCATCTTCATCGGTTTCCTGTTGGTCCGCAGGCTGTTCACCCGGTTCGTGCTGTCATGGGTTAAATCGGCAATCGGCAAAACCAGCACCCCTTTGGACGACGCCGCCATCGCCGCCCTGGAAAACCCGATCCGGTTTCTGCCGGTGGTGCTGGGGGTGTTTTTCGCCATCCAGCATTTGCAACTGGATGGCATTTTTGCCGAAGTCGCCGACAATCTGGTGCGCACGCTGATCGCCTACACCATATTCTGGGGTTTTTTGGAATTGCTGCGGCCCTTAAGCCGGTTCATGACCCGGCTGGAAAAAACCTTCACCCATGAACTGGTTGAATGGCTGATAAAGGCCATGCGCATCGCGGTTATTCTAATCGGCGCCGCGACGATCCTGCAAGTATGGGGCATTCAGGTCGGGCCAATCATCGCCGGGGCCGGGCTGTTTGGCGTCGCCGTGGCCCTGGGCGCTCAGGATTTGTTCAAGAACCTTATCGCCGGGCTGCTGATTATCGGGGAAAAACGCTTTCGCAAAGGCGACTGGATCAGGGTCGAAGGCGTCGTCGAAGGCACCGTCGAGAGCATCGGCTTCCGCTCTACCGTGGTCCGCCGCTTCGACAAGGCGCCGGTGATGGTGCCCAACACCAAACTGGCCGATACCGCGGTGACCAATTTCTCGGCCATGACGCATCGGCGCATTTACTGGAAAATCGGGATCGAATACCGCACCACCATCGATCAGCTACGCGACATTCGGGACCGAATCGAAAACTATATAATCGATTCGGCGGAATTCGCCCCACCGGAAGAAGTCGCGACCTTCGTTCGCATCGACAGCTTCAACACTTCATCGATAGATATGATGCTGTACTGCTTCACCCGAACCACGGACTGGGGCGAATGGCTGGAAATCAAGGAACGGCTGGCCTATCACATCAAGCAAACCGTCGAGCAGGCCGGTTCCGGCTTCGCCTTCCCGTCGCAATCGGTTTACGTGGAATCGGTGCCTTCTGAACGCCCGGAAATATTTGTGCCGCCGACAGAGCAGGCCGAACCATAGTAACGACGGACAGGAATAGCGTCTTGACGACGACCGCACGGATTTAACGGCGGCAGGCGAAATACTGCTTGAATTTCGCCATCACACTATCCAACTACTACCGCATAATATTAAGTGCTTGGCAGGAGTCTATTCTGCCTGAAATATCGCGAATCAAGCCATGGCCGATATACAGTTACAAATTTGAAAGTATATAATATATTATGTTGTCGTATCTATTATGCGACATCTGGTTTTTTCGGCGGTTTGCGTCGAATGTTTCCCCGGCGGGTAAATTATCTGGCCATAATGGAGAACAGCGGAAATGAACCTCAATATCAGCGGTCGGTTAATTGCCGGCTTTGCCGCAGTGGCGCTAATTCTGGCCGTTGCCGTCGGCATGTCGATCTGGAAAGTTACCGAAATCGATACTACGGCAGTCCGCATTGACACCCTGCGCGAACCGACTGCGGCGGCCAGTTCCAATTTGGTAATGGATATTCAGGCCTCCCTCGCCTCGTTGCGCGGCTACATGCTGACCGGCGCCAAAAAATTCAAGCGCCAGCGCGCCGAAGTATGGGCCGACATCGATAAAACCACCGCCCGCATGGACGAACTCTCTAAAAGATGGACCAACTCGAAAAATGTCGAAAACCTGCAAACGCTGAAGGGTGTTATCGAAGAATTCCGCGTCGCCCAGCAGCGGGTGGAAGACATCGCCAAGACGCCCCGGGAACAACCGGCCACCCTGATGCTGGTGACCGAGGCGGCGCCGCTGGCCACCGTTATGGTCAGCAACATTTCCAGGATGATCGACCTGGAACTGCAAGGCCAGGGCGGTGTTGGCGGCAACCGGGTGCAGGTGCTGGGGATGATGGCCGACGTCCGCGGAACGCTGGGCCTGGGCCTGGCCAATATCCGCGCCTATCTTTTGACCGGCGAACGCAAATTCGTCGATAACTTCAGGAAGTTATGGAAAAAGAATAACCGGCGTCTGGCCGACCTTTCGGGGCAACTGGCCAGCCTGTCGCCGCAACAGCAAGCGGCCTTCAAGTTATTTGCCGCCAAGCATAAGAAATTCTCGCCGCTGCCGCAGAAAATGTTCGCCATTCGCGGCTCTGAAAAATGGAACATGGCCAACTATATACTGGTCAAGGAGGCGGCGCCGCGAGCCAGCGAATTGCTGAACATGCTGCTTGGCGAGGAGAATGATCAAGGCGTCCGCGAAGGCGGCATGCAGCAAAATCAGCAACGGCTGCTGCGGGCCGATTCCGAGGCCAACTCGGAAGCAGTTGGCGCATTGCTAACCATCGAATGGATTCTGCTCGCCGTCGGCTTGGGTCTGGCCGGTATCATCGCACTGTTGATTATCCGCTCTATCGTTACCCCGGTTAACAATATGACAAGGGCCATGGGCAGTCTCGCCGAAGGTGACCTGGAGACCGATATCCCGGCGCTGGACAAGACCGACGAGATTGGTGAAATGGCGCAGGCGGTGCAGGTGTTTAAGGACAATGCCATCCGCGTCAAGCAGATGGAGGAAGAGGCCAGGGAGCAGGAAAAACATGCGGCCGAGGAACAGACCCGGATGATGAACCAGATGGCCGACGATTTCCAGGCGGCGGTCGGCGGTGTCGTCAACACGGTTTCTTCGGCTTCGACCGAATTACAGTCATCGGCCCAGGCGCTGACCGCTACTTCCGAGGAAACTTCAAGCCAGGCGACCGCCGTGGCGGCGGCTTCCGAAGAAGCCTCGACCAATGTCCAGACGGTGGCTTCGGCGGCGGAAGAACTGTCGAGCTCAATCGCCGAGATCAGCCGTCAGGTCGCCCAGTCGACGGAAATTTCCACTTCGGCGGTCGAAGCCGCCGAAAAGGCCAACGAAATGGTCCAGGGCCTGGCCATGTCGGCCCAGAAAATCGGCGAGGTGGTGGAAATGATTACCGACATCGCCGAACAGACCAACCTGCTGGCCCTGAACGCGACCATCGAGGCGGCACGGGCCGGCGAGGCCGGCAAGGGCTTCGCGGTGGTCGCCTCCGAAGTCAAGAATCTGGCTACCCAGACGGCCAAGGCGACCGAGGAGATCGGCAGCCAGATCGGCGATATCCAGGGGGCGACCCAGGATTCGGTACAGGCGATCGGCGGCATCACCAAAACCATCGACGAGATCAGCGAGATCGCCTCGGCCATCGCCGCCGCCGTCGAGGAACAGGGCGCGGCGACCCAGGAAATCGCCCGCAATGTCGAACAGGCGGCGGCCGGCACCGGCGAAGTATCGTCGAACATCGCCGGCGTCACCCAGGCCGCCGGCGAAACCGGTCAGTCGGCGTCGCAGGTACTGTCGGCGGCGAACGAGCTGTCGCAGCAATCGGAACTTCTGAAGACCGAAGTCGATAAGTTCATCGCCCAGGTCCGTCAAACCTGAGCCGGATCGGCCCTAGTCGCCGACGCGACCGTGATCGTCGGCCAGCGGCTCGGGATAGTCGCCCAGCACTTCGTCTTCGGCGATCAACTGCAAGCGGTTCAGTTCGGCCCTGATTTCGTCGTCTCCCAGATCGACGCCGCCTTCGCGAAAGGCCTGGGACACCTTGCGCACGACGTCTTCATAGCCTTTTTCTTCCAGATCCGACAGTACGATTCGCTTGATCAGGGCATCGGTTTCGGTGCTGACCAGCCCGAGCTTCTCGGACGCCCACAGTCCCAGCATCTTGTTACGCCGGGCGTCGGCCTTGAAGCGCAGTTCATCGTCCATCTTGAACTTGGCCTCGTGGCTTTTTCCCCGTTCCTTGAAGGTGTTGATCATCGTCTTACAGGTCCTGTACCGAATGTCGTCATACGGTGAGAATAGGCATCATATGGCGGTTTCGCAACATCCCTGTTTGAACTATATAGAAGAACGATGTGCACACTCGTCATCCTCCGCAGGCCGGGCCACGACTGGCCGCTGATCGTCGCCTCCAATCGTGACGAGAACCGCGACCGCCGGTGGACGGCGCCGGGACGGCATTGGTCCGACCGCAAGCATGTTGTCGCCGGGCGCGACGAACTGGCCGGCGGCACATGGCTCGGCATCAACGATGACGGACTGGTCGCCGGCGTGCTTAACCGCAGCGGCACCCTGGGACACGATCCCGACCTGCGTTCACGCGGCGAATTGCCGCTGGAGGCCCTCGACCACGCCGAGGCCGGCGTTGCCGCCCAGGCGCTGGAAGGGCTCGAGCCGCTGGCCTATCGGCCTTTTAACCTGTTCGTAGGCGATACCCGCCAGGCCTTCTGGATATGCTCGGTCCTTGAAAACGGCGACCCGGGCATGCGCGCCCGGGAAATTCCCGAAGGAGTCTCCATGCTGACCGACAATGATCTCAACGACGGCGCATCGCCCCGGATCCGGCGATATCTGCCAAAATTCGAGGCGGCGGCGGCGCCCGACCCCGGCACGGACGACTGGGCGCAGTGGCGGACGTTGCTGGCCGATAAGGAACCCGCCCCGGCCATCGGGCCTGGCGGGGCCATGAACGTCGATATTCCCATGGCCACGAAGGGGGCTTTCGGCACCGTTTCGTCATCGTTTATCGCCCCGCCGGCAAGCATCGGACCGGGCCGCAAAACCCGCTGGCTGTTCGCCGCCGGCGCACCCGATCTGGCTATTTTCGAGCCTGTCGAAACGTAAAAAAAGAATCCCGCCGGTGGCGTTGTCTTGTCGGGGGACTCCTGCTATATCAAGCTTTCGTCACGGTGGAAGTCATGACGGCCCCGCACGGATGCGCCCGGCTCCCATTTTTTCATTGGATAAACGCCTCATGGCAAGACGCAGACAGTTATTCGAAGGCAAGGCGAAGGTTATCTTCGAAGGCCCGGAACCGGGCACCCTGGTGCAGCACTTCAAGGACGACGCCACCGCCTTCAACGCCCGCAAGAAAGGCATCATTACCGGCAAGGGCGTCATCAACAACCGGATTTCCGAATACCTGATGACCCGCCTTGGCGATATCGGCATCCCGACCCACTTCGTGAGAAGGCTCAATATGCGCGAACAACTGGTTCGCGAGGTCGAGATTATTCCGGTCGAGGTGGTCGTGCGCAACGTCGTCGCCGGTTCGCTGGCCAAACGTTTCGGCATGACCGAAGGGACCCCGCTGCCGCGCTCCATCGTCGAATATTATTACAAGTCCGCCGAACTGGACGGCCCCATGGTCAACGAGGAGCATGTCACCGCGTTCGGCTGGGCAACCCCGCAGGAACTGGACGAAATGATGAGCCTGACGCTGCGCGTCAACGATTTCCTGTGCGGCCTGTTTCTGGGCGTCGGCATCAGGCTGATTGATTTCCGGCTGGAATTCGGTCGCCTGTGGGAAGACGAGCAGATGCGCATCGTCATCGCCGACGAAATCAGTCCCGACAACTGCCGCTTCTGGGATTCGGCAACCAATGAGAAGATGGACAGGGACCGCTTTCGCGACGACATGGGCGGGGTCGAACAGGCCTATCAGGAAGTCGCCCGGCGGCTCGGCATCCTGCCCGAAAGCGGCCCGACCGACTTCCCCACCCCAAAGGCCGTGCAGTGAAGGCCGGCGTCCACATAACACTGAAACCGGGCGTGCTCGATCCCCAGGGCAAGGCGGTGCGGCACGCTTTGGAATCGCTGGGGTTTGCCGGCGTCGATCGAGTCCGCCAGGGCAAATATATCGAGATTGATTTGCAGGAAACCGATGCCGGCAAGGCCCGCAGCCGGGTCGAAGAGATGTGCCGGAAACTGCTGGCCAACATGGTTATCGAGAACTATTCGATAGATATTTCGGATTAAGGGATCACCAGAGTGAAAGCCTCGGTCATCGTCTTCCCCGGTTCCAACTGCGACCGCGACGTCAAAGTGGCGCTGGAAGCCGCGCTTGGCGAGCCGGTTCAGATGGTCTGGCACGGCGATGCCGGATTGCAACAAACCGACCTGATCGTCATTCCCGGCGGTTTCTCGTATGGCGATTACCTGCGATCCGGGGCCATGGCCGCCCATTCGCCGATCATGCACGAAGTGGTCCGGCGGGCCGGGGCCGGGGTGCCGGTGCTGGGTATCTGCAACGGCTTCCAGATATTGACCGAGGCCGGGTTGCTGCCTGGCGTGCTGATGCGCAACGCTAACCTGAAATTTATCTGCAAGGACATCTATTTGCGGGTCGAAAATACCGACAGCCCGTTTACCCGCGCCTATGGAAACGGTCAGGTTATCCGCGTGCCGATAGCCCACCACGACGGCAATTTTGAAACCGATGCCGAAACCCTGAAACGCCTGCAAGGCGACGACCGCATCGCCTTCCGCTATTGCGACGCGGGCGGTCGGGTCACCGAAACCGCCAACCCCAACGGATCAATGGCCAACATCGCCGGGATCTTCAACGAAAGTCGCAGCGTACTGGGCCTGATGCCCCACCCGGAACGGCTGGTCGATCCCCTGCAAGGCGGGGCCGACGGCAAGGCGATGTTCGAAGGCCTCGTGGCGACTCTGGCGGCATGACCGAGATCACCCCCGAAATACTCGCCAGCCACGGCCTTAGCGAGGAGGAATACGCGAATGTCCTGACGATCATGGGCCGCGAGCCGAACCTGACCGAACTTGGCATTTTTTCCGTCATGTGGTCGGAACACTGTTCCTACAAGTCATCGAAAAAATGGCTGAAAACATTGCCGGTTGAGGCCCCGTGGGTAATTTGCGGACCCGGTGAAAATGCCGGGATCATCGATATCGGCGACAATGACGCGATCATCTTCAAGATGGAAAGCCACAATCACCCGTCATATATCGAGCCCTATCAGGGTGCGGCGACCGGCGTCGGCGGTATCATGCGCGATGTATTCACCATGGGCGCACGGCCAATCGCCAACCTAAACGCGCTGCGCTTCGGCCGTCCGGACCACCCCAGGACCCGGCATCTGGTTGATGGCGTGGTCGCCGGCATCGCCGGTTATGGCAACTGCATGGGGGTGCCGACGGTCGGCGGCGAATGCGAATTTCATTATTCATATGACGGCAACATCCTGGTCAACGCCATGACCATAGGCCTGGCCAGAACCGATAATATTTTCTATTCGGCCGCCGCCGGTATCGGCAATCCGGTGGTCTATGTGGGATCGAAAACCGGTCGCGACGGCATCCACGGCGCGACCATGGCGTCTACCGAATTTTCCGAGGAGACCGAAGCCAAGCGCCCGACCGTACAGGTCGGCGACCCGTTTACCGAGAAACTGCTGCTGGAAGCCTGCCTGGAACTTATGGCCACCGACGCCATCGTCGCCATTCAGGACATGGGGGCGGCAGGCCTGACCTCGTCGAGTTTCGAGATGGCTTCGAAAGGCGGGGTCGGCATTAACATGAACCTGGACGCCGTGCCGCAGCGCGAAGAAAACATGACGGCTTATGAAATGATGCTGTCGGAAAGCCAGGAACGCATGCTGATGGTGCTTAAACCTGGCCGCGAGGACGAGGCGCGGGCCATCTTCGAAAAGTGGGAACTGGACTTCGCCATCATCGGGACTTTAACCGACAGCAAACACATGGTCCTGCATCACCGGGGCAAGGTTGTCGCCGACCTGCCGATAGACCCGTTGGCCGAGGCTTCGCCGGAATACGACCGGCCCTGGGTAGCGACGCCGAAACAGGCGGTGCTCCTGGGCGCGGATGTGGCGACGTCAGATGACCCGATGGCCGACCTGAAGATATTAGTCCGCTCACCCGACCTGGCCTCGAAGCGCTGGATCTGGGAACAGTACGATCACATGGTAATGGCCGATACGGTGGCCCGGCCCGGCGGCGATGCCGCCATCGTGCGGATCCACGGCACCAACAAGGCAATCGCCGCGACCAGCGACTGCACGCCGCGTTACTGTGTCGCCGACCCGGTCATGGGCGGCAAACAGGCCGTCGCCGAGGCCTGGCGCAACCTGACCGCGACCGGCGCCCGGCCGCTGGCGGTTACCGACAACATGAACTTCGGCAACCCGGAAAGGCCCGAAATCATGGGCCAGTTCGTCGGCTGTGTGCAGGGCATCGGCGAAGCCTGCCGGGCCCTCGATTTCCCGGTCGTCTCGGGCAACGTATCGCTGTACAACGAAACCAACGGCCAGGGCATCCTGCCGACTCCGACTATCGGCGGCGTTGGGCTGCTGAAAGACGTGACGAAACGGGCCGGGCTTGCTTTCGACGGCGAAGGCCGGGATATCGTGCTGATCGGCGACACCGCCGGGCATCTGGGGGCTTCGATCTACCTGCGTGAAATCCTGGGCCGCGAGGACGGCGCGCCGCCACCGGTCGATCTGGCGCTGGAACGCCGCAATGGCGATTTCGTGCGCGGCCTGATAGAGGCCGGCGAGTTAACGGTGTGTCACGACATTTCCGGCGGCGGCCTTCTGGTGGCGCTGGCCGAAATGGCTATGGCCGGCGGCATCGGCTGTAATGTGAGCCCGCCGGAAGACACCGCCGAGCTGACCGGATGGCTGTTCGGCGAGGATCAGGGCCGCTATATCCTGACCACGGATAATGCCGGACGGCTGATCGAACAGGCCGAACGGGCCGGAGTCCGGGGACGAAAAATTGGCCAAACCGGCGGCCAGTGGTTGACTGTCGCCAGCGCAGGAACCATATCGGTTGAAGGATTGTGCGCCGGGCATCAGGGATGGCTGCCCGGTTTTATGTCAACCCCCTGATAAACAGGAAATAATCGCGAGAGGAAGACCGATCATGGCGATGCAAGCCAGCGAAATCGAACGGATGATAAAGGAAGCCATGCCCGATGCCGACGTCGTCATCGACGATTTGCGCGGCGACGGCGATCATTATTCCGCCCGCATTACATCGGGCGCCTTCGAGGGTAAATCGCGGGTCCAGCAACACAAGATGGTCTACGACGCCCTGCGGGGGAAAATGGGCGGCGAATTGCACGCCCTGGCCCTGCAAACCGGCACACCCTGAATTTTACAGACCAGAGATAAGGAAAAGATTTCATGACCGATAATCCCGTATTCGACCGCATCAAGAGCGAAGTCGCCGACACCGATGTGGTGTTATTCATGAAGGGCACGCCGATGTTCCCGCAGTGTGGATTTTCCGCCGCCGTGGTCGGCGCCCTGACCAATATGGAAGTCAAGTTCAAGGGCGTCAACGTCCTCGAAGACCCGGAAATACGCGAAGGCGTCAAGGCGTTTTCGGAATGGCCGACCATTCCGCAGCTTTATGTCAAAGGCGAATTTGTCGGTGGCTGCGATATCGTCAAGGAAATGTACGAAGCCGGTGAATTGCAGAAAATGTTCGACGACAAGGGCATTTCCTACGCCGCATAATCCGCCCTGCGGCAGGATTATTTAAAAGGGCCGCCCCTTGGGTTTTTGGGGCGGCCCTTTTTGCCGCCGGTATTTTTTACAGTTCGGCGACAGAATGTTAACGCTCGGTGGCATGACACCGGGAAATATAAACAGAAAACACACGGTCTGGAATTTCCGGCATCCGGCGCATATATATACAGGTCTGTATCTACTTGTTACTGAACTGACGGAAGGCGCCACCCCATGCTTAAGGAATCCCCGAGCCACGACCGAAGCAGCCTGATGGTCGATGGCATCGCCGACTGGCTTATGGACAAGGCGCTTAACGAACAAACCACCATGAAAGATCTGTTCGAGGGCACCTGTCTGCGCCTGCTGGCCGAAGGCATCCCGATTATTCGCGCCCATTTCGCCTTTCGTACCTTACATCCGCTGTTCGCCGCCATCAGCCATATATGGCATCATAATGGGGAAACCGAGCATTCGCAGATCGCCCACTACAACGGCGCCCCGGGTGTCGACTGGACCGATAGCCCATATGCTTTTCTGGTCGATAACGGAATAGACCATCTTCGCCGTCGTATCACCGGCGAAGAAGCCCTGCTGGATTTTCCGGTGCTGGGCGAATTTCGTGACGAATACGAGGCGACCGATTATGTCGCCTACGCCGTGCCGTTTGATACGGAAGCCGCGGGCGAGGCCATCAAAAGCGGGGTCGTCGGTTCCTGGCTGACCAACCGCCCCGGCGGTTTCTCCGATAACGACATCCGCGCCCTGCTGCGCATCCAGAAACGCCTTACCGTCACATTCAAGGTGCTGATAAAAAGCGAAATCACCAACAACGTGCTGGATACCTATCTGGGTCCGGATGCCGGCAGGCAGGTGCTGAGCGGCCAGATCAAACGCGGCGATTACGAAACCACGCACTCGGTGATCTGGTATTCCGACATGCGAAATTCGACACCGCTGGCAGAATCGTTATGCCCGGAAGACTTCTTCGCCATGGTCAACGCCTATTTCGAATGCACCGCCGGCGCGGTAATGGATTCGGGCGGCGAAGTGCTGCGTTTTATCGGCGATGCGGTGCTGGCGATATTCCCCATTCGCAAGGGCGAGCAAACCGAGCGGCAGGCCTGTCAAAAGGCCATGCGGGCCATGCGGGAAGCCGAAAAGCGGGTCTGCAAAATGAATAAGGAACGGGTCGCAAATGGCGATCCGATTATCGAATACGGCCTTGGCCTGCATGTCGGCGATGTCATGTACGGTAACATCGGTGTGCCCGACCGGCTTGAATTTTCGGTGGTCGGCCCCGCCGCCAACGAAACCGCCCGCCTGGAATCTCTGACCAAGGAAATCGGCCGCAAGGTCGTCGTCAGCGACCATTTCGCCCGCAACATCAAAAGTGGCTGGGAATCGCTCGGCCAGAGAAATCTCAAGGGTGTCGGCGGGAAAATGACCCTGTTCAGCCCGGAACCGGTCAAACGAAAGCCTGCCGCAAAGAAAAAGGCGGCCCGTAAGTGACCGATACGCCCGACAATGCCGGTGTTCGTGTGCCGCCGCCGCTTATTTTCGTAATCCTGTTGCTGGCCGGATTGTGGTATGATTCGCCCTGGTTCGATGGCCGGATGGCCGGAACCCTGGCGACGCTTTCGGGCATCTTTTTCATAATCGCCGGGTTTGCCCTGATGATGCACTGCGTCAGGAGCCACAAGAAGGCCGGCTCCAATGTCGAACCATGGAAACCAACCACGGCCATTATTTCGACCGGTGCCTACGGTTATTCGCGCAATCCAATTTATCTGGGAATGGCGCTGGTCCACGGCGGGTTCGCCATCGGCGGCGCCAGCCTTGGTGCGCTGGCCACTCTGGCGCTCGGCGTTGCGATCACGCAAGTCTACGTGATCGCCCACGAAGAACGCTACCTGACGGAAAAATTCGGCCAGGACTACATAGATTACAAATCCCGGGTCCGCCGCTGGATTTAGCGTGGCCACCAAATCTTCACCATGGCGTCATCAAATCGTCATGATGGGATTCTATTTTCCCTGTCAGTGAGAGCAAACAGTCCCAGGGAGGACCCGACCATGACGCCGAACCAATCGCAACCGCCGTGCCTTTGCGCCACAAGCGAGCCCCGGCTTCAGGAGCTTCTTGATGACCCCACCATGCAGTTACTGATGGAACGGGACGGCGTTCGCATGGAAGACCTGACCGACCTTCTTGCCCTGGTGCGCAAACGCCTGATCGCCGAAAGATGGCGCCGCGCCGCCTGAGCGGGCGGCGCCGGTAACGGCGGTTAGCGGGAATAGAATTCGATTACCAGATTCGGTTCCATGCGCACCGGATAGGGCACATCGGCCAGCAGCGGCTGGCGGATGAAGGTGCCTTTCATCTTTTTCAGATCGACATCCAGATAGTCGGGAATATCCCGTTCCGGCGATGCCACGGCTTCCAGAACCATCGGGATATCGCGGGATTTTTCCTTGGCCTCGATGACATCGCCATCCTTGACCAGATAAGAGGATATGTTGACCTTCCTGCCGTTGACCTTGATGTGGCCGTGGTTAATGAACTGGCGGGAGGCAAATACCGTCGGCACGAATTTCATGCGATAGACGACGGCGTCCAGGCGGCGTTCCAGGATGCCTATCAGGTTTTCCGAAGTGTCGCCACGGCGGCGCACGGCTTCGTCATAGTAACGGCGGAATTTCTTTTCGGTGATGTTGCCGTAGTAGCCCTTGAGCTTCTGCTTGGCCATTAGCTGGACACCGAAATCGGTTTCCTTGCGGCGGCGCTGGCCATGCTGTCCGGGCCGTGTCTCGCGGGTGTTGTAGGGGCTTTTCGGGCGTCCCCACAAATTGACGCCAAGGCGCCGGTCGATCTTGTACTTCGATTTAATGCGTCTGCTCATAATTATAAACTCACTCGTTTTCCGGTTGTTATTGTCCCAATAGCCTGTCGCCATCGATCATTCTGCTTAAAATGCGCGGTGCCGGGGCGGAGTCTTTTGACTCTCATCGTTGGGAATAAGGGCGGCAATATACGGACAACCGGTAAAAATGCAAGGGTAAATGCGCTTTTTCGGCGCAGATTCAGGACGGGTCCAGTTCGCTGTCCCAATAGAGAAAATCGTGCCAGCTTTCATGCAGGTGACCGGGCGGAAAGGCGCGGCCGTTTTCCTGCAATTGATAGGCGCTCGGCCGGTCCGGCCGGCGTTGCGGGAACATCCGGGCGTCTTTCGGCAAACGATTGCCCTTCGCCAGATTGCACGGCCCGCAGGCGGTGACCACATTGACCCACAGGGTGCGACCGCCGAGCGAACGCGGAATGACGTGATCGAAAGTAAGGTCTTCGGTGGGGAAGCCTTCGCCGCAGTACTGGCAGGAAAACGAATCGCGCAAAAACACGTTGAAGCGGGTAAACGCCGGATGCCGCGACAAGGCGACATAATCCTTGAGCGATATAACACTGGGCAGGGCCATCCCGAAGCTCGGCGAGCGGACTTCCCGATCGTATTCGGAAACCACGTTAACCCGGTTCATGAATACCGCCTTGATGGCGTTCTGCCACGACCACAGGGACAGGGGGAAGTAACTCAACGGTCGGAAATCGGCGTTCAGAACCAATGCCGGAAATCGTTCGAGCGCCAAGGTCACACCAAATTCTCCCTGTTCGGTGGCGCGAGATTACAACATGTTGTAGCTCTTGCCAATTGATTGTCAGGGTTTAGGTTAGCCCATATGGATGACACTATTGTGACCCGCTTCGCACCTTCGCCGACCGGGCATTTGCACCTGGGTCACGCGTTTTCGGCGCTGTTCGCCGAGCGCCTTGCAAGGCAGTCCGGCGGACGGTTCCTGCTGCGCCTGGAAGATATCGACGGCGAACGCTGCAAGGCTGAATTTACATCCGCCATATACGAAGATCTGGATTGGCTGGGGCTGCGATGGGAAAGTCCGGTGCGGCGCCAGTCCGGGCATATGAAAGACTATACGGACGCCCTCGACCGCCTGGACGACATGGCCCTGCTGTACCCCTGTTTCTGCACCCGCAAGGATATTCGCCGGGAAATCGCGGCGGCGGGCCACGCCCCCCATCACGGACCGGAAGGACCGCACTATCCGGGCATATGCCGCGGCCTCGACCCCGGCGAGTCGGAGGCCCGCAAGCAGGCGGGCGAACCCTTCGCGCTTAGGCTGAACAACGAAAAGGCACTGGCGCGGATCGAAGGCCCGCTGATCTGGCGCGATCTGGATCGCGGCCAAACGCCGGCCAGGCCGGAATTGTTCGGCGACGTGGTGCTGGCCCGAAAGGACATTCCAACCAGCTACCACCTGGCCGTCACGGTCGATGACGCCCTGCAAGGCGTCACCCTGGTCACCCGCGGCGAAGACCTGTTGCCGGCAACCGATATTCACCGTCTGCTTCAGGAACTGCTAGGCCTCAACGTGCCCGACTACCGCCACCACGGGTTACTGAAAAATGACAACGGCGAGCGCCTGGCCAAACGGGACAACCCGCTGACGCTGAGGGCGTTGCGAAAGGCGGGAAAAACCGCCGGGGAGGTTCGGGCGATGGCGGGGTTTTATAGCAATGAGCACCGGTAAAGACTCATTGAGATTATTTCAGGAGGGCATGTCATTTGTATTCTATCAGTGTCGACTGGCGGCCGATAAAATAATTTTTCCAATAACGAAACACGCCGACCAACTGGGCGAATTTACCGAGTATACAAAAACCGGCATAGAGAGACGCATCGCCCGAATTATCGCCCGTGCCGATCCGGTATCTGCGGATACGCCACCAAAGAAGCACATATACAAGTAACACCAGAAGGCCCGGTCCCTGGGTCCAATAGGCCAGGGTTATTCCGAAAACGGGAAAAAACAAGGCCCAGATCACGATGGACCAGACATCCCTGGCCCGGTAACCGGTAAATATACCGCCGTACATTGATTGCCCTTCGGCATAGGCGAACCCGCCGCGGATCGCCCGGTTCCACCACTGTGAAAATCTGGTCATGGCGGCGTCATGCAGAGTCATATCATGATCCAGGCGATATATTTTCCAGCCCTTCAGGCGAAAGCGATAGCACATTTCCGGCTCTTCGCCGGCGATCAGAGTCGGATCAAACACACCCACCTCAAGAAGGGTCTTTATGCGTATCAATGAATCCCCGCCACAGGCCGCCACCTCGCCCACGGGGCTGTTCCATTCCATATCGCAGAGCAGATTATATATTGTTTCCCGGGGGTAGCGTTCTTTGCGCAGACCACATGCGACTGCCGCCTCCGGGTTGTCATCGAGAAATTTTGCGGCGGTTTCCAGCCAGCCATCCAATATCTCACAATCGCCATCGACGAATTGGACGTATTTCAGGTTTGGAGCGATTTCGCAAAGCCTCTCGAAACCGAGGTTTCGCGCCCTGGCCGCCGTAAACGGTCGGGTCGTGTCCAGCACAACGACTTCGGCGCCAAGCTCGCGCGCCATCGATACGCTATTATCGGTAGATCCTGAATCTACATAAACCAGACACCCGGACACACCCTGAAGCGATTCCAGGCATCTCTTGAGACGTTCTCCCTCGTTTCTGCCGATAGCCACCACACCCAAAGTGTCGACCGAGGAATTTGGCGGTCCGTTCATATTTTACACCCTGTTAATTACCCAAGAGGGGGCGATTTCGTCGCCGACAAACTTGAATTTTTGACAACTTATTTCTGCACCCAACCAGCCGCCAAGCCGGGCAAGATCTTTATCAAATATGGTGGTTAGTTCAAACAGACGTTCTTCTGACAGCGAAGGGCGCTCATTCATCCGCCATAAACCTTTGATCCTTTCGCGAATCGAATAAGGAATAACGGCACGGCGAACAGCCTTCGAACCGGGTATGTTCATCAACAAATTTAACATAAACGTGGGGCGCAAGCGCTTATTGGAAACATTTTGTTCTTTGTTTTCCTCTTTCCAGGACGGGCTTCCCGTATACCCGATAAAACTGCAAATGCGTTCCAGTTCCTGTTGTGGATAAGCCGACAGCCGGTCGAAAAAAACCGGCAATATCCGCTGCGGCCCAAACTCTTTCAGGAACGGCTCCAATTGCTTGGCGTAAAGGCCGTAATCAACGAGTTCCGGATGGTTTTCGATGGCCTCGTCAAGTGGTTCCACAAACGCCCGGCTTATCCATTCGTGCATGTAGTGTGAAATCAGCCGGTCGATCGGGTGCCGCATGACGTAAACGAACTTTGTCGCGCCACCAACATGATCGGCAATACGCCGCACGGTGTCGGGGTATGTTGGCAGCTTGCTATAATGGGTGCTTGATTCTCCACGCAGGTCGCCTTCACTCGCATCGACGAATAACGATTCATACCAATCCATCCCCAAATTCCAAATTTCATCGTCACTGAAAAAGTTTGGCTCTTTGGGCTCGGTCATAAAAACACCCGACTGTTCAGCCAACTGGACATGCAGGGTGCTGGTGGCGCACTTCATGGCGCCGATGATAATGAAATCCGGACCCTGTTTCATTTTTTCGATAACCAGGGCATATATGATGATGCTCTCATAGGGACGTTCCAGTTAATCCAGTTATCACGGAATTGCCTGTCGCTGGTGTGGGGTTCCTTACCGCCTATGGTTTCCCGCAGGAAGGAGATCAGCCGGCCGGTCGACCACATCAGATTGGCCCGCAGGACGCCGGCCATGCCGCCGTGGAATTTTGCAAAATATCGGGCCCGGGATTCGTATATATATCTTGGCAGCCGGCGCCGGGCCGCAGTATCTTTCTTTAGCGAGGCCGTGCCGCCACGAAGATGGATGGCCCGGGCGTTCGGCGCATGCAAGACCTTCCACCCCGCCCGGTGGGCACGGCGGCAATAATCTATGTCGTCGAAATAAAGAAAATAGCCTTCATCCATGCCGCCGATTTCGTCGCGCATTTTCCCCCGAATCAGCACACAGGCGAAACTCAGCCATTGCGGCTCCATGGTTTTTTCGAAAACGCCACAGGCGACGACATGTCCGGAGAACAACCGGTCTAATGGCCCGGTTTTCGCAGCGGCCAGAAACTCACTCATCGGCGATACATATCGGAAACAGCTAATCTGGGGCTTGCCGTTTTCCCACTGAAGTCTGGGACCGACCAGCCCGATTCCGGAATCCCGGTCCATTTCCCCCAGCATCGTGTCAATCGCCCCGGGAAGGACCATCGCATCGCTGTTCAACAGCAGATAAAATTCCGCTTCCTCGGCGGCCATGCCAACATTGTTGCCGACGCAAAAACCGCCATTGACCGGCGATTCGATAACGCGCGCCCATTCGTTCCAGCCATTACTGTCAATCGCCGCCCGTATTTCCGCCACCGAATTATCCTCGGAAAAATTATCGACGACGACCGCGCAACGGTCATTCCGCCCCTCCATATCGGGTGTCAGCGAGCGCAGACTCTCGACGGTAAGGGCGGGGGTGCGGAAATTAATAATTACGACGGCGACCTGCTTCATGTTTTATTCGCCATGGTTGTCCGACCATTGAGCCTTGTTATTACCAATTATTCCAACATAAACCAGTGCGTTCCACCGGGTACGGGAAGTTTCAGGCGATATGCGTTTTCCCGATAGTCCACCGGCAACGGGCTTCCCCTGGTTCCGTCGGCGGCAAGTGCATACAATCGCAACCCGGCGGGCGCCCGGATAACGATGTCACCCGTGACCGGTTCCGACATCAGGGGTTTCCTGCCGCCTTTCCCTGCTATCGCCCGGGCCAGGGCGGTAACAAGCAGGCGCCGCGAATCGGATATCGAATTACCGTCCAGGCTGGATACGACGACGGCGGCTTTTGCCGTCTTGATATCGAACAGTACGTTCTTGAGCTGAAATTTTCTGCCACCGATCCAGCCATGCACGGCCTGTGTGCGCCCGGTATTGATCGACTGATATCCGTTGCCCCATGAACGCACCAGTTCACCGGTGTCCGATTGCACGTAATCTTGACCCGGCGGGATGAAATCAACGTTCAGGTCGGTGACCGGTTTTGCGCCCTTGGGGAGTTCTGTTTCGGAATCCCAATCCAGTTCCCTTACGTCAGGCAAACCGAACATCACCTTGCTTCGTTCGACCAGGGTTCGCAGGCTGGCCATGTTCTTGGGATGGCTGTCGGCGTAATAAAGCTGTTTCCTGTTCAGTTTGATCAGGTAGGTATTATCGGATTCCGTCACATGCCGCTGGCGGTAAAGCAGGGCCGCCGCCGGCATCAGGCCGGTCAGCGCCGGATCCATATAAGTCGCCCAAGAGCCCTGTCTCCCGGTATTTTTGAAATTACCTTGGGAATAATTGTAGATCATCGGCGCATCCCAGCCCTGCAACGAGGCGATGCTCGCCACGTATAGCGGGGAAGTGAACCGATCGACCGACGGATATGGCACGTTCCATTCTGTAATGACGGTCGGTTTTCCCAATAGCTGCCCCGTCGCCATATAGGATATAAAATTATTGGTATATCGCGGGTTTCGGCTGAGCGCTTCCTCTTTGCCATAGGAATGGACATCGATCATATCGCCGGCGGTCAGCGGCGGCAGCCCGTGCATCTTCATGTTGCCCCACATTTGTGTGGTGGCGATGGGCACCTTGACGCCGATCGAGCGAAGATGCTCGATCATCCGCCGGTTCCACTGCCATTCCCGGTCGGCGAGGAAAATCTTGCTCGGTCCCGGCAGCCATGTCTTCCAGGTGTCCGCGTATGGCCCTTTTGTTTTCTTGCGCTTGCCGATAACCGGCATCCACGAGGGGACCCAGTCCTGCCGCCAGGATTTCTGCTTTTCCCCCGCTGTAGGCGTATTTTTCCTGATAAAATCCCGGACGGCGGCGTTGAAAATCTTGTTGTGAACCGGGTTTTTCTTGTTCGGCAGCATCATGTTGCCAAAATGGTTGGTCAGGTCGTTTTCGTTGGTTATCGAAAGCCCCATGATCGCCGGTTCATCGACATAGGCCAGCTTGGTATATGGATTAACGTGGGTCAGGTACTTCTTGTTGAACTCCTGCATCAGAAATTCCATGCGGCGGTTAAAATAGTTATAACCCTTGCCAAGGGCGCCTTTTTCAGGTTTTCGGCTTTTGGCCAGTATTTCATCGGCACCCGGCCCAAGGTCATCACCTCTTTTGAACAGTCGCCCGACATGCAGGTCCAGCCAGGTGTAGACACCCTCGTCCTTCAGCGCCTTGATCCAGTAATCGATCCTGTCCACCACTTCCGGATCGAATTGCCGGGAATCATCCTTTCCCTGGTCGATCACCGTCCTCCTGACCCATGCCATCGAATCGTGATGATGCAGGCGAACCAGATTGTAGCCCAGCCGGGCCAGACGTTTCGCCTGGATCTTGATCTGTTTCTTATCCGCAAACAGCGCATAAGCGGCCACATTGGTGCCCCAGAACCGGACCGGCGAGCCATCCTGGAACACGAAGTCGTTGCCCCGGGCCTGGACGAAGCCATGCCCGCCCGCCGGTTTGTCATTGAGAAAACTCAGATCCACCGGGCTGACCCCGGCCAGCAGCGCGTTCTTGTACCATCCGGTGGTATCGAGTGGACCGTAGCGGCGGGCCAAGTCGATAACCCTGCCGCCTTCCGGCAGGGTTACGGTCATAGCCACTACCTGGACACCTCTTCGCAGAGATTTTCCGACGAACATCGCGCGAATCTTGTTTTTTCGGCCACGGTCAAAATTTATGTTGGGCAGCGGCGCATCGAATTCGATTCTTAATTCGCCACCGCCCGTATTCCACACCCAGCCGCGTTTATCCGGCAGCAATTCGGGCTTTCGCGATGTCCCACCCAGGGCAGGACTGTCGAGATTAAGTTTGAATTCCAGGCCGCCGCCGATAATGTTATCCATGGCTTCGGCGGCCCGCAATTTCCATGTAAAACGAAGCTGATTGGGTTTTGGCGAGGTGACCGTGCCACGCACTTCGATGCCCAGCCCCCTGATTTTGCCAACTACAGACCGCCGCCCCGTGGGGTCGATCGAATCGACCGCCATGCGGGCGCCGGCCCACTTCCATTTCCGCCCCCAGAAAATGTATTTGGCGCTAATCAGCGGCGCGGTCTTGTATGAGATCGCCGGGGTCGCTTTTTCGGTAATTCGGGCCTGCCAGTCTGCCGCTTGCGAAAGGCCGCCGGAATCATTCGGCGCCAGTAATTCGGCGCCCTCGACCGCCAGCGGGAAAATCAGGATGGCGATAAAAAACAACGTCGCCGCCGGCAACCATGGTTTCAATAGAAAACGCATCCGGTACTCTCCACCTAAACTAGGATTTCATTGCCGGCCAACAAACCCGCCGCGAAGGTAGCGACGATAGCGTCGTGAGGTTTACGGCGCAACTTTCGTTTGCGAATGCGGAAGAACACTATCCATCAGCAACCGGCTGTAGTTATTATAGCCCCGGTTTTACAGGGCCATGAAAGGAACGGGGGAAATTTAACTCGGATGGATATTGATAAACGCTCCCGACCGGAAAACCGGGGCGGTCGTTTCGGGCGGCGGTTTCCCGGCGCCGTCGTCGCCATTGCCCTGTTCTCGGGTTTTGTTTTCTCCGGCGGGGTTACATTTGCCCAGCAGACGACAAATTACGGCGCAGAGCCATCGGGTCGGGCGCTCAATGCCTTCCAATCCTTCGAATTGTATAATCTGCAACTGGGGGCGCTGCTGCTGGTCCGCAATGGCCGGCTGAAAGAAGCGGTGCGGCAGATCAGGCGGGCCATTGACCGGTTTCCGCAAGTGCCCGACAATCACTATCTTCTGGCCGCCGTGCTGGCCAAGCAGTCAAAATCCACCGCCGCATTCGACCGGCTGACAATCGCCGTCAGACGGGGCTTTGCAAATATGGAACTGATCCAGTCCGATCCCTCGTTCAAACTCCTCAGGAAACAACAGCGCTGGCAATCCCTGATCGCGATGATCGCGGCGAATGCCGGCAAAGCCGGCGGGGCGAAAAAATCCATCTCTTCCAAGCGGCCTTCGACGGTCACCAAAGGAGGGACTGCGCTGGTAAACGAAGACAATACCGTTTGGGACGCCAAGTTAAAGATCCTGCACAGTTCTGTCCGGTTTGGATCGGAAAATGCGGCCCCGGCGGAAGTCCAGCTCGGCAAGGGCGCACTGCAACAACTGAACGAATGGTATTCAGGCGGAACGGCGGCCGGAAATACGGGCGACCTTTATGATAATCACGACAGGAACCATTCCTCGCTACGACCGGCCGAATTTCCACAGCTGACCTTTGTAAAATACGGCTCAAGCGCCCGCCAGGCCGGGGTCGATTACGGCCTTAACACCAGCATGTTTTTCAATGCGATCACCATCGGAAACTCCTCTACCGTAGAAAACGGACGCAGCCAGGCCCGAAACGCCCTGACCATGCCCGGCATTCCGGGTATCCTTTACCGGCAGTACGTCAACAATCAGTTATATGTTTATCCCGAGCACCGGGATTACGATCCCGAACGGGGTGATTTGCTGCCGGCCAACACGCCCTACATGATTGTTTCCCAGGGTTCATCGGGGTCCGATAGACCGTTTCTTCGTGCCGTCGCCAGTATTCTGGCGGCCTTCAAGCCCGAGGTAAAAAAAATTCTGCGGCAGCGTCGCCTGGTCATGCCGACTGTCCAGATGATTTTTCGCCGGGGCCAGAAAACGGTGACCAGTGACGCGGATTATCTAAGCGCAAAGGCGCATCCGCCGGTTTTTAAATTGGAAAATATCGACCTGTCAAAAATGATCGGCCTGGCCAATCGCTTGAATATCGAGGACATCCCGCCGATGATCGGCTTGCAGATCGTCGAGGAAAGCGGCGCCGAGCAGGGGATCGATGATTTTACCGCCGGCATATCGGAGACCCTTTTCAACACTCCGGGGGCGATAGCCAGGGTCGTACGGTTCACAGCCTATGAAAAGCGGATGGTCGTTCGCGTCAGGAATACCACTATAAACGACAAGGTAAAGCTCAATTACCACTGGGTCGTTCTGCGTGGCGACCGGGATCGAATAAAAATTATCCGGCGCGACCTGACCGGCAGCGAGGCGGAACTAATCATTCCGTGGCACGGCAGGTTCGCGGTTCCCGGACAACCCGGAATGACCACCGACCGTGTCGAGATCGGCGTATTTGTCGATAACGGGAAATATTATTCGGCGCCGGCCTTCATCAATCTCCTGTATCCACCCCACCAAAAGAGAAAATATAATGAAAAACGGCGGGTCGAAAGTATAGATCACCGCGACCCCGAATTTGCCAAGCGCTACATGGAGCGGCGACTGTTCAGCAACCGGGACTGGGTTGACACTTACCGGTATGACATGAATTCCGGGTTAATCGGATGGCAGCGCAAGCGCGGTAAATGGTTGGGCAACTATACCCGTGACGGGGCGAAAGTCGTTGCGTGGGACGATCAGGACCGGGCCACCGAGGCGAAAACGGTCGGCTACAGGGTCGAACCCGCCAAACGGGGTGGAACGAAAGTCGTTGAATTTTCGACCGGAAAGCTTCTGTCGTACCGATACCGCGGGGAAAAAGATCTGATCGGCAAAGTCAGCAAGGAACAAAATTGATTAATTCAAGATCACCCCGTCGCCATGGCGCCGGTCGATATGTATCGGCTTGATCGCCGAACCGGGGAAAAACGGTCGTCATGAATATTCCCGGTGGTTAATAAATATTGTTTCTTCAAGACCTTTTGTTTTATGATTCTGCCGATAAAATTAAAGCGGTATTAAAAACAGCCTATATTTCTGTTGAATTGCCGGTGCCGAAGAGTATTCTTGATTAACCACAATCGGATTCGGGGTTATTAAAAAAATGTCCTGGCGACCGAGAAAGACTGTATCCTTGTTTCGGCGGCTGATGATAATCGCCGCTGTTTCCCTGTTATCGGTAATGGCGATCACCGCCGCGGCGCAGGCGAAGAGCGCCGACGACAAGGCCCACGAGGAGCTGTTTCGAAACAGCCAGTTCCCCTCGGCGTTTGAGTGCAAGGTCTGCCACCCGGTACAGTTCCGCCAGTGGTCGGCGTCACAGCACGCCTATTCCAACCTTAGCCCGTTCTTCGTCTCCGTCGAGAACTCGGTGCTGCGGCAGACCAACGGTACTGCGGCCGACACCTGTTCGCGGTGTCATGCGCCAATTTCGGCGGTGCTGAAGACAATGCAAATTTCCAACCTGAAGCGAGCCCAGTTTGCCCGCACCGGCAAAGATTATCTGGGGCCGGTGATCGAAGGCATAACCTGTGTCGTCTGCCATCGCTTCAACAAAAACTACGGCAAGCGGAGCGCCCGCGCGATGATCACCGAGGGCGATATATTCGCGCCGATCTTCGGGCCGACCAATAACGATATCCAGGCCGAAGCCGAAAAAGACCCCAGGCTGGCCCTGGTCACCGAACCAGGCAAGAAGGGGCGGGCGATTCATGGCAAGGTAGAGCCATATCCATACTTGCGGGCTTCCCGGTTCTGCGGCAATTGCCATTCTTCCAGGTTACCGACCGGTATTCATAACGAGGAAACTTTCGACGAATACCGGACATCGCAGTCGGCGAAAGAAGGCACGACCTGTCAGGATTGCCATATGGGCAAGGTTCCGGGCGAGGCCAAGGGCTTCGATATTGCACCGGCAGCGAAAATCGGCAAGGTCGAGACCAAGCCTCGCCGTCGATCGAACCATTACTTCCCCGGCCCGGATTTTTCGGTCCTGCACCCAGGCATATTCCCGCAAAACCCGGACGCGGTAAAACTTGCCACCTACGAGCAATGGATGCAGTTCGATTATAAAAAAGGCTGGGGTACGGACGAGTTCGAGGACGACGTATCGGACGACTACAAGTTCCCCGAGTACTGGCAGGAACAGGACCTGCGTTACGAAGCCCGGGATATCCTGAATGGCCAGTTCGAATTGTTGAAATGGGCCAAAGACCAGCGCCTGACCCTGATGAAAGCCGGCTACAAGGTCGATAAGGTAATAATCGACGAAGCCAACATGCAGGACGGCCTGAAATTCCGGATCAATCTGAGAAACGCCGTACTGGGCCACAATGCCCCCAGCGGTTTCATCCATGAACGGATGGTGTTTTTCCAGATTACCGTAAAGGATAGTCAGGGTAATGTCGTCTTCATGTCCGGCGACCGTGACCCTAACGGCGACCTGCGCAAACGCACATCCCGTTATGTCCGCAATGGCGAGATGAAGTACGACAGGCAGTTGTTCGGCCTGATGAGTAATTTCGTCGCCAGGACCTTCTTCGGGGCCGAGCGCGTGCAACTCAGGCCGGTGCCGTTCTCGGCGGCGGTCAGGCCGTTTATCCGGCCGCCGACCGCCTCGACAGCCATACTTATGCGGCCCAAGGGAGCGCGGTCGATGAAGAACAGTATCGAGCCGGGCGGGAATCGCTGGGCCAAATACGTCGTCGATGCCGATATGCTGAAGCCCGGCGAAACATATACGGTGAATATGAAGCTGATCGCCCAGCAGATGCCGGCGGATTTTGTCGAGGTCAACGCCGATGTCGGATACGACTATAACTTCTCCTTGCGGGAGTTGGCGAAACGTGTGGTTGATCTAAGCATGAACCTGTGGGAGACCACGGAAACGATAACGATTAAAAAGTAGGGTCATTGTCATGTTGCGAAATTTGATAATCGCCGGAACTGTAGCCTTACTCTACTACGGAGCGGGTCTATCCGATGGCGCCGTAGCCGCCGAGAGTGAGTCTGGCGACGCTGCCAAGTCCGGCGAGAGCGATTCACGCTTCTCCGACAAGCCGCTGAAGCTCCTGGAACAGCAGGATCTGCCGAAGCGACCGAAGCCGCTGTTTGAACTTTGGCAGGACTATGTCAATCAGGGTCCCTACGCCTACGAATTCGAATTGCCCACCGGCATGGTCGTCTCGCCGGGTCTGGTGTTGTTCGGCAACATCAATACCGGCTTGCAGATCACCGATAACGGCACTGCCGACACCACTACCGAATGGGTCTCGACGCTGGGTCTTTTCGCAAATCTGACCCTTAGCGGCACGGAACGGATACTGGTCGGCATATCGCCGCTGAAACGCCAGAACGGCAAGAAGACAAGGTATCAGTTCAGCCCGGAGAGCAATTTTAAAAACGAAAACAACATCCGCCTGACTACTGCCTTCTTCGAAGGTGAATTGTCGGAAATGTTCCCGAAACTGGATATGGCGGGACGGCTGCCGCTGGACTATGAAATCTCCGTCGGTCGCCAGCCCGTGCTCATTCAGGGCGGCACGTTGATTGCCGACACCATGGATTCAGTTGCCATAACCAGAAGCACGGTTCCCCTTCCCGGTACCAACTGGGCGCGCATTGGCGGGCTTTTCGCCTGGAACAACGTCAACCGCAGCAACAATATCGATGACGACGACGGCCTGTTGTACGCAATTTTCTCATCCGTCGAGGTTGCCCATTCGACGATTAATCTGGATACCACCTATATCGACAGTTCCGACGCCATCGGCGATCAGTTTAATATTGCGGCCGAATATTTCCGGCCCTTTATTATCTTTGAACATGCCGTCGATACCACGATACGCCTAGCCACGTCGCATGCCCCGGACGGGGAAACCGCGCAGGCGACTGACGGAACGATGCTCTATACCAGCTTTTCCTGGGCGCCGAAGCGGTCCGACGATCTTATGTACCTGAACGCCTTCGCGGCGCATGACAATTATGCCCCGGCGGCGCGGGCCGCCGGCGGGCCGCTTGGCGGCACAGGATTGTTATTTGCCCCCAATGGTTTGGCTGGACCGGCAATTGGCAATCGGGCAAAAAAATCCTATGGCGGCGCCCTCGGCTACCAGATGTTTTTTTCCGGCGCCCTGCGGCGCAATCTGATATTCGAGATCGGCGGCAAGGTCGATAATACGCCTGGCGGTATTGATCGAATCGGTGCGGCGGTGCGCTATTCTCAAGCGGTCGGCCAGCACACGTTCTTCGAAGTCGGCGGCTTCGCGGTGAATCAGGAATCGATCAACGAAGCATATGGCTTGCGGACCAAGGTAAATATTATCTTCTAGAATCTTCTTCCCACCGGGGAGGTAACAGGGCAGGACGGCGCTTCGCCGGTCCTGTCTTTTGTGTCACGGGAAGCGTCGATAAATATCCCCGTAGTCCCTTCCAGGCTGTTCCCATGGTTACGTCGGGGGTTTTTGCCCCACCCCGCCCGTGCGCAGAGGTCCGGGCACGGTCAGAATCGAGCCTTCCCGTGAGACGGTCCCATGGGTCTTGAATCAAATAGAGTCTTGACGCCAGTTAAAGCGGGCCGTTAAGTGAACAACAAGAATAAACAGTTAACTGGGAAGGTGTCATGAAAATTTTGTCGCTCAGAAGCATGGCTTTGTGGTTGGTTTTACTGGCCGCAGCGTTCGCCTATGCGCCGAAAGCCAGCGCCGAGCCATATTTTCAAGGCCCGCGTTCCTGCCAGGAATGCCATAAGGAAATAGGCAAGACCTGGGAGGAAACCAAACATTTCCTGTCTTACCGCACGGCGCACAAGAACAAGATTGCGAAGAAGATCGCCATCGCCGTGGGCGGCAAGAAAAACATGAAACGAAACAAGAAATGCAGCATCTGCCACTATTCGACCGAACAGAAAAAGCCCGATGGCAAGGCCAAGGTGAAGTACGGCCCGTCATGCGAAAGCTGCCACGGCGCCGCATCTGACTGGGAAGACATGCATTTGAATTATGGCGGCAAGGACGTCAAGAAAGAGCAAGAGACGCCAGAGCACAAGAGCAAGCGAATAGCCGATTCCACCGCAGCCGGACTGGCCTGGGCCGCGAATCCATACGATATTGCGGTCAACTGCGCCAAGTGCCACGGCCTGGCCCGGCCCGAAATCAGCAACGAGGATTTCGCCAAGATGCTGGGGGCCAAGCATCCGCTCAAACAATCCTTCGAAATCGTCATGTACTCGCAGGGTAAAATGCGCCACTGGCCCGATAAACGTTCACCGGCGCAATTGGCCAGACTGTTCATTGCCGGCCAGGCGGCGAAACTGGTTTCTGCCACTGCGGCGTTAGCCAAGCCTTCGGACGCCGCCTACAAGGCGGTCCAGGAAAAGCGCGCCGCCGACGCCAGGGCCGCCCTGCAAGTCGTTCCGCAGGCGGCGGCACTGATCGCTTCGCCGAGCGACGCCAATGCCCGCCAGATGATGCAGAAGATCGGCCAGCAGGATATGTCTGGCCTGGTAAACGGATTGTTTCCGTGCCCCGCCGCAGAAAAGAAAAACCTGCGGCAATGTTAGGGCCGGTCGCCCTCCTCGCTACCGACGAACCCGTGTTCTTGTAAGTAATCAAAGACGCGGATGGCGGCCTCATCGGGGTTCATATCCGCCGTCTTAAGGATTATCTCGGCGCTTTCCGGCGGCTCGTACGGTGAATCAAAGCCGGTGAAGTTCTTGATCTCGCCAGCCCGGGCTTTCTTGTAAAGCCCCTTGGGGTCGCGGGCCTCGCAAATATCCAGCGGAGTATCTACGAAAACTTCGATAAACTCGCGATTATCCAGCAATTCGCGCGCCATGCGCCGCTCGGCCCGAAATGGCGAGATAAACGAAACCAGGCAGATTAATCCGGCATCAACCATCAATTTCGAAGTCTCGGCGACCCGGCGGATGTTCTCGACCCGGTCAGCATCGGTGAACCCCAGGTTTTTATTGAGGCCATGGCGCACATTGTCGCCGTCAAGGGTATATGTGTGCTGCCCGATCCGGTGCAGTTTCTGTTCAACCAGATTAGCGACGGTCGATTTGCCGGACGCCGACAGGCCGGTGAACCACAACACCGCCGGTTTCTGGTTTTTCATTTCCGAACGGGCCAGCTTATCGATGCCCAGGGCCTGCCAATGGATGTTGTCGGCCCGGTACAGTCCGAATTCAATAACCCCGGTGGCCAGCGTGTGCCGGCTTTCCCTATCCAGAATGGTGAAACGGCCTGTGGTCTGGTTATCCTTGAACGGGTCGTACGGAATGGGGCTGGCCAGTGCCAGATTGCAGGCCCCGGCATCGTTCAGGCGCATGGTCTTGCCGGCGTCGCGTTCCAGGGTATGCGGATTGACGATATGCTTGATGTCGGTGATCGATGCGGCAATCACCCTTTCACCCATTTTCAGCAGATATGGACGGGACGGCAGCAAAGGGTCTTCATGCTGCCACAGTAATTTGACCCTGAACTGGTCGGAAAGCTGGGCCCGGTCATCTACCTTGCAGATAATGTCGCCGGGCGAAACATCGACGCCGTCCCGCAAGCCGAGTTCGGTTTTGCCGTCGCCGGCCCGCACGGTATCGACCACGGCGGTATCGGCGGACGGTAGTACGACGATACTTTCGCCGGGGGCTATCGCGCCGCCGGCCAGCGTCCCGGTAACCGTGCCGGCGCTTACGCCATCGACCAGAAACCTGAAAGAACCGTTATGATCCGGCCCGGCCGGGTCGATTCCGGCCAGCAGGTCCGGCAGGGTCGGCCCCTGGTACCAGGGCATGGCGTCGCCGCCGTCCAATGAAATCGGTACGCCGCCATGAATCGTCAGGTCCAGAAGTTCGCCGTATTTTCTGAATTTGCCGTCGATATCGTCGAAGATATCCTGGGAATAATCAACCAGATCCATTTTGCTGACGGCAAAAACGGCATCCATAACGCCAAGGACCGTCAGGGCATGGCATTGCCGGTAAATATCATCGCTGATTCCCCGGCGGGCATCGATGACGACCACGGCAAAATCCGCGTCTGCGGCGGCGGACGCCAGGCCCGCCATGAAATACTCCCGGCCCGGCGTATCGATGGCAGTTTCATCTTGCAGTTGATCGACAATAGTGCTTTTACCGGCGCCGTCACCACCACATACAATAATATGTTTCATATTCAATCCGTTACTGTTCGGAAGCAACTTTCCATAGTCAGGTGGCTGCTGTCACTAAAAAGTTAAATCCGGGTGCCATCTTTCGGCATTATACTTGTTGCCGGGGCCATGAACGATTAGATTTGGCGCTGCCGACACAGACAATTCGAGGACTGTATCTTGACCTTTCCAGACCGGAAATACCCCGACACGGGCACCTACGTCGACGATTATTTTACGGCTTACGCAAGAAGCGCCGCGTCGGTGGACCGCAATTTGCTGGCCCGGGCGGCGGCGTTGCTGGCCGATGCCTACGGGCGCGGCGGCAATGTTTATTCCTGCGGCAATGGCGGTTCGGCGGCGATCTCCAATCATCTGGTCTGCGATCACCAGAAAGGCATCCAGGCCGATACCGATCTGACGCCCAGGGTCCATTCGCTTAGCAGCAATATCGAAATTATTACCGCTATCGCCAACGACATATCCTACGACGATGTTTTTATCTTCCAGTTGCGCTCGATGGCGCAAGCCGGCGACGTGCTGATAACCGTCAGTTCATCCGGTGATTCCGAAAACGTCGTCCGGGCGGCGCGGTGGGCGCGGGATAACGGGATCGATGTCATCGCCATGACCGGGTTCGAAGGCGGTCGCTCCGGCCCGCTGGCCACGGTTAACCTGCACGTGACCGGCGATAACTATGGTGTCGTCGAAGACATTCACCAGTCGCTGATGCACATCCTGGCGCAATATCTGCGCATGGACAGAATGGCCGAAAACCTGATCGGGGATCGCAAGTTCTAAAACTGCGGCGGCTACGCCTGCCCGGAAGCGGTGGATGGCCCGCGCAACCCGGTGGCGGTTACGGTTACCCGCACGGTTTCCTTAAGGTTTGAATCGAAGGTGGAGCCGAAAATAATCAGGGATTGCGGATCTATTTCCTTGCGCACCCGGTTGGCCGCCTCATCAACCTCAATCAGCGTCATATCGTCGCCACCGGTAATGTTTATCAGCACGCCTTCGGCGCCACGAATCGACGATATATCCAGCAGCGGGTTGAATATGGCGGCCTCGGCGGCCTTGACGGCACGGTCCGCCCCGGTGCCCTCGCCGACCCCCATCATGGCCCTGCCCCGGCACTGCATCACGGTCCTGACGTCGGCGAAATCCAGGTTAATCAGGCCCGGCAGGACAATCAGGTCGGTGACCGAGCGGATGGCCTGATACAGCACCCCGTCCGCCCGCTTAAAGGCTTCGGCGAAGGTGGTTTTGCTGTCGATCACGCGAAACAGGTTCTGGTTGGGAATGACGACCATGCAGTCGACGTTTTCTTCCAGGGTTTGCAGGCCGTCGGTGGCGGCGCGCATCCGGCGGCGACCCTCGAAATCAAACGGCGTGGTCACCACCCCGACGGTCAGGGCAAGCTGCTCGCGGGCCGCCCGGGCGATAACCGGGGCGGCGCCGGTGCCGGTGCCGCCACCCATGCCGGCGGCAACGAACACCAGGTTATAGCCGGCTAGGTTGCGGTGAATGTCATCGATGGATTCCTCGGCCGCCATGCGACCGCGTTCCACATCGGCGCCGCAGCCCAGGCCGCCGGTCAGGTGCGGCCCCAATTGCAGGATGTGTTCGGTCTTGCAATTACCAAGCGCCTGGGCATCGGTGTTGCCGGCCATGAATTCGACCCCGCCCATACCGGACCGGATCATATTGTTGACGGCGTTGCCGCCGGCCCCGCCGACGCCGATAACGCCGATCCGGGCGCCGTATAGATCGCCATTGTTGTCATCGGGCATGCCAATTTCCAGGGACATGGTCATCATCCAGACGGAAGTTCATAAAATGTTCTGTCCGGGTGATTATATTTTTTGAAAACCAGTTTGACCATGCTTTGTTTGACGGCGCTTCCATGACCTGCCGACGGCTTCGCGTCTAAAGTCTTCCGTGAATGCTCGTTGTGTTCGTTTGCTCATAAGGACCTCTTGAACGACCCTATGGTATGGGGGCCAGTCCTGATTGGAACCCGATCCGCGAAATTCATTAGGGCCAGCGGTCATCGCACCGCATCAACAGGCCGGACACATGACCGCACCCAACCGGGGGCGGATCAAATCAAAAAACTCTTGCAATGCAGAGGCTGTCCACACATGACAATGCCGACCGTGCAGCTTTCAGAAATTAACCTTACGCAATAGATCTACGAGATCACTTGAATTTAATTTGTCTCCCATGAGTCGTTTAAATGTTGCGGGCATTATGGCCTGTATCAGAATGAACAGACACGTTCAGGGTTGATCTGAGAATCAAGGCACTAAGGAGGCGTAATTGGAACACTTTCGAGCAATTGTCGTAGGTGGCGGGGTGACCGGTTGTAGCATCCTGTATCATCTCGCCAAGTCCGGTTGGAAAGACGTTCTGTTGTTGGAACGCTCCGAACTCACCTCTGGCTCGACCTGGCACGCGGCTGGCAACCTGTTTGCCCTGACCAGTCCGTCCAGTGTTCAGAAAATGCATGTATATTCGATTCGAATGTATGAGGAGCTGGAACGCGAGATCGGTCATGAGATCGGCTATCATCCGACGGGTGGCATGCATCTGGCGTGCTCCAAGGAAGAACGGATAAGTCTGGCCAACGCCCGCGCCCGCGCGCGGCGTAACGGGGTCGATGCCGAATGGATATCGCTGGACGAGGCAAAGCGCCGGGCCCCGGTTCTTAACACTGGCGGCTTGGAGGGCGTTTTGTGGGAGCCCACCAAGGGCCATGTGGATCCGTCCTCGGCAACAAACGCATATGCCACCATGGCGCGGAATTATGGCGCCTCCATCCGACGCCACACGCCGGTCCTGGAAACAAACCAAACGCCCGATGGTGGATGGGAAGTGGTGACCGGCTCGTCTACGATCAAGGCGGATGTGGTGATCAACGCAGCCGGCCTGTGGGCCCGCGAGGTGGGTGCGCTGGCCGGAATTTCATTTCCCCTGCTGCCGGTCGAGCATCATTATCTCTTAACCGAAAGTATCCCCGAAATTGCGGCCATGGAGAACGAGTTGCCGACGATCGGCGACTCCGAAAATGCTTATTACTCCCGCCAGGAAGGGGACGGGCTCCTGCTTGGCGCTTACGAAGACACTTGCCATCTTTGGGCAGAGAAAGGGACACCGCTTGATTTCGGCCATGAATTGCTGCCCGATGACGTCCAACGAATGGAGCGAAATTTCCAATTGGCCATCGAACGCATGCCGTGCCTTGAACGGGCCGGCATTAAGAGTGTCATCAACGGCCCGATGATTTTCTCTCCCGACCTGGGGCCGATGATCGGCCCTCATCCGGCGCTCAGGAATTATTTTTGCGCCGTTGGTGTCATGACCGGCTTTAACCAGGCGGGCGGGATTGGCCGGATTCTGGCCGACTGGATCATTGAAGGTGAGCCGGAGTTGGACATTAATGTTTGGGATGTCGCTCGTTTCGGCCCTTGGGCGGGCCGCAACTTCACCCGGGCACGAACCCTGTATTTTTATGAACACCGGGACGATCGCGTCTACCCCCATCAGGAATATGATGCCGGACGACCGGTGCGTACGTTCCCCATTCATGACCTCTTGGCCTCCAAAGGCGTCGTGTTTGGCATGTCCAACGGTTGGGAAAATCCACTGTGGCAAGCCCGCCCGGGTGACGAAACGTTTGACATATACAGTTTTAACCGTGGAAATTGGTGGGATGCGGTCGGGGAGGAATGCTTGCGAACGCGGGAGTCGGTCTCGTTGTTCGAGGTGTCGACCTTTGCCAAGTATTTTGTCTCCGGCGCAGGCGCTGAAGCGGCCCTTGATCACGTGTTGGCCGGGCGCATTCCGAAAGCTGTCGGTCGCACCGCTCTCTCGCCCATGCTGTCGACAAAGGGCAGGATTATCGGAGACTTTACCGTAACCCGACTGGGCGAGGATTCTTTCCTCATGTTGGGTGCGGGATCCATGCAAGGCATCCACAATCGCTGGTTCAGGGAAAATCTGGATGGTGGCGATGTGGTGTTCGAGAACCGTTCGGATCATTGGACTGGATTGCAAATTGCTGGACCGAACGCTCGCCAACTTCTTCAGCGGATCGCCGGAGAGGACGTTTCGAACGAAGCCTTTCCATTTCTCTCGGGCCGAAAGATGGAACTTGAAGGAGCTCCCCAGGCGGTCGTTGTACGCGTTTCGTTTACGGGCGAACTGGGGTATGAAATCTATACGCCCTCCATGTATCAGCGCGGCCTATTCACCGCCCTAATGAAAGCCGGCGAGGATCTGGGATTGGGCTTGGCGGGGGAGCGGGCTTTGATGAATCTGCGCCTGGAAAAGAGCTTTCCGAGCTGGGGCGCAGAACTCTCACCGGATTATACGCCGATGGAACCGGGCATTGATCGCTTCGTGCGCTTCGATAAATGTGATTTCATCGGTCGGGATGCTGTCATGGTCGCCCGGGAAAAGGGCTTGACCGAGAAGCTGGCGACCTTTGCCGTTGAGGCGGACAATGCCGATTGCTCCGGGGGCGAGCCCATTTTCTATAATGGCGAATATGTTGGCTACACTTCGTCCGGTGGCTACGGATATAGTATTGGAACCAGCATTGCCTTGGGTTTCATCCACCCTGATTTACATGAGGATGGCGCCACCTTTGAAATCGAAATCAATGGGAGAAACCACACGGCGCGGCAATCGGTGGCACCACTGTACGATCCGCAAGGAATACATATGAGAGCTTAACAATGACCATCGTATTTTCGGTGTACGGCTATCGACCAAGCATAGTCGAGTAGGGTGCCCCATGAGAATACAGGCCGATCGATGGCATTCTGAATAGCCCTGGCGAAAGGAGGATAGCCGGTGCATTCAAGGACCAATGCACCTAAATTCGGGTGGTCGGCGACGATGCTTTCGGCCGCCGTGACCATCTCCGACTCGGCTTTGGCGAAATTCGCACCCGGAGGGTCGCTGCGTAAACCTTGGGTGTTCCACAATTTTCTAAATTCGGGGTAATCAGAACCACACCGCTCATAGAAGTCGAACAACTGATAATTGGAATTCAAATGAACGCCGACGGACTCCAGGTGCCGGTCCGTCAGTCCCTCGGGTGCTCCTGTCAACACGCCAACGAGTTTTTCCGAACCGACCAACTGTTGCGCCCAAGGTATCTGCAACAGGCTTGACATGAAAACCGGCACGTTGAGCCGTTGCGCGACGTCGCGTTGGTAGTAAGCGAAGAACCCACATTCCGCGGCGATTGCCCGGCATCCCATGCTTTCTAGCCTGAGGGCCGCGGCGACTATGGACGGCAATAAAGCGTTTTTATCGGAATTTACATCATCAACCAGGTTTTCGATGTCGACCCCCTCGGCAATGTCGTATTGAACCGGAAACGGCCAACCGCTGGCGTTACGTAAATCGCCGGGAAAGCCGGGATAAACGTCCTGTAGAATGATCACACCTAAACCCATGCCGTAACAGGAATGGTCCTTGCGCGCCAGAATGTTGCTTAACGCCATGTCATTTCTCCGATCGATAACAAACCTTCAAGCCGGTACTTTGTAGAAACGTCTCCCGGATCGACAAATGAATTCGATTGTAAAGGACTTGAATACAGTTTACATCGCCGTTTCAGCGGCGATGGTGTGCAGCCAGTTGCTGAACTTGCGGACGATGGAACGACTTCGGGCTCGATCCGCGATGAGCAGGCTGTACTTGCATTCGCTAACCATCTTCTTCACCGGCAACAGAACCAGATGGCCGCGGTTGATCAAGTGTTCGGCTGTCGGGCGGGGCGCCATAGCGATGCCGATGTCGAGATGCGCCGCCTGCAGAGCAGCGGCGCGCGTGTCCACCTCCAGCCGATTTTCGCCGATACCGTCCGGCATTCCATTAGCAACGAACCAATCTGACCATTCGTTAGGTGAGAAGCTGCACGAGATAAGACGATGACCGGCAATGTCCCCGGATCCGGTAATCGGCCCATTTTTTTGAAGGTAGCCAAAGCTGCAAACCGGTGACTTGGTCTCTTCGAATAGTAAAACACTGTTTCTGCCGATAGATGAAGCTGTGCGCCAACGGATGGCCAAGTCGATGTCGGAGCCTGAAAAATCGACTTCCTCGGGATGAGTTACAAGGCGCACGTCGGCATCTGGATACTTTTTCTGAAAGTCGGGCAACCGCGGAATCAGCCACAACTGAGCCAGTGATACCGGGAGATTGAGGGTGACCTGGTTACTTTGTAAATGTTCTGAAGCCTGTTGTGTGGCGTATTCCAACCGGTCCAGGGAATCGCTCAGTTCTTTAAGATATTCCGCTCCTGTTTCCGTCAGTTCAAAACGGTTGTTTTGCCGGGTGAAAAGCTTCGATCCGATGTGAGCTTCCAAAGAGCTGACTTGATGACTGATTGCCGATGGTGAAACTAGCAACTCCTTAGCGGCAGCTTGGAGGTTAAGATGCCTGCCAGCCGCTTCAAAGGCTCGAATTGCTGCGAAAGTTGGTAATTTACGTGCCACTAGTGCTGCGCTAATACCAAGGATCACTGATAAAGCCCCATTGATCCTTGGTATAACCTCCATAATTGCTGTGCCGACCCTGCATGTATTTTCAAGTAACCGCAACGTATTTCACTTGTGCGTGAGCCGATTTATCTCTTGGATCATGGCCCTGAAACAAAGTTTGAAGGAATGAAAATATGGCCCGCCGATCCCGTTCTAACCGAGTAAAACGAGACGTCGATGCATTCCTGCAGATGCCCTATCAGCAGATTCGCAATCCCTACGCTCCGACAGAAGTTTTGGATCCCGATCAACTGGACAGGATCCATGATGCATCCATGCGTATTCTGGAGGATGTTGGGCTCAAGGTTACCGATGCCCGCGCCCGGCGCATCTTCAGAGAGGCCGGCTTCGATGTGGACGACAGCGAAGAGATGGTGCGCCTGGACCGAAACGGTGTGGTTGAATTGATCTCAAAAGCGCCATCGAGCATCACTTTCAGGGGGCGGGACCCAGAGAAGCGGATCCGAATTGGAGAGGGGGACATGGCCTTTGTCGCCGTTGGCGGCCCTGCATTCGCATCCGATCTTGACCGTGGCCGGCGGCTGGGAACGCAGGCGGATTTGGAGGACTTCATCAAGATCACCCAGATGCTGAACGTTATCCATATTGAGGGGGGATGTTCCATCGCCGCCAACGATCTGCCGGTCGATATTCGTCACCTCGAATTCTATTTAGCGTGCTGTCGCTATCTTGATAAGCCCTGGAAACCACTATTAGTGGGAACCGATCAAGCGCGTGACGCCATTGAGATGGCCTGCCTTCTGCATAGTGCTAACAGAGAAGAGTTGGCGGCAAATCCGGTGTTTTTCTGTAATACATCAATCAACTCACCACTGTTGCTGGACGGACAGATTTCCGATGGCATCATCGAAATGGCCGAAGCTGGACAGGCCTTGTGCGTCACATCGTTTTCCCTGGCAGGCGCCATGGCTCCGGCGACGGTGGCCGGAGCTCTCGCATTGCAGAACGCCGAGGTATTGGCCATGGGCGCCTTCGTACAGGCTATTCGACCGGGCTGTCCCTATGTTTATGGATCTTTCACCTGCACTGTCGACATGCGCACCGGTTCACCATCTTTCGGCACCCCCGAATTCGCCAAGGCTGCGCAAGCGTCGGGTCAATTGGCGAGGCGATACGGTCTGCCGTGGAGGTCAACCAACGCAACGTCATCTTGTATTGTCGATGCACAAGCGGCCTATGAGTCCGAAATGTCCCTGTGGGGCGCCATCACAGGCCACGTCGGCATCGTAAATCAAGGAGCGGGGTGGCTGGAAGGCGGTTTGGTCGCCTCGTTCGAGAAGCTGATCCTGGATGCCGAAATGCTGCAGATGATGGCGGCGTGGATGGAGCCTATAGATACATCAGAGGATGCTTTTGGTCTGGACGCCATTGCGGAAGTGGGGCCGGGCGGCCACTTTTTCGGTGCGGCGCACACACTTGCCCGCTATGAGAACGCTTTCTACAAGCCCATCGTTTCGGACTGGAACAACTTCGAGATGTGGCGCGACTCAGGCAGTAAGGATGCCGTATTACGCGCCAATGGAATTTGGAAGAAGCTGCTGGCCCAATATCAGGCGCCATACCTGGACCCAGGTATCGAGGAAGCCCTGGTCGATTATGTGGCGCGACGTAGTGAAGCTCTGTTGAAATAAGTAAACAGGTGTCCCTTCTCAAAACCTAGATTCCAAAGGAATTACTGGGCTTTAGTCGGCGGGTTGGCATTGTCATGTGTGGAATTTTAGGGAGGCAGTTAAAAGAAAGAGGAGTATATTGATTAAGGGGCTGTCCCTGATAAGCAAATATTCTTCCCTGATAATTTTTAAGGGAATTATGCCTGTAATGCGAGGGATACCGCGATGTTGCGGAGGGGCAGGGAGCAGTTTGGGGGACAAAATTGTAAAAATTCCCTGTATTTTCCCTGTTAAACAGAGAAAATCACCGGAGACGGGTTCGCTGCAGACTGCGTCCTCCACCACTCTTTTTCAAACGAAGCCGCCGAACAATGTGGACGACTGAGCGTGCCGGTAATTTCCGGCCCCATACGTCTTGGGGAACTGGTCGCCGACTGGCCCGAAAACAGGCTGTTGCTGGTCGCCAATGAAACCGGCGGCAACCCCCTGGCGGCGGTCGTGAGGCCAAATTCCGGTCAGGCGGCGGGCCTGTTGATCGGGCCGGAAGGCGGGTTTTCGCCGACCGAGCTTGACCTGCTTGAAAAACTGCCGTTCTCTGTGTCCGTATCGTT
>VAPL010697775.1_pt1 | contig 39831 bp, 44 predicted proteins | sample 3395061 | NCBI WGS metagenome assembly VAPL01 (sample SAMN08290444, study PRJNA428436) | hydrothermal vent metagenome | isolation source: Deep-sea hydrothermal vent chimney 2 | place: Pacific Ocean: Juan De Fuca Ridge | depth 2182 m m | reverse complement strand
GGTGTGGAATAGTGGCATCTTCAATCGCACTTATCATCCCAGATGTTGGTGCATGTATGGCGGCAGAAATTGTGCCTTCTGCTTCTGCAATGAGCTGACCTTTTAGCACGTGGTCACCAATGGTTACTTTTATTTTGGGAATATTGCCGACGTGTTGCCTCAGTGGCAACACTAATTTCTCAGGTAGCGCTAACTGACTAATCGGTAATTGCGTTGATTTTGATTTGCGCTCAGGGGGATGAACGCCACCGTGAAAACGGAAGATGTCCTTGGTCGCTTTGAGCGCTTTGGTAAAGTTGATTATTGCGTTCATTACAGCTTCATCACTGGTTTAATCGGAATGGTAGGGTACTTCCATTTCCAGTTCTCAGGTGTTTCTTCAATCGGTTCCATTGTGATGCAATCGACAGGGCATGGCGGTAGGCATAGTTCGCACCCAGTACACTCGCTAGCGATAATGGTGTGCATATGCTTTGCAGCACCTAAAATGGCATCAACAGGACAGGCTTGAATACATAGGGTGCAACCGATACAAACGTCTTCATCAATAAAGGCAACGGCTTTTGGCTTGGTTTCTCCATGTTCGCTATTCAGTGGTTTTACTTCAACACCTAGTAAATCAGCTAACGCTTGAACGCCAGCCTCACCGCCAGGTGGACATTGATTAATATCTGCTTCACCATTAGCAATGGCAGTAGCATATGGCTTGCAGCCTGGGTAGCTGCATTGGCCGCATTGTGTTTGTGGCAAGATAGCGTCAATACGCGCAATCAGTGGGTCGCCCTCAACTTTGAATTTAAGTGCGGCATAGCCAAGCGCAAGCCCTAAAACAAGCGCCAGACCAAGCATGATGTATATGGTTGTTAACATGATCGGATTCGGTGCTTAAAACTTATCGAGGCCTGAAAAGCCCATAAACGCGAGACTCATGAGAGCGGCCGTTACCATGGCAATAGCAGACCCTCTAAAAGGAGTCGGTATATCGGCTGCTTCTAATCGTTCTCTTAAAGAGGCAAATAAAATGAGTACCATAGAAAAACCAAGCGCTCCGCCGAGACCATATAGTCCAGATTCTATAAAGCCGTTGCCCATTTGTGCGTTGAGCAGCGGTATGCCGAGAACCGCACAGTTTGTCGTAATTAACGGTAAGAAAATGCCGAGCAATTGATACCAAAGCGGAAAGCTTTTTTCCATGACCATTTGGGTGAACTGCACGACACTCGCAATGATGACAATGAAGGACAGTGTACGTAAATACTCTACGTGATAATACTCAAGTACGTAGTGATTGATCACCCAGCTTGTCATCGAGCCAATGGTAAGCACAAATGCTGTTGCTGCAGCCATGCCAATAGAGGCTTCTAGTTTTTTAGAAACCCCCATAAAAGGGCATAAGCCTAAAATTTTAACCAGCACGATATTGTTGACCAATACAGTGCTAATTAAAATTAAAATATAGTTTTGAGACATAGGTTAACAATCAATTAATTTAAGCGATTATAACTTGTTTAGAACGTGGATAATGCGGTTAAGTTTAATCTAAATGTTGTGGTATTACTTGATGCATAAAGTGTGCAGTGGACGTGAATATAAACAAACTTTCTTATATGCACAAAGAATATGTAATTATAATTTAATCGTTATTAGTTATAAGTAATCTATTAGATGTAACGGTTGTCTTTTTTAGTCATATGTAAACTGTTATTTAAGTTAAAATAGCGGTTGTTTTAAATGAGTGGATTTTGATATGTTACAAGGTAGTATGGCCGCTATTGTCACACCAATGTTTGATGATGGCCGCTTGGATTTAGATGCATTACGTACACTGATTGATTTTCATGTCAACGCAGGGACTGATGGTATCGTTATTGCAGGCACAACAGGAGAAGCGCCCACAGTTGATTTTGATGAGCATTGTTTGCTGATTAAAACGGCTATTGAGCATGTCGCTGGACGAGTAGCTGTTATTGCAGGTACAGGTGCAAATTCTACAGTAGAAGCGATTGCGTTGACACAGCAAGCAAAGGATATGCATGTTGATGCTTGCTTGTTGGTCGCGCCTTATTACAACAAACCAACGCAAGAAGGTTTGTATCAGCATTTTGCTGCAATAGCAGCCGCTGTAGATGTGCCGCAAATTTTATACAATGTGCCTGGACGTACGGTTTGTGATATTAGCAATGACACAGTATTACGTTTAGCCAATATTGAAAATATTGTTGGTGTGAAAGATGCAACGGGCTGTATGCAGCGTGGCACAGATTTGTTGTTGCGTGTACCTAAAGGTTTTGCTGTTTATAGTGGGGATGATGCAACAGGCATGCCATTGATGTTACTTGGTGGGCATGGCGTCATATCCGTAACAGCTAACGTGGCGCCAGCGCTTATGCATAAAATGTGTGTGGCAGCGATGGGTGGTGATGTTAGTGAGGCGAAGGCAATCAATGCACAATTATTTGCGTTGCATCAAAAGCTATTTGTAGAAGCTAACCCTATTCCAGTGAAATGGGTTCTAGAGGAGATGGGATTAATAAAATCAGGCATACGCTTGCCGCTTATTAATTGTTCTGAGCAGTATCATGCTGTATTACGTGCGGCCATGAAAACCGCACAAATTAGTTAATTTATGGTGAATTTATGAAACAAGTATATATGGGAAAAATAGCGACATTAGGTTTAATTACTTTATTCTTGGTGGGTTGTAGCTCCTTACCCTTTATGGATAACACCCCTGATTACAAGGCTACAGGAAGTGCCCGACCATTAGAGGTGCCACCAGATCTTACTTCTGTTAGTACAAGTGATGCTTACGAAGTGCCAGGCGGCAGTACAACTTACTCTACTTATAGTGAGGCGCAAGCTGGACAAGAAGCAGGTGTAGAGCAAGTATTAAGAGAACGAGATGGTGTGCGTATGGAAAAGGCAGGTACGCAACGTTGGTTAGTGGTTGATGCCCCCGCTGAAAAAGTGTGGCCAGTAATTCGTGAGTTTTGGTTAGATCAGGGGTTTGCTGTGCGTGTGGAGAATGCAGAGACAGGGGTGATGGAAACGGAATGGATTCGATCTGATGACCTTAAGCCAGATGACAGCAAGAAAAATATAGGTGAAAAATTTGATGCCTGGATGGATAAGCTTTCAGGGTTGGCAGACAGACGCAAATTTCGCACGCGTTTGGAACGCGGTGAAGAAAAAAATACAACTGAAATTTATATGACGCACCGTACTGTTGCTGGTGAAATTGATGATGGAAAAGGAAGGGTAAGAACAATAGTTGGTGAAGTTGAAACAGGCTACCGTTTAGACAAAACCGATAAAACCATTAACGTTGATGAGTATGAAAGAGATTTGGATGCTGAGCTATTGCGTCGCTTAATGGTGAAACTAGGTGTGGAAGAAGCACGCGCAAAACAAATTGCAGCAAACCCCATTAGAGAAAAACGCGCTGAAGTAGTAAAAGAAGCCGATGCTAGCGTAACGCTCAAACTTAAAGATAGCTATGACCGTGGCTGGCGCCGCGTCGGCTTGGCATTAGATAGAATTGGTTTTGTGATGGAAGATAGGGATCGTTCAAAAGGTTTATATTATGTGCGTTATGCCGATGTCGATATTGATGATACCCCAAAAGCAAAGAAAGGTTTATGGGATACATTGGCTTTTTGGAAAGATGATGATGAAGTTGAAAATAAATCGATACCAAAAGAAGAAGATACAATCATTGATAAGTTGAAGTTTTGGAAAGGTAAAGATGGCACAACAGACCCATCCAAAAAATACCGTATTAAAATTGCAGCTGCAGATGATGGTAGTCATGTCAATGTTGTCGACAACGAGGGCAACCCGAACCCATCAAGCACAGCCAATAAAATTATATCGCTGTTATACAACCAATTAAAATAAGTTGCTGTTATACGCATGCGCTTTACATCTCTAGGTAGTGGTAGCGCAGGCAACTGTTTAGTGGTCGAGCAGGCATCGACACGTCTGCTTTTAGATTGTGGCTTTGGCGAGCGTGAGACCATCAAGCGCTTGCAAAAAATTGCCTTAACGCCAGATGACATCACGGGTATTTTAATTACGCACGAGCATGACGACCATGCTAAAGGTGCATTTAAGTTTGCTGCAAAGTTTAACATCCCCATGTGGCTTTCTCATGGCACGAGAAGAATGACAGAGCGCTATCTGCCAAAAAACACACAACCAGTGATTAATGTTATTGATAACCATACCCACTTTGTTATTGAAGGTATCCAAATCACGCCCTACCCGGTGCCGCATGATGCACGCGAGCCGACACAATTTATTTTTACAGATGGTCAGTGTAAGCTGGGCGTGTTGACCGATACTGGGCATTCAACGCCACATATTGAGCAAGTGCTTAGCGGTTGTGATGCTTTGGTTTTAGAGTGTAATCATGATGTCACTATGCTGCAAAAAGGCCCCTACAGTTACGCATTAAAGCAAAGAGTCGGTGGTCGTTTAGGTCATTTAGATAATGCCAGCGCGGCAAGATTATTGTCTAAGTTAGACAATAGTAAACTCAAGCATATTGTGGCTGCACATCTTAGCGTAAAAAACAATACACAATATTTGGCTAAACAAGCATTGAGTCAGGTGCTAAATTGTGAGGACGATTGGATAGGTATTGCGACACAAAAAGAGGGGTTTGATTGGCGCAGCCTGTAGCGCACTGGTTATCACCTGCTAATCTACTTTGACCATCAGCCCAGAACTTTGTTGGCTTGGTGACTGTCGTAGACCTAGTATTTTTCGGCTTATGTCGTCACGGCTTTGCATGGTGCCGCCAATATCCACCCATTCGCCCAAAGAAACACGAATGGTGGTAGATAGTTCTTCAAAATCGATAAAGCCATGGCTATTGGCTTTAGCGATACGCGGTGTGATTTCTAATTCAATTTGATTGCCAATGCTGCGTGGGCGTACTGCAAAACCAGTGCTAATTTCATGCCAGTCTGTATAGCGTTCTATCTGTATATAGCGGCGTGTAATACTAATCCATTCATGTGTAAAGGGCACAATCTGGCCAACGCGGATAAACGCACGTTCACCATCAATCACATTAACAAATTGTGTGCTGTTTTGGCTGATACGGCTGCTATTACGCTCAATATTGATATTGCCGCTATTGGGTAATGTATTACGTCTGTTACTAATGGTTGTTTTGCCTATTTTAACGTTGCCGCTAGCCTCAGTACGGTTTAGCTGCCGCTGACTATTGTTGTTAGATCGAATGGAAATCCTACGATTGACTCTAATAATGTCTAGCTCAGCAATAGTTTGTTCTATCTCGCGCATACGGCTAGGGCTAGCGCGCAAAATAAGCTGGTTGTTTATGCCAGTAGCCGTCCCATCCTCACCCACCATAGGGGAAATAATCGGCAACAAGTCTGCGGCAAATCGATGCTGTAAAGTAATTATTTGAAATTCAGTTTCAGCATTGGCTATCAAGCTAGATAACATTAAAAACGCGATTAAAAGTTTTTTCATTACTATTCTCTATAACCCAAGTTTGCTTGCAGAGACAGCATGCGTGGTTTCTTCTCTAAGTTCATCAAAGCGATCCGTAAGACTAGCCGTGGTGTCGATATCATTTAACATAAATTTAAACCGGGCTTGGTGGATATGAAAACGTCTTAAGTAGCTTTTATGATCGACTAGTACAAAACAGTCCTTGGCTATTTTGGCATGGTTATTGGTTTCATATACTGTCATTTTATGATTATAGGATGACAGCAAATTAAATAGACGTGGGCATTGTTGGGTAAAAAAATCCGTGTTTTGTAAGATAATCGTTAATTCGCTTGATGGGCTTTGACTTAAAAACCCTTGTATCAAATTAAAACGGGTAATACTGGTGTAATCCCCACACGAAAAATCTTGGTCAAAAATCAGCAATTGCTCTTTTGCTTCCGCAATGACCAAATTTAATGCTGCAGAATAATTAACCTCACCTAAAATAATGTTATCAGGCTTTAGTGTGTTTTCATTCATCGCTGATTGCCTTATTCAAAGTTAATATAGCCAGCCGTATAGGCTGCATACAATGTATTGGCTAATGCTTGTTGCTTGTCTTCATTTAAAGAGACTGACTTTAAAAAACGATGGTCTGCCAAGTGGCGCATGTGTTCAGTTAAACGCGTAGGCACTGCTAAAGTTTCACCATTTAAGTAAAAGTTATTTTGTTGGAATAACATTAATGACTTTAAATCTAACCTTAACGGTTTTTTTGCTAGTTTTTTAGCAAAGTCGATAGGGCTGATTTTTTGTGGCGGTTCAAAAACAATATCTGGCTTCGGCTCGGTCATATAAATGCCCAAAAAATGATTGATATGGCCTTTATCCCAGGTGATGGTTCGTAGTATTTTTTCTACTTTCTTTATCATGGCATCGCTGATTTCGGCGGGATGTGTCTGCAAGCTTAATGCCTTATCTTCATAATAGCCCTTAGCTTGAATCGTGTCTTGTAAATAGTTTAAAAACGAATGCGTTAACTCTTGTGCGGCTGGTGCTCTAAAGCCGATGGAATATGTCATACAGTCATTAGTTTCCGCAACGCCATGGTGTGCATAGTTAGGCGGTAGGTAAAGCATGTCACCCGTTTCTAACACCCATTCCTGTTCAGCTTTAAAATGTTTTAATAGTTTTATAGGCGCATCTTCTATTAAACTTAAATCAGTTTGTGCGCTAATCTGCCAGCGTCTTTTGCCAGAACCTTGTAGTAAAAATACGTCATAAGAATCAACATGTGCGCCTACTGACCCGCCAGTGGGTGCGTAGCTCACCATTAAGTCATCTAAACGCACATGCGGGATAAAATTAAATAGTGTTAGCAGCTCGGCTGCTTCAGGTAAATGATGATTGACGCTTTGTACTAATAGCGTCCAGTTTTGTTTAGGTAGCTTGGCAAAATCATCTTCAGCAAATGGCCCATCAGCAACTTGCCAGCTATTATTGGTATTGTTAACAATTCTAGATTGAACATCCTCTTCACAAGCGAGCCCAGCTAATTCATTGGGTGTCAGCAGGTTTTCAAAGTCATCGATGGCATTTTTAATCAATAGTGGTTTTTTTTGCCAATAGTCACGTAAAAACTGACTAGGTGTCAGATTATTTAATCGCTTTAACGGTTTGTTCATTAGTGTATTCTAACAGTGCATAGAAAAGAGTTGCAGGGGTATACTGAACGGTATATATTATTAATGATTGATAGCTAAAGGGGTTTGAGATGAATTCACCAGTAGATGATGGCATTAAGACTTTTCATGGCGGCTGTCCGCATGACTGTCCCGATACTTGTAGCATGGAATACCATGTAAAAGATGGTCAGTTGCTCAAAGTCACCGGTAATAAAGAACACCCCATGACGCGTGGTGGTTTGTGCGTCAAACTCAAAGATTACGAAAAACGCCATTATCATCCTGACCGCGTGCTTTACCCGATGAAGCGTACGGGTCCTAAAGGCAGCAAGCAGTTTGAGCGTATTACTTGGGATGAAGCGCTTGATACGATTAGCACTAAATGGAAGAAAATTATTGCTGAAGATGGTCCGCAAGCGATTATGCCCAATAGCTATTTGGGTAACCAAGGTTTAGTGCATGGTTTAAATGGTGGCGATGCTTTTTTTAACCGCATGGGGGCTACCGTCACTGAGCGTACCTTTTGTGGCGAAGGTTCTTGTACGGCTTGGCTACTTACCGTAGGGCCAACGGCAGGTGTTGATCCTGAAAGTTTTATCCATTCAAAATACATTGTTATTTGGGCATGTAATTCAGTCAGCACTAATTTACATCATTGGCGCACCGTGCATGAGGCGCAGAAAAAAGGTACCAAAGTGGTGGTGATTGATTCTTATGTCTCAAGAACAGCTAAAGAGGCAGACTGGCATATTGCGCCCAAACCGGGAACAGACGGCGCATTAGCCATGGCTATGATGAATGTGATTATTGAAGAAGGCTTACAAGATCAAGATTATATTGATCACTATACGCATGGATACAAAGAATTAGCTGAACGTGCAAAAACACGCACACCAGAATGGGCAGAAGAAATTACAGGTGTTTCGGCAGATGTGATTCGTCAATTTGCACGTGAATATGCAACCACACCCCCAGCTGCAATTCGTCTTGGCGTTGCACTAGAGCGCAATTATGGTGGTAGCCAAGCCATTCGTGCCGTAACTTGTTTGCCGGCATTAATTGGCGCATGGCGCCATGTGGGTGGTGGGGCATTGCAGTTTCCTGTGTGGGAGCACCCCTATAAATTTGATGTGATTTCACGCCCAGATTTAATTCCTGAAGGCACGCAGGTGGTCAATAACTTGCAATTTGGTCGTGCGCTAGTTGGTGAGCTTAATCTTAAAACCCCGATTAAATCAGTCATGGTGTGGAATACCAACCCACTGACGCAGGCGCCAGAGACCGATAAAATTGCAAAAGGCCTTGCGCGAGAAGATTTATTCACTGTGGTGGCTGAGCACTTTATGTCAGATACTGCCGCTTATGCCGATATTGTATTACCAGCAGCCATGGGCGCTGAAATGGAAGATATGATTCTGTCTTGGGGTCATTTATACCTTACTTATAACGAAAAATGTATTGAACCGCCAGGCGAAGCATTGCCCAATTACGAAATTTTCAGACGCTTAGCTAAATTAATGGGTTATGAAGAAGATAACTTCAAATGGAGCGATGCTCAATGTTTAGAAAACTATGTGGATTGGGACGCACCAACCTGTGAAGGCATTGATTTAGATTACATGCGCAAGCATGGTTTTGCTCGCTTAAAAGACTTTGGTGATAAAGATGTACGCGCACGCCATGCTAAAGGTGAGTTTCCAACACCAACGGGTAAGTGTCACTTTATGGTGGAAGGCGCTAAGAACTTTGTGGCAGGGCCGTTTCGTCAAATGTACGAAGGTTTTCAGCCCGGGCAAGATATTGATCCATTGCCAGATTATTTAGCATCACGTGAATCGGTAGCGACTAATCCAGAGCTGGCTGCTAAATATCCACTCAGTATTATTTCGCCTAAAAGCCATGCCTTTCTAAACTCTTGTTACGCCAATATGGATAGTCAGCAAAAAGCACAAGGTGAACAGTTCGTGTTGATGAATCAAGCCGATGCGCAAGCACGCAATATTAAAGAGGGTGATACCGTTAAAGTGTTTAATGACCGTGGCGCATTTGAAGGCGTAGCGAATATTACGGATGATGTGAATGCAGGGATAGTGGTAGCGAGTTTGGGTTATTGGCGTCAGCTTAATAAAGGTACGGTTAATTGTATTAGTTTGGCTGAGTTAGGCGATATGGGGAATTCGGCTACTTTTAGTGATAATTTGGTGGAAGTGGGGTTGGGGTAGGTTTGAACTAAAGTGAGGTATCGTTAGGTGCCTTGCTTAATGATGTATTAATTTTAAATTCCTCTCTTTCTTCTGGGCTGGCACGCCTGAAAGAAATAATACGTACTGTTTCTTCGTCTCGCATCGTCGTTACCATTACCACAACGTGGTCATTATCATCCAAACTCATGTGCATATGCCTATATTCACCATTTTCAACGAAGGGGCCTTTAGTTAAATGTGGTTTTTTAGCTCCTAGTGGGGAAATTAGATTGTTTAGTAGATACAATGCACTTTCGAGCGAGTAATGATGCTTTTTTCGGTTTTCCTCTTCTTTTTCTTCGTCGTACCCAATCTTAGTTGTTCCAAAGACTAACCTGAACTCATATTTAGGTATTCCTAGTTCCTCTGGGATATTCATAGCAATCGTAAGTTGGTGTGGTTAATGTGTGAAGCCATAAAAGTTTGATGTAGTGGTTCTTAATACTATCTTAACTAATGGTCATTAGAGGCGCAACGGTGTTGTCGCTCTCGCGCGACGGGCGACCCTATTTCTTTTGCCTGTCCAAAAGAAACATGGGAAAGAAAAAGACACCCCACACCTCGGGCTTTGCCTTCCCTGTGCTACTCATCTAACAAGGCGTCTGCGGAACTCGCCCGAGACAAACATTCGGCCTCAGACAGTCCTCGACGAAAACTCCTTGTCTGATTCCGTTGCTCGGCGAGGTGCCAAGGGGCTGAAGTTCAAAACCATACGAATGCAACGTGTTTGCAATTAAAGAAAAGCATCTTCCAATTTACTTTCTCCCCTTACATCATGCTGAGTAGCAGAAACAAAATAAGAAAAAGGCGAGCACTTGTTTGAATCCCGCAGTGGCTTGTAGTTTTTATAAGCCACTAGGTTGAGTTGCACAGCCGCTTATTTTGTTGAGCAACGCAAGGTAGCCAAAGGGCGTGTCAACCGACTTGGCGCTTTAGCGACTAGCGAGGTTGGGTACACTCCTTGCGGGCGTGATGTCGGGGTGCCGTTTTCTTGGGTTACTTTCTTTTCAGGCAGTTAAAAGAAAGTGACTAGCAGTCGGGCTACCCCCGACTGTTTATTCAGTAATAATGATTATTTAAAACCACATGAACACCATTGACTGTGCATCATATGTAATGTGCTAGTAAAGTTCGTTTGTACTTAAACTATTACTTTTTTACTCGTGTTGTTGTATTTTCGGTTGTTTTTTCACTCAATGATTAATGTTTGTAAAATAGCCTAGACAGGGTGTTTTGATGCTGATAAAGTGCGCTCAAATATTAAGAAAAGAAGTGTTATTGTCATGAAAAGTTCGTCAACAAGAATCCCATTTGCAGTAGCTGGTGTTATTGCGGTAGCGGTATACAGCGCAACAGCAGGGCCTAATTTTTATGGGCCTGCTGCGTCAGTCGGTGATGATAAAAAAATAGAAGTTATTGAGATGTCAGCAGAGGCTGGCGCAGTGTTTATTAAAACGGTAGAAAAACAGCTGTCGCTAGATTTTGTATTACCCGTGAAATAAGCCTTTGTGATTTTTCTGCTAAGGCAAAAGCATATAAGTCTGTTCGTCCAATCATTTTTCCAAACTCCCGTTCGAAGCTTAAATTATGATCTGTCTCGTTAATTTCATTGGTGAGTAGATATAAATTACCATTAACATTGCGGCTGTTAGAGAGCTTCCAAACGGAAATTTCGATATTACGTGCCACATTGTAGAGCCGTTGCGGGTCTAGGCTTTTATCGGTTAGAAAAAACTCTTTTTGATTGTTGTGCGCTTTGGCTAGCATGGTTTGTAAGCCGACAATAAAAGGTAGTACGCGGTCGCCCAAATATTGTTGATTAAAGGCTAAAAAAATAGCATCGGTGCCTTGTTTCTTTTCAATATGTTTAAAGCGCCAGTGATGCTTTGCTTCCCCCTCAAACACCCATTCCGCCATTTGCGCTACAGAGTCGGCGCCACTTTTTTCTAGCTCGCGTGGATTGCGCTTATATAATTTTGTCATTAACTTGCGTAAGCTTTGCGTGTTTTCTGCTAGCTCTACATCAGCCATGCGGTCAAAGTCGGTTTTGACTAGCTGGTTAATGCTGCTGCTACCGCTGCGCTGCGGCATTGTGTTTGGTTCTGTTGAGAAGCTTGCGCAGGCATTTAATAGACACGCCAGCATGAATAAACCAATGCACTTCATTCGTTATCTTTTTGCTTGTTGGCGATTCTTGATTTTGGAAACACAATACTAAAGGTACTGCCAACGTTTGGCTGACTAATAATTTCCAATTTAGCTTTATGCCGATTGAGTATATGTTTAACAATCGCCAAGCCTAAACCTGTGCCACCTGTGTCTCTACTGCGCCCAGTGTCTACGCGATAAAAACGTTCGGTTAATCTGGCTATATGTTCTTCTTCAATGCCAATGCCAGTATCTCTTACGCTGAACACAGCCTGTTCATCAATGCGACTCCATTGAATATAAATATCACCTTTTTTGGGTGTGTAACGGATAGCGTTGCTAACTAAGTTGCTAAATGCACTTAATAATTCTTCTTGGTTGCCCGTAATGTTAAGGTTTTTGTCTACATCTAAATGGATAGAGTGTTTTTTGTTACTCAGTGCTCTACCATCATTTTGCACCGTCTTTAATAATGTCACCATATTGATGGTGTCGTGTTCTGGTGTTTCTGTATTACTTTCAATGCGAGATAGCATTAACAAATCTTCGATGATGCGTTGCATACGGCTGGTTTGCTCTATCATCATGTTGAAGTGCTTTTTAGTGCCCGCTGCTATTGCGCCTTTCGTGCCTGATAGTGTTTCTAAAAACCCTCCGACCACGGTTAATGGCGTACGTAACTCGTGTGAAACATTGGCAATAAAATCGCGGCGCATGGTGTCATTTTTTTCTTGTGCGGTAATGTCTCTGCTAATCAGCAGTTTCTGTTTAGAACCAAATGAAATTAATTGGATTTGCAAGACCATGCCTGCGTTACGTAAGGACTTAAGCCGGAGTGGCTCAGTATGCGTTTGTTGTTGCAGGTATTCAATAAAGACTGCGTAACGTACATAATTGTGAATGGGTTGATTGATATCTTGATTAAGGTCTATTCCTAATTGGCGTTCTGCTGGCGGGTTACACCATTCAATTTCATTTTTTTGGTTAAGCACCACTACACCATCCGGTAGTGCGCTCGTTGTTTGTTTAAATCGTTCTAGTGATGCGGTTAGTTCGTTTTTAATGTTGCCATGTTTGCGTTGCAGATGAAAAATTGAAGTGAATATTTCTTCCCAGTAGCCGCTACCTTGTGGAACTGACGCTAATGTTGGATTTTGCAGCCATTCATGCAACTGATGTATCCAATAAATATGGTGTGCTAATAAGGCTAATAAAAAAATAAGTACAATAACTAATGCGGTGACTTTGCTTGTTGCAAGTGCAAGGATGGAGTAGATGAATACGAGTCCAAGTCCAAGCCATAATGTTTTTATACGTATATCTAACACATTTTCTTACCCTGAATAAGAGAGACTATTATAGGAGATTTTATGCAAATTAAATGATTCTAAATAATATTTTTAACATTATTTTGCAGATAACCGATAACCAGAACCGCGAACAGTTTGAATTAAATCTTGATGGCCAGAAATTGACAGTGCATTGCGTAAACGGCGGATATGGACATCGACGGTACGGTCTTCAACAAATACTTGATTCCCCCATACTTTATCTAGCAATTGGCTACGCGAGTGTACGCGCTCAGCATTACTCATAAAATAATGCAGTAACTTAAATTCGGTTGGGCCTAAATTAAGGTTCGCTCCATTACCCGTGACGCGGTGCATGCTAGGGTCTAGCAATAGCCCGTTAATTTCTATTGCGTCATCTGTCATTTCTGGGGCATGCCTACGCAATACTGCCTTAATGCGCGCATTGAGTTCGCGCGGGCTAAATGGTTTGGTTACATAGTCATCGGCGCCAAACTCTAAGCCGCGCACTTTATCAGATTCGTCACCACGTGCAGTGAGCATAATGATAGGGATGGATTTGGTTTGCTTGTCTAATTTAAGTTTACGAGTGAATTCAATACCACTCATGCCTGGTAACATCCAATCCATCAAAATTAAGTCGGGTGTTGTCGTGCGTAGTAGTTCTTGCGCAATCTCAGCGCTTATGGCACGTAGTGGGGTATGTCCAGATTGTGTGATATTAAGGGCAAGTAATTCTTGTATCGCGGGTTCATCTTCAACCACTAAGATAATTGCTGGCATAGCATCCTAACGTTTTATATTTTAAACAATTAGATTTTGTGAACATCATATGTCAATTTTATGACAAATGATAAAACTTTATATTTTTAAAGTATGATGATAATTGCCATTTTTGGTTTTTTGTAACAATATGTAGCTTGCTATTGAATACGCAATAATACTTAAATATATAAAAGGGGCAGTATATGTTGGGGTTTTTGGCTAAAGAAAAAACAATTGCAAGTCCAAGTTTTAATCGTTGGTTAGTGCCGCCTGCTGCACTAGCTGTCCATTTGTCTATTGGCATGGCGTATGGCTTTAGTGTGTTTTGGAAGCCACTTGGTAATGCTTTGAAAAGTGCTGATGGCACCCCCGTTGCTGTTTGTGCTGCAGGGGCTACCACATTTGGCGATAAGTTGGCAGGTACAGCTAAAGCACTGTTCGCTACAGATTGTAATTGGACGCAGTTTGATTTGGGTTGGATGTATACCCTGTTTTTTGTTTTACTGGGTTGTTCTGCTGCTCTATTTGGTGGCTGGTTGGAACGTGAGGGCCCACGTAAAGCAGGCGTTGCTGCTGCCTTTTTATGGGGTGGTGGTTTATTAATATCTGCCTATGGTATTTATATTCATCAACTGTGGTTGTTATGGCTTGGCAGCGGCGTCATTGGTGGTATTGGGTTGGGTTTAGCTTATATTTCACCAGTGTCGACGCTAATTAAATGGTTTCCTGATCATCGTGGCATGGCTACAGGTATGGCTATTATGGGTTTTGGTGGTGGCGCCATGATTGGTTCACCGATTGCAACAAAGTTAATGGCACACTTTTCTACAATATCGAGTGTTGGTGCATGGCAAGCATTCGTTGTGCTAGGCATTATTTATTTTATTTTCATGATGAGCGGTTCCTTTGGTTATCGTGTTCCAGCGACAGGTTGGAAGCCAGCAAATTGGAAACCATCGGCAACAGATAAAAACGCAATGATTGCGACTAAACATATGCATTTAAATAAAGCACATAAAACGCCGCAATTTTGGCTAATATGGCTCGTGCTTTGTATGAACGTTTCTGCTTGTATTGGTATATTAGGTGCGGCATCTCCTATGCTACAAGAGACTTTTGGCGGCGCGCTAATTGGTCAGCCTGAGCTTGGTTTTGCAGAGGTTAAAAATGATGGCGCGTTAACAGCGGCAGCTGCTTTAGTCGGTGCTGGTTTTGTGGGCTTGATTTCTGTATTTAATATTTTTGGGCGTATCGGTTGGGCATCATCTTCAGATAAGCTTGGACGTAAGCGCACATACTATATTTTCTTTGTTTTAGGTGCATTCTTATATTGCTCAGCTGCCTATGTTGCTGGCTTTAAGTCATTGTCTTTATTTGTTGCCTGCTTCTGCATCATTTCTTCTATGTATGGCGGCGGCTTTGCAACGATACCTGCCTATTTAGCTGATATATTTGGCACACAGTTTGTAGGCGCTATTCATGGGCGTTTATTGACGGCATGGTCTACAGCAGGGATTGTTGGGCCTGTTATTGTGAATTACATGCATGACACTCGTTTAGAAGCAGGTGTGCCATATGACCAAATCTATGCGCCCATTATGTTGGTGTTAGCCGGCATGATGGTCATTGGGTTTGTTGCAAATATGCTGATTAAACCTTTGGATGATAAAGCCTTCATGACCGATACAGAGCTTGCCGCTGTTCGTAGTGCAGGTCATGAAAAATCATCGACGAAAACAACCGTTACTGCAGTTGCAGAAAAACATACTTTTGTCATGTTATTAGCTTGGGGAGCAGTGCTGATTCCTATCGCCTATGGTATATGGAGTACAGCACAAAAAGCATGGTCATTATTTAGCTAGTGTTTTAAGCCGCTGCGGCAGTAATGATATTAACAAATAGCGTAAAATAGCGCTTTTATGTGAGCGGGTGTGTGTTTTGGAAAAAATAGCAATTAATTTAGATGGTACTGGTAAAAAAATTGGGCTGGTGTTGTCTCGCTTCAATAGTAAAATTGGTGATGGTTTACTAGAAGCTTGTCATGCTGAGTTGCTGAAATTAGGTGTGCAAGCAGCCGACATCAAAATAGCCACAGTGCCAGGTGCTTTAGAAACACCACTTATTTTGCAACACATGGCACTGAGTGAAAAGTATGATGCTTTAATTGCCTTAGGTGCTATTGTCCGTGGTGAAACTTATCATTTTGAGGTCGTTGCCAATGAATCTGCACGTGGCATTTCAGACGTGCAGTTAAATACAGGTGTTCCAGTCGCTAATGCCGTTTTAACCACTGAGAACAGTGGCCAAGCATTAGCACGCATGCAAGTTAAAGGTGCTGAGGCGGCGCAAGTCGCGATTGAAATGGTCAATTTGGTGGATGTTGTATGACCAGTACACCATCAAAAGTAAAAGTCAAAAAGAAACCAAAACGGAGTCAAAATCGACGAAAATCGAGAGAGTTGGTTTTGAAGGCCGTTTATCGAGGCATGATTAACGAAAGTGATTTGAAACAAGTCTTTTTGGATATGAAAGATGATCCAGATTACATGAAGGCAGATGAAAGTTACTTTATACAATTACTAAAAGGCGTTACCAGTCGTCTAGACGAATTGGACCAGGGTATATCAGTTTATATTGATAGAAAATTAGAAGAATTAAGCCCTGTGGAGCATGCCATTCTTCGAATTTCATCTTATGAGCTGTTATTTGATCAAACCATACCTTATCGCGTCGTGATTAATGAAGCTGTAGAATTGGCTAAGACTTTCGGCGGGGCAGATGGGCATAAGTATATTAATGGCGTGCTAGATAAAGTAGCAGCATCAGCTAGACCTCAAGAATTTAGGAGGTAATATTTTTTGTTAAAACATGAACAAAATTTAATTTGTAGTACTTTAACTAAAAGATAAGATGGACGTAACCCATGCCATCGAAGTAGTTAGGATGACTGATGTTGGACTGGTGCGTGACCATAATGAGGATGCTGTCGCTAGCGACCTGAGCATTGGGTTGGTCATTCTTGCAGATGGTATGGGTGGTTATCAGGCGGGGGAGATAGCCAGTGAGGTGGCTATACTTTCGTTGACGGCAGATTTAGCTGAGCTACACAATAGAAAAAGGTTATTTAAGAAAAAAAATAAACTACTACCTGAGTCAAGCATGCTAATTGAGGCAGTTGATAATGCCAATGCAGCTATTTACCAAATGGCGCAGGCGTATCAGCAATGTGAAGGGATGGGGACAACATTAGTAACAGGACTATTCACTGACAATAAGTTGGTTGTTGGGCACATAGGCGACTCTCGACTGTATTGTTTAAGAGATAAAAAATTATTGCGGCTGACAGAAGACCATTCGGTTGTTCAAGAGCAAATAAATGCTGGTGAGATTACCGAAGAACAAGCAAAAAAATCTGAAAATAGAAATTTGGTCACGCGCGCGCTTGGGACTAATGATTTTGTAGAAGTCGAAATAAAAGAATATGAGGCAAAGGTGAATGATATCTATTTGCTCTGTACTGATGGCTTGACGGATTTAGTTGATGATGAAGCGATTGCTAGTATTCTGATTGACGCTTATGTTGATATTGATCAAGCCGCAAAAAATTTAATTCACTTGGCAAATGTATCGGGTGGTATAGATAATATTTCTGTCGTCATTGCTTTAGTAAAAAAAGAATTTCCATTAAAAAAGCAGTGGTTACGTCATATTTTTGGTAAAGTGGTATCCTAAATCGGGGATCAAAAATCATTATGGCGAAATTAATTCTTTTATTAGATGGAAATGTGCTCAGTGAGATTGTTATAGATAAAGAGCATATGACGATAGGGCGTCGATCATCTAATGACATCCACATTGATAATTTAGCAGTAAGTGGACAGCACGCAGAGATTTCTGTACTAGGCAAAGATGTTTATTTGGCTGATTTAGATAGTACAAACGGTACTTTAGTTAATGGTAAAACCATAAAAAAACATACTTTAAAACATAGAGATGTCATTGAATTTGGTAAATATCAACTAAGATACCTTGATGAGAAAGACGCAAAAAAAGGTGACAAGGATGGCGTTTCTGATATAGCAAAGGTTAAGCCCGCATCAGAAGTTAAAAGAACGCCTGCACCTATCGTATTAGAAGAACAAGAACAGACCGTGACTGACGCTATAAAAAATGAAGAAGCCGTTAGTTTAGAAGAAGATAAAGAGGAAAAGTCTCAAGAAGTCTCATCGCAGGCCTATTTGAAAATATTAAGTGGCGATCAAGCAGGCCAAGCTTTATTGTTAGATAAAACAATGATTAAGGTAGGGACGCCTGGTGAGCAATTGGCTGTTATTACTAAAAGGCAAGAAGGTTATTTCATTACACATGTCGCGGGGGATCATTATCCTCTTGTGAATGATCAATCGATTGGCGTGCAAGCCTATGCGCTTAAAGACCAAGATCGGATTGAAGTTTTGGACAGTAGAATGGAACTTCATTTAACATGACAAACTATTTGTTTGGCTAAGGATTTTTTTGGTTAAAAAAACTAAGCAAGTAGACCTGTTGCATCAATTGGAGCGTTTAAATGCGATAGGGGTAGCGTTATCTAATGAACGAGATAATAACTGTTTATTAGAAACAATTTTATTAGGCGCTAAAGAACTAACGAATGCTGATGGTGGTACTTTGTATACGGTGTCAGAAGACAATAAGCTTAAATTTGAAATCATGCGAACAAAAAGCTTGGGCATTATGTTGGGTGGCACGACAGGAAAGCCGATTCCTTTTCCTCCACTTCCAATTTATCTCGAAAATGATGAACCAAACACTAGTATGGTGGCGGCTTGCTGTGTATTAGATGACAAAACGATCAATATAGATAATGCCTATTTAGCTGACGGCTTTGACTTTTCGGGGACACGCCAATTTGATGAAAAAATGGGTTATCACTCACAATCATTTTTAACTGTACCCATGAAGAATCATGATAATGAAATGATTGGTGTTTTACAGTTAATTAATGCTATCGACCCAAAGACGCAAGAGGTTGTTGCTTTTACTGAAGCACATCAGCGTTTAGTCGAGTCTCTAGCTTCGCAAGCAGCAGTCGCGTTAACGAATCATAATTTAATTGATGGCTTGAGAAATTTATTTGAGTCTTTTATTAAATTAATTGCTGATGCAATTGATGAAAAATCCCCTTATACAGGCGGGCATTGTCAGCGTGTACCAGAGCTAACAATGATGCTAGCGGAAGCCGCGATTAAGGCAAAAAAAGGTCCATTTGAAGACTTTTCAATGACTGAAAAAGAATTTTATGAACTGAGGATTGCTGCTTGGTTGCATGATTGTGGCAAGGTGACGACACCGGAAACGATTATGGACAAGGCGACTAAATTGGAGACCACCTATGACCGTATTCATCTGATTGATCAGCGTTTTGAATTGTTAAAGTTACAACGGGAAAATGCTTATTTACGGTTGGTGCCTGAGTCAATGCAGCCTAATCTCTCGATGAATAAAGAATCGTTTCAGGATGAGGTGGCTGAGATTAATAAACAATTAGATGTGGATAGAGATTTTATCCGGCTGATTAATATAGGCGCTGAGTCGATGAATGTGGAAGATCAAGCACGCGTTAAGAAAATTGCCAAGTATGATTTTCTTAATGCATTAGGCAAGCGAGAAGATTTTTTGACGGCTGATGAGGTTTATAACTTAACGATACCGCGCGGCACATTAACACCAGAAGAACGTGCCATTATTAATAATCATATCGTTGTGACCATTAATATGTTGGAATCATTGCCATATCCAAAAGATTTAAGTCGGGTTCCTGAATATGCAGGTGGCCACCATGAGCGTATGGATGGGAAAGGATATCCTAAGGGTTTAACGCGAGATGAAATGTCTGTCCCTGCACGTATGATGGGTGTTGCTGATATTTTTGAAGCGTTAACAGCTAAAGATAGGCCTTATAAAAAAGCAAAAACGCTTTCTGAGACATTGAGAATTTTGGGACAAATGAAGCTTGATAATCATATTGATCCCGACGTGTTTGATTTGTTTGTGCGCGATAAAGTTTATTTACACTATGCTGAAATGTTTTTAGAGCCTGAACAAATCGATGAAGTAGACGAATCTAAGATTCCTGGTTATATAGCGTTCGGTGTCATTAACAGCTTATAAATTAACTTAATCATTCATTAGATGAGGCGGTTGGCACTAGCGGCTGAAATGAAGTGTTTTCTAGCTTAAATAGTATAAGATTTAGCATTCTTTACTTAATGGTTTGTTCATGACAGCCCTCTTTGTCTAGACGCAAATAGCTACCTTGCTCATACCAATCGGCTAATACCCAACGTTCGCATCTATGTTCTTCCAGCGTATGAACATGTTTATTGGGGCGGTGTGTGTGACCGTGAATAAAAATGGGTGGAAAATCATATTTAGTTAGCAGCATTTCTACTTCTGCAATATTAACATCCATGATTTCTAGCGATTTATTGGACTTTTCTTGCTGACTTTTAACGCGCAGCATTTCGATATAAGCAATACGCTGGTCTAATGGTTGGCTTAAAAAGTCTTCTTGCCACTTTTTACTTCTCACTTCTTTACGAAAGGCTTGGTAACTTATATCGTCCGTGCATAGTGCATCACCGTGACTTAATAGTATACGTTGCCCATAAAGATTGATGATACTAGGGTCTGGAAGTAATTCGATATTAGCGGCGTCGGCGAATGTTTGCCCAAGTAAAAAGTCACGATTGCCATGCATGAAGAATACGTTGACTTGTTGAGAGCTGAGTTCTCTAAGCGCCGTAATGATATCTTGGTGAGTACCAGTAGCAATCGTGTCGTCACCTGGCCAGTATTCGAAAAAGTCCCCAAGAATATATAAAGACTGTGCTTGTGTCGCTACATCTTTTAAAAATGATGTAAAGATTTGTAGAATATTGGGGCGTGACTCACATAGGTGTAGATCAGAAATAAGTATGCTGTGTTCCATGTGAGCAGGTGTCTAGGCTGTAGCAGCTTAATAGCTACTAATTGCAGCGCTTCAACAAAGTGTTGCCTTCTGGATCATAACGGCCTCTTCTGGTACATCTTGATGACCCGCTTTGTTTGTAGTTTTTACGGTTTTTATTTTGTCTACTACATCCGTACCTTCTGTTACCTTGCCAAATACGCAATAGCCCCAACCGCTTGCCGTAGGCGCTGTGTGATTCAAAAAGCTGTTATCGTTTATATTAATAAAAAATTGGCTGCTAGCTGAATCAGGTATTGAGGTGCGCGCCATTGCAATCGTGTATTTGTCATTAGTTAAACCATTATCAGCTTCATTTTTAATTTCAGCTTCTGTTGATTTTTGTTTCATTGAATCGTCAAACCCACCACCTTGAATCATGAAGTCATTGATAACACGATGGAAAATAAGACCATCGTAAAAGCCATTCTCGACATACTGTATAAAATTTTCAACAGTAATGGGTGCTTTTTCTGCGTTGAGTTCTAGCACGATATCGCCGAAGTTAGTGGTGAGTTTGATCACGTTGATTCCTTAAAGTTTTTAGAATGAAGTATAAAGTTACTTGGCAGCAACTTCTGATAAGAGCTTAACGCTTTTGATGGTAATAGCTTGTGTCGGAACATCACCAAACCTACCGACGAAGCCAGTAGGTGTAACGCCAATCTTTTTAATGACATCCATGCCGTTTGTTACTTTCCCAAAGACGCAATAGCCTATTGTTTCGGGGCGAGCGCCCGTAAAATTTAAGAAACGGTTATTTTTTAAATTAATAAAAAACTGTGCAGTGGCTGAATTAGGGTCTGCTGTTCGTGCCATTGCAATGGTACCTGTTTCATTGGTTAGGCCATTGTCAGCTTCATTTGCAATAGGTTCGCGCGTTGGTTTTTCGTATAAATCACGTTCAAATCCACCACCTTGAACCATAAAGTTCCTAATAACGCGATGAAAGATAGTGTTTTCATAAAACCCATCTTTTACATATTGTAAAAAATTTTCCACCGTTTTTGGCGCTTTTTCAGGATAGAGCTCAATAGTAAAATTACCTTGAGACGTTTCAAATTCAACGCGTGTTTCAGCTTGCACAATACTGACAAGTGTTAGCAGCATGATTGCAAAAAAATGTTGTTTTAAAGTATTAAGTTGCATGTGATTACGCTGCTCCTTCATAGATGATTTTCCATTGCTTATTTTCGTGTTTCCAGTATTGACGTTTACGCATTGTATTTTTCAGTGTTGGGCTTTGATAAAATTGCTCGAAATTAACGACGACAATAGGTGTGGTAGATTTTGTTTTAGACGTTGTTTGGCTGGTTTTAGTTGGATAGCCATATATGCTGATATCATTTACTTTTATCGTGACTTTTGGCTTGCCTGATTGTACACGTCGTTTGTGGTCGGTCCATTGTTTTAACTTTCCGCCGCTATAGAAAAAGCCATTAGAATAGTGACTTAAATATCGTTTAGTATTTTGAGAAACCCAATCTGACCGCCAAGTTTCTATTGCATTATTGAGTGCTTTTAATTGTGAGTTTTTTAGCTTGGTTTTTGTAGTATTTAACCACTGCACATTATCAGAAATAATGACAGGCACATTCCCTGATTTTAAAAAGGGTTTTAATTTATTTAAATCAGGGTTACTTAGCACAATGCAGCCATCACTCGCGCGTGGCGGCCGGCTGTAAGTGTCCTTAGGGGTGCCGTGTAGCCATATGCCAGAACCACTTTTATTTTTGTGCTTATCTAATTCATTCGGGTAGTTGAGCGGATAAGCGCCGTCACCATAAAAATCAGATAGAGGGGTTGTTAGTTTTTTTGCAGAAAAATAAACGCCAACTGGCGTGCGTTTATCACCTTCTACATATTTATCGGCACCATTTTTTCCGATACTGACATAATAGTCAGACACATGTTGCAAGCCTGAATTGGATTTCTTGTATAAAAATAATCTGGATTTTACCGTATCAATTAAGATTAAATGCTGCTGTTTCTCGCCCATTTGTATCGGTATATTAGGTGTTAAACGGCTGTCATCTTCAGAGAAATAGTGATTAATACGCGTGCGAGCCTCTTGTCTTAGGCCTTCAACTTCTGCTGAGCTATATTTACTATCTGGATTGCCGAAGTTTTCTAGTGGGCGTGTTTGTGCACTTAGCAAATCGCCGCGGATAAGGTAGGCAAGTTTAAAGTTAGGTACTTTACGAATAAGCTCGTTAACTGTTTGCATGGCTTGTTTAGTGTTGCCTTGAGCAACTTCCATCAAACTTTTAACGAGTAAACGCTCAACTAAATCACGGCCAAGTTGATGCGTAAAGGTTTTACTTACTAACCTTTCAGTGTTAACCGCTGTTGCATTCCAAGGCAATAAAGCAGCGCTAACCAATATGGCGTATTGAAAAAACTTTAATCTAATATTTAATGCCATTTAATGATCAATATTTAACCTAATTAACTATGTAATGCAGCTTGCTAAATCAAAGCCAGTATTAATTTGAAGCAATTTCTTGATTAATTAACCATGCACTATCTATTTTTTTGAATACCAATGTTTTAAAAGTGTGAATGGGGCCGCCATCTGCTTTATAGTATTGTTTGAATCTAACTTTTGCATTGCTGTCGTCTATGATAGAAACTTCTTGGTCATTTAGCTCCAAGTTGATTTTAGACGGTCTAGTAACACGGTCTTTACGTAACTTTTTCCAACTTGCATAACTACGACCTTTAGCTGGCTTAAAGGTTTCAGCATAGCTAGCATAATAACCCTCTAAATCTTGGCTAGACCATGCATTTGCCCAATTATTGACTGCATCTGCAACATCGCTTTCATTGTTCGCTGTTGTGTCAACTGCGGCTGGTGTAGCCTCCACTGGCGCGAGTTTCGGTGACGTCACTTTTTTATCAGCAGGACGTATAGGTTTTGTTTTTGCGGCAACAGTCGTTTTGCTACCAGTATCAAATAAATCTTTAATAAGAGACAATTTGCTTTGGGCACGTGTGTTGCCATTGTCTAAAGTCAGTGCTTTGTCATAAGCCTCAGATGCCATGCGCGCATAGATGTCACCTAAGTTCTCATGCGCAGTTGCGTAGCTTGGGTGCGTTTTAATGGCTGTTTGCAGCGCTTTTTTAGCAAGATCATACTGGCCGGCTTCGGCATGTAGCACGGCTAGGTTGTTATAAGGTTCTGGTAGGTTAGGGTATTGCTGTGTTAAGTCAGTAAATGTCTTAATGGCTTCCTTACTTAGACCACTTTCAGCTTGAATAACCCCTTTCGTAAACATGCCTTGTGCATCTTTAGGGTTTGCTTTTAAGTAGGTGTCAATGCGCTCAAGCGCAGCAGCCTTCTGACCTTTTTCCGCCATTTGGCTGATATCTTTAAGTTCGTCAGCGCTTGCGGAAAAGCCAGCAAGTGAAAATGCTAAAAAAACACCTGTAAGAAATCTTTTGAGTGAAATGCTATCAATGGTCATATGATATACTGAAGTTAATTAGTAAAAGCGTATTCTACCAATAGCTTTGCTAACATCCAATAGTTCAATAGGTATTAAGCGTAAATAATTGGTTCTATTGTGATATTGGGTTGTTTTGTTGTTGGTTTTACCCCCATAATTTCAGACGCATGCTAAAAATATACAATACTCTCACCCGCGACAAACAAACGTTTATCCCCATTCAAGCTAATAAAGTCCGCATGTATGTGTGTGGCATGACCGTATATGACTTGTGTCATCTTGGCCATGCGCGCGTGATGGTCGTGTTTGACATGGTTTCACGCTGGTTTCGGGTATCTGATTACGACGTGACCTATGTACGTAATATCACTGATGTTGATGACAAAATCATTCAGCGTGCAAACGAGAATAAAGAAAGCATCGGTGAGCTTACACAGCGCTTTATTATTGCGATGGATGAAGATGCTGAAAAGCTTGGTGTGGTTCGTCCAGATTTAGAGCCGCGCGCAACGGAGCATATCGATAATATGATTGTCATGATTAGCACCTTAATTGAAAAAGGCCATGCTTATTTGGCTGATAATGGTGATGTATTTTACGCTGTTCGTAGTTTTGAAGGTTATGGCAAGTTGTCTGGTAAAAGTTTGGACGATTTGCGTGCGGGCGAGCGTGTCGATGTCGATGCTTTTAAGAAAGACCCGTTGGACTTTGTTTTATGGAAGGCAGCTAAGGCTGGCGAACCCAGCTGGGACTCTCCATTTGGCGAAAATAGTGGGAAAGGCCGACCCGGTTGGCATATTGAATGTTCAGCCATGAGTGCAGAGCACTTAGGGCAACACTTTGATATTCATGGTGGTGGGCAAGATTTGCAGTTTCCACATCACGAGAATGAAATTGCGCAATCTGAAGCAACACATAGTTGCCAAATGGCTAATGTTTGGATGCACAATGGCTTTGTTAGAGTAGATGAAGAAAAAATGTCTAAGTCATTAGGCAATTTTTTTACGATTAGAACAGTGCTAGAAAAATATGATGCGGAAGTCGTGCGCTTTTTTATCTTACGTGCTCATTACCGTAGTCCGCTTAACTATTCTGATAAACACTTAGATGATGCTAAAGCTGCTTTAACCAGGTTATATACTGCTTTACGAGATATCGAAATAACTTCGCAGGAAGTGGATTGGACACACCCTGAAGCTGCGCGTTTTAAAGCGGCAATGGACGATGACTTTAATACACCAGAAGCCATGGCGGTATTGTTTGATTTAGCTAATGATGTGAATAAAAATAAATCGAGCGAAACGGCTAGCTTACTTAAAAATTTGGGTGGTATCGTTGGTTTGTTAGAACGTAAGCCCAATGAGTTTTTGCAAGGCAAGCACTATACTATGGAGTGTGAGCCTGGGGAGTACCATTTAACTGGTAGTGATTTAAGTTTTGTAGTTAACGGTTATAGCTCTGAAGAAATAGAGGCAATGATTCTAGTACGTATAGATGCTAAAAAAGAAAAAAACTTTGCCGAAGCTGATCGCATCCGTAAGGAGCTTTCTGATGCAAGAATTATTTTAGAAGATACGTCACAAGGTACGACTTGGCGGAGGGCGTAATTAGCACTTTGTCTAAACCATCCAAAAAAAGTTATTTTTCTAGGGCATTAATTGTTTTGTGTGTAATGGTTTTGCCAGCCTGTGATGATGTATATGCGGTGGCAGGTAAGGTTAAAGCAAGAATAAAAGCTTTTGGCCTAGATATCAAAGAAGAGAATATTCCTCAAATTGTCATTCCGATGGTGAGTGGCGTTAAAATCACCAAAGAGGTTGCTTATGGTCAGCATAAAAAACAGACAATGGATATTTATGCACCAAAAGGGGCGGATAATGCCCCTGTAATTTTGATTTTGCATGGTGGTGGATGGACAGGTGGTGATAAAAGTGAGCCACTGGTTTATATCAATAAAGTGAATCGATGGGTGCCTAAAGGGTTTATTGTTATTTCTATGGGTGCGCGCTTGATGCCAGACGCTGATGTTTATGCCCAAATTGAAGATCTATCCTTGGCAGTGAAGACTGTGCAAAAACGTGCTGTTCAGTGGGGAGGTGATGCCAGTAGACTCATGTTGATGGGGCATTCTTCTGCAGGGACAATGGTGAGCGTATTAGCTGCTAACCCAAACTTGGTAACTGACTTAGGTGGCAAGCGATGGTTGGCGAGTTTTGCGCTAGATAGCTCCTCGTTGGATATTCCAAGAACCATGCGTTTATGGCAACCTGATATGTTTTCTCATGCGTACGGTAAAGATGCTGCGAAATGGCCTGCTGCTTCTCCTATTGACTTGCTGAATAGGCAATCTATCCCATTATTTATTGCGTGTTCCACTCAGCGGCGTGATAGTTCTTGTGAGCAGGCAAGATTATTTGCTGAACAGGCAGAAAAATTTAAGATCGTTACTAAAATTGTAGAGCAAAACCTTAGTCATGGTGAAGTGAATGATCGATTAGGTATAGATAGAGAATATACTGATGCCGTAGAAGCCTTTATGGCAAGTTTAGACACAGAGGTTGCACGCAGATTGAATGTTGCCCAATAACAATGCTTCATTTAGATTAATCTAGCGAAGCTTGGTGGTTCAACTTTTTGTTCTAATCGCATATTTAGCAAGCAACAATAATGCGCTAAAATAAGCTATGTTTTGTCATATGAAAGTGTATTAAATGCCTGTTAAATTAATAACGCCACTCAGTTCATCATTGTTGCCTGTCAATGGCATTGAGTTGGGTTCGGCTGAAGCTGGTTTACGCCAACTTAATCGTAAAGATGTATTGGTGATAAAGCTGATAAAAGGTACTCACGTTTCTGCTGTGTTTACACAAAATCGCTTTTGCGCTGCGCCAGTTACGCTATGTAAAGCGCACTTATCTGAAACAAATAATATCCGTGCTTTACTCGTTAACACAGGTTCCGCAAATGCGCTGACAGGTAGTAAGGGGCTTGACCATGCTAAGCAATGTTGTGAGGGCTTGGGCCAGTTATTGGCTATTAATAGCAATCAAGTATTACCATTTTCTACAGGGGTTATTTTAGAGCCATTGCCAGTCGATAAATTGATTGCAAGCTTACCAACCGCGATTAATCATTTAAGTCAGGCTGACTGGTTGAATGCAGCTGAGACCATGATGACGACAGATATTGTGCCTAAAGGTACGTCTCGCCAGTTGGTGCTAGGTGATCAGTCAATAACGATTACAGGTATAAGCAAAGGCTCTGGCATGATTCATCCTAATATGGCGACGATGTTGGGATATATTGCAACAGATGCCGTGGTTAGCAAGCATGCACTTGATGCCATTATTAATTATGCAGTTAATCAATCCTTTAATTGTATTACTGTTGATGGTGATACTAGTACGAATGATAGTTTCATCATGATGGCGACAAATTTAGCTGGTAATCAAGAAATTACTGAAGCAGATAATGATTTTATTGCACTGCGTGATGCCATGACAGATGTTGCCATTGAGTTAGCACAAGCAATCGTGCGTGATGGTGAAGGGGCAACTAAATTTATAACGATTACCGTTGAAGGTGGAAGAACTAAAGCTGAATGTCGTAAAGTGGCTGATGCTATCGCACATTCACCGCTAGTTAAGACTGCATTTTTTGCTTCAGACCCCAACCTTGGACGTATCTTGGCTGCTATAGGCTACGCTGATGTAGAAGATTTAGATGTCAATGTATTACAGCTATATTTAGGTGAGGTATTAGTTGCGGAGAATGGTGGTGTGGCTGCAACTTACAAAGAAGCGCTAGGTACTGCTATTATGCAAGAATCTGACATTTTGGTTCGCGTGGCGCTTAATCGCGGTAAAGAGAGTGTGACGATCTGGACCTGTGATTTTTCGTACGATTATGTGAAAATTAATGCCGATTACCGATCATAAAATACGCAAGCAAGCGAACTGCTTTGTTGCTTCAAGGAAAATTAAACTGGCCGCACTTAGTGTGCTACCTGCATTTAATTTTAATTTCGCGCCTTGTATTTCATTTTCCATACGCATTTTCTAGTTAGTTTATTCAAATGACGGATAAGCTAGATAAACTTATTACTCGAGCGGAAAATTTAATTGCCAAGCTTGAAGCGATATTGCCTGCTAAAGCGTTAACTGTGTCATGGTCAGCATTGGCGTGGCGCTGGGTGACGCTCAATGGTAAGGGTTCATTGCAAGTCATTGCGCACCCACATAAAATCGACCTAAAAAATATTCAGTTTGTTGATAAGCAAAAAGCAGAAATCGTACGTAATACACGACAATTTTTACAGGGTTTAACGGCTAATAACGTTTTATTGACTGGCGCCCGGGGTGCGGGAAAATCATCGCTCATTAAGGCTTTGCTAACAGAATTTTCAAAACAAGGTTTGCGGCTGATTGAAGTAGAAAAGCATGATTTAGTGCACTTGCCTGAAATGGTCAATTTAATTAGAAACCGTCCAGAAAAGTTTATTATTTATTGTGATGATCTAACCTTCGAAGCTGATGATATTGCCTATAAAGCGTTAAAAGTTGCGTTAGATGGGTCGCTTGCTAATGCTTCAGATAATGTCTTGGTATATGCGACATCTAACCGTAAAAACTTAATGCCTGAAATGATGGCTGATAATCTAGTCGGCAACTACGGCGCTAATGTAAATGAGCGCGGTGAGATTCGTCCAAGTGATACGGTGGAAGAAAAAACAGCATTGTCTGAGCGTTTTGGCCTATGGTTATCATTTTATGCTTTTGATCAAGATGAGTATTTAGATATTGCCGCGCATTGGCTTAAGACGCTTGATGTTGATTTCGATGATAAAGCACGTCAAGCTGCACTACAATTCACGCATACTCGTGGTGCGCGTAGTGGGCGTGTGGCTTATCAATTTGCGCGAGATTATGCAGGCAAGCTAAAGTTACATGAATAAAGTTACCCATGTTGCAGTGGCGATTTTGCAAAAAGACAATGGAGATTTTTTGCTGGCTAGCCGGCCTCAAGGAAAACCATGGGCAGGCTGGTGGGAATTTCCAGGCGGAAAAATCGAGCAGAATGAAACCCCTGAACAAGCATTAGCACGCGAGTTGCAAGAAGAACTAGGCATTACACCTACGCAGTTTCAACCATGGTTGCAAAGACGCTTTGATTACCCTGCAACACATGATTCTCCAGCCAAGATGGTGCATTTGCATTTCTTTTTTGTTACGCAATGGCAGGGTCAGTTAATACCGAGAGAGGGGCAAGAGCTGAGTTGGCAGCCACCATCTAATATTGGGGTAAAACCTATTTTGCCAGCAAATACGCCGATCATGAAAGCGCTGGCACTACCATCGGTTTATGCTATTAGCCATTTGTTGGAGATGGGTGAAGCGGCTTTTTTTATTGCTTTGAAATATCAATTGCAACATGGCTTAAAATTGATTCAAGTAAGAGAAAAACAGTTGAGTAGGGGTGCGCTAATTGGCATTTGTCAGCAGGTGTTAGCATTGGCGAAACCATTGGGTGCCAAAGTGCTGGTGAACCAAGATGTGGCGCTCGCAAAAGAATTTGGATTGGATGGCGTGCATTTACCTAGTGAAGCGTTGCTACAACTTAGAAGCAAACCAGAAGGTTTGCTAATTTCAGCTTCTTGCCACAATGCTGAGGAGTTAGCACATGCTCAAGCGTTAGCGCTGGATTTTGTGACGCTTTCCCCTGTTGCGAAAACAGCAACACATCCTGATGCTATCCCTTTAGGTTATGAACAGTTTTCAGCGTTAATGGAAAATATGACAATACCAGTCTATGCGTTGGGCGGTATGGGGCTTGGAGATATGTCGCAAGTTTTATCCTGTGGTGCGCGTGGCATTGCAATGCAACGTGCTGCTTGGGTGCTTACTCCGCTTTAACCGGCAGTGTGACGTTTTGATGAGTGATAACATCATTTTTATCTTTAAAGCAAAGTTTAAAAGTGACTTTGTCACCTTCTTTTAACGGCGCTTTTAAACCAAATAGCATTAAATGAAAGCCGCCTGGTGCAAGTTTTTGCGGCGTGCCAGCTTTAAGGGTTATCTCGTCTAACATGCGCATTTTCATTACACCATTGTTCATGGACGTGCTATGGATCTCAACTGACTCTGCCACTGAAATTGCTTCCACATAAACCATCTTACTATCTTGCGGGCTCTTGAGCGTCATGTAGGCAGCGCCTATTTCTTGGCCGGGTGCATTTGCCCGCACCCATGCATTTGATACAGATACCTCCGTGCTGGGGTTGCATGCAGTGAGAAAAAAGAAAATAGGGATGAATTTAAGCAATTTCATGATGTCAGTATTGTCAAGTGCAAGAGTTTTGCAAGGCTTTCAGTTTATATCATCTAAATCTTTTGGTGGTACTTTATCAGGAATTCTATAGTTTTCATTGGCCCAGTCTCCAAAATCTAGCATTTTGCAGCGTTGTGAGCAAAATGGGCGGTATGGGTTTTGTGAGCTGAACTCGGAAAGTGTTTTACAATGTGGGCAAGGGACTTGCCTTGTTTTTTTATAGGCTGCTTGGCGCTGCATCTTGCGGTTCCTGCATTTTTAAATAGGGGTGTTATAGATTACATAAAGTCATGATGAAATTGACTTCATGTTCACATTGTTTTGGTTTTTGTACAAAATCCATACCGTTAAAGCGCACATTGATCGCGTATTTGTTTGCGCTAACTTCAGGAAAGCACAATAAATCATCAAGCACTTCAATTTTTAGCATTTGGGCTGGTTTACTCCCGGCCAACATTTTTTGATAAACACCGTTAGGCGCAGTATATTGAATCGAAGCACCGCTACCACGTAATATATGTAAGATAGATTTAATGCCGTTATGTATAGGCATTAGTGGCGTTATCCATGTATTAAAATCGCTTTTCCGGCGTGTTTCGTCAAGTTCTAGCCAGTAATGGTATGACGGCAAATCAAATTGGCATGCGCCACCAGGCAATATTGAACGTTGCTTAATGCTCATTAACCAATCGTTCTCACGTAAAAAATGTCCAATTTTAGTGGTGTCACATCGCAATGCAGCAGCAGCAGTTTCAAGTTCAAGGATGATTTCATTAAGGATTTCTTCAGCTATATTTGGATTGCCAAGTAGGTTTTGCAAGACTGAACGTTGCTTATCGAGTTCTTGTACGATTTCAGCTTTGATGTCCGCGCGCTCAACAATTTCCAGTAATTGCAGCAGTAACATCAATGCGCTTTGGTGGTTGATTTTCGTGGCGGCATCGACATGAAACAGCACTTTTTTGAATAGATCTTCTAGCCGTAAAAGTGTGCGAGTGCGCTCGTTAAATGGAAATTCGTAGCTAGGCATATGGCAATATCTGCCAACTTATAGTTATAATCCAAAGTGAATTATGAGATTGTTTTGCTAACTATGCAAGTATTAACGTATTTTTGGTGTAACTTCCTGATTTCGACGTGTAAATTTGCAACATCTTTGTTATTTTCTACTACATCATCTGCAATGCTTAATCGCTCTTCTCGAGAGGCTTGTGCCTTGATAATTTTCTTGATTTCTTGCGTACTTAAATGACTGCGTTCTTTTACACGTGCGATTTGGATGGTTTCATCACAGTCAACAACTAAAACACGGTCGATGAGGGTTGAATAGCTTGTATTGCCATAAAGTAAAGGGATGGCCAAAATAGCATAGTGTGCTTGCGATTGTGCTTTTAGCTCTTTGGCTGCTTGTTTATAAATGGCAGGGTGCAATATGGCATTAAGCTGAGCGCGTGCATCATTATCGCTGAATATCATTCGCCGCAGTGCGTCACGGTCCAGCGAGCCATCAGCTGTAATCAGTTGTTTACCAAAAGTGGTTGCGATGATGCTAAGTAGTGGCTGCTTGGTTGCAGTGAGCTGGTGCGAAATGACGTCTAAGTCAATAATGGGTACGCCTAATTCGGCAAAAATTTGACTGACTGCAGATTTGCCACAGCCGATGCCGCCAGTTAACGCGACTGTAAACATGAACTTAAATTTCCTAAATGAGATAAAAGCTTGCTAATTGTGTGCCGAAAAATAGTGCTGCAATACCGCCTAATGCTAAAAATGGGCCAAAAGGAATCGCTGTACCACCAGATTTTCCCTTAAATAAGATTAAACCAATACCGATGATTGCACCTAATACAGAGCTTAATAAAATTACAGCCGGAATTAACTGCCAACCAAACCAAGCTCCGATTGCGGCCAGTAGTTTAAAGTCCCCGTAGCCCATTCCTTCTTTGCCAGTCACTATTTTAAATAGCCAATAGACCGACCATAAAACTAAATAGCCAACCATTGCACCGATGACAGCAGATTTTAAATCAGTAAAACCAGCATTAAAATTGAATAGCAAACCTAACCATAATAAAGGCAAGGTGATGTCATCTGGCAAAAGCTGTGTGTCAAAATCTATAAATGTCAAAGCAATCAGTGCTAATGTGAATATCCAAGCAAATAGTGTGGTGTAAGTGTAACCAAATTGATAAGCAATGATGCCAAGTAGCGCCGCCGTTAATGCCTCTATTAGTGGGTAGCGTAAGCTGATTTTTGTTTTACACCCTTTGCATTTTCCACCGAGAAATAGATAGCTAATGACAGGGATGTTTTCAAGTGCCGTAATTTTATGCTCACATTTAGGGCAAGCAGAACGCGGCGTAGCGATGGTGTATTTCGGTTGCGTAGGCACTTCTTTACCCTGTAATTCAAGACAGTTGTTATGCCATTCACGTTCCATTATTTTAGGTAGCCTGTGGATAACAACATTTAAAAAGCTACCCACCATGAGGCCGAAAATAACTGAAAATGTGATAAAAACAGTAGGGTTGTTACTAAGTGCATCTGATAAAGGCATTAAAAAATCAAACATTAGGTTTCTCTTAAGTTAATGTAAACTATTGGCATCATCGCATCGTTAATTAATCTATGCAATATTAATAAAATGGCATAAAAAATGCTTGAAATATATTTAAGTAGGTACCATATTAACGATGTTGATGTTTTAACGGTAAGGAAACCTAATATGACAGACCAAAATATGCTAGATACTGAATTGCTAGCGTTAATAGAGCTAAATGATTTTAGTCACCCTGCTTGGGATGAGCCAATTATTTGCCGTGTTGAGGTCGATTTGCCTGGCTGGCTAACACAATTAGCAGGCGGCCGTGATTGGGAAGTGTTTAGTGAGGATGAAGATGAAAGCTGTGTTAGCTTTGCTATGCGAGAAGTCGCGTCTAAAAAAGCAACAGCAAAAACAGCTGAGGTAACTTTGTACCATAACGGATATGCTGTGGTCGATGTGGATGGACAAGCGTTATTTGACGGTACATTAACCTCTGGCACGAGCAACTGTGCGCATTTAAGCTATTATCATGCAGACAGTGGTGAGCCGATTATTTTAAATTAGGCAAATTTCACTTTCAGTTAATATTGGCGGTTAGCAGCAAACTCAGCCAACTTAAGCAAAGCCGCTTTGCTTTTTGAGTCTTTAAAGTGGTGAATGGCATGGCAGGCATTTTCGACTTCATTTTTTGCTAAATTCAGTACGTAAGTCGATGCTTCGCTTGTTTTAACAATAGCAATAACCTCGGATATTTTTTCTAAATTGCCATGTTGGATTGTATTACGAATGAGCGCAGCTTCTGCAGGTTTGCTTTGGTTCATGGCGTAAATTAATGGCAGGGTAGGTTTTCCTTCAGCGATATCATCACCTAAATTTTTGCCGATTTTCTCTGCATCACCAGTCAAGTCTAATACGTCATCTACTAGCTGGAATGCTGTGCCTAAGTGCATGCCATATGCTGCAAGTGCATGTTCATCTGCCTCGCTAGCGTCTTCGCTAAGCACCGCGCCTAATCTGGCTGAGGCTTCAAATAGTTTGGCGGTTTTATAATGGATAACCTTTAAAAAGGCATCTTCGTTTACATCTGCATTATGTAAATTAAGTAGCTGTAATACCTCGCCTTCGGCTATTGTATTGGTGGCTTCAGATGTAATTTTCATTACACGCATATCTTGTAATTCGACCATCATTTGGAAAGCGCGAGAATATAAAAAATCGCCCACCAAAACACTCGCTGCATTGCCAAATATGTGATTGGCTGTGCTTTTACCACGTCGCATTTGAGATTCATCTACGACATCATCATGTAGTAAAGTGGCGGTATGAATAAACTCGATGATAGCGGCGAGTTGGTGATGTGGTGATTGAATAGGGCCAAATATGCCGCTAGAAAGCAATACAAGATAGGGCCGTAACCGTTTTCCACCCCCACCAATAATATGTTCAGCGATTGTGTTTACAAGCGTCACCTCGGATTTAAGCGAGTTGCGGATAACGGCATCTACCGCTTGCATATCTTTAGCGATATGCGGTTCAATAAGGTTAAGTGTCACAGCGTTTACTTAAGTTAGAAATGGGTCACATAGAATGCAGGCATTTTATCATATAGAATGCCATGCTTAAGCTTTTAGAAATGAAGGCATTAACTATCATTAATGGGTTTGCTTTATTTGGTAAATTCAGTATAATGCGCGATTCATTTGAACGTGTAGAAGCAAGGCTAAAATCATGTACGCAGTTATTAAAACAGGTGGTAAGCAATATAAAGTTATTGCTGGTGAGACGCTAAAAGTTGAGAAGTTAGCGGGTGAAGTTGGAAGCAAGGTTGTGATTGATAAAGTCTTAATGCTTGCAGATGGCGATGCAGTGACGATTGGGTCACCGTTGATTGCGGGTGCAGTGGTTAACGCTACTGTTGTTTCACACGGACGTGGCGATAAAGTAACAATTTTTAAATTCCAACGTCGTAAGCATTACCGTAAAACACAAGGTCATCGTCAAAGTTATACAGAAATTCAAATTGATGATGTCAATGGTAAGGGCTCAACGAAAGTAGCAGCAAAGCCAAAGGCGACAGCTAAACCAAAAGCAGCAGCAAAGCCAGCGGCTAAAGCTAAAGCGACAGGCACGAAAGATAAATTAACAATAATTGAAGGTGTCGGTCCAAAAATTGCAGAGTTACTCAATGCAGACGGCATCATGACCTTTGCTGATTTGGCTAAAGCTAAAGTGAAAAAGTTAACTGATATTTTAGAGGCAGCAGGTTCACGTTACACAATGCATAAACCAGATACATGGCCAGAGCAAGCTGCGTTAGCGCGTGATGGTAAAATGGATGAGCTGAAAGCGCTACAAGATGCGCTTGATGGCGGCAAAGCTAAATAATTTTTAAAGTATATTTAAGTTTAAGGATAAATCATGGCACACAAAAAAGCAGGCGGCAGTACTAGAAATGGCCGCGACTCCCAATCCAAACGATTAGGCGTTAAAGTATTTGGTGATCAATTTGTTCCAGCAGGTGGCATTATTGTTCGCCAACGCGGTACAAAAATGCATGCTGGTGAAAATGTTGGTATGGGTAAAGATCATACGCTTTTTGCAAAAATAGATGGCACAGTAACCTTTTGTACAAAAGGTGCTTTAAAGCGTCATATGGTCAACGTAGTCGCAGCTTAAGAATTGTGCTTAAATAGACAGCCCTGCCAGTAGGTAGGGCTTTTTTGTTTGAAGCGCTCAATACATTTTTAAAAAGGTAAGAGATACGCAGCTAGACTTTTTGCGTAATTATTGACGATGAAGTTCATAGACGAAGCGACGATTAAAGTATTTGCAGGTGATGGCGGTAACGGCGTCGCCACCTTTCGTCGTGAAAAATATGAGCCGATGGGTGGCCCCAGCGGTGGTGATGGCGGCAAAGGGGGCTCGGTATATGCTTTAGCAGACCGCAACATTAATACTTTAATTGATTATCGATATACGCGATCACATCGTGCGCAACGTGGCGAGAATGGCCGTAAAGCAGAATGTTACGGTGCAAAAGGCGATGATAAAATTTTACGTGTGCCTGTTGGCACAGTCTTTTCCGATAAGGCCACAGGTCAAGCAATTGTTGATCTTTCTGAAGATGGCCAAAAAGTATTATTAGCAAAAGGTGGCACTAATGGCCTAGGTAATGTGCATTTTAAATCCAGCATTAACCGTGCGCCTCGCAAATGCACGAAAGGGCAAGAAGGCGAATCATTTGAGCTATATTTAGAGTTGAGAGTGCTGGCAGATGTTGGTTTGCTTGGCATGCCAAACGCGGGGAAATCCACTTTTATCCGTTCCGTTTCTGCTGCAAAACCTAAAGTAGCTGATTATCCATTTACAACGCTTAACCCTAATTTAGGGGTTGTGCGGGTCGATGCAAATCGTAGTTTTGTCATTGCTGACGTGCCTGGGTTAATTGAAGGTGCGGCAGAGGGGGCTGGCCTTGGCGTACGTTTTTTGAAGCATTTGGCAAGAACTTCATTGTTGTTGCATTTGGTTGACATTGCACCATTTGATGAAATGGTTGATCCTGTTGCTGAAGCAAAGGCCATTGTCAATGAGCTTAAAAAACATGATGAGACTTTATATAACAAACCGCGTTGGCTGGTGCTCAATAAAATTGATATGGTAGAAGATGCAAAAACGGTAATCGATGATTTTGTAAAAGCTTATGGTTGGGAAGGGCGTGTGTTTAGCATTTCTGCTATTAACGGCGCAGGTTGTAAGGCGCTAGTCTATGCCATTATGGATCATATGGATGTGACAAAAAAATTAGAGGAAGAAAAGGAAGCGCTTAATCATGAGCCAGTCACTATTACATAATAGTAAAGCTTTCGTTGTGAAAGTAGGCTCTAGTTTAGTCACGAAAGATGGTGAAGGTCTTGATCGTAAGGCAATTGAATCTTGGGCAGCGCAGATTAGTACTTTGGTGAAACAAGGTAAGCAAATCATTTTGGTTTCTAGCGGCGCTGTTGCTGAAGGTATGCAGCGTTTAAATTGGCGCAAAAGGCCAGTAGAGGTGCATGAGCTACAAGCAGCAGCAGCCGTCGGCCAAATGGGTTTGGTGCAAGCATACGAGAGCTGTTTTAGCCAACATGGCTTGCATACGGCACAAGTGTTGTTGACGCACGAAGATCTCGTTGATCGCAAGCGTTATTTAAATGCACGCACAACACTTAAAACGTTGCTCGATTTAAATGTCATTCCAATTATTAATGAAAACGATACAGTGGTCACTGATGAAATTCGTTTTGGCGATAATGACACCTTAGCAGCTTTAGTCGCTAATTTAATGGAGGTCGATGCTTTAGTGCTTCTCACTGATCAGCAAGGTTTGTTTTCTAGCGACCCACGTAAAGATAATACAGCTAAGTTGATTGATTTTGATACAGCAGGAAACCCTGCTTTGGAAAGAATGGCGACCAGTGAAGGCAGCGGTGTAGGGACAGGGGGTATGTTGACCAAGGTGTTGGCAGCAAAGCGTGCGGCCAATAGTGGTGCACATACCATCATTGCATCAGGGTTAGAGCAAGACGTGTTATTGCGTTTGAATGATGGCGAGGCTATCGGCACGCATTTAAAAGCAACACAAATAAAAATAATCGCTAAGAAACAATGGTTAGCTGACCATTTGCGTACAGAAGGAAAACTAGTGTTAGATGATGGTGCGGTAAAAGCACTTAAGACTAATGGTAAAAGTTTATTGCCGATTGGTGTTGTTGATGCGCTAGGTAGCTTTGACCGAGGCGATGTGGTTGCATGTGTTGATGCTGCAGGTCATGAAATTGCACGGGGTATAGTGAATTACAATTCGCATGAAGTGCTACTTATTAAAAGAAAAACAAGTCATGAGATTGAAAAAATATTAGGTTACGTTGAAGAGCCTGAATTGATTCATCGGGATAATTTGGTGTTGATTTAAAGGTTCTGATTTAATGTTATTTAAGATGAAATTAAGCGATTTTAAATTGAGCATCTCAAATTAAACATCTCAAATTAAACATCTTAGTTTAGGAAAAGTATGAAAAATAAACCGCTAGTAGCGATTGTAATGGGTTCTGATAGTGATTGGCCCACCATGAAACATACTGCACAGGTGTTAGCAGATTTTGGTGTGGCATATGAGGCTGAGGTTGTTTCGGCTCACCGCACACCTGATAAGATGATTGCGTTTGCAGAGAATGCTGTTAGTGCTGGCTACCAAGTGATTATTGCAGGCGCAGGTGGTGCCGCACATTTGCCTGGCATGCTAGCGTCAAAAACAATATTGCCAGTATTAGGTGTGCCAGTAACAACGAAACATTTGCAAGGCCAGGATTCATTGCTTTCTATAGTACAAATGCCGAAAGGCATTCCTGTAGCAACGTTCGCTATTGGTGAGGCTGGGGCGGTAAATGCAGGCTTATTTGCAGTTTCAATTTTAGCAAATCATCATGCAGTTTTGGCGGATAAATTAGTTGCGTTTCGACAAAAACAAATAGAAAAAGTACAGGCAATGGCGTTAAACGAGAAACCATGAAGTCGGATGTCATTACGCCTCCAGCAATGCTGGGTATGTTAGGTGGTGGCCAGTTAGGCCGTTTTTTTGTGGTAGCCGCGCATGAGATGGGCTACAAGGTGACAGTATTGGATCCTAGTAAAGATAGCCCTGCTGGGAAAATCGCTGATGTGCATTTATGTGCGAACTATGATGATGCAACAGCCATTGCAGAGATGGCTAAAACGTGTACAGCTATCACGACAGAATTTGAAAATGTACCGGCAAATACATTAGAAAGTTTAGCTGAATCAACGGTTGTAAGACCTTCGGCTGCCAGCGTGTTAATTGCACAGGATCGCGTGTTAGAAAAAAACTTTATTAAAGAAATGGGTCTTGCGGTAGCGCCTTTTGTTGTGATTAATAGTGCACAAAATGTGCCTGAAGATTCTAGCGCACTTTATCCTGCAATTTTGAAGGTGGCTAGGTTTGGTTACGATGGGAAGGGGCAGGCACGCGTTAAGAATAGAGCGGAAGCATTAGAAGCTTTTAAAACCTTTAAGCAAGAAGTTTGTGTGTTGGAACAAATGATGTCGTTAGATTTAGAAGTGTCAGTTGTTTTGACGCGTGACGCAAGCGGCCAAGTTGCTAGCTTTCCTACAGTAGAGAACAGTCATCTTAATGGGATACTGGATATTAGCATCGCACCTGCTAGGAGTAGCGATGTAGTTAAGGCAAATGCGCAAGTGCTCGCTCAAAAAATAGCAGACAAGCTAAATTATGTAGGTGTTTTAGCCGTTGAGTTCTTTTTAGTGGGTAAGCAATTGCTGGTGAACGAAATTGCACCACGACCACATAATTCCGGGCATTACACTGTGGATGCTTGCGTGACTAATCAGTTTGAACAGCAGGTACGTGCACTAGTGGGGTTACCGTTAGGTAGCACAACGTTGCATAGCAATGCCGTCATGGTCAATATACTTGGCGATAGTTGGATTAATGATATTGAGCCAGCTTGGCAAAAAGCGTTAGAACACACAAATCTAAAACTACATTTATATAACAAGCATCAACCACGCAAGGGCCGAAAAATGGGGCATTTTACAGTGATAGATAGAGACCAAAAGACTGCATTAAATATAGCATTAATAGCTAGAGGCGAGTTAAATGTTGGGGTGTAAGAGCGCTCTGTAAGAATTAAGCATGGTACACAATAAAAAAGCCGAGCAATGCTCGGCTTTTGCATGTAGCTAAATAATAATTTATTTTTTGTCTGTTTTAGCAGGTGCTTTTTTAGCTTTAGCGGCAGGCTTAGCAGCAGCTTTTGGTTTTGCTGTTGTTTTAGCAGGTGCTTTTTTAGCTTTAGCGGCAGGCT
>VAPL010409071.1_pt1 | contig 40154 bp, 38 predicted proteins | sample 3395061 | NCBI WGS metagenome assembly VAPL01 (sample SAMN08290444, study PRJNA428436) | hydrothermal vent metagenome | isolation source: Deep-sea hydrothermal vent chimney 2 | place: Pacific Ocean: Juan De Fuca Ridge | depth 2182 m m | reverse complement strand
GTTTATCAAAACTGTCACCGAGTTGTTTTCGAGCTAAATCTAAAATTTGAGAATTAATTTCGCTAGGGTTAATATTGACACTATCATTTAATTGTGAAAAGGCATTTAAGATGGAATCGGATTGTTGGGTAATTTTGTCTTTATTTTCTTGATAAAATTGAGCGACATTTTTTAAAACGCTAGTAAACGATGGCATGCCGTGTTTGTCCTGGTTTGGGAAATAGGTTCCGGCAAAAAACGGTATTTGTTGTTCGGGCGTTAATATGACTGTTAATGGCCAACCACCACCTCGCTGGTTTAAAAACTGGTGTGCTGTTTGATAAATTTTATCGAGATCCGGGCGCTCTTCTCGATCAACTTTAATATTAATAAACAGCGCATTCATCACTTCGGCTATTTGGGGATCTTCAAATGACTCATGAGCCATGACATGACACCAGTGGCAAGCAGAATAACCGATGGATAATAATATCAATTTATTAGCCGATTTAGCGCTATTTAGCGCCTGTTCATTCCAGGGATACCAGTTAACGGGGTTATGGGCATGTTGCAGTAAATAAGGGCTGGTTTCTGCTATGAGCTGGTTTGTGTATTTTTCTGTCATATTTTAAATTCAGAATCAAATGGGGAAGAATAAGCAATATTATAAGTGTATAATCACCTAAAAGTATATTTATGGATTTATTATAATGCGTGTCGATTTTGATCAAGTAGCGTTTACAATTTTTGATTTGAGTGTTCATTGGTATGGTATTTCGTACCTTGTGTCTTTTGTGCTTGGCTGGCAATTTTTACGTTGGCATTCCAATAAAAACAAGTTTTATGGTTGGAGTCCGGTTCAAGCCGACGATTTTTTATTTTTTGCCGGTCTTGGTGTTATCCTTGGCGGTCGTTTGGGTTATGTTTTGTTTTATAACTTTTCGGCTTTCCTTGATGAGCCTCTAATGTTGTTTCAAGTTTGGAAGGGCGGTATGTCGTTTCATGGCGGATTACTGGGGGTCTTAGTTGCAGTATGGTTTTTTGCCAGAAAAACGAAAAAAAGCTTTTTTGAAGTTATTGACTTTGCCGCCCCGGCTTTTCCTATCGGGTTGTTCTTTGGGCGAATGGCTAATTTTATTAATGGCGAGTTATGGGGCAAAGAAACCGATGTGCCATGGGCAATGATTTTTCCTCGTGCCGGTGAAGTGCTGCGACATCCAAATCCGTTATATGAAGCCGCGCTTGAAGGACTTGTGATGTTTGCGGTGTTATTTTTAGTTTCTCAAAAGAAACGGCCATTAGGTTCCATTGCGGCATTATTTGCGATGATGTATGGCGGCTTTAGATTTTTAGTTGAATTTGTTCGAGTACCCGATGCGCACCTAGGGTATTTGGGATTTGGTTGGTTAACCATGGGGCAAATATTAAGCATCCCATTATTTCTTGTCGGGTTGGTGGTATTTGTTATGGCTTATCAAAAAGATAAAAACCAGTGAACATTTTAAGGTATCCCGGTAGTCAATTTACGGCATCAACAAGAAATCTTTTGTTCTCCAATATGCAAAATGAAACCAATTAATGGTTGTTACCAAATTGTGAAATTGGATACTAATAATGACTCTCGACTATCAGATCCTGAGGTAATAATTATACAGAAATTATAAAGAATGTAGATCAGGTATTTGGTTGTGATGTACTTTATGACAATACGACTACTATAATACATAGCTGCGAAAATATGGGGGCTGTAGCATATATTGATTTATCTACTTTTTCTGTTATAAAAGTAGTTGAGCTACCTATAATTAAATAACTACCTTAGCATTAAGTTTGGTGGGAAGACATTAACGCTAGCCAAATTATAAATAAAATATGTCAAAAAAAAAGGCTACTACGAAGGAGTATGTGACTCATCCTAGATATGGTAGTAAACCAAGTAAGTCGGATTTTATTTATAGTGAATATGAAATTTTAAATTCATACTGGGGATATGATAAAAATTTTATATTTCCTGAATCTGCAATTAAGGCGGATATTAATAAACAAAATTACTCCACTTTTCCTAGAGAAATGTATGTCGATATTGAAAAACAGTGTATACAATGTAAACGTTGGTTTATTTTCTATGCTGTAGAACAAAAATTTTGGTATGAAATATTAAAATTATATATAGATGTTGATTGCATTAAATGTATCGATTGTAGAAAAAAAGAACAATCAATTAAACAAAAGTTACATGACTATGAAATGCTATTAAGAAATAAGAATCGAACTGAGAAAGACAATAAAAATTTAAAAAATATAGCGTTGGAATTATTTCAGCTAGGATATATTCGGGATAAGAGAAAAATTGATACTATTGAATAACCAGCGATCTAAGATTGATTTCAAAATGCACTTCTTTGTATTAGAATACAAAAAAGTGCGCTATTATTCCGTAATTTAACCTGACATTATTTAGAGTTTGGTTGTCAATGTAGTTAAAGTTTTTAATGCCTAAAATGCCGCATTGCTGTAAATACCATTGCAATATTATTTTCATCTGCAGCAGCGATGACTTCTTCATCTCGCATTGAGCCACCCGGTTGAATGACAGCCGTAATACCAACACTCGCAGCATTATCCAGACCGTCTCTAAAAGGGAAAAATGCGTCTGAAGCCATAACCGAACCTTTTACTTCGAGCTTTGCTTGCTCGGCTTTGATGCCGGCTATTCGGGCTGAGTTAACACGGCTCATTTGTCCTGCGCCGACACCAATGGTCATTTTGTCTTTGCCATAAATAATGGCATTTGATTTTACAAATTTACTGACTTTCCAGGAAAAAATTAAGTCCTGCATTTCTTTTTCGGTTGGGGCGCGTTTGGTGACGACTTTTAATTCATTGTGTAATAGTTGATCGCTATCTTGAACGAGTAATCCACCGTTGACACGTTTGAAATCGAGTCTTGGCGTTGCTGTTTCAGACCACGCACCACACACGAGTAGACGCACATTTTTTTTAGCTTTAATCGTTTCTATTGCGTCTTGAGCTGCGTCGGGGGCTATTATCACTTCAACAAATTGACGTTCTATGATGGCTTGCGCGGTTTTGTTATCTAAGGTTTGATTAACCGCAATGATGCCACCAAAAGCCGATTCGGGATCGGTTTGATAGGCTCGATCATACGCTTCAAATAAATCTGCGCCGGTGGCAACGCCGCAGGGGTTGGCATGTTTTACAATAACGCAGGTTGCTTCATTATCAAATTGTTTAATACATTCCAGTGCTGCATCGGTATCGGCGATGTTATTGTAAGATAGTTCTTTGCCTTGTAATTGTGTCGCGGTTGCGATGCTGGCTTCAACCTTGGTATTAGGGCTGTTAAATTCTTTATAAAAAGCGGCTGCTTGATGCGGATTCTCGCCATAACGCATTTCCTGACTTTTATAATATTGACGGTTGAATGTTCTAGGAAATTGGCTTGCGCTTGAGTCATCGGAGTTGTTGTTTTCGATAATTGTCCCTAAATAATTTGCAATTGCAGCATCATATTTAGCGGTGTGTTCAAATACTTTGACGGCAAGATCAAAACGGGTTTTATCACTAACACTGCCTTGATTTTGAGCTAGCTCATTTATCACTAATTGATAGTCATCGGCATTAACCACAACCGTGACATCATTATTATTTTTTGCTGCTGCGCGTAACATTGTCGGGCCACCGATATCAATATTTTCAATGGCATTGGCTAAATCGCAATCGGGTTTAGCGATGGCATCTTCAAACGGATATAAATTAACAACCAATAAATCGATTCCAGGAATGTTATGTTGTTTCATGACGGCATCGTCAATGCCGCGGCGAGCTAATATACCGCCGTGAATTTTGGGGTGTAAGGTTTTGACACGACCATCCATCATCTCAGGGAAGCCGGTATAATCCGAGACTTCAATAACATTGATGTTATTTTCACTGAGTAGTTTTGCTGTGCCACCTGTCGATAGAATTTCAATATTTTGTGATGCAATTGTTTTTGCAAATTCAACGATGCCTGATTTATCAGAAACACTAATGAGTGCTCGTTTAATTTTATTCATTTTTCTATGCCTTTCGATAAATGTAACTTTGAGCATTATTATATCAGCAGAACGGTTTTGATATATTTATATTTGAGGGCTGATTTTTTGTTGAAAGTTGAAGCAATGAAATTGTGTCGATTGAAAAAGTGAAGTTTTAGTTTAAAACTTCACTTTAGAGTGATAAACGTCAGAAAATGGTATTTGAATGCGAATTAGGTACAGATTGAATTAATCAAGTCCGTACATTTTAAGCTTCTTACGCAGGGTGCCGCGGTTAATTCCGAGTAATTCTGCTGCTTTTGTCTGGTTACCATTGACATAGGTTAAAACGGCCGTTAGTAACGGTTCTTCTATCTCACCTAATACCATTTTGTATAGCTGTTCAGGGTTGTGACCTTGTAATTGTGAAAAATAACCATCAAGTGCGGATGAAACACATTCGCGTAGTGGTTTGTCTTGAGCCGTTTCTTTAACGTTTAACTCAATTACATTATTGTTATCGATTTCATTTTCATTTGATAGTGGATTTGTCATGCTGCTAGTTCCTGTGCATCTGATAAACGTTCAAAAAATTCATTTACCATGTTAAGTTGATCCTTAACGGTTTCGACGTTGTTTACGCATTTACGAAATGCCGCTCCGTGGCGCTGGCCTTTGCTATACCAACTAATATGTTTCCGTGCCATGCGCACTCCTGTGTATTCTCCATAAAACTCATAGAGATTTTTTAGATGTCCAATTAATATATCGCGGACTTCCAAAACGGGTGGTTCAGGTAGTAATTTACCTGTATTTAAAAAATAGTCAATCTCTCTAAATATCCAAGGCCGACCTTGTGCTGCGCGTCCGATCATGACGGCATCGGCATTAGTATATTCTAATACATATTTGGCTTTTTCCGGACTGGTAACATCCCCATTGGCAATAACTGGAATACCTATTTCAGATTTTACTTGTGCAATGGTGTCATATTCTGCATCTCCGCGATATTGACAAGCACGAGTTCGACCGTGAATTGTTAATAGTTGGATTCCAGAATTTTCTGCTATTTTTGCAATGGCGAGCGCATTTTTATGCTCCAAATCCCAACCTGTGCGAGTTTTTAGAGTAACTGGTATATCGACCGCATTGACGACTGCTTCTACTATTTGGGCGACAAGGGATTCATCTTGCATCAATGCCGAACCAGCCATGACATTACAGACCTTTTTGGCTGGACACCCCATGTTGATATCAATAATTTGAGCGCCATTATCCGCGTTGTATTTGGCGGCAAGTGCCATCATTTTTGGATCAGCTCCGGCTATTTGAACTGAGCGTGGCTCAGTTTCACCGGCATGATTAGCACGACGTAGGGTTTTTTTACTGCCCCATAACAACGAATTTGAGGTCACCATTTCGGAAACAGCAAAACCCGCGCCGAGGTTTTTACACAGTTGACGGAACGGGCGATCGGTCACTCCAGCCATCGGAGCAAGCACTAAATTATTGCTTAATTTGTAAGGGCCAATCTGCATATTGTTTCATGTCTATTCACTGAAAGCTTAATCATACCTGTTCAATCAGTAGACATAAAGCCATAGACATAGAACTCGTGCATGAAATCGCAAAAATTTTACTAAAAAATTAATGTTATTATATTTCTTAGTTAACCAGTTGATTTTAATGTTATTTTAAGATAATAAAATGAAAACTAAATTTTCAAAAATGTATAAATATTAATCAAAGCACATAAGAATTTGAATTAATTCTAAAAAATTTATATTCAAATTGTCATAATATGCACATTAATTGTGCGATATTAAAAAATAGTCATATCGCTATTATTGAGTTTAAATTTGGAGTTTTTTGTCGTGGAATAATTGATGTTTTATTGTCGAGATAGAAATTTAAATTCGAAATTTATTGCTTCTTTTCCGGGATCAACAACTTCAAGAGAGACTCGAATGGGTTGCTTTGGAGGCATTAATAATAATGTATTGGATAGTTTTCCTAAATAGTCACTTGGCGAAAAAAAACGTCGAGCGATAGTTTTTCCCGTTAGGCTTGATAATTTAACGCTAAAATTAGGATATGGTTGCTGGTAATTGGCATTATTCATGATGGTTGCACTGATGAGTAATGCGCCTTTGGTGTTCGGATGTACGCGTATATCACGACTGATTAATTGTATCTTTTTAATGTCGCGTGGGCCGTTATAGGCACATTCAAAGGTTTGGCAGATGCGCGTTATTAGTGGTTTAAGATCAGGGTATTTTTGTTGTACTTCGATGCTACGAAAAACGGTATATTGTAATAGGAAACTAGCAATTAGCGCTATTATGCTGATAAACATAACAAAAGTCATTTGTATGCTGCGAGAGGGGATATCATATTCCTCTAACGATTCTCGAAGCACCATTGGAATATCACCGTTTTCTATATGAATTTGTATCTGGCTATCATCTTCGATAGCTTTGTTGTCGTCAGGTTCTTCTTCTTTTTTTGCAGCTGCCGGTTTTGTTTCTGCTGATTTTGTTTTTTCTTCCGGCTTAGTTTTTTCTTGATTTTTTTCAGAAGTTTCTGATTTTTTACTGTCATTGTTAGCAACAATTTGCAGCTTGGGTTGTGTTTTTGTAGCTTCTGCTTTAGGTGCTGTGGACTTTGATCCAGATTTAATTTCAGTGGGATTTTTTATTGCTTTTTTCGCGTTTTCCAATTTAGTTTTTTCTAGGGCAGCTTTTTTTAGCTGAACAGCAAGTTTTAATGCTGCGTCTTCTTGTAATTTAGGTTTTGATTTTACTTTTGGGGCTGATGTTTTTTCTTTTGATGCTGTCGCTGTAACTTTCGTAGCATGCTTGTTTTTATCCGCACTTAGTTGCTCTTTTTCGATATTAAGAGGTTTTTCTGTTGAGTTTTCAGCCGTGTTATTCTTTTTTGAAGCGGAGCTTGATTTTGTTGTTTCCGTTATTGACGGAGATAGATGCTGTGGCTTGCTTGGTTTTTTGTCGCTGCTTTCATCTGATTTAGGTGTTTGTCTTTTATCAACAACTTTGGTTGTTAATTTTTTTGATAACGAAGTAAATGCTTTTTTTATTTCCGTTACGTTTTGGCTAATAAAGTTTCCTGGCTTATTTTCAGGTTTTGTTGAGTTTGGTGTTACAACAGTAGCTTTATGTGGTTGAGGTGAGGCAGAACTAAATGTTGCCAAGTTTAAGTTTTCTTGTTTTTTCTTATCTGCTTTCTTTGAGTCTGGAGCCTTAGATTTTTTGCTTTTATCGGTAGTATTATTTCCAAATAATGAATCAAGATCGATGCTTGAGGTTTTATCTTGTTCGTGTGTTTTAGTTTGTGATATATCTTTAGTGTTTGAAGGTGAGTGAGTTAAATTAAATTTATCGCGCGCAAGCTCTGAAGTGAAGCCGTCACTCAAAAAATCAAAACTTTCTGATTCACTTTCACTTTTATCGACTAGCTGATTAACCGTTACTTTTTTTGTAACGGATTTTTTTTCTGCACGAATGGGTTGTTGTGTTTGAGTTGTTGTTTTGGATTCGGGGCTTTTTAAATTTTTTTTACTCTTTATAACATGATCTTTTGCATTAAATATATCTTTACAACTGCCGCAACGGACTAATCCCTTAGCAGCAGAAATGTGTTTTTTGCTGACTTTGAAAATAGTTTCACATTTAGGGCATCGAGTTAACATGTATTTCCGAAGCTTTGTTGCATATTAATTGTTCACGCTGATACTAAAAGCATGAGGTTATTGTGACATAAATCAAGTCTTTATACCTGATAAGCAAACCCATTCTTGTTGTTGATTTGCAACTTTTAATGTGACATAGGGCGCATATGCCTGCATTAACATTTTAGTTTGGTTTTCTAATATCCCTGAAATAACGAGCTGGCCATTTTGGGCTAATAAGTTATTGAATATAGCAGCTAACTCGATGAGTGGCTGGGCTAAAATGTTTGCGATGAGTAAATTTGCTTTATTGTTTGGTAGCTGTTCAGGGTAAAAAGTTGTTATTTTACTCTCTACTTGGTTTTTATCCGCGTTTTGATTCGTTGCTATCAGTGCTTGCGGATCATTATCAACGGCTGATACGACTTTAGCCCCTAATTTTGCTGCAGTAACAGCTAAGATGCCTGAACCACAGCCATAGTCGATTACATTATCAGGCACCTCATTCAGACCTAACCATTGCATGCACATTGCCGTCGTGGGATGGGTTCCGGTGCCAAATGCAAGACCGGGATCCAGTAAAATATTGGTTGCTTTCGAATTGGGCGGCTCCAACCAACTAGGACATAACCACAAATTTGGTGAAAATTGGATAGGCTTGAAATCATCCATCCAAGTTCGCACCCAGTCTTTGTCTTCAAGTTGCTCTATTTTAAAATCTGCTGATAGTTTTTTGTCGTCGAAGGCATTTGATTTTAGCGTATTTGTTATTTGTTCGATATCAATATCGGCATCAAATAAGCCAATAATTCGAGTTGATGACCATAGTGGTGTTGTCCCTAAAGCCGGTTCGAATATTTCTTGATCAGCAGCATCTTGAAAAGTAACCGCTGCTGCACCTTGTGCCATTAGCTCATCCGAAAAATATTCGGCATGAGTTTCATCACTATCAATTTTAATTTGTAACCAAGGCATAGTTGTATTGATTAATAAAATTAAACGTTTTTAAAGAAATCAACCTGCCACCGTAAATGAAAATGGTTACTTCGCATCAGCTTCTAATATTTTTTCTAAATAATGGATATTGGTGCCTCCACTTTGAAATGCTGTATCTTTAATTAATCGTTGTTGTAATGCAATATTGGTGTGTATGCCATCGATGACCATTTCACTTAATGCATTACTCATGCGATTTAATGCTGATTGACGATTATTGCCGTAGGCAATTAATTTACCGATCATTGAATCATAATATGGTGGAATTTTATAACCATTGTAAATATGTGTATCGACACGCACTCCAGGTCCGCCGGGGGGATGGTAGGTTGTTATGGTTCCGGGAGATGGCATAAATGTTTCGGAGTGTTCGGCATTAATACGGCATTCGATTGCATGGCCTCGAAATTCGATGTCGTCTTGAGCCATAGATAATGGTTCTCCATCTGCAACCATAATCTGCTCTCGCACGATGTCGATGCTGGTTATTATTTCAGTCACCGGATGTTCAACTTGAACCCGGGTATTCATTTCGATGAAGTAGAATTCGCCATCTTGAAATAGAAACTCAAAAGTACCTGCGCCATGATAATCAATTTCACGACAGGCTTGAGCACACCGTTCACCTATTTTACTGCGCATTTTGTCACTAATGCCGGGAGCGGGGGCTTCTTCAATAACTTTTTGATGGCGACGTTGCATTGAACAATCGCGCTCACCTAAATGTACCGCATTGCCGTGTTTATCTGAAATAACCTGAAACTCAATATGACGAGGGTTATCAAGGTATTTTTCCATGTAAACAACATCATTATTAAATGTTGCGGCAGCTTCTGCTTTGGTCAATTCGATTGATTTTAATAGTGCTGGTTCACTGTGGACAACGCGCATGCCACGTCCACCACCACCACCGGATGCTTTAATAATAATGGGATAACCAATGCGGCGCGCGATTTCAATATTGGTATCGCCATCTGTTCCAAGTGGACCATCAGAACCGGGAACACAAGGCACACCGGCGGCTTTCATGGCTCTAATTGCTGCAACTTTATCGCCCATTATGCGAATGGTTTCTGCTTTTGGACCGATGAATGTAAAACCACATTGTTCAACTCGTTCGGCAAAGTCGGCATTTTCTGATAAAAAGCCATAACCCGGATGAATCGCTTCGGCATCGGAAACTTCCGCAGCACTGAGCACGGCAGGAATACTCAGGTAACTCTCTAATGAAGAAGCCGGGCCAATGCAAACTGATTCATCTGCTAGGCGTACGTGTTTTTGATCGCGATCGGCATCAGAATGAATTGCAACTGTTTTAATGCCAAGTTCCCGACATGCGCGAGTTATCCGTAAGGCTATTTCACCACGGTTCGCAATTAATATTTTGTTAAACATAATTTACTATTTACTTTCTTTAGTTTGACTTTATTTCGATTGATTTAAAGCCTGAGATAAAATTGTATTATTTAAAATTAATTTTATTCAATAATAAATAACGGTTGATCATACTCAACTGGTTGACCATTTTCTGCAAGGACAGTTTTAACTGTGCCGGCTTTGTCAGATTCAATCTGATTCAGTAACTTCATTGCTTCAATAATACATAAAGTATCACCAACGGAAACCTGTTGTCCCACTTCGACAAATGATGGTGTTCCGGGGGTCGATGCGCGATAGAAGGTTCCCACCATCGGAGCTTTAATTGTATGTCCTGATACTTCTGCTGCTGGTGCAGGCGCTGCATCAGTTGGCGCTGCAGCAGGTGCTGCGGCTACTGGAGCTGGTGCGGCGTATTGCATTGGTGCCGCAGTGACTAGATTTGCTGAGTTACGGCTAATTCTGACCGATTCTTCGCCTTCGTGAATTTCGATTTCAGCGATATCGGATTCTTCTAATAATTCGATGAGTTTTTTGACTTTTCTAATGTCCATTATTCATGACCTACATTTTGTGATTACGTTGTTTGTTATTTCTGTAAATGATTTATTGCTGCTTGCAAAGCGAGTTCATAACTTATTGCACCAAGTCCGGTAATGACACCTTGTGCGATATCCGATAAATAAGAATGTTTTCGAAATTCTTCTCGTGCATGGACATTGGATAAATGGACTTCGATGAATGGAATTTCAACGGCTGCAAGTGCATCGCGTATAGCAACACTGGTGTGCGTGAAAGCGGCAGGGTTGATTATTATAAATTCAATATTCTCGCCTTTTGCGGCATGAATGCGCTCTACCATTTTATGTTCGGCATTACTTTGAAAATGAAGTAATTCATTGCCAGTATCACCAGCTAACATCGTTAAACGTGCGTTAATGTCTGCTAAAGTGGCTGCACCATAGTGTTTTGGCTCACGTTCACCGAGTAAATTTAAATTTGGACCATGAATGACCAGTATTGTTGACATTATTTCTACACTTCAAATTTAAAAACTTATTAATTTTACACTTAGCATGTTTAACGCATTTAGCAGCATAATTATGTATATTAAAGACACAAAAATTACGTCTCTAGAGCCTATTCTGACTCAATTTTAAGGAAAAGTCTAGTTTATCGAAATTAGTGACTTATAGCAGCAAAATTACGTTATTTACTTCTAACGGAAAAGTAGCGGAAATGCAATGATCCAAGTCGCGGTAAGTTATTTTTATTTAGAGTAGTGGTTTAATTAATGATTCGACTTGTTCATATGTTATTTCACCTCGGTGACGCTCAACAATCTTACCCTGTTTATTAATGATGATTGTAAACGGTAAGATCCCAAGGCGATTGCCATAGGCTTGGGATAACTCAATGCCTTGCTGTTCGGCGAGTAAGATTGGATATTGTAAGTCTAATGGGTCGACAAAATCTTGGACGGCATCAAGAGAGTCAATCGCAATTCCTATAACAACAAATCCTTTATCCTTAAAGTCGATGTGTAATTTATTTAAAGTAGGTACTTCACGTACGCAAGGGGGGCACCAAGTTGCCCAAAAGTTGATGAGAATAACCTTGCCATCCCATTCTGCTGCGGAATGAGGTTTGTTATTAATATCCAGCAGTGTGAAATCAGGACGTTGTTGGTTGCTTTCATCGGTGGCAGTGGTTTGCTGTGTCATGCCATCAAGTCGAACTAAGGTGCCGCCAGTGCGATACCATTGTTGCGCATAAAACCCGCCGACTCCGGCGAGTAGTGCAATGATCAAGGTAATGATGATTAGTTTGCGGTTTTCCATAACGTCAAGACTCTTTTGTTTTATTTTTTGATGTTAGAGTAACTGCCACTGTTGGGGGTCGTTGCACTTACCTCAACCTACGTAAATGTAGGTTGGGGTGAATGATTTTAGACCCCCAACAAATGGAGTGTGTCATTACTGTCGCTGTTGAGGTTCGTTGCACTTACCCCAAGCTACGTTTTATTTATTTTTTATCGTAACTTCACTTTATTTAATAATGCCATAAAGTCTTCTGTTGATTTAAAACCGTATAATTTTAAATCTTCTAATAACTGCCCTTTGCTATTAAAAAACAGTATGGCTGGTGGTGCAAATATTCCATAGCGTTTCATGATGGCTTTGGTTGCTTCATCGTATTGATCGGTAACATCAACTTGTAATGCAACAAACTCATTAGTGAGCATTCGCACAACTTGGGGTTGATTAAATGTTGCTTTTTCCATGCGTAAACAATCCTGACACCAGTCAGCATAATAATCAATAATAACGGGTTTTCCAGCTTGTTTTGCTTCTTTCAGTTTGGCATCGAGTTCGGCAAGGTTATTGACGCGTGTTAAAACCGATTCATGTGAGGCGGTCGCTGAAGCTGTGCCACTGAGTTGGGTCATTTTCGGGGCAAATACCTCGGTAGGTATTGGGCTGAAAATGTCACGGCCTCCTAACATGCCGCCAATTAGTGCCAGAATACCCCACACTAATAATAATGTAGCAATACCTTTACCTAAAACTTTCCAACCACTAGAACCTTCAGGTAGTGCTTGTGTTGCTCTCATATATACTGCCGATATAATGAATAATGCGGCCCATAAATAAAGCACAGGAGCTTGAGGCACGTTTTGCAATAAATAAATTGCTACACCAATTAATAGTACTCCAAAGCCGTATTTGACATCATCCATCCAAGTGCCTGCTTTAGGAACTAAGGCACTGGCACCAACACCAAAGGCGATTAAAAATACCCCCATGCCCATGGCCATACCAAACATAATGGCTGCGCCTAGCACCGGATCGTGTGTGGTCATTGCAATGCCTAATACTGATAATAATAATGGTGAGGCACATGCACCAACGATGAGTGACGATAATACTCCCATGATGAATACACCGACATAGGTGCCACCTTTGAGGGAGGCACTTTTTTCTTGCATTCGGGATTGAATGAAAGATGGCATTTGAATGTTATAAAGACCAAACATTGAGAGTGCTAATAAAAATAATAAACCGGAAAAAGTCGTGATGACCCACGGTATTTGAAAATAGGCTTGTAATTGGTCGCCCGACTCTCCAGCAATCCAACCGGCAATAACGTATACCACCGAGGTTCCTAAAACATAAATAGCCGCGAGTGTGCCGCCTTTGGTTTTCGATATTTTTTCGCCGCCTTGACCGATAATGATACTCGATAAAATCGGGATCATGGGTAATACGCAAGGGGTAAATGTTAACCCCAGACCAATAACAAATGCTAACAAGACATAACCAATGAAATCTTTAAAGCCAACTTTGGAGTTTGCGCTATCGCTGGTATTTGTTGTTGTGCTAGGAGTGCTTGATGAGATAATAGTGGCATTTGATGCTGATGTTGAACCTGCCGGTATAAATACTTCTTGTTTTGATGGCGGGTAGCAAATTCCTAATGTCTCCGAACAGCCTTGGTAACTTATTTTAATTTTAGTGTCGCTTGATGTTGTTTTAGCAAAAATTAATGGTAATGTTAATTCCACGTCTTGATGATAAACTTCGACATCACCAAATACCGGATCGTTTTTATTATCGGCTTTTGGAAATGTGACATTACCAATTTTAACGTTGGGATTATCGCTCACAAATTTAAAATTCTTTTTGTAGAGATAGGTGCCTTTAGCCACTTTCCAACGGGCGACAATGGCATTGTTCCCAGTGATTTCCGAACTAAATTGAAATGCTTGCTCGGCTGTCATCATTTCGCTATTGGCAGCATCATTTAGACCCAGTGAGGCAGATAAATCCTGAATGGCATTTAATCCTGATGACTGGCTAGCTTGTGCTGGAGCGATGAGCGAAATGGTAATGCGTTGCTTATTGGGTGGGTAGCAAATACGATCATTACAGCCTTGAGAATGAGCGACCAATTTAATTTCTTTTAACTTGGGATCGACTTTAATTATCGGGATATCGATAGTGACCTGATGTTTATAGATTTGAATCGGCCCCATACTGCCATCGGCTCGAATGCCTTCTTTGGTTTCGCTGGCTGGCAGAATGGGGCTGCCAAATTCAATTCCGGGTGTATCACTGGTGAATTTAAACTTGTCTTTGTACATTAAGTGCTTATCTATAATTTCCCATGAGGCACTAATCGTCTTGGCATCTTTGGCTATGGCGGTGAATTTGTAAGCTTCTTTGTAAGGAAGGATTTCGTCGGAGTCGGCAATAGCGTGTCCAGATAAAAAACTTAAATTTAGTGTGTTTATAATTAAAAATGCAAAGATCGAATAAAAATTTTTGTACAACATCATATTTTGGTATCCAGTGATTCGTTAATCCAATTCAGGTAATTTGGAACTGCGTTGTCGATAGAGACAGCGATAATTTCCGGAAGTTCATAGGGGTGGCGTTCAATAATTGCTTGTTTTAGATCCTCAAACTTGTCCGATCGTGATTTTATCAGTAATAAATGCTCCTGATCACTATGTAGTTCACCTTGCCACTCATATATAGAGGTGATATTGGGTAAAATGTTCACACATGCGGCCAATTTATTTTCCACTAATGCCTTGGAAATCGTTTGGGCGACCCTATTATCAGGGCAAGAGCAATAGATAAGAGTATAGTGCATGTTCGACCTTGGTTAAGCTGTCTATATAACATACTCAGCGAATTCGCTTGAGTAAAGTACGAAACCGCTTAAAACGGCTCTAAAATGTCAGAAACAGGATAAATATGCGATTTTTTCAGGTTTTATTTTTAATCTTCATCAGTGTTCCAATATTGGAAATTTACCTTTTAATTCAAGTGGGTAGCCAAGTTGGTGCATTTTATACCGTATTGCTGGTGGTTGGCACAGCGGTACTTGGAGCCGCATTGATTCGCAGTCAGGGCTTACACACAATTGAGAAAATTAAGCGTTGTTCTGCTCGTGGTGAATTACCAGCGGAACCCTTACTTGAGGGGCTGCTACTGTTGCTTGCGGGTGCTTTGTTATTGACCCCGGGTTTTTTTACCGATGCCCTTGGTTTTTTAGTAGTCATCCCTATATTAAGACAGCAACTAGCTAAAAACATTATTAGAGTCGGGTTGTTTCGGGCTATGCGAGGATCGGGAGTGACTGCTAGTCAGTTTAATCCCGGGTTTAAACACGACTCTGAGTCACAGAAGCATTCAACCCTTGAGGGCGAGTTTAAAGTTGAGGATGACAAATAAATCGTTATTTCAACGCGATTTGAATGGAATGTCTTGACAGTAGTGCTTAGCTAGCTATTATTAGCACTCTCTTGTCCCGAGTGCTAATTTGGGTAAATTGACAGCAATGTTTAAAGCAAGCTTGAGAGTAACAATAAATGAGTTAGCTAAGTTGAAATCGTTAAGAATTGGCTTAGCCGACACTAACATATTGATTAATAATATTTTTCTTATTTATAATTTGGAGATAAAGCAAAATGAAAATCCGTCCATTACATGATCGTGTGATTGTACGCCGTATGGAAGAAGAAACGACTACCGCTGGTGGTATTGTGATTCCTGATTCTGCTACTGAAAAACCTTCTGAAGGTGAAATTGTTGCTGCTGGTACTGGCAAGATTAATGATAGCGGCGATGTTCGTCCTTTAGACGTTAAAGTTGGCGATAAAATCTTGTTTGGTAAATATTCCGGCACTGAAGTTAAAGTGGAAGGTGAAGATTTAATCGTGATGCGTGAAGAAGATATCATGGGCGTGGTTGAAGCTTAATTTTAAGCTTAACCCGAACCAATAAATCTATCGAATACAATTTGAGGAAAAAGACATGACAGCAAAAGATGTAAAATTTAGTGAAGACGCACGCCATCGCATGATGGTTGGTGTAAATACACTAGCAAATGCAGTTAAAGTAACACTAGGCCCTAAAGGTCGAAATGTTGTTTTAGATAAAAGCTTCGGCTCACCTACTATCACTAAAGATGGTGTTTCAGTAGCAAAAGAAATTGAGCTTGAAGATAAATTTGAAAATATGGGTGTTCAAATGGTGAAAGAAGTTTCTTCACAAACATCCGATTTTGCCGGAGACGGAACCACCACAGCAACTGTATTAGCCCAGTCTATTTTGACTGAAGGCATGAAAGCCGTTGCTGCAGGCATGAACCCGATGGATCTAAAACGCGGTATCGATAAAGCAACAACTGTTGCTGTTGAAGCGCTTAAAGCATCATCAAAACCTTGTACCGATGATAAAGCGATTGCACAAGTAGGTACAATCTCAGCTAACTCTGATGAATCGATTGGTAGCATCATTGCAGAAGCAATGGGCAAAGTCGGTAAAGAAGGTGTTATTACTGTTGAAGAAGGCACTGGATTAATTAATGAATTAGACGTTGTTGAAGGCATGCAGTTCGATCGTGGTTATTTATCACCTTACTTCATTAATAATCAAGCAAACATGACTGCCGATTTAGAGGCACCGTTAATTTTATTGTATGACAAAAAATTATCAAACATCCGTGATTTGCTACCAATATTAGAAGCCGTTGCAAAAGCAGGTAAACCACTGTTAATTGTTGCTGAAGACATCGAAGGTGAAGCATTGGCAACGTTAGTTGTTAATAGCATGCGTGGTATTGTTAAAGTTGCCGCTGTTAAAGCACCAGGATTTGGTGACCGTCGTAAAGCCATGTTACAAGATATTGCTGTCTTAACGGGCGCGACTGTTATATCGGAAGAAGTTGGTTTGTCATTGGAAAAAGCCACTATTGATGATTTAGGTCAAGCCAAAAAAATCACCATTACTAAAGAAGAGACTGTAGTCGTTGATGGTGCCGGACAAACTAAAGATATCGAAGATCGTGTTGCTCAAATTCGAGCTCAAATTGAAGAAGCATCTTCAGATTACGATAAAGAAAAACTTCAAGAACGTGTTGCTAAATTAGCTGGCGGTGTTGCAGTCATTAAAGTTGGTGCAGCAACTGAAGTTGAAATGAAAGAGAAAAAAGCGCGTGTTGAAGATGCGTTACATGCAACTCGTGCAGCAGTAGAAGAAGGTGTTGTTCCTGGTGGTGGTGTTGCTTTAATTCGTGCTTTGACTGAATTAAAAGACCTTAAAGGTGCAAACCACGATCAAGACATTGGTATTCAAATCGCGATGCGCGCAATGCAAGAACCAATGCGTCAAATTGTTATCAATGCCGGTGATGAAGCATCTGTGGTAGTGAACAAAGTTGCCGAAGGTAAAGGTAACTATGGTTATAATGCTGCTAATGCTGAGTATGGCGATATGATTAAAATGGGGATTTTAGATCCAACTAAAGTAACTCGTACTGCACTTCAAAATGCAGCATCTGTTGCTGGCTTAATGATTACCACTGAAGCCATGGTTGCTGAAGCTCCTGCTAAAGAAGGCGCTGCTGCTGCTCCAGATATGGGTGGCATGGGTGGTATGGGCGGAATGGGTGGCATGGGCGGCATGATGTAATTGTTGCTTAGCTAAGTCTGTTATTCGGCGTGAGTTGAATAACTGTTCTGCCAAAAAGCCTCACTATATTAGTGGGGCTTTTTTGTTTTCGCTCTAAAATACGTATAAGCTTGTAGCTATGTTTAGCAAATTTAATACTTTCATTTATGTTTAAAAAAGCAAGCCAAAATTTACCTGTTTCATTACAAGACTACGTTTTACCGCTACTCGATGAGCTTGAATCAAAAAATATTGTTTTTGATAAAGTTGTTCCTGATGAAATTCTATCGAGCCTTGCGAGTGTTTGGGCTGTTAGCCAGTTTGTTTCTCAAAATTGTTTACGACAGGATGGTTTGCTTAAAGAATTAATTGATAGTGGTGATTTGCTGATTGATTATCAGGAATTAAATGACTTTCAATCGCGTTTAATTCAACAAATGGCCAACTGTGAAACCGAACAACAATTGATGGCCGGTTTACGGTGGTTTCGTCGACGTGAAATGATCCGAATCGTATGGCGGGATATATCCGGTTGGGCAGATTTAACGCAGGTATTACTCGAGTTATCGCTACTGGCTGATTGTTGTATTCGTTATGCTTTGGAGACATTATATTCGTGGCAGTGCCATGAACATGGAATTCCCATTGATTCGGATGGTCAGCAGCAACATTTGTTAGTGGTTGGTATGGGCAAATTAGGTGCTTATGAATTAAATTTTTCATCCGATATTGATTTAATTTTTGTTTATGGCAGCGATGGTCAAACCGATCAGGTCGATCAAAATAAAATTAGCAATTCAGAATTTTTTTTACAATTGGGACAACAATTAATACGAGTATTGGATCAGCAAACTGCTGATGGCTTTGTATTTCGGGTTGATATGCGCTTGCGACCATTTGGCGCATCGGGACCATTAGCCATTAATTTTAATGCGATGGAACATTATTATCAGGCGCATGGTCGAGAATGGGAACGTTATGCCTGGATAAAAGCGCGAGTTATTACTGGCGATAAACAGTCAGCATCTGAGTTACAAGCGATGTTAAATCCTTTTATCTATCGGCGATACATTGATTATGGTGTATTTGAGTCTTTGCGCGAAATGAAACAATTAATTGTTAATCAAAATAAACGTAAAGGCATGCAGGATAATATTAAGCTCGGTAGTGGTGGTATTCGAGAGATAGAATTTATCGGGCAGGTATTTCAATTAATTCGTGGTGGGCGGGACGTGGAGTTGCAACAACGTTCCATAATGACTATTTTATCATTGTTAAGTAGCAAAGAATATTTACCCGAGTATGCAAGCAAGCAATTACTCGAAGCATATGACTTTCTTCGACGCGTCGAGAATCGATTGCAAGCTTTTGCGGATCAACAAACCCATCACTTACCTCAAGCTGAGTTAGACCAGTGCCGACTTGCGATTAGTATGGGCTTTGAAACGTATTTATTGTTTGCAGAGGCATTAAATCATCACCGGACTAATGTGCAGCAACAGTTTGAGCAAGTATTTGTTGCGCCACAAACAGAATCGCCGGATGATAATAAATTTGAATTACAGTCTGTTTGGCTAAATCAATCCGATGAGTCAATATCAGAGCAATTATTACAGGCTGCTGGTTATCAAAGCACAACAGAGGTAACGCGATTATTAACGGTTTTTTTGGAAAGCCGCTTGGTTTGTTCGCTAAGTGAAATAGCGCGGCGGCGTCTGGATAAATTAATGCCCTTGCTTATTGCCGCCGCAGGGCAAGTTGCTAACAGCAATGAAACGTTAAAGCGCTTAATTTCAGTTGTGGAAAATATCGTGCAACGAAGTGTGTATTTGTCGTTATTAATCGAAAATCCAATGGCATTATCACAGTTTGTGCAATTGTGTTCAGCCAGCCCGTGGATTACCCGCTATCTAGCGAAGCATCCTATATTGCTAGATGAGTTAATTGATCCCCGTAGTTTACTGGTGTTACCCGATAAAGAAATGTTGGCACAGGAACTTCGTCAAAAAATTCTGGCTCAAGGTATCTCGGATATCGAGCAATCGATGAATATTTTACGTCACTTTAAACAAAGCAATGAGCTTAGGGTTGCTGCTGCAGACATCAGTCAATCGGTAACACTGTTGCAAGTTAGCGATTACTTGAGCTGGATAGCCGATGTGTTATTGGATATGGCATTTGAAATCGCTTGGCAAGAGCAGGTTCAAAAACACGGTAAACCCATTTGTTCCAGCGATGGTCATTTATGTGAGCGAGGTTTTGCGATTATTGCCTATGGTAAATTAGGTGGCTTGGAATTGGGTTATGGTTCTGATCTGGATCTGGTTTTTTTACATGCCGGAGAAAAGGATTCGTTATTAACCAGTGGTGAACATGCGGTGAGCTTGGCCGAGTTTTTCATCCGACTTGGCCAGCGTATTATTCAGCTGTTAACCGTCGCCACTGCTGCTGGGGTGGCTTATGAGGTGGATATGCGCCTACGCCCGAACGGTGCAAGTGGCTTTTTGGTCAGCAGTATTTCGGCGTATTCCGACTACCAATTACAAAAGGCGTGGACTTGGGAACATCAGGCCTTGGTTCGAGCCCGTGTTGTTTGTGGTGATCCGTTGATAACGGCTAAGTTTAATGCCATTCGCAGCCAGGTTTTAAGTCAATCGAGGGACGATTCAAGCTTAAAACAACAAGTCCGTGAAATGCGTGACAAAATGAAACAAAATTCGCGCGTAAAACCGCCCCAGTTCGATCTAAAATTGGGTTCTGGTGGTATCGCTGACATCGAATTTATGGTGCAATACGGGGTTCTGGCGTGGTCCAATAGTTTTTCAACAGTGCTATTGTTATATACCGATAATATACGGTTATTAACAGAATTTGCGCAGGTAGGAAAAATATCGGGATCTGAACGGGACTTGCTAATTGATGCTTATATAAGCTTTCGACAACGATTGCATCAATGTCGATTACAGGGGTTAGCAGGAGTTGTTAACGATTCAGAATACACCGAGTTAAGAGCTGGTGTTACACAATTGTGGCAGAGCTGGTTTAATTGAATAATTTTAGAATTTTGGAGTAGAAAGATATGTCCATGGCGGACCGCGACGGTTTAATTTGGTTTGATGGTGAAATGGTTCCTTGGCGGGAAGCTCAAGTGCACGTGTTAACACACACATTGCATTATGGTTTAGGCGTGTTTGAAGGTGTTCGAGCCTATGAAGCAGAGCAAGGCACGGCAATTTTTCGTTTGCACGCACATACCGATCGCTTATTTGATTCCGCTAAAATTTTGGGCATGAGTATTCCTTTTGATAAACAAACATTATTAGATGCTCAGAAAGCCGTGGTGCGCGACAATAATTTAAAATCGGCATATTTAAGGCCAATGTGTTTTTATGGCTCCGAAGGCATGGGCATTCGAGCTGATAATTTAAAGGTGCATACTATTGTTGCTGCATGGGAATGGGGTAGTTATTTGGGTGAAGATGGTATGACCAAGGGCATACGAATTAAGACCTCATCACTAACCCGTCATCATGTTAATATTAGCATGTGTAAAGCCAAGGCCAATGGTCATTATATTAATTCAATATTAGCGTTGCAAGAAGCCATGCAAGATGGTTATGACGAAGCCTTATTATTAGATGTGGAAGGTTTTGTTGCTGAAGGCAGTGGTGAAAATATTTTTATTATTAAAAACGATGTAATTTATACCCCTGAGTTAACCTCGGCTTTAGCCGGCATCACGCGTGAAACGATTAATTTCTTAGCCAATGATCTTGGTTACCAAGTGAAAGAAAAAAGAATAACCCGTGATGAAGTTTATGTTTGTGATGAAGCTTTTTTTACCGGCACTGCGGCTGAAGTAACACCGATTCGAGAGCTTGACAATCGCACTATTGGTAATGGTAGCCGTGGCCCCATCACTGAAAAAATTCAATCGCGTTATTTTGATTTAGTGCATGGCCGGTTAGATAAATATCAAGATTGGTTAGATTATATTAAAAACTAAATATTATAAGTATATTCTTAATAATGGATAGGCAGGATCAAATGGTAAATGAAAACTTAAAATTAAAAACCGCAAATGCTGAAAAAAAATATCAAGTAAGCTCTAAAGATTTGCCGTTACATTGTCCTATGGATGATATGACATCGTGGAATTCTCATCCGAAAGTCTATTTGCCGATTGAAGATAGTGGTAAGGCAAAGTGTCCTTATTGCGGTGCAGAATTTATTTTATCGAAATAATAAAAATACTCAATACATTTTGTAACACTTTATGAATATCGAAATACCGAATTTTAAAAAATCAAAAGTCCTTGTGCTTGGTGATGTCATGTTAGATCGCTACTGGCATGGCAATACTTCGCGAATATCACCCGAAGCGCCAGTGCCGGTAGTACACGTTGCGGATGCCGAAGAGCGCGCCGGTGGCGCCGGTAATGTTGCGATTAATATTGCCAGCTTAGGGGCCAATATTATATTACAAGGTTATGTTGGCAAAGACGAAGCCGGTAATGTATTACAAGAATTATTAGAAAATAAAAATGTTACCTGCCAGTTAATAGCATTAAACGATACTCCTACGGTGACTAAACTTAGAGTGATTAGTCGACATCAACAATTAATTCGTTTGGATTTTGAAGATGGTTTTGATAATAATCAGGATGCTGAATTAGAACAGCAGTTTAGCCAGTCATTAAAAGATGTTGGTGCCGTGGTATTGTCTGATTATGGCAAAGGCACATTACGCAATATTCCGTCCTATATTGCTGTCGCACGGCAACATGCCATACCGGTGTTAGTTGATCCAAAAGGTAATGATTTTGAAGATTATCGCGGCGCAACGTTAATAACCCCCAATTTATCTGAATTCGAAGCGGTTGTTGGCAAGTGTCATAATGAAGCTGATATAGTAACAAAAGCGGAAAAATTAATTTTTGAGCTTGAGTTAGATGCGTTATTGGTGACGCGCAGTGAACAAGGCATGAGTTTAATTCAAAAAGATCAACCGCCCTTTCATTTGCCAACACGTGCGCAAGAAGTGTTTGATGTGACCGGAGCTGGTGATACCGTTATTTCGATTTTAGCCGCAGGCATTGCAACGGGCCAAACATTAGAGCAAGCCATGGCTTTATCGAATCTAGGTGCTGGTGTGGTTGTGAGTAAATTAGGCACGGCAACCGTTACCGTGCCGGAATTAATGCAAGCAAAACACAATATCGAAGGTTTCTCACGCGGTGTTGTAACGGCTCAAACGCTTGAAGATTTACTAGTGAATGCCAAACAACTTGGTGAAAAAATTGTATTCACTAATGGTTGTTTTGATATCTTACATCCCGGTCACGTTACCTATTTACAGCAAGCCCGGTTACTAGGCGACCGACTTATTGTTGCTGTTAATGATGATGATTCGGTTAAACGATTAAAAGGTGATGATCGTCCGATTAATACTGTGCAACGTCGTATGTCTGTTTTGGCGGCATTAGAATGTATCGATTGGGTAATACCATTTAGTGACGATACTCCGGTTGAAGTGATTAAAAAAATCAAACCGTCGGTTATTGTTAAAGGTGGTGATTATACCCCAGAGCAAGTTGTTGGCGCAGAGATAGTCAAACAATATGGTGGTGAAGTTAAAATTTTAAATTTTGTAGAAGGCCATTCTACAACAGATATAATAAATCGAATTTTAGAAACGTAAAAACGAGAGTCTCATGATTATAGTTACAGGTGGTGCAGGTTTTATTGGTAGCAATATCGTTAAAACATTAAATGAACGCGGTCGAACCGATGTGGTGGTGGTGGATAATTTAAAAAATGGCGTAAAATTTAAAAATATTGCCGATTGTGAAATTATGGATTATTTGGATAAGGATGATTTTATCCAGCGCATAAAAGATAATAAAAAATTCAGTGAAAAAGTAGAAGCCATTTTCCATGAAGGAGCCTGCTCCAGCACCACCGAATGGGATGGAAAATTCATGATGGAAAATAACTATGAATATTCAAAGCATTTATTGCATTATTGCATTGAACACAATATTTCATATTTATACGCGTCATCTGCTTCAGTGTATGGTTCAGGTAGTGTTTTTAAAGAGCAATTGGATCACGAAGAACCACTAAATGTTTATGGTTATTCTAAATTTTTATTTGACCAATATGTACGTCGTTATTTAGGCAAAACCAAGAATCAAATTGTTGGTTTTCGTTATTTTAATGTTTATGGCCCTCGTGAACAACATAAGGGCACAATGTCGAGTGTTGCTTTTCATGTTAATAATCAAATAAAAGATAATGCTGTTGCCAAATTGTTCGAAGGTTATGAAGGGTATGGCAATGGTGAACAAAGTCGGGATTTTGTCTATGTCGGTGACGCGGTTAAAGTGAACTTATGGTTTATGGACAATCCGAATAAATCCGGAATTTTTAACCTTGGCACCGGTAAGAGCCAACCCTTTAATGATATTGCAAATGCCGTTATTAAATATCATAATAACGGCAAAGTTGAATACATTCCGTTTCCCGATCACTTGAAAGGTGTTTACCAAAGCTTTACTCAAGCCGATATTTCAGCATTACGTGAAGCGGGTTATCGTGATGAATTTAATTCAGTAGAACAAGGCGTTCAAAAATACATGGAATGGTTACATCGTTAAGCATTTTAATTGTTTATTTAAAAATTGAAGACCAATAGCTCAAAACGCATTCTTATCGTTGGACCCGCCTGGGTCGGCGATATGGTGATGGCACAGAGTTTATTTATCGACTTAAAAAAACAAAATCCAAATAATATCATTGATGTATTAGCACCAGAATGGTCGGTTAGTTTAATAGCAAGAATGCCGCAAGTGTCAAATGCTATTAGCCTAGCGGTCAATCACGGCACACTTGATTTAAAGCTACGCTATCAAACGGCTGTTCGATTAAGGCAACATAACTACCAACAAGCAATAATAACGCCACGCTCACTAAAATCGGCACTACTGCCTTTTTTTGCAAAGATACCTCAACGAACCGGTTATCGTGGTGAATATCGCTATGGTTTGCTTAATGATATTCGGCCACTGGATAAAAAATTATTAACTCAAACTGTACAACGTTATGTTTTTTTAGGAAACAAAGACGCTTCAAGTAAAAATATTCCAACGATAGATAATCCAAAATTGGAAGTTGACCCATCCAGAGTAACAAGCTTAGTCAATAATTTAAAACTCAATTTGGACAAACCAATTATTGCACTATTGCCCGGCGCCGAATACGGGCCAGCCAAACAGTGGCCAGTTGAATATTTTAAAGAATTTGCGAAAAAAGTGTCTATACTTGGTTTTCAAGTATGGGTTATGGGGTCGGAGAAAGATAAAACGATAGCGAATAAAATAGTCGATTCAAGTTGTGATGCACATGTTAACTTATGTGGTCAAACGGCCTTGGTTGATGTTGTTGATTTGTTGTCATTAGCAAAATTTGCAATAACCAATGATTCCGGTTTAATGCACGTAGCCTGTGCGACCGATGTCACCGTGATTGCATTATATGGCTCATCAAGTCCATTTTATACTCCGCCACTACACGAAAAAGCTATCGTAATATATAAAAATTTAGATTGCAGTCCGTGTTTTAAGCGCCAATGTCAATTTAAACATTTAAACTGTTTAAACCACATTTCAGTGGCAGAGGTTTTAGAGCATATAATTAGGTAATGATATGAGTCGCATTTCAATTGTAATTCTAACTAAAAATGAGCAACAAAACATCGCTAAGTGCATTGCATCGGCGAGTTGGGCTGATGAAATAATTGTATACGATAGTGATAGTTCTGATAATACTGCTACAATTGCAACTGAGATGGGTGCGATAGTCGTGGTTGATGCTGTATGGCAAGGTTACGGTATGCAGCGTATTAAAGCACAAAAACATGCTACGTGTGATTGGATATTAATGTTAGATGCCGATGAAATTATCACTGCAGAATTAAAAACTGAAATACAACAAAAATTACAATTAAATAATACTTCAATTGTTTATGCGTTGCCCCGGCTTTCATATTGCTTTGGTCGTTTTATTCATCATAGTGGCTGGTATCCTGATTATGTTTATCGATTATATTCTAAAGATAAAACACAGTATAACGATGCTATGGTGCATGAGAAATTGGAAATTCCCGATGATATGCAAATTGAAAAATTAAAATACGATTTATTGCATTATACTTATAAAGACATGAATCATTATTTAGTTAAGTCGGCTCACTATGCTGCTATTTGGGCTAAAGATAAGCATGCCTCAGGTAAAACCACTACCTTAACAACGGCAGTGCTACACGGTGTTGCTTGTTTTGTTAAAATGTATTTAATTCGAGCAGGTTTTCTTGATGGCAAACAAGGATTTTTATTGGCGCTGTTGTCTGCCCATTCTACTTTTGTAAAGTATGCTGATTTATGGTCGTATAAATATAATAAGGATTAGTGTTACGCTATGAACGACTTTAATAACGTTGAAGTTGATATCGATAGTATTCAGACAATTTGCATAAACTGCTGTGGTTTAGTGGGGGATGTATTTATCCGTGTGCCGGTTATTGAAGCACTCAGGAAAAAATTTAAAGATGCAAAAATAATTACCATTGTTGATCCCAAAGCAGTAAATGTTCTCGAAAACCAACCCTGTATTGATGAAATTGTTGTTTATGATCGAGAAAAAAAACCGCGCTTTAATTACATTAAGAATTTTATTAAAACAATTAGATTGCTACGTAAACGCAATATTGATTTAATTGTTGATTTGTACTCCGGTGGCACCTCAGCGGTAATTTCCAAGTTGATTTGTAAGCGTTATCGACTCGGATTTGCAAACACCAAAAAATTACGTAAAGCAAATAATATTCTGGTAGAGTCCCCTAAATTTTGTGGCCAGTGGAGCCAAGAGTTTGGCAAAATGTTATTGCCTCTAGGTATCAGTCATACACAGGTTCGAAAAGGTGCGAGTTATTATTGTTATGAACGCAATATAGACTTAGCTAAAAATTTTTTAAAAAGTTATAGCGCTAACTATATCGTCATCAACCTAGGAACCGGTGATGTTCGAAAAAATTGGCCAGTTGAAAATTTTGTTAAGCTGATGATTAAATTAAATAACAATTTTGGTTTCATGCCATTAGTTGTGACTAATCCTGGAATGGAACAATTAGCGTTAGACTTTGAAAAGCAGTATCAAAAACATGCCGAGGTTATTCGATTACCCCGTTTATCTTTAAATGAAGCTGGTGCATTTATGCTGCTGAGTGATTTTGTTATTACCGGTGATACTTCGTTAATGCACGTTAGTTTTGGTTTAAAAATACCGACGTTAGTTTTATTTACTCATACCGTACCCGAATGGCATCTTGCTGAAGACTGTGTTTGTGAAGCATGTTTTAACCCCGATCTTTCGAATATAAATCACTGTGGTGTGCCGTGGGGAAAAAATGATTTAAAAATTGATTATGTTTACCAACAGTTTGAAATCTTAAAACAAAAATCGGCGTGAGATTGCTAGTATTTTTTATAAATTAATTTGAGCTCGGGATAAGAATTTAAAAATAACCATCATTCCGGTAGTTTTTTGAGTCGGAATCTAAAGTTAAACATCAATATTCTCAAGTTGTGCTAATACTATTTTATGCAGATTTGAAGTTAATTATACGTCATTTAGGTAAGCTTATTACAAATTTGAGTAGCGATTAATGTCAAGTCAATCGTTGTCATATCTTCAGAATGTTCGGCTGGTGGTGAGCATGCTAATAAATTTTTAGCTGAGTTTAATGTCTGCCAACGAGTTGCTGTTGCTGAGCGTCGATTAGGATAAAAACCGGCAGTTGGAATATCCAAGGCACCGGCAATATGTAATGGCCCGGTTGAACCACTAATAAAAAAATCAGCAAAGGCGATATGTTTAGTAAATTCTAAAAGACCTTTATCCGAAACATAACGAATAACATTATCTGATGTTAGTTGGCTAATCGTTTTTTCGACATTTTCTGAATCTTCCGGGCCTTCACAAAGAATGAATGTGGCTGTTATTTTTGCATTCAGTAAATTAATTAATTCAGCATATTGATAGGGTGATAAGTTGTTGGCTGAACCACCCGAACCAACGTGTATGAAAATTAACCTTGTGGTGTTATCAATTTTATTGTTATCACAAAATACATTTTTTGTGCTGGTGATTATCGAGCTTTCTATTGTTATAACAGGTCGTTTGAATTCAGTATCATAATTAATCTTTGTTAAATTTAAGTAATGCTTAATTAAATCTAGGTTATAGTCAAATTCGGGTTTTAGTGATAACGAGCGCCGTTGTTTTAACCTGTAATTATAAAACAATTGATCTATTTTAGTTGCTGGTGCCAAACGTATTGAAATTTTGGATAATAATAAAGCGATAGCAAGTGTTGCTGTTGTAAAAAGGCTAATTGAGACATCAACCTTAAGTGGCTTTATCGTTGCAGTAATCTTTTTTATTGTTGTTAGTGCTGAATCAGATTTCGGGACTGTTATTATTTCATCGATAGCATCGCAAAGCTCGGCTATTGGTTTTGTATAATCTTGTGTTAAGGCAATTATTTTAGTATTGGGTAGTGCTTTTTTAATTAATATGAATGTTGGTAGTGATAATATAAAATCACCTAGCTTATCGGTTCGACAGATCAGGATGCTTTTTGCAGGAGGGGTTAATTTGTTGCTTTTCATTTGATTTTAGCTAGCTAAGTTACGTTATATTATGGCAACTATTGTACATTTTATTCTATTGCAAAATACAGTGTTTAAACTTAATATAATGATATATTATAATTATAAAGTGAAAATACATTGAATATATTAGTGTTATGTTTATCACCCGGGAAAGGTGGCTTAGAATTATATGCAAAGCGTTCGATTGAAATACTTGAAAGCTTAGGCCATCGCTGTATTACCGTTTCTAGTCAAAATTCATCAGTATTTACTGTTACACCTGAAGCACAAGAAAAAACTCTATACACTTTAAAACCATCTTTTCAATTATTGCCACTATTGGCTGCCTACAAATTATCACGAATTATTGTTAAACATAATATTGATGTTATTCATATTCATTGGAGCCGTGATTTTAATGTTGCGGTATTTGCTAAATTATTTAGCTCCACTAATGTGAAACTAATTTATACTCGGCATATGGCGATAACGCGTCATAAAAATGATCTGTATCATAAATTTTTATATAAACAGGTTGATCGGTTCGTGGTTATTACTAAGCAATTAATGGCAGAAGCTAACGAATTTTTGCCTTTGCCTAAGTCAAAAATTAAATTGTTATATCACGCAATTAATAAGCCGGAAACAACTGCTGTTCAATGTGATAAATTTACGATTAAAAGTAGTTCTGATACTCTTTTGCATGTTGCTATTTTTAGTCGGATTGAAGAAGGTAAGGGGCAACATTTATTAGTTGACGCTGTACATGCCTTAAAAATTAAAGGCAAAGAAGTTCATGTTACCGTTATTGGTCATGTTATGGATGATGAGTATTATCAAGAGTTACAAAATAACATTGAAAATTATCAATTATCTGCACAGTTTCATTTTTTTCAATTTATCGAGCAAGCATCATCTTACATGGCTTGTTTTGATGTTGTTGCATTAACCACTTATGAAGAGACGTTTGGCCTAGTGTTAATTGAAGCAATGCAGGCAGGTGTTGCGGTCATTGGTAGCAACGCGGGTGGAGTTCCGGAAATTATTCATGATAAAGTGTCAGGCTTGTTATTTACTTCACGAGATTCTGAGTCCTTATCGAAAAAAATAGAGTATTATTACGATAATCCTGAGGCTCGTAAAGAAATTGCGCTTCAAGGGAAAAGTTTTGTCGAAATTGATTTTTCAGAGGAGCAACATAAAAAGGCTTTAAATGAAATTATAGAAGGGCTTTAATGCCTGTCATTTTATGTTTAAAATTGTTTATTGATATTATGATTTTTGCAAAATAAATCTATTTTTTGTTTTACATCATTAATTGTAATTTTGTCCATTGTTCCTGAGTCGCGAACTCGAGTTCCCCAGGGAACTTGGGAAACAGGTTTGTTAAATTTTTCTAATACTGCGTCTGGGTATTTATCGATAGTGTATTTTTCGCTTAAATAGGGTTGTGCACGTTTTGCATTGGTAGTCGCGTATAAACCAATAACAGTAAGATTTACTGCCGTGGCTATATGCGCGGGCCCGGAGTCGGGGCTTAACAATAGTGTGGCGCGAGACAATACCGCCGTTAATTGTTTTAAGTTAGTTTTTGCAATTAAATTTATAATTTTTGTATTGGCTTGTTCGATTATTGTATTACCATAGTGTTGTTCTATCGCTGATGGGCCGCCGGTTAAGACCACCGTAAAGCCATATTCATTATGAGCATAATCGGCTATCGCGGCATAACCTGTGGCATTCCAGTTTCGATATGCCATGCTCGAACAAGGGCTGATTATAAATATAAGTGAATCGGGAATTTGTTGTTTGGCATAATTTATTGCAGCTTGTGGCAGCGGGATATCCCATTTCATGTGACGTTCAGATAAACCTAAGGTTTCGATAAAAGTAAAAAAATTATCGATAACGTGTCCAGATGAAGGTTTGTGTAACTTGTGGTTGGTAAATAACCACTGTAAATCTTTTGCGGAATTTCGATCGAAACCCAGTTTGACTTTTGCTTTGATAAATAGACTCGCAATGCTGGCGCGTAACGACATTTGCATGTGCAATAAAACATCAAATGATTTATGTTTAAAATAGTGTTGCAGGGAAATATAAGCTGAAAATCCTTTTGATTTATCAAATATGATAAACTTGATATTCGGAATATCGCAAACTAGGCTGTATTCGAGTTTACCGATAATCCATGTAATTTCGGTATTTGGCCAGTATTTTTGCATGGTTCGCACAACCGGTAGCATATGGCATATATCGCCTACTGCAGATAAGCGTAGTATACAAATTCTAGTTGGTTCAGTTTTTAAAGGTAGTTTCATTTGTTATGGCAGTAAAAATAGCGCAATTTGAAAATCAAATTATTCAATATGATGATTTGATTTTCCCTACATTTGATAATATCAGTTTTGACCCGATTGTATTACAAAAACTTGATGTAATTACGGGTAGTGCAACTGGGCGTGGTACGGCATATTATTTGTTAATGTCGGGCGTGGCTTTAGTTTTGCGGAAATACCGCCGTGGAGGCCTGATTTCTAAAATTCTCAAGAATCAATATATTTGGAGAGGTCTAGATAAAACTCGACCATGGCAAGAGTGGCAGTTATTAACTGAAATGCTTCGATTAGGTTTACCTGTGCCTAAACCGGTTGCGTGTCGGGTTGTTCGAGTTAGGTTTATTAGCACGTTACTGTATAGTGCTGATTTTATCATGAGTCGAATTGAGAATGCAGAATCTTTGTCAATGCTACTGATTAAAAGTGAATTAGATACGACTACTTGGGAGAAGATTGGTCGGACGATTCGTCAATTTCATAAAAACGGTATTAACCATGCGGATTTAAATGCTCACAATATTTTGGTTAATGATATGAATCAAATATTTCTAATCGATTTTGACAAAGGTCGTCAAATGACCCCCGCTGTTTCCTGGCAAAAATTAAATATTGCCCGTTTAAAAAGATCCTTGCTCAAGTTAAATCAAAATGAAACATCGTTTCATTATTCCAATAAGAATTGGCATTCGCTACTTCGTGGTTATCAGCAAGATAAAGCTACTTAATCTAAGATTAGACAGTTTATTTTAGTTTGAGGTATTTTTTTATTTCCAGCATATAATGTTGCAAGATATTATTACCTTGCGTATGAATTATTTTTTCGGCTGAATCAGCAAGTTGTTTAATTTTTTCCGGGTGTTGCATTAAGTCAGCGAAACTATCGTATAAAGCTTTTTTATTTTGCACTTGAATGGCGGCATTATTTTCGATTAATAAACTGCATTCGTCTTTAAAATTAAACATATGTTTTCCAAAAATAATGGCTTTTTGTAATTGTGCGGGTTCTATAATATTTTGTCCGCCGTGAGTTATTAAAGAGCCTCCCATGAAAATAAATTGTGCATCGATCATGAATTGCTTTAATTCACCAACGGTATCCGCAATATAAATTTGAGTTTGTTCTGAAATTGTATCTTTGTGGCTGCGGATTGCTATATTGCTGAGTAGTGGTTTTATTTGTTGTTTAATTGACTGCGCGCGTTCTGGATGTCGGGGTACTATCACGAGCAGTTCATTACTGACTATTTTATTATTAATTAATTGTGTCCAAACTTCAGCTAGTTGTAATTCTTCGTCTTCATGGGTTGAGGCTGCTAAGATATAGTTACGTTCGAGTGCCAGTGATTTTATATTTTGTGCTGTTTGACTGGCAAGTTTTATGTTGCCCATTAACTTTAAGTTTTCTTTTTGAGCTCCGAGCTGTAAGTAGCTGTCATAATCTTCTATCGAGCGAGCTAAAATTTTGCTGGTATGACGTAACGTTTTTTTATATACAGTTAATAACCACGGTTTAGCATTTGTTGTTCTATGTGATAGGCGTGCATTAATAATGATTACTGGAATATTTTGGGCATGACTACAGGAAAATAAATTGGGCCAAATTTCAGTTTCCACTACTAAAATACAGCGAGGTTGTGTTTTTTTGATAATTTTCTTCATTGCCCATTTCCAGTCGATAGGCATATAGTAATGTTGTAATAGTGGTATTGTTGCTAATTGATTTTTGACAATGTTGGCACTGGTGTTGGTATTACTGGTTAGCATAATTGTTACATTAGGGTATTGCTTGGAAATTGATTTTATTAATGGGATGACGGCAATGACTTCACCTACCGATGCTGCATGGATCCAAATTGGCTTAGTGTGGTTTGGTATCGATTTAAATTGATTCAGGCAAAACCGTTGCAGCAAGTATCGCGGGTCTTTAAATTTAAGCGCGCGAATAATGGTGTAAACCACAATAACAGGTGTTAATATTAAAATTAAAAATTGATATCGCCACATAGTTTAAGTCACGGTTTATTATGAGTATAGACATCCGGTTCACCGGGAGGGCGTGTTTTAAAACGTCGGTGAGCCCAAAAATATTGTTCCGGTGCTTTGAGTATTGCGTCTGCAATTAATTTATTCAGACGGGTTGCATCTTCAACGTCATTTCCTGATGGAAAGTTATCTAGTGCGGGCAAAACTTCTAATTGATAGCCTTTATTATTGGGTAAGCGTCGATAAAAATACGGCACTATCGCAGCTCCGGTAATTTTAGCTATGCGTGAGGTTGTGGTGAGCGTGACAGTTTCAACCCCCATAAAAGGAGCAAATACGCTTTGTTTCATTCCAAAATCTTGATCCACGGCATACCACGTTACTTGATTATTGTTTAAGCCTTTTATCATATTACGCAGCTCATAGGTTTGCACCATTTTGGTTGCCCAACGTTTTCGGGAAGCTTGTAAAAAATGTTCAAACAAGGGATTGTGTGCTTTTTTATAGACAACGATTAGTGGTTGTTGCAGGGTCATCAGTGTTCCGCCAATTTCCATTGAGGTCATGTGTGCGGTGAATAAAATAACGCCTTTTTGTTTTTTGAGTGCGTTGTGAATATTGTTTAAACCGTTGACATGAGATAAGGCTAATAACTTTTTTCGTGAGCCCCACCAGCTTAATGCGGTTTCAACAATTCCAATACCTGCAGAACGAAATGCAGTTTTTGTTAGGTTATCGTGTTCTGCTGTTGATAACGTTGGAAAACACAGTTGAATGTTAACTTTAGTTATATGTCTTCTTTTTTTTATTAAATGATATGCCACGATACCAATTGTACTTCCAACTTTTAGTAATATTGGATAGGGTAAAAATGCCATTATGCGTAACAGTCCCAGACCAAACCAGGTTAGCCAGTATTTAGGGTGGCTGTAGCTAAAGAACCAAGTAGCGTTAGTATTTTGAGACATAAACTAAAATAATGTTTAAATTTGAGATAAGTATAGTGTTTAGTTTACCTAGGAACAGAGTTGTGAACAAATGGTTAGCGAATTAGTTTTGAAGCTGCTTTGAAGTGTGGATGGCTTGCATCTCGTAGCCATTCAAACATAACGGATTCATAATTGGTGATAATGACACCTTCGTTTGACATGCGTGCGAGAGCATTACGATGGTGTTTTTTAAAACGTGAGCAGATAGCATCTTCCACCACGAAAACGGTTTTTTGCTGAGAGATTAACTCTAAGGCGGTTTGGAGGACGCAGACATGGCTTTCCATTCCAACCAATATTAATTGCTGGCGAGTGTGATTTATATTGGCTGAATAATCAGTAGCCTGACAGCATGAAAAGCTGGTTTTTTCAGTAATTGCAGAATTGGATTGATATTTCTCTAAAATGACCTTGTCGGTGGAGCCTAAACCTTTTGGATACTGTTCAGTGATTAGGCTTGGAATGTTTAATAATAATGCTATTTCTTGTATGGCGTTAATATTTTTGATAACTGAATTAATCACCTCAGCCGGAACTGAGGGAATTAATTTTTGCTGCACATCAATTATTAATAATTGAGATTGAGCTGCATTTGATAATTTATCGATAGTTGTTTGGTCTGATATAGCCGTCATAGCTTTTAGTTTAGATGATTAACCAAGCATTGACATTATTAATATCGGATTCAGTTAGTGTGCCTGCAGCAAGGCGTAAGCGTAGGGTTTCGAGAATGTATTCATAACGTGCGCGAGCATAGTTGCGCTGGGCTCTGAAAAGTTCTCTTTGTGAATTTAATACGTCTACTGCGGTTCGAGTTCCTACTTCAAAACCAGCTTGAGTCGCTTTTAAAGCGATCTTACTCGATGCCCGTGCTTGTTTTAAGGCTTTAACCTGACTGATATCAGCAAGTACGGTGAGGTAGGAGGTTCGCGTTTCACGTTCAGTTTGACGACGTTGGCGTTCATAAAGTTCGCGAGCTTGTTGGTATAGGTATTGCGCTTTTTGAGAACGTGATGAGGTTCGACCACCTTCATATAATGCGATGTTAAGTTGTAACGAGATCGTAGTGGATTCTCTTTCTATATCAAAAAAAGTGCTGCCATCAAAACTGGTGGTTGAATTTGACATGTTTTTTGCTGCAATTAAGTCAAGCTTAGGATAATGTCCTGATTGTGCTCGTGATATTCCTAATTTACTAATAGCCATATTTTTAGCGGCAACGAATAAAGCTTGATTATTGTCTATTGCGGTTTTGATCCATTTTTTAACGTCGTTAGGCTCAGGGTTTAGTAACGGTGTGTTTTCTTTTAGGCCTTTAAAGACGGGGTACAAAATTCCGGTAATTTCGCGTAGTTTTTCTTTATTAATGGCTAATAGGTTTTCAGCGCCGATTTCGGATGCGACCGATTGATCAAAACGGGATTGCGCTTCATGAACATCGGTAATTGCTGTTAAACCAACATCAAAACGTTGTTTGGTTTGATGTAGTTGTTGTTGGATTGATTTTTTTTCTGCTACCGCAAATTCTAAATTATCGGCTGCACCCAAAACATTATAATAGCTGGAGGCCACTCGTAGAATGAGTTCTTGTTTTGCTCGAATAATCTTTGCTTTTGCGATTGCCGTTGATTCATCGGTTTGACTTAGTTGAGTAAAATAGTCGTGGTTATAAATTGTTTGCCTGATTGATAATGAGTAACTATTACTCTCAAAATTGCTGGGTGATTTAATGTTTGAAAGGGTTGTTGTGGTCTCGTTTTTTGAAACATCACCCGATAAGTTTACCGTTGGTAAAACTAATGATAATGCAATGGACTCGTCTTCAATTAGAGCCTGATTTGAGGCTATAGCAGCTTTAAATATGGGGTCATTTGTTAGCGCATCTTTAAATACTTGTTTAAGATCGGCTGCATGAGTAACCACGCTGCTTACAATAAGCGATATGGTGAGTACTAATTTAATATATTTCATTATTGAATATCCTTATAGTCACAAAATTGTAACTGCTTAATAACGAGGCATATTTGGGTCAACTGTATCAGCCCATGCTTCAACGCCACCGGTAAGGTTTATAATATTGGTGAAATTTTGACTTTCCAGAAAAGTAGCAATATGACGACTTCGAATACCATGGTGACAAATAACGATGGTTTCTTGTTGTTTATCGAGCTTTTCAAGTTTTTGAGTAATTTCACCCATTGGAATTAATATTGAATGCTCGATATGGCAATAGTGGTATTCCCATGCTTCACGGACATCAAGTAATAATGGCTGTGAACGACAGTTGTTTAGATGTATCTGTAACTGAGTTGCTGTCATTTCGATCATTCTGCTATGCTCAATTGCTTGTTTAATATTTAAGCATTTATTAAATTCAGACCGAATTATACACCTTGCATTATCTTACCGCAGGATTAGATATCATTAATTTTCTAATATTGTGAATATTATCATTAATGAATGTTGAGTCTTGTTGAACAAGTGCGCGCTTGACTTAAAAGTGAAATCTATCGGGTTGAGCTATATTCTTAAGAGGTGCTAATTCGGTTTCAAACAAGCTTTCTTGAGTCCATTGATTTTTGCCAATGCAGCGTATTAATTGTGCCGACATGACCGGCGCATCACCAACGATCACGAATAATCGGCCACCGGTATTGAGTGACTCTCTGAAATTGTGTTGCATTACAGGGATTGATCCGGTCACAACAATAACATCATAAGGTCCCTTTTGAGGCCAGCCTTCAGATGCGTCACCACATTCGCAAGTCACATTGACAATACCATGGGTTTTAAACTTTGCTTGGGCTTGTTCTTTTAATTCAGGAATGATTTCAACGGTCACTACATGACGAGCGAGGCTTGCTAATAGGGCGGTTAAATAACCGCTGCCTGTACCAATTTCAAGTACGGATTCATGTGGTTTAATATTGAGCGCTTGCAGTAATCGAGCTTCAATTTTTGGATTCATCATTATTTGACCAAAACCAATTGGGGTTTCACTATCGCTAAAGGCCAAGTTCCGGTATTCGTTTGGAACAAAATTTTCACGAGGTATGGTCGTCATGAGATTCAAAATTGAATCATCGGGAATACTCCACGGACGGATTTGTTGTTGTACCATATTAAAACGGGCTTTTTCGATGTTGATAGTGGTCATTTTTTTATTCCATGTAACTCGTTGGTTACTGCAAATTGCTTATAGCTAAAGGTTACGATGTTATAATTTAACTGACAAGCATTAACTTAAACAAGGCGATAAAGATTATTGCCTCAGCTATCAACCACTTGTATGTCGATTCCCTATATTGTTATCTAATACCTTCATTTATATACATTAATTTGTAGATAGTTCGTCTTTGTTTAATATTGAGGTTGGTAACGGTAATTTAACTACCTAACGGCCTTATTTAAGGTAAATTGAACGCGATTATTGGTTGATATCATTTGCAAATTTTAAGCAGCTAATATACCGTATTCTTTGCTAGGGGTGCGTGTGATCGCTGAGAAATACCCTCGAACCTGATCCGGCTAATACCGGCGTAGGAAATGCTGCTCGGTATCATTTCCATGCGCTATAAAACATGACATTAACATTTTTGGAAAATACACTATGAGCGCAATTATTGATAATAAATTAAGTAACACGGCAAAAATTAATTCCGCCTCCATTCAAGCTTTTCCAAATTCAAAAAAGATATACGTGCAAGGTAGCCGAGATGACATTCAAGTGCCAATGCGTGAAATACAATTATCCGATACTAAAATATCAACCGATCCAAAAGATGATCGGGTTGAAAAAAATCCGCCACTAACGGTTTACGATACTTCTGGCCCCTATAGTGATCCGGCTATCGATATTGATATTCGAAAAGGCTTAGCCGATGTTCGTAGCACTTGGATTAGTGAACGACAAGATACCGAAATTTTAGATGATTTAAGCTCGGCCTATGGTTTAGAACGGGCAAATGATACTAGCTTGGATGAGCTTCGATTTGAACACATTCGCCAGCCGCGAAAAGCAATTAAAGGTTGTAATGTTTCGCAAATGCATTACGCCAAAAAAGGCATTATTACTCCAGAAATGGAATATGCCGCTATCCGGGAAAATTTAAGACTAGAGCAATACCAACAAGAATTAAAAGTGCAGCATCCGGGCCATAGCTGGGGAGCGAGTTTACCAAAAGCCATTACTGCAGAATTTGTGCGTGATGAAATAGCACGCGGACGAGCGATTATACCTGCTAATGTTAATCACCCTGAATTAGAGCCGATGATTATTGGGCGAAATTTTTTAGTAAAAATAAACGGCAATTTAGGAAACTCAGCTGTGACCTCCTCGATTGAAACCGAAGTTGATAAAATGACGTGGGGAATTCGCTGGGGTTCAGATACCATTATGGATTTATCAACCGGTAAGAATATCCATGAAACCCGTGAATGGATTATTCGAAATTCACCGGTTCCAATTGGTACCGTTCCAATTTATCAAGCGCTTGAAAAAGTAAATGGTAAAGCTGAAGATCTAACTTGGGAAATTTTTCGTGATACCTTAATCGAGCAAGCCGAGCAGGGTGTTGATTATTTTACTATTCATGCTGGAGTTTTATTGCGACATGTACCATTAACTGCAAAACGATTGACTGGTATCGTCTCTCGTGGTGGTTCAATCATGGCTAAATGGTGCCTTGCGCATCATCAAGAAAATTTCCTCTACACACACTTTGAAGATATATGTGAAATCATGAAAGCTTATGACGTTACTTTTTCACTCGGTGATGGTTTACGTCCGGGTTGCATTGCCGATGCTAACGATGAGGCACAATTTGGTGAACTCGAAGCTTTGGGGGAATTAACAAAAATCGCCTGGCGGCATGATGTGCAAACCTTTATCGAAGGTCCCGGCCATGTGCCCATGCACATGATTAAAGAAAATATGGACAAGCAGTTGGAGACCTGTGGCGAAGCCCCATTTTATACTCTAGGGCCGCTTACCACGGATATTGCACCGGGTTATGATCACATAACTTCGGGAATAGGGGCTGCCATGATAGGTTGGTATGGCACTGCAATGCTGTGTTATGTTACTCCGAAAGAGCATCTAGGATTACCCAATCGTGATGATGTAAAAGAAGGCATCATTACCTATAAAATTGCTGCCCATGCGGCTGATTTAGCAAAGGGTCATCCCGGTGCTCAAATCAGAGATAACGCCATGTCGAAAGCACGGTTTGAATTTCGTTGGGAAGACCAGTTTAATATTGGTCTAGATCCGGATCGTGCTCGCGCTTTCCACGATGAAACCATGCCAAAAGAAGCGCATAAAGTTGCACATTTTTGTTCGATGTGTGGTCCGAATTTTTGTTCGATGAAGATTACTCAAGATGTTCGTGAATACGCAAAATTAAAAGGTATCGATACGCAACAAGCTATTTCAAGTGGTATGAAAGAAAAATCGGCTGAGTTTGCAGCACAAGATAATGAGTTGTATAAAAAGTTTTAAAATTTATCAATACACACGAGACTTGAATTTAATAGCCGCTATTGCAAATAATTTTCATGTGGTTTAATTTAAGTTTCCGGTATTTTCAGATATACACATTAAAAGGATACTATGGCTAAAAATTTGAACATATTCTTAGTGGATGATGATGCCCTAATACGTGAAATGTTACGTTTAATACTTACCCAAGCGGGTTTTAACGTTAGTGGCGAGGCTGGTGATGGAGTGACAACACGCCAATTAATAAAAGAAAATCCACCAAATGTTATACTATTGGATATTGTGCTGCCCGGCTCAGATGATGGTTTAGATTTATTACGTCATATCAAAAAAGAGTATCCTGAAATCCATGTCATTATGGTCAGTGGAGAACCTTCATCTGAACGAGTACAAACTGCAATTAGTAGTGGTGCTTGTGGTTTTATTGTTAAACCGTTTAATGCACAAAACGTTATCATGGCCTTTAAACGTTTAATTCCTGAGAGTAATTAATTAATACGATAATTGATTGTTCCTTGATTTTAATTTTTTTTATAATCATGTCCTGTTTAAGTGCCGTAAGTTATACCTTTAAGATTGCACCACAAGACCAACACGTTTCAAAATTGTCAGGGTTTGTTTCTTGGCAACAATCACATAAAACGGTTTTATCTGAAAGTGGTAAGTTTTCAAACAAGTCGATTAATTTTGCGGCTTGATCATTCGCAATTTCTTCCACCCAAATTTCAGGGTAAGCATGAGTGAAAGGTAATTCTCCCAAAGCACCTTGGCTATATTGATTTAAAATAATCGCCTTAATATCGTGCTGTTCGAGGTAGTGCAAAATCAAATTTGCTTGTTGAATATCGTGGGCTGAATGTATTCGTTTCATTTTAAACATCTATTAATAGTTAATTATTAGTTCAAAACATGCTTTAGTCAAATTAATAGATTTGATTGAATGCATTATCAGATGTAAAGTTAGTCAAATAACTAATAAACCTGAATTCGGGATAAGAAAAATATTTATTGCTGTTCAAAAATGCTATGCGAGCACAAATGTGAGGACAAGGTGAATTGCGTAGCAAGAGAAAGTGGCCTAGGCCATG